>Ga0315900_10004247_pt1 | contig 20323 bp, 14 predicted proteins | sample LakEriMetagenome_FD_203521 | JGI IMG/M metagenome (GOLD analysis project Ga0315900, IMG submission 203521) | Freshwater fungal communities from buoy surface, Lake Erie, Ohio, United States - Buoy 12 MA114 | ecosystem: Environmental > Aquatic > Freshwater > Lake > Lake biofilm | place: USA: Lake...
CGCGCGGCTCATGCGCCCGCTGGAGGCCCTGAGCGCACTGCTGCTGGCGGTAATCGTCACGCTGCTGCTGACGGGGGTGACGGCCCGCTACGGCTTTGCCTATCCGGTCATCTGGATCGACGAGGTGGTGTCGCTGTCGTTCCTGTGGCTGTCGATGCTGGGCGCGGTCATCGCCATGCACCGCAACGAGCACCTGCGCCTGACCCTGGTGGTCGAGCGCGTGCCCGAGCGCTGGCGCGGCTACGTGCAGGCCTTCGCGCTGTGCGCGGTGGCGGCCACGCTGCTGGCCTGGGCCGGCCCCGCCATCGAGTACACGCGCGACGAGTGGGCCATCCGCACGCCCGAACTCAGCATGCCCAACGCCTTCCGCGTGGGCTCTATCGCCTTCAGTGTGCTGGCCATGCTGGCACTGCTTGGCGCCTACGCGCTGCGCACTGTGAAGCCCCGCGAGCTGCTGGTGGCCGCCGCCGTGGTGGCGCTGGCCGCCGCGGCCTGCTGGGCGGGTTCTGCCGGCCTGCAGCAGTTGGGCAAGCTGAACCTCGTGATCTTCCTGGTCGGCCTGCTCACGCTGTGCCTGGCGGCCGGCGTACCGATCGGGTTTTGCTTCGGCATCGCCACGGTGGCCTACCTGGGCTTTGCCACCACCACGCCGCTGACGGTGGTGATCAGCCGCATGGACGAGGGCATGTCCAGCATCATCCTGGTGTCGGTGCCGGTGTTCGTGCTGCTTGGTTGCGTGCTCGACAGCACCGGCATGGGCAAGGCCATCGTCGATGTGCTCGCCGCCATGATTGGCCACATCCGCGCCGGCATGTCCTACGTGCTGCTGGGCTCGCTGTTCATCGTCTCGGGCATTTCCGGCTCGAAGGTGTCGGACATGGCCACGGTGGCGCCGGCGCTGTTCCCGGAGATGAAGCGACGCGGGCACAAACCCAAGGAGATGATCGCCCTGCTGGCCACGGGTGCGGCCATGGCCGACACCGTGCCGCCCAGCATCGTGCTCATCGTGCTGGGTTCGGTGGCGGGCGTGTCGATTGCCGGCCTGTTCCAGAGCGGCGTGGTGATCGCCATGGTGCTGCTGCTCACGCTGGTGGTGCTGGCGCGCTGGAAGGCGCGTCACGAAGTGATGGACGGCATCCGCCGCGCGCCCATGGCCACCGTGGTCAAGCTGCTGCTGATCGCGGGGCCGGCGTTGGTGCTGCCCTTCCTGATCCGCAGCGCGGTCGGCGGGGGCGTGGCCACGGCCACCGAGGTCTCCACCATCGCCGTGCTCTACGCCATGCTGATCGGTCATTGGCTCTACGGCGGCCTGGGCTGGCGCAAGATCTACACCATGCTGGTGGACACTGCCGCGCTCAGCGGCGCCATCCTGCTGATCCTGGGCACCGCCTCGGGCATGGCCTGGGCCATTGCACAAAGCGGCGTCATCCAGACGATGTCGAGCTTTCTGACCAGTATGCCCGGCGGGGCCATGACTTACCTGGCCGTCACCATCTTGGTGTTCCTGATCCTGGGGTGTGTGCTGGAGGGCCTGCCGGCGATCCTGCTGCTGGCGCCCATCATGTTCCCGATTGCCAAGAAGCTGGGCATCCACGACATCCACTACTCGATGGTGGTGGTGACCGCCATGAACATCGGTCTGATGATGCCCCCCATTGGCGTGGGCTTCTACATCGCATGCCGCATCGGCGACACCTCGCCGGACGAGGTGGTGGGCGCCATCTGGCCCTACATCGTGGCCCTGATCCTGGGCTTGGTGGTCATTGCCGCCGTGCCCTGGCTGTCGACGGTGGCGCTGTAGTCCTGCGTCGGCAGGTGGGGTCACGCCCCGCCTGCCGTGCCACGGCCGCGGTTCGCAGCTCAGGTCGCATTGCGCCGCAGCGTGGGCAAGCCTACGCCGCTGGCGTCGAAGCCACCGTCCACCGCAAGTGTCTGGCCGTTGACGTAGCTTGCGGCCGGGCTGCACAGGAAACCCACGCCGTTGGCGATCTCCTGCGGCGTGCCGTAGCGATTCAGCGGAATGGTGTCGTAGTAGTCGCTGCGAATGGCCACCGTGTGCACGAGCTTGGACATCTCCGTATCCACCGGCCCTGGGGCGATGCAGTTCACGCGAATACCGGCGTCGCCCAACTCGATGGCCTGCTGCTTGGTCAGGTGGATGATGGCGCCTTTGCTGGTGCCATAGGCTACGCGCATGGTGCTGGCGCGCAGGCCGGAGATGGAGGCGATGTTGACCACCGCACCGCCGCCGTTGCGCAGCATCACCGGCGCACAGGCCTGGGTGCACAGGAAGGCGCCGTCCAGGTTGGTGTCCATCACGTAGCGCCAGTCGGCCCAGGTGGTCTCGCCGATCTTCTTGAACACGGCCACGCCGGCGTTGTTCACCAACGCGTCGATGCGGCCGAAGCGCTCGACCACGCGGGCAACGGCAGCGTCCACCTGGTCAGGCTTGGAGACATCGGCATGCACCGTCAGCACGCGCTGCGGGTCGGCCAGTTCGGCGTCGGTGCGGGCCAGGGTGGCCGCGTCGATGTCGATCAGCGCCACGTGATAGCCATGCTCCAGGAACCACTGCCCGCAGGCCAGGCCGATGCCACGGGCACCGCCCGTCACGAAAGCCACAGGGGTGGCGGGGGATGTTGCAGACATGCCGACTCCAGCAAACAAGGGAACTTCATTGTGCGGGAAGTGAGTTTGCGCAGGCCGCGCCCGCACCGGTGCGCAGAACGTCGCGCCAGCAGCGGATCACTCTCATGCACAACCCGCCACACACCGCCGAAACGGCTGATCCTCTCGCCTCTTTGTCCTACATCCACCCCGGCCCCGACAGCCCGTGGAACACCTACCTACAGCAAGTCGACCGCGTGATGCCCCGCGTGATGCCCCACCTGGGCCGCCTGTCGCGGTGGGCCGAGACGCTGCGGCGGCCCAAGCGCAGCCTGATCGTGGACGTGCCCATCGAGCTGGACGACGGGCGCATCGCCCACTTCGAGGGTTACCGGGTGCAGCACTCGCTCACGCGCGGCCCGGGCAAGGGCGGCGTTCGCTACCACCCGGACGTGTCGCTGGAGGAAGTCATGGCGCTGGCCGCGTGGATGAGCATCAAGAACGCCGCGGTCAACCTGCCGTTTGGCGGCGCCAAAGGCGGCATCCGCGTCGCGCCGCGCGAACTATCGCTCAAGGAACTGGAGAAGCTGACGCGGCGCTACACGAGCGAGATCGGGCTGCTGATCGGCCCACAACAGGACATCCCGGCGCCCGACGTCAACACCAATGCTCAGGTCATGGCCTGGATGATGGACACCTACTCCATGAACGTGGGCGCCACCACCACGGGCGTGGTGACGGGCAAGCCGCTGCAGCTGGGCGGCTCACTCGGGCGCGTGAAGGCCACCGGCCGAGGCGTGTTCGTCTGCGGGCGCGAAGCGGCGCGCCGCATCGGCCTGCCGCTGGAGGGCGCGAGGGTGGCGGTGCAGGGCTTCGGCAACGTGGGCTCGGCCGCGGCCGAGTTGTTTCAGCAGGCGGGCGCGCGCATCGTGGCGGTCCAGGACCACACCGGCAGCCTTTACCAGGAGACCGGCCTGGACCTCCCCGACCTGATGCCGCATGTGTACCGCACGCGCGGCGTGGCCGGCTTCCCTGGCGCAGAAGCCTTCGAGATCGAGGCCTTCTGGGACGTTCCTTGCGACATCCTGATTCCCGCTGCGCTGGAAGGCCAGATCACCGCCGAACGGGCGCGGCGGCTGCACGCCCGGCTCGTGCTGGAAGGCGCCAACGGGCCCACCCTGCCCACGGCCGACGACGTGCTGACCGAGCGCGGGGTGCTGGTGGTGCCCGACGTCATCTGCAATGCCGGCGGCGTGACCGTGAGCTACTTCGAGTGGGTGCAGGACTTCAGCTCCTTCTTCTGGAGCGAAGACGAGATCAACCAGCGGCTGGACCGCATCCTGGTGCAGGCCCTGCAGCACATCTGGCAGACCGCCGAACAGCACGGCGGGTGGCGGCGGATGTCGTTGCGCACGGCCACCTTTGCCGTGGCCTGTGAGCGCATCCTCAGTGCGCGCGAGATGCGCGGGCTGTATCCGTGACCAGCCCCTCAGCGAGAAGCGGGCAGCGCTGGGGCCGGTGCGCGCACGCCAGGCGCGTCCGCTGACGGTGCCCCCGAAGGCAGCGACACGCCCGGGCCCAGCGGAATGTCCGGTGTGATCTCGATCTTGGTGACGAAGTGGCGTGTCTCGCCAAAGCAGGTGGTGGGCAGGCCCACCTTCTCTTCGTAATGCAGGCTCACGCGCTTGCCCATGGCCTTCATGATCTGCTGCGCCACGGCCTCTTCCCGCACCGTGAAGTAGAACTTTTCCACGGCACTGCCGGGCAGCGACACCAGCGCCAGTTCGCCCTCCCAGGTCTTGCAGATCCAGCCTTTGTGCGAGAGCTTCTGCACCCAGCCGGCACGCTCGCCGCTGGAATAGCTCCAGGACAAGGCCGCCCAGAACCAGACGGACACCAGCAGGATGAGAACGGCCAGCAGGATGGCGAGAACTTTCAGGACGCGAGACATGACCTTGAACCCCTGAGGGCAGTGGGTGACCAACGTGGAATCGTCTCACGGATCGCTGGCGACGGTGCAGCACCCGGCAGGCGCCCACCGAACACCCTCTCAGTGCCCTGCAAATGCCTGCAAGGGCTGACACCCCTGCGCGGGCCGCAGACGCACGCAGCCTCTACAGTACGGCCCAACCCTTTCCCCCTTGCCCCTTGCCCCTTCCCCCTTCCCGATCGCACCCCCCCTCCCTTTGAACGGACGGAGCCCTCACCATGCGCTTGCATCGCCGCCGCCTTCTGACCCTGACCACCGTCTGCGCCGCCGCAGCCACCCTGGGGGCCGCCCTGCCGGCGCTGGCCCAGACCCCCTGGCCCAGCCGCCCCGTGAAGATCGTGGTGCCCACGGGCCCGGGCAGCTCGCTGGACCTGATCGTGCGCGCCATGAGCGAGAAGCTGGCGGCGCGCTGGGGCCAGCCCGTGGTGATCGAGAACAAGCCCGGCGCCGGCGGCATGCTGGGCATGGACGCGGTGGCCAAGGCCACCGACGGCCATACCCTGGGCATCGGCTTCAACGGCCCGCTGGCCTACGCACCGTTTCTGTACGCCAAGACGCCGTACGACCCGGCCAAGGACCTGAAGCCCATCGTCATGACCACCAGCCAGCCCAACGTGCTGGCGGTCAACGCCGACGTGCCGGCACGCAACGTGGCCGAACTGGTGGCCTGGGCCAAGGCGCAGGGCGGCAAGGTGAACTACTCGTCGCTGGGCAACGGCAGCTCCGCCCATCTCACGATGGAGCTGCTGCTGTCCGAGGCCGGCTTTGCCGCCACGCACGTGCCCTTCAACGGCTCACCGCCCGCCGCGCTGGCCGTGGCCCAGGGCGAAGCCCAGCTGACCTTCATGGTGGCGCCGGCCCTGCTGCCGCATGTGCGCAACAACAAGGCGCGGCTGCTGGCCGTCACCAGCGCGCAGCGTCCGGACAGCCTGAAAGACCTGCCCACCATGGCCGAGGCCGGCTACCCCAACGTCGAGGCCCTGGCCTGGAACGGCCTGGTGGGGCCCGCCAACCTGCCTGACGCCGTCGCGCAACGCGTGGCCGGGGACGTGACCGAGTTGCTGAAGGACGCCGCCGTGCGCCAGGTGCTGGACAACGGAGGCCTCACCCCCGTGGGCGGCACGCCCGAGGCCTTCCGCCGCTTCATCGAGGGCGATGTCCGACGCTGGGGGCCAGTGATTACCCGCCTCGGGGTCAAGCTGGGCTGACCAGCGCCGCGCCGCCGAGATAAATGTGCCCGCTAACTGCCAGCCGCTGCCCAGCTTGACGCCGCACGTTCGCGCGGCCTGCTTCTGACCGACACTGTCTCTATGTTCTCCACCGATCCGAACCTGCCCGCCGCCCCTGCCCCGCAGGACTTGTCCTTCGACGTCACCGAAGCCGACTTCCGCCAGACCGTGCTCGAGCGCTCGCTCGAGGTGCCGGTGCTGCTGGACTGCTGGGCCCCCTGGTGCGGGCCCTGCCGCAACCTCAAGCCCCTGCTGGAGAAGCTGGTGCAGGCTTACGGCGGGCGCTTCGTGCTCGCCAAGCTCAACACAGACGAGGCGCCGCAGATCTCGGCCGCGCTGCAGATCCGCAGCATCCCGCTGGTGGTGCTGTTCGTCGGCGGGCGCCCGGTAGACCAGTTCATGGGCGCGCAACCCGAAGGCCAGATCCGCCAGTTCCTGGACAAGCACCTGGGGCCCCAGGTGTCAGAGGCCGAGCAGATCCGCCTGGAGGCCGCCGAAGCGCCGGACGCCGAGACCGCCGAAGCCCTGCTGCGCGAGGCGCTGAGCTACGAGCCGGACAACGCCGCCGTGCTGCTGGACCTGGCCGAGCGCGTGGTGGCGCGCGGCGACCTGGACGAGGCCGAGCAGGTGCTGCAGGCCGTGCCCGAGCCCGAGCGCAAGGACCGCCACGCCGGCCTGCTCAAGCGCATCGAACTCGCCCGCAACCGCCCGCAAGGCGAGCCAGCGGCCCTGGCCGCGCGCATCGCCGCCAACGGCAAGGACTTCGAGGCCCGTTTCGCCTTGGCGGCCATCCGCGCCTACGAAGGCGACTTCAACGCCGCCTTCGATGAACTGCTGGAAGTGGTGCTCCGCGACAAGGCCGAGTGGCGCGAGAAGGCCCGGCTGCAACTGGTGGAATGGTTCGACGCCTGCCCGGACCCGGCCACCGTCAGCCGCGGGCGGCGGTACCTGGGGATGTACCTGAACTGAGGCGTGCGCTGTCGGTTCAGGCGTGACGCCACTCGCCGCTGGGCATGATGCGCTTCATGAACTCGTCGAACATCGGTACGGTGTAGGCGGTATCACCGTGGTTCGGGCTCCAGATCATTCCCTTGGAGATCAGTGAGCTGCGCGTCGGCGCGAGCGATGTGACCTTGGCCGGGTAGCAGGCCGCAATGTCGCCCGAGCGGTGTGGTCCGGGCCCAAGCTCGGCCATCGCGCGCAGGTAGCGCTTTTCCTTCGGCGTGAGCCGATCGAAGCGCACACGGAAGAAGCTCTCGTCCAGCGCCGCTACGGCGCTGCCCGACGCACGCTGGACGGCGTCCCTTCCAATCGGCGAGTGCGCCGCCTGCTCCCAGGTATGAAACCCCCATTGCTGCAGGAAGTAGGCATAGCCGCGTGTCACCTCGACCAGCTGCTTGAGCGCGGCCTCGTCGATGTCCACCCCTTCTTTCTGCAGCGGCACGCGGATGGCTCGCTCGGCCTCCGGCGCCGGAAGAGGGCCGATCTCCGGAAAGTTGAACAGCCGCTCGGCATAGGACTTCGCGTTGCCCATCCGGCCGCGAAGTTGCGGCAGCCCTGCGCCCACGAGCACGACCGGCAGTTGCTGCTGCTCAACGCGGTGCATCGCCGTGATAAGCACGGCCAACTGGTCCTCGGCCACGTATTGCAGTTCGTCGATGAAGATCGCCACAGCTGTACTGGCGGCCTTCGCCGCACGGCCGACTTGCTCGAAGAGCGCCTGCAAGTCGTGCTCCAGATCGCCGTTGTCGGCCAGGCCGGGCTCGGGCTCGTAGTCCAGGCCGACCTCCAGATCCTGGTACTTGATCTTCATCTTGCCGGCGAAGCCCGCGAGTGCACGCAGGCCACGGACGGCATAGTCCCTGGCTGCGGCGACGTTGCTCAGCCTCAGCAGCGCCTGGCGCAGCTGGGGGGCGAGGATCGCGGGCAGTGATCGCCCTTCCGGTGCCTCGATGCGGATCGTGTGGATGCCTTGCGCCTCGGCGTCACCCCGAATTCGATCCAGCAGGACGGTTTTCCCAACCCCACGCAGCCCCACCAGCATCGCGCTTTTCGCATGCCTGCCGATGCGGGCACGCTGAAGCGCCACCCGCATCTCTTCGAGAAGCGCATCGCGGCCGGCAAGCTCGACTGGTGGCGAGCCCGCGCCCGGCACAAAAGGGTTTCGTATGGAGTCCATTGCCGCTCAGGTTATAGCGAAGTTAGGAAGTTTATCTTGAAGAACTAAATTGACAAAGCTTTGTATAAGCGGCCGAAAGAGCATCGCTCGGGCGCTGGACCGGCCGAACTTATCAGCAGGTCAGTGCTCGGCCGTGCGGGGGTCATGACATCGACGGTCGCGGTGCAGGTTGCCGACATCGCGCCGCGGAACCTGGCTCACTTCCCGATGCAGAACTGCATCATGGGCTGGAAGGCGCGTGGTTGCTGGGGTTTGGCGTTTGGGGGGCTGATGTGTACATGGGCGTGTACACGGAAAGATCCCTCCGTGTCTTGCGCATCAGTCCAGGCGCGCTCAGCCCCTGCGACGTCGGCAGCGTCCACCCGCGTGGTGTAGGCTGAACAACGACTCGGCAGCGACCACGATGCGGAGTCGACACCGGAGCCCGGAGATGCCGGGCCCGCCCCGACACGAGAGCGAATTCGTCCAATAAGCTGTTGGACGAAACGATCGCCCAGGGGTCCATGTCCGAGTGCCACAGCCCGTGGCACAAATTACAGCCCGTCTACTTCGGCCATACCATCGTCAGCGACTTGATCCCGAGCTCTGGTCGCGCATCAAGTGGTCGAAGAACTCCTGCAGATGCGGTTGCGCGAAGGCGCGACCCACCTTGCCCCGCACGCCCGCCCGCTGCATTCGACCTGCGACGCTGTTCAGGCGTGCAGTCCAGCCGCGATCCAGCAGCAGGTAGTCACATACCGTCGCTGCGGGCACGGTATGCACCAGGTCCATCGCGTCGTGATCATCTATGCGGAAGGCCTGATTGATGTGGGGCTCGCGCAGAAGTTCAGCGAGCAGGGCCTCGCTGACATCCATCTCGGCCACTGGCCGGAACTTTGATGCCAAGTTCCGCTTCTGCTGGTTGGCTACGGAGGCCCTGACGGCGTTGGCCACCGCCTCCTTGAGTTCCACGAACAGCGGCAGCAGAAAGGCTCGCTGGAGCACGGCCTCTTGAACAAACCGGGTCGTGTTCAAGGTGCCACCTGCGATATGTGCACGCGCGGCGAGATCTTTGAGCATCCAATGTTCGTCTGGCGGATCGTCCGACGGGACGACCTTCTTGGACAGCGCGAAGCCGGGATCCGAGTACAGATCCGCCACATAGACCGAGGGCATCGCTCGGCGGAGAAGCTCCTCGGCCGCGACCGCCTGATCCAGGTCGGTCATCGCAGCGAACTCCATCAGGTTTGCGCACGTAAACAGCCAAGTGCCACGAGACTGCCGAAGAGCGCCGACGAAGCGATCCTGCAGCGACATGTCTTCCGAGAAGAGCCGTACCGCCCAATGATCCAAGAAGACAGCCGGGCGAACAAGCCGCTGCCGCAACAGCACTCGTCCATCCGCGTTCCTGACGATCTCGATGCCCATGATCAACGGGCCGACGGCCAGAACAGCGCAATCACTCGCGCTGGCCCTGCGCCGTATACAAATGCCGCTGAAACCCCACAAACACCCGCCGCACCTGGTCCGGCCGACCGAGCTCCGCGAACGCGTCGGCGATCGCGTTGCGGTACTTGAGCTTCAGCAGCGGTGAGAGCTTTTCGGCGTCGAGCTCGTCCACGCCCTGCGCCACATACTGCGCTAGCACGAAGTCGATGAAGGCGCGGTGTTTGTCGGTGAACTCCGCGCCGGTGGCCGCCTTCGCCGCCGCGGCCCGCACGGCGCGCGAGACCGGGGGCGCGGCGAAGGACACATAGGCCAGCACATCGAACAGGTCACTGTTCTCGGCCTCGATGACCTTCTGCATCTCGGCCAGCGGCTCGCGCCCGAAGCCTTTGTCAGCCAGCCCGGCCAGCAGCTTGCGGCGCGTGTCGGGGTCGCTCCACAGGCGGCGCAGCTCGTCCTCGTCCTTGAAGAACTCAGGCAGCGCACCGAACAGCGACTCCAGGAACTGCGCGGCTGACATCGGCCGCCCGTCGGCACTCCAGAATGAGGTCGCCGTCATGTGCTGGAGCTGGCGCTCCTTGCCATCGGCCAGGCGCACCTTGATCTTTGCTGGCCGCTTCTCCTCGGCCTCGGTCTCGGCTGGCGGAGGCTCGTTCACTTCTCCGGGTGGCGGGTTGCCGTCGGTGGTCACCACTCGCGGCTCGGGCTCCACCGGCTCACCGTCCCACTCGGGGTCGCTGAACAGGTGGTGGGCCTTCACGAAGTCATGGATGGTGAAGTAGTCCTTGCCGTCGTAGAGCCGGGTGCCGCGCCCGATGATCTGCTTGAACTCGATCATCGAGTTGATCGGCCGCATCAGCACGATGTGGCGCACGTTGCGCGCGTCCACCCCGGTGGACAGCTTCTGCGAGGTGGTGAGGACGGTCGGGATGGTCTTCTCGTTGTCCTGGAAGTCGCGCAGGTGCTGCTCGCCCAGCGCGCCATCGTTGGCGGTCACACGCACGCAGTAGTTCGGGTCAGCCACCGTCTTGCGCTGGTTGATCAGATCACGCACGGCCAGCGCGTGCAGCTGCGTGGCGCAGAACACGATCGTCTTCTCGCGCGGGTCGATGGCGTCCATGAAGATCTTCACGCGGTAGGCCTCACGCGACTGGATCTCGATGAGACGGTTGAAGTCCTTCTCCTCGTAGCGGCGGCCGGCCTCTATGTCGCCCTCCACGATCTCGTCGTCGGGCGTGTAGACGTACTCGTCCAGCGTGGTCGCTATCTGTCGCACCTTGAAGGGCGTGAGGAAGCCGTCGTTGATGCCCTCCTTCAGCGAGTACTGGTACACCGGCTCGCCGAAGTAGGCGTAGGTGTCGGCGTTCACGGTGCGCTTGGGTGTGGCGGTCAGGCCCAGCTGCACCGCGGCGCTGAAGTAGTCGAGGATCGCGCGCCAGCTGCCTTCGTCGTTGGCCCCGCCGCGGTGGCACTCATCGATGACGATGAAGTCGAAGAAGTCCGGCGGGTATTCGCCGAAGTAGGGCGCCCCGCCAGGGCCGCTCATGAAGGTCTGGAAGATCGTGAAGAAGATGCTGCCGTTCTTCGGAACACGCCCCTTGCGACGGATGTCGGCCGGGTCGATGCGCACCAGCGCATCGTCGGCAAAGGCCGAGAAGGCGTTGTAGGCCTGGTCGGCCAGGATGTTGCGATCGGCCAGGAATAGGATGCGCGGCCGGCGCGAGGGCTCTGTGCCCGCACGCCAGTCGTTCAGGTTCCAGCGGCTGTGGAACAGCTTCCAGGCGAGCTGGAAGGCGATGAAGGTCTTGCCCGTACCGGTGGCCAGCGTTAGCAGGATGCGGTCGCGCCCGGCGCCGATGGCCTCGAGCACGCGGGCAATGGCGATCTCCTGGTAGTAGCGCCCCTGCCAGGTGCCGCCCTTGTCCTCGAACGGGATGGCGGCAAAGCGCTCGCGCCACGCTGCGGCCGCAGCCTCGGCTTGCCCGAAGGTCTGCGCCCAGAGCGCCTCGGGGCTGGGGAAGCCCACCACGTCGCCTTCGGCGCCGGTGGCCATGTCGACGCCGTAGATGGCCTGCCCGTTGGTGCTGTAGGTGAAGCGCACCGCGAGCTTGGCGGCGTAGCTCTTAGCCTGCGCCACGCCCTCGGTGTGCGGCAGCGCCCAGGCCTTGGCCTCCACCACCGCGAGCTTGGTGTTACGGTAGACCAGCACGTAGTCGGCGATCTCGGCCCGCGCGCGGCGGCCCTGGCCGGCACCCGCCGCGCCGGGCTGCAAACGACCGAGCGTGATGCCGTGCTCGCGCAGCACCCGGCTGCCCTCGACCACGCCCCAGCCGGCGGCCTTGAGCGCGGGGTCGATGTGCTCGGCGCGGGTTTCGGCTTCGTTCATGGGCAGAGCGGATTGCCGTAGACTGCGCGACAAGTGGATTGGGAGTGCCCGGTCGGCGCTATAGCCTCGGTGAGGGTCATCGGGGCTTTTCGCTTTCTGGAGCCGTTCCAGAGGGTTACGATCAAAACCGGATCAAGAAATTTCCGCGATCCCCGACGCTGCCAAGTCGTTGATTTTCCTGGGTTCTGCCTTCGCTCGGCTCGCTGTAGACCGCCCAGGATCAAGACCCGATCAAGAAACCGGCGGCGATATCGGTTAGCGATTAAATGGGCAAGCTGTTGATCTTGAACGATCTTTGCGCATCGCCTGGCGTCCCGTCGGAGCTGCTCTAAAGCAAGGCCGCATGGGTTGCGCGGCCGCTTGAGTGGTCTCATGTCGTCACGCCCAGAACGGCTGGTGGCGGACATGCCGATCGGGCGTCGAGCAGGCATGGGGCCCGTCAATCGGCAGGCCGAGCTGGATCAAGCGCCTCACCCGACAGGTAGAGACCTACGGTGGCTGTCGTCCAGACGGATACGCCGACGCCGAAGAAGTCACGGTCTTCGGTCCAGATCGGACAGCCCAACTGCAGCGCACACGCCAGTACCGACCAGTCGTGGGGATCGCGCCGCCCGATGCGCGCCAGGGCAGCCACCCGGGACGGGTCGTAGCTCTGTGCGGGGACCGCTGTGACCACCGATGCCAATGCGTCAAGCGCCCGCAGCGCTGCAGCCAGATCTTCAGCCGCCGTACCGCGGGCGCTCAGGATGGCAGGCAGGTGCTCCTGCACCTCCTGAAACGCGGTGTCCGGGGCGAGGAAGTTCACGCCGGCGGCGTGATCGGCGATCAGCGCCGAGACCTTCACACCCAACACCGCACGGATCAGGATGTTTGCATCGAGGACGATGGCCCGCGTGGTCATCTCGCAGGGGTCTTGCGGCCACGGGCCGACTTGCCGCGCCGCAGCGTATCGAACTCCGCGACCACCTGCTCGAGTTCAGCATCATCGAGCGGGAGTGCGGCCCTCGCCTGCTCCGACGCAGTACGCAACCGCTCGATGTCGGCCGCCGAGGGCTGGCGCAAGGGCACGAACAACCCAACCACCTGCCCGTGACGGGTGATGGTGACGGGCGCGTTGGTTTCGATGTACTCGGCCAGCGAGGCGCGGAACTCGCGTATGCCGACGGAAGGCGTATCCATGACCGGGCTCCTGGCTTGACGTGGACGGTACCGGGATTCTCGCCGATTTGTGTACACAAATGCAAGGCGCTGGAGCGGCTGCACGGGGCCGATCAGAGCGCGCCGCTGAAGGCTTGATGGAGGAGGGATTGCTTGAGTTCGTCGAGGGCGGCAACCTTCCGCCGACAGACGTCGGATAACTGATCGATCGCTCGGCCAAGTTCATCAAGCTCCTCCGCTATCGCAACCTGCTCGTCTAACGGCGGCGCGGGCAAGCGCACACTGCTTGCGAGATCGATATTCAGATTTCGTACTGTTGATCCTGCCGCAAGACGATCGAACTGCTGATAGACAAAGCTAGAGCCCAGAAGCAGATAAAGAAAGTCCTGGCGGAACGTGCCCTGATAGTTCGACAGGACGAGCCAGCCGTCATGTATGCACCCTGTTGTCCGCATGATGTAAGGACGCCCGAAACTCATTGAGTTTGACAGCAGGAAGTCCCCGTCATGAACAAGTCGCGAACGCGAGACCCCTGCTGGCTTGATCCTCTCCGCGGTAGCGAAGATGTACTTTTCGCTGGCTGTCGCGTCACTGATCTTCACCCAGTTAATCCCGTCGGGCTCAGAGGTCAGGAACTCCTTGATTGGTCGAGGTGAGCCTCCGCGTGCAATGTTGCAAACATCGCCCAACACCACTTGCGCCCAACTATCGCTTGCTGCCGAAAAGACCTCTCTCAGGCGCGACTCGAACAACTCGCGCGCATTCCGCAGATTCTTCTCGGCATGGACCTTGGCGGTGGCGATGCCCTCGAAGGCTTCGTCGAGGATGGCGACGATGCGGCGCTGCTCCTCCACCCCAGGCACAGGAATCTGAAAACGTCGAAGGTCGTCGAACTTCAGGTTGTTGATGTTCAGTCCATCGGACAGTTCGTCGATGAACAACTTGTAGCGCGGCGAGGTAAGTGCATGAAAGAGATACCGGCCCTCTACCCCTTGCGCCGGTACCAGTTGCCCCATGAAGCCACCGAACGCGTAACCGTAGTCCGCATCGACGTAGGCGACCTTTCCAAGATGGGACTTGCTGCCGCTGGCCGTGCAAATCAGCAAGGCACCGGCGCGAACCCTCTTGGACTCCGGCACTTGAACTGACGGGGCGATGTACCTAAGTTCCGAGAAGTCCAGGGTGTTCGTTGCCAGGTCGATGTTGTTGGCGCGTAGTACAACGTTCTCGGACAAAGCCACTTCGTCGGACTTGCCATAGGTCAGGCCGCGCTGGAACTCGCAGAGTTCGCCCAATGGCCGTTCGGCCCCCAGCGCGCTCACGCCAACAACCCCCGAATCCCGCTCAACACCTCCACCGCCTCGGCATCCAGCGCCTCGATCTCGTCCAGGATCTCCTGCGGCGTGCGCATCACCACCTCGCCGCCGCCGTTCGGGTTCTTCACCGACAGATCCCAGGCGGTGTTGTCGATGTCGCCCACGTCCACCGACCAGCTCTGCTTCGAGTCCGCGAAGGTCTTCTGCAGGGCGATGAAGTCCGCCAGGTCGTCGTCGTTCAGCGGGCTGGTCTTGCCCAGGCTACGGCCGGGGTCGAGCTGGTAGAACCACACGCGGCGGGTGGGCGCGCCCTTCTCGAAGAACAGCACCACGGTCTTCACGCCCGCGCCCTGAAAGGTGCCGCTCGGGCAGTCCAGCACGGTGTGCAGGTTGCAGCTCTCCAGCAGGAGCTTGCGCAGGCTGGTGCTGGCGTTGTCGGTGTTGGAGAGAAACGTGTTCTTGATGACGATGGCCGCGCGGCCGCCAGCCTTCAGCGCCTTGATGAAGTGCTGCAGGAACAGGAAGGCCGTCTCGCCCGTCTTGATGGGGAAGTTCTGCTGGACCTCCTTGCGCTCCTTGCCGCCGAAGGGCGGGTTGGCGAGGATCACCTCGTAGCGGTCTCGGTCCTGGATGTCGTTGAGGTTCTCTCCCAGCGTGTTGGTGTGGACGATGTTCGGCGCCTCGATCCCGTGCAGGATCATGTTCATCACGCCAATCACATAGGCCAGGCTCTTCTTCTCGCGGCCGTAGAAGGTGCGCGTCTGCAGCGTGGCCAGGTCGTCGGTGGTGGCGGCCTTCTGGCTCAGGTACTCGAAGGCTTCGCACAGGAAGCCGGCCGAGCCGCAGGCGCCGTCGTAGATGCGCTCGCCGATCTTCGGGTCCAGCACGCGGATCATGGCGCGGATGAGCGGGCGGGGCGTGTAGTACTCGCCGCCGTTGCGCCCGGCGTTGCCCATGTTCTTGATCTTGGCTTCGTACAGGTGCGAGAGCTCGTGCTTCTCGGTCTGTGAGCGAAAGCGCAGCTCGTCCACCAGGTCGATCACGTCGCGCAGGTTGTAGCCGCTCTGGATCTTGTTCTTGATCTCGCCGAAGACCTCGCCGATCTTGTATTCGATGGTGTTGGGGCCACTGGCGCGCTGCTTGAAGCCGGCCAGGTAGGGGAAGAGCTGGCCGTTGACGAAGTCGCGCAGGTCATCCCCGGTGAGGGCGGCGTTGTGGTCGAGCCGGCCCTCGGCATTCTTCGGCGCGGCCCAGCGCTCCCACCGGTAGGCCTCCGCCAGGATGTAGCCGTAACGCCGGCCTTCCAGCTCGGCCTCGGCGGCGCGGTCGGTCTCCAGGGCGTCGAGGTATTTGAGGAACAGCAGCCAGGACGACTGCTCGGTGTAGTCCAGCTCGCTGGTGCAGCCGGCATCCTTGTGCAGGATGTCGTCGATGTTCTTGAAGGTCTGCTCGAACATGTGTGCTCTTGTCCCTGGATGCCCGATACGCAGATGGGCGCTACCGATTCTCAAGGAAAGCGTGTGGGCCCGGCCTCTGGATGCCCGGCGGGTGAAGTGATGGAGCCGCGCCTACTTCCCAATGCAGAACTTCGAAAAGATCTCGCCTAGCAGGTCGTCGGCCGTGAAGGCCCCGGTGATCTCGCCCAAGGCCTGGTGGGCCAGGCGCAGTTCTTCGGCCAGCAGGTCCAGGGCCGGGGCGGGTTCGGTCAGGTGGGCCTGCGCCAGGGCGAGGTGCTGCGCGCAGCGCTGCAGCGCCTGCACATGCCGGGCGCGGGCGATGAACACGCCTTCGGGCGCGGCCTGCCAGCCGGCCGTGCGCAGCAAGGCTTGGCGCAGGTCTTCCAGGCCCTGGCCGGTGCGGGCGGAAAGGCGCAGGCCCTCGGCCGGCATTCCTTGGTGTGGGTCGTGCGGCACTTCCCTCGACGTGCCGACCGCATCCGCCTTGTTCCACACGTGGATCACGCTCACGCCGGGCGGCAGGCTGGTCTCGATCTCGCGCTCTGCGGCGTCGTAGGCAGTGTCGCGGCCGGCGCGGGTGAGGTCGTGCAGGAAGAGCACGCAATCGGCCGAGCGGATGGCGTCCCAGCTGCGGCCGATGCCGATGCGCTCCACCTCGTCGGCCGCCTGCTCGTCGCGGCGCAGGCCGGCGGTGTCGGTCACGTGCACGGGCACGCCTTCGACCTGGATGGACTCGCTCACGCGGTCGCGCGTGGTGCCCGGGATCGGGGTGACGATGGCCAGCTCCGCTCCGGCCAGCGCATTGAGCAGGCTGCTCTTGCCGACGTTGGGCTGGCCGGCGATCACCACGCGCAGGCCTTCGCGCAGCAGCGCGCCTTGGCGGGCGGTGGCCAGCAGCGCCTGCAGCGCCTCGGTGATGCCGGACAACTGCCCCGCGGCATCGGCCTGCTGCAGGAAGTCGATCTCCTCCTCGGGGAAGTCCAGCGTGGCCTCCACCAGGGTGCGCAGGCGCACGAGGCGCTGGGCCAGGCCGTCCACGCGGTGGGAGAACTCGCCGGCCAGGGCGCGGCCGGCCGAGCGCGCCGCCGCCTCGGTGCCGGCGTCGATCAGGTCCGCCACGGCCTCGGCCTGGGCCAGGTCCAGCTTGTCGTTGAGAAAGGCGCGCTCGGTGAACTCGCCCGGCGCCGCCAGCCGCGCCCCGGGCAAGGCCTGGAGGCAGCGCGCCAGCAGCAACTGCAACACCACCGGCCCGCCGTGGGCCTGCAATTCCAGCACGTCTTCGCCGGTATAGGAGTGCGGCGCGGGGAAGTGCAGCGCCAGGCCACGGTCAATAGGCTGGCCGTGCTCATCCAGAAAGTCCAGCAGTGTGGCTTGTCGCGGCAACAGTGAGCGCCCGCAAACTTGCTGGATCAGGGCGGAAAGGTCCCGGCCCGAAGCGCGCACGATGCCCACCGCGCCGCGGCCGGCGGCCGTGGCGATGGCGACGATCGGGGCGCCCCGGGCAGCCAGCGCGTGCTCGGTCATCGGGTGTACGGGCGGGCACGGCGGCCATGAGCACGGCCTCCCGCCAGCGAGCGGCAGTGCTGAAGCGAAGCGCCCCGCTCAAGGCGGGGCGTTGGGGCGGGGTCGGCGGCGGGGCCGGGAGTGTATGGCGCGGGTTGGAGCGCGTCCCGGCGTTCCGTTGACCAGGACGTCCGGCTCCTGAGCCGGCTTGTTACAGCCGGGTCGACCCGCATAGGTGCATCGTGCGCCAACGCGCCGGCCCCTGCAAGCGCCTGCACGGGTGATGAAGTCGTCGGGGCGTGACGCATCTCACAGCCTGGGCCGCATCTTCACCCGACAGGCGGCGTCCCCGGCTACTTGCCCAGCACGCCCAGCCGCTTGTTGATGAACCACTGCTGCGCGATCGACAGGATGTTGTTGGTCAGCCAGTACAGCACCAGGCCCGCCGGGAAGAAGAAGAACATGAAGGAGAACGCCAGCGGCATGATCCACATCAGCTTGGCCTGTACCGGGTCCGGCGGGGTGGGATTCAGCCAGGTCTGCAACAGGCTGGAGGCCGTCATCAGCAGGGGCAGGATGAACCAAGGGTCCTTGACGGCCAGGTCGGTGATCCAGCCGATCCACGGCGCCTGGCGCATTTCGACGCTGGACAACAGCACCCAGTACAGCGCAATGAAAAACGGCATCTGGGCCACGATGGGCAGGCAGCCGCCGAGCGGGTTGACCTTTTCCTCGCGGTAGATACGCATCATTTCCTGCTGCATCTGCTGCGGCTTGTCTTTCAAGCGCTCGCGCATTTCCATCACGCGCGGGTTGATGGCCTTCATCTTGGCCATGGACTTGTAGGCGCTGGCGTTGAGCCAATAGAAGGCTGCCTTGAGCAGGAACACCAGGGCCACGATCGCCCAGCCCCAGTTGCCCAGCAAGGCATGAAGCTTGTCCAGCAGCCAGAACAGTGGTTTGGCCAGCACGGTGAACCAGCCGTAATCCTTCACCAGCTCCAGCCCCGGCGCCAGCGCGGCCAGCTTGTGCTCTTCCTGCGGGCCGGCGAACAGCCGGCTCTCGAAGGCCTTGCTGGCGCCAGGTGCCACCTCGCCCAGCGGCACCACCATGGCGATGCTGAAGTGGTTGTCCGCCACCTTGGCGGTACGGAACTCGCGCTGCACCTTCTCGGGCAACAGCCAGGCGGAGGCGAAATAGTGCTGCACCATCGCGACCCAGCCGTTGTCAGCGGCCTTGTCGTGGCTGGCCTTGCCCTTTTCGATGTCCTTGAAGTCCACCTTGGTGAACTTGCTGGCGTCGGTGTAGACGGCAGGCCCGGTGAAGGTGAAGTAGAAGGCCGACTCGCCCTCGGGCGGGTTGCCGTCACGCGCCAGTTGCAGGTACAGCTGCGGGCTGACCGGAGCGCTGCCCTCGTTGAACACCTCGTGCTTGACCCCCACCACGTAGTCGCCGCGCTTGAAGGTGTAGGTCTTGACCAGACGCCGCCCGTCGATGGCGGGCGATTCCAGCTTCAGCTCGATCTGCGCGGCACCTGCGGCCAGCGTGCGCTCGCTGGTCAGCACCTTCATGGCCGTCAGGTGGTTGGGCAATTGCACACCCGCCTGGCTGGTGATCAGGCCGGTCTGGGCCAGGTACAGGCGCTTCGGGCTCTGGTCGAACAACAGCACGTTGCGTGAGGTGTCGTTCTGGTCGGTGTGCTTGAGCAGTTCCAGCCGCACCAGGCTGCCGCCCACGGTGTCGAACGTGGCCTTCACGACATCGGTGGTGATGGTCACCTGCTCGTTGGCCACTATGGGGGCGTTGGGCACGGCCGCTGGCGCCGCAGCTGTACCGGCTGCGGTGGGTGCCGGCACCCCGGCAGCGCCCGGGGCCGCCGGCTGGGCTGAAGGCACAACCGCGGGCGCGGGGGGCTGCCCCGTGGCGGGTGTGGGCGGCGCCGAGGCCACCGGCTTGGGCGCGGGAGCGCCGAAGATGGACGGCTGGCCCGTGTGCTTGTTCCAGGCGTCCCACAGCAGAACGAGCGACATCGTGAAAACCACCCACAGCAGGGTGCGGCGCATATCGGTCATGGAGCGGGTTCCTGAGCAGACAACGGGGAAGATTCGGAAGACTTGGCGGCGGGCCGGGGCTGCGCCGTGGACAAACTGAAACCAGCAGCAGACTGGGATGAGCCCGGCAACGTGTGAACACGACCGGTCAAGCCCAGGCGGGTAAACAGGGCCGGTGGCTGCGCCGGCACGTCGTCACAGCCGCCTTCGCACCAGGGGTGACAGCGCAACAGGCGCCCGGCTGCGAGACTGCCGCCCACGATTGCACCATGTCTTTCAAGGGCCGTGAGCGCGTACTGAGAACAGGTGGGCTCGAAACGACAGGCGTTGCCCAGCCAGGGCTTGAGCAGCAGCCGGTAGGCCTTGACCACGGCCACCATCAGCAGCCGCGGGGTGTCAACCACGGTGGCCAGCACCTTCTTGAGGAGGAGACTCACGGCAGCGCCCGCACCACCGCCTCAGGGGGTCGCGAGGCTTTCTGAAACAGCCGATCGAGTTCTCCTCTGGCGGCCTCACGCAAGGCCTGCGAGGCGGCCGAAGGGAAGGCTGTCACCGCGAAAGGCTGGCGCAGGCGTACCAGCCACATGCCTCCCGGCAAGCCAGCGTGCACCCGCTCGGCCGCAGCGTAGATCTGCCGCTTGACGAGGTTGCGGGTCACAGCGCGCCGCGCATGCCGCTTGGGAACCACACACCCCAACCAGCGTGGAAAACCCTGATCAGGACTTCCCCCATGGGGGTTTCCCTGAGACTCATCCACAGGCTGTGGACAGACTGGTTCATGACCTGTGGATAACTTCTCTTCGCCGGCTGTCTTGCGCGCGAAGGACGGGCGCTCAGGCGCTTCCACCAGGTGGTGGACGGCAAAGTGGGCGCTCTTGAAGACGGGCGGCACCGACAGGAGCCGCTTGAAATCGGCGGCCTGAACGAGACGGCCGATCATGGCGTGCAGAGCTGTGAGCAGCGTTGAACGGTGCAAGAGCGTCCTGCGGCCGCAGAGCGCTCGACCCAGCCGCTGGCGCAAC
>Ga0315900_10004251_pt1 | contig 20307 bp, 18 predicted proteins | sample LakEriMetagenome_FD_203521 | JGI IMG/M metagenome (GOLD analysis project Ga0315900, IMG submission 203521) | Freshwater fungal communities from buoy surface, Lake Erie, Ohio, United States - Buoy 12 MA114 | ecosystem: Environmental > Aquatic > Freshwater > Lake > Lake biofilm | place: USA: Lake...
CGCCTCGGCTGTCTGGCGGCTGCGCAGCGCCGGACTGGCGAGAACACATCGTCGCGCCGGCAGCCGGGGCCCGAGCCAGGCCGCCATCGCGCGCGCCTGATCGCGCCCGTGCGCGGTGAGTTCGCGGGCGAGGTCGGGGGTCCCGTCACGCGCCTGCGCATGCCGCCAGAGGATCAGCTGCACGGCGGCACGACCTGCAGCCGGTGGTACTTGGCCATCAGCTGCTCCCGGCTCTCGACCCAGTCGGGGTGCAGCGGAATGCAGTCGACCGGGCAGACCTGCCGGCATTGCGGCTCGTCGTGGTGTCCCACGCACTCGGTGCAGCGCCCCGGGTCGATCTCGTAGATCTCCAGGCCCATCGAGATCGCGTCATTGGGGCACTCGGGCTCGCAGACATCGCAGTTGATGCATTCGTCGGTGATCATCAGCGCCATCGTGCTGCTCCGTATCGCCTGGCTGGGCGGACACGCCGGCCGACGCGCTCAGTCGCCGCGCGCGCGCGCGGCGACACGCTCACGCAGGCGCTGGAGCACGATCGGCGAGACGAACTGGGCGACATCACCGCCCATCAGGGCAATCTCGCGCACCAGGGTGGCCGACACATGGCGGAAGTCTTCTCCCGGCGTCATGAAGAGGGTCTCGATGCCGGGCAGCAAGCGTGCGTTCATGCCGGCGAGCTGGAACTCGTAGTCGAAATCGACCACGCCCCGCAGCCCGCGCAGCACCACCCGCGCACCCTGCGCACGCATCAGGTCGACCAGCAGCCCGGAGAAGCGAAGCACCCGCACGTTGGGTACATCGGCCAGGGCCTCGCGCGCCAGCGACTCGCGCTGTTCGGGCTCGAAGAGCGGGTTCTTGCCGCGACTGTCGGCCACCGCGAGGACGATCTCGTCGAACATCGTGGCGGCCCGCCGTACCAGATCCTCGTGTCCACCGGTGATCGGATCGAAGGTTCCGGCATAGATGGCGACGACATGCTTCATGGCTTCTCCTGCTGCCCGTCGGGGGCGGGTTCAAGGGCGAGCAGATGGTAATGCACCTGCCCGGCGCGCGCCTGCCGCAGCACCCGGGCGCCGGGGCCGAGCCAGCGATGCACCAGCGCCGCCTCCAGCGGCGCCTCGCTTTCGAGATGGATCCGGGCGCCGGGCGCCAGCACCGTGGCCAGCAGGGGCATGACGGCCTCGAGCACGCCCTGGCGGAAGGGCGGATCGACGAAGGCAATGTCGATGCGTTCGCCGCGCTCGCGCAGCCGGGCGAGCAGACCCGCCGCATCACCGGCATGCAGGTGCACCACGGCCGATGCCTGCAGCCGCGCGATGGCCGCCTGCAGCGCCTGACGTGCCGCGGGGTGCGTCTCGGCCAGATGCACGCGCGCGGCGCCGCGCGACGCGGCCTCCAGCCCGAGCGCGCCGCTGCCGGCGAAAAGATCGGCGCAGGTCAGCCCGGTGAGGTCCTGACCGAGCCAGTTGAAGAGGGTTTCACGGACCCGGTCAGGGGTCGGGCGCAAGCCCGGCGCATCGACCACCGCCAGTGGCGTGCGGCGCCACTGGCCACCGATGATGCGCACCCGGTGCGCGGCCGGGCGCGCGGCAGCCGGCAGGGCACGGCCGGGCCTGGCGGTGGCGGGTCGCGACAGGGGCGAGGGCGCTGCAGGCGATGGCGGCTTCGTCGGGGCGGTGCGGCGCACGGCGTTCAGGGCGCAGGGAGGGAGAACCAGGGTGGAGGGCGGGCGTACAATTCTCCCCGAAATCATGTTCGGATTCCTCAGACGCAAGAAGCCGCCCGCGCCCGACGCGGTCACGGACGCGGCCCCCGACACCGCCCCGGCGACGCCGGCCGCCGCGGTCGCGTCGCCAGCCGTGCCGGTGTCAACCCCCGGGCCGGCGCTCGCCACCGCCGGCAGCGCCGCCGCAGCAACACCCCTCCCCGAGCCGGCACCGGCACGCACCGGCTGGCTGTCTCGCCTCAAGCAGGGGCTTGCGCGCACCCGGGGCAATCTCGCCGGCCTGTTCGGCGCGAGCCGCATCGACGAGAGCCTCTTCGAGGAACTCGAGAGCGCGCTGCTGGTCAGCGACGCCGGCATCGAGACCACCACGTGGCTGCTCGAGGCACTGCGCCAACGGGTCCGCGAGCAGCGCCTGAGCGATGGCGAGCAGGTGCGCGAGGCGCTGCGGACACTGCTCGTCGAGGTGCTCGCGCCGCTGGAGCGGCCGATCGACATCGACCGCGACGCGCCTCTCGTGATGATGATCGCGGGGGTCAACGGTGCCGGCAAGACGACCTCCATCGGCAAGCTCGCCCATCACCTCCAGCGCGAGGGCAAGACGGTGCTGCTTGCCGCCGGCGACACCTTCCGCGCCGCTGCCCGCGAGCAGCTCGCCCAGTGGGGCGAGCGCAATGGCGTGCAGGTCATCGCGCAGCAGGGTGGCGACCCGGCCGCGGTGGCCTTCGACGCGGTAAGCGCCGGCCGCGCGCGTCAGACCGGCGTGGTGATCATCGACACCGCCGGGCGGCTGCCCACCCAGGCGCATCTGATGGAAGAGCTGCGCAAGATCCATCGGGTGCTCGGCAAGGCGATGCCCGGCGCGCCGCACGAGGCCCTGCTGGTCCTCGACGGCAACACCGGCCAGAACATGCTCGCCCAGGTGCGGGCCTTCGACGAGGCGGTCGGGCTCACCGGTCTGGTGGTCACCAAGCTCGACGGCACGGCCAAGGGCGGCGCGCTCGCCGCGCTCGCCCACACCCGCCGTGATCGACCGATTCCGGTCTACTTCATCGGCGTGGGCGAAGGTCTCGACGACCTGCAGGCCTTCTCGGCCACCGAATTCGCCAGCGCGCTGCTCGACTGAGCAGGCACCGCGTTCATTGCGCACCGTCGCCCGATCGTCAGGGCGGTCTGGCACTCGCGACCCATGAGTGCTAATATTTTTGTGTGCTGCAACATTCCAGCGGCACCGAAAGGACTTCCATGGCCACCCTGACCTCGACCGCTCTCGTCCCCGCAGGTGCGCCCAGCGCCGCGATGGCCTTGCCCGCCGTCGGGAACCTGGACGCCTACATGGCCGCTGTCAGCAGGCTGCCGATGCTCACGCCCGAGCGCGAGACCGAGCTTGCGCGCCGCTTCCGCGACGCCGCCGACCTCGATGCCGCCCGCGAGCTCGTGATGTCGCATCTGCGGCTGGTGGTGTCGGTCTCGCGCCAGTACCTCGGCTACGGGCTGCCGCACGCCGACCTCATCCAGGAAGGCAACATCGGCCTGATGAAGGCCGTCAAGCGCTTCGACCCCGAACGGGGCGTGCGGCTGGTGTCCTTCGCCCTGCACTGGATCAAGGCCGAGATCCACGAGTACATCCTGAAGAACTGGCGCATGGTCAAGGTGGCCACCACCAAGGCGCAGCGCAAGCTCTTCTTCAACCTGCGCTCGCAGCGCACCGACGCCCATACGCTGAGCGCGGGTGATGTCGAAGCGATCGCCGCCCGGCTCAATGTCAAGGCGAGCGACGTCACCGAGATGGAGACCCGCCTGACGGGTCAGGACATGGCGCTGGAGCCCTCGGGCGATGACGGCGACGACGACTTCGCGCCGATCGCCTACCTGGCGGCACCGCAGGCCGAACCCAGCCAGGTGCTCGAGCGCCGGGCCCGCGACCGCCTGCAGGGCGAAGGACTGGCGGCAGCGCTCGAGTCGCTGGATGCACGCAGCCGTCGGATCATCGAAAGCCGGTGGCTGCGCGATGACAGCGACGGCGGCACGCTCACGCTGCATGACCTGGCCGCCGAGTTCGGCGTGTCGGCCGAGCGCATCCGTCAGATCGAGGCGCAGGCCATGCGCAAGATGAAGGTGGCACTCGCCAGCTACGCCTGAGCCCGCGCACGCGACGGGCGCCACCCGCCTGAAAGGTCACAGGGCGCGCACCGACCCATCTGCAGACCGTTGCGCTCGGGTCGCGATCCCCGGGCCGGCCGGCGCCCCAGGCCGGCCTCGGTCATGTGCTCTCCCTCTTGGCCGCCGTGGCGCAAGCCGCGTGCGGCCCTTTTTCGATGCCGGTACGGTCGGCGCTTCTCAGGCTACCCGGAAGGCATGCGTGCCATCGCGCGCGAGCTGTTCCACCAGCCCGATCTCCCAGGCGAGATAGTCGCGAAAGCCGGCATCCCGACGATCGCGATCGGTGTGCGCGTAGGGGCTGAACCAGGCATCGTCGTCACCACTGAGTACGCCCTCGCCGCCCGAGCCGGTGGGCAAACCCGCCGCGATCCAGGCCTGGGTGCCGCCCGCGACCGGATGCACCGGGCGAGCCAGGCGCGTGGCCAGCCTCGCCGCCACCAGGCCCGCGAGCACGCCGTCGCCGGACAGGATCAGCACGGGCCGCGAGTCAGGCTCCTGCGCCAGCAGCGCGGACAGACGATCAGGCACGCAGAAGCGCGCGCCCGCCGCGTGGCGGCGCTCGTAGGCCGCCCGCCGCTCGACATCGAAGGCAAGCGCCTGGCCAGCCGCCAGCATCGAGGCTGCCTCGCGCGCCCCGATCGCCGGAACCGGCCTGTTCGTTCGCAGGATGCGCACCGGCTCCGGTCCGGTGACCAGCGCCGGCAGTCCCTCGGGGGTGTGGACGAGGACCTCGAAACCGCCGAGCTGCGCGAGCCACGCGGCGGCCATCGGCGCGCGCACGCCATCCCAGTCGGCCAGCACGATGCGCGCGCCGCGGGTGGCGAGGTACTCATCGGTGGCCTGCACCAGCTGACCCCCGGGCGCCCAGCGCCAGCCTTCGAGATGCCCGGCGGCATACTCCTGGCGCGTGCGCACATCGAAACGGTAGAGCGTCCGGTCCGATTGCGCCTGCAGAGCGGCGAGCTCGCCGGCGTCGATGCGGCGCACACCGGAGCGCCGGGCGTGCGCCCATGCGCGCTCGCGCGCGCCCGCCAGCGCGGCGGCATCGGGCTCGGGCAGCACCGGCTGGCGCCCCCGGGCGAGTTCGCGCCCACCGAGCAGCCAGGCCATCGTGCCATCCTTCAGCGACACCACCGGATTCGGGATGCCGGCGTCGATCAGGGTCTGCGCGCCGACGATGCTGCGGGTGCGTCCGGCACAGTTGACCACCACCAGCGTGTCCGGGTCGGGCGCGATCGCCGCGATCCGGTAGGCGAGTTCGCCGCCGGGCAGGCTGTGGGCGAAGGGCAGGCTGAAGGCCGCGAACTCCTCGGGTGTGCGACTGTCGACCACGACCAGATTCTCGCCGCCCGCGAGGCGGGCGGCGAGCTCGTCGGCGTCGATCCAGGGCGTGTGGCGGCGATGCTCGACCACCTCGCCGAGCGCCTTGCTCGGCACATTGGTGCCGCTGAAGAGCTCGCCGCCGGCCGCCGCCCACGCCCCGGTACCGCCCTCCAGCACCGAGACATCGGTCCAGCCGAGCGCCTCGAGCGTGGCGGCAGCCGCGGCCGTGTGCGAGCCGTCGCCGTCGACCAGCACCACCCGGGTATCGCGCCGGGGTACCAGCCGGTCGATCAGCAGTTCGAGTCGCCAGGCCGGCGCAGGCACCGCCACCAGCAGATGGCCCCGGCAGAACACACCCGCCTCGCGAACATCGAGGACCGCGATCTCGCGGCCATCGCCAAGCCAGGCTTTCAGGGCAGGGGGATCGATCGGGCGCAGGCGGGCATCGGTCATGGGCATGGTCGGCTTCGGCAACCGGAGGGTCGATGCCCGACGCTAGACCAGCCGACGCCGCGGAGCAAGTCCGCGTGCCGGGATTCAGCCGCCGGGCGTGCTCGCGCGCAGCGCCGCCAGCGGCGCCGCCCAGCCGACGATGCCGCCCTGCGCGATGATCATGTCGATCGCGGCATCGCGAAAGTGCGGGAAGTAGCTCGCGGTGGCGTCGGTAACCAGCAGACTGTCATAGCCGCGGTCGTTGGCCTCGCGCATCGTGGTCTGCACGCAGACCTCGGTGGTCACGCCGGCGAAAAGCAGCCGCTCGATCCCCCAGCCATGCAGCATGGCCGTCAGCCCGGTGGCATGGAAGGCGCCTTTGCCGGGCTTGGCGAGCACGGTCTCGCCCGGCAGCGGCGCGAGTTCGGGCACGAAGTCGCTGCCGGGCTCGCCGTCGATCAGGATGCGGCCCATCGGCCCGGGATCGCCGATGCGCTGGCTGGGCCGCCCGCGCTCGCGCTTGGCGGGCGGGCAGTCGGAGAGGTCGGGGCGGTGGCACTCCTTGGTGTGGACGATGCGCAGACCGAGCGCGCGCGCCCACGCGAGCAGATCCCGCGCCGGCTCGATCGCCGCGCGCAGCGTCGACACATCGTTGCCGAGCGACTCGCCGAAACCGCCGGGCTCGAGGAAGTCGCGCTGCATGTCGATCATCAGCAGCGCGGTGGTCGCCGGCTGCCAGCGGAAGGCCATCGGTTGCGCCGCCGTTTCGAGCCACGAAGTCGGTGTCTCAGGCATGTCCGCCCATCGCCTTGCCGATGCGGTCGCGGTCGATGCCGGGCCGCGGGGTTTCGAACGCGATCCGCCCGCCATTCATCACGACGATGCGATCGGAAAGCTCGAGCAGCTCGTCGAGGTCCTCGCTGACCAGCAGCACCGCGCAGCCGGCGGCGCGCGCGTCACGAAGGCGCTGATGGATCTCGGCGCAGGCCTGGAAGTCCAGGCCGAACACCGGGTTCATGACGATCAGCAGGCGCGCGTCGCGCGACAGCTCGCGCGCCAGCACAGCCCGCTGCACGTTACCGCCCGAGAGCCGCTCGATCGGTTCGTCGGGCCCGCGCGTGCGCACCCGGAACGCCTCGATCGCGGCCTGCGCAGCGCCGCGAAAGGCCGTTGGCCGCAGCCAGCCGCCGCGAGACCACGGCGCACGGTCGAAGTCGCGCAGCGCGAGATTGGCCGCCACCGACATGCCGGGCACGCAGGCGTTGGCAAGCGGCTCCTCGGGCAGCGCCGCGACACGGTGCCGGCGATAGTCGGCGCGGCGCGCGGCGAAGGGTTCGCCGAAGACCAGCACCTGCCCGCCTGCGCGCTCGCGCTGGCCGGTGAGCGCCTGCACCAGCTCGCGCTGGCCGTTGCCCGACACGCCGGCCACGCCGACGATGCTGCCGGCCGCCACCTCGAGGTCGAGATCGCGTACCGCCGGCAGGCCGAGATCGTTGTCGACGCAAAGACCGACGATGCGCAGGCTGGGTGTCGCACCGACGCGCCCGGGGAAGACGGCCGCGGCCGCGGTCGCCGGCATCGCCGCGCTCGCCTCGTCCGCCGTGCCTGCGGGCGAGCCCTGAGCCGCCAGCTCGCCGGCCGCCTGGCGCACGCCGGCCGCGGCCGCTTCACCGACCATCATGATCGCGAGCCGATCGGCGTCGAGCTCGCGCACCCGACCGGTACCCACCAGCCTGCCCCGCCGCAGCACGGTGACCTCGTCGGCGAAGCGCTCGACCTCGCGGAACTTGTGCGTGATCAGCAGCGCGGTCATGCGCCCGGCGTGGGCCAGACTGCGCACCGCCTCGAGCAGCTCGTCAGCCTCCTCCGGGGTTAGCACGGAGGTGGGCTCATCGAGGATCAGGAAGCGGTTGCGCGCGTAGAGCTGCTTGAGCAGCTCGGTCTTCTGCTTCTCCCCGGCCGACAGGTCGGTCACGCGCGCGCGCGGATCGAGCCGGAACGGCACCGTCGCCATGAAGGCGTCGAGCGCCGCGATCTCGCGCCGCCAGTCGATGCACGCCGGCAGCCCGCCGCGGGCCATCGCGAGGTTCTCGATCACCGTCATCGAGGGCACCAGCGTGAAGTGCTGGTAGACCATGCCGATACCCAGCTCGCGCGCACGCTGCGGCGACGGGATGTCGGTCTCGCGCCCTTCGATCAGCACGCTGCCGCCATCGGCGCGGTGGAATCCGACCAGGCACTTGACCAGCGTGGACTTGCCCGCGCCGTTCTCGCCGAGCAGCGCATGCACGGTGCCGGGCGCCACCGACATCGAGACACGGTCGAGCGCGACGAAGTCGCCGAAGCGCTTGCTCAGCTCGTAGGTGGCCAGCGCGAGCGCGCCGCGCGAAGCACCGTCTGCGGCTTGCGCATCCAACTTCGCCGCACTGCCGGCCATGACGCTCATGCCACGCCCGCTCAGCCCAGGGCCGTCAGCAGCGTCGCCGAGTCGGTGACCGCGCCGAACACGCCGCCCTGCATCTTGATCATCTTGATCGCCGCCAGGTGGTTGCCGAGATCGGTCGCGCCGGTGCAGTCCTCGAGCATCAGGCACTCGAAGCCGCGGTCGTTGGCCTCGCGCATCGTGGTGTGCACGCACACGTCGGTGGTGATCCCGGTGAGCACCAGGTTGCGGATGCCGCGTGTGCGCAGCACCAGCTCGAGGTCGGTCGCGCAGAACGAGCCCTTGCCGGGCTTGTCGATGATGATCTCGCCGGGCAGCGGCGCCAGCTCGGGGATGATTTCCCAGCCCGGCTCGCCGCGCACCAGGATGCGACCGCAGGGGCCGGCGTCGCCGATGCCCGCGCCGATGCGCTGCGAGCGCCAGCGCTTGTTGGCGGGCAGATCGGACAGATCGGGCCGGTGGCCCTCGCGGGTGTGGATGATCGAGAAGCCCAGCTCGCGCATGCGCGCCATCACGCGGCCGATCGGCGCGATCGGCGCGCGGGTGAGCGAGAGGTCGTAGCCCATCGCATCGACATAGCCACCGATGCCGCAGAAGTCGGTCTGCATGTCGATCACGACCAGCGCGGTGTTGCCCGGTCGCAGGTCGGCATCGAAAGGCCAGGGATAGGGATCGGCGGCCACGCAGGGCAACGCGCCGGCGGAAACGGTCGTGGTCATGGCGCTCAGCCCTTCATGTTGTCCGGGTCATGGTCACGCTGCGGCGGCGCGAAGCCGCAGGAACGGCCGTCGACATGTTCGACCTCGGCCTCCCAGGGCAGGCGGTAGCTGCCGTTCACCATGTCGTGCATGAAGGTGTAGGGGCAGTCCTGCGCGCCGCCGCGCACCGCGACGTAGCCGCGGTGCCCCAGCTGATAGATGTTGTTCTCCACGCCCCAGTGGCGACGGGCCTCGCGAACCAGGTCGGGCCTGACCTCGCAGGTGATGATCTCGTCGGGCCGGTGGCTGCCCATCACCAGCGGCACGCCGTCGAAGTTGACGACCATGCCCTCGCCCATCGAGTCGAAGGTGCCGTCGCTGCCGCACATGCACACGCTGGCGGTGACCATCAGGTTCTGGAAGGCGTTGGCCTGATTCGTGATGCGCCAGGAATGGCGGATCGGCGCGGTGTAGCCGGCGGTGCGGATCATCAGTTCCGCGCCCTTGTAGGCGCTCTCGCGGGCCATCTCGGGGAACATGCCGTCATGGCAGATGATCAGCGCGAGCTTCACGCCACGCGGACCGGTGATCACCGGAATGCCGAGGTTGCCGGGCTCCCAGGGCTCGACCGGCACCCAGGGGTGCAGCTTGCGGTAGTAGAGCGCGATCGCCCCGGTGTCGTCGATGATGATCCCGCTGTTGTACGGGTTGCCGTTGGGGTTGGCCTCCATGATCGAGAAGCAGCCCCAGATCCGATGCTCGATGCAGGCCGCCCTGAACGCGGCCACCTCGGGGCCGTCGAGCCGGCACATCAGCGCCGGATCGGTGTTCATCGACAGCCCGTGCAGCGAGTACTCGGGAAACACCACGAGATCCATCGACGGCATGTTGCGGCGGGCCTTGCCGACCATCGCGACGATGCGCGCGGTCTGCGCGGCAAGCTGCGCCGGCGTGTCGACCACCGGCAGTTGCGACTGCACGAGACCGACCACCACGCCGTTGGGCGACCGGTTCAATCCTCCGAGTCCTGACATCGAGAACATCCTCCTGGAATGTGGGGTACCTGGACAGCCTGGGTCGAGCGCCGGATCGACGGGTTGATTCGTTGCGGGCTCAACGGGTCAGGCTGAGCTCGCCTGGAGCGCCGGCCAATGCGCGCCGCGACGACGAGGTGGCGATCATCAGCGCCAGCGTCAGCACATACGGTGCCGCGTTCCAGAGGTGGTAGCCCTGGACGATGCCGATCGCCTGGAGCGCCGGGCCGATCGCACCGGCCCCGCCGAACAGCAGCGCCGCGCCGACGCAGCCCACCGGATGCCAGCGGGCGAAGATGACCAGCGCCACCGCCATCACGCCCTGACCACTGGACAGCGCCTCGTTCCAGCTGCCCGGGTAATAGAGCGACAGGAAGGCGCCGCCCACCCCGGCCATGAAGCCGCCGGCCGCGGTCGACCAGACCCGGACGGCAACCACCGGGAAGCCCAGCGCGCGCGCCGCATTGGCGCTGTCGCCGACCGTGCGCACGATCAAGCCCCAGCGCGTCGAGCGCAGTGCCCAGGCCAGCGCGAGCGCGCAGGCCACGCCGATCGGCAGCAGCGCATTGACCTGCAGCGCCGACTGCAAGGCCGGCGAATCGCTCCAGCCACCCAGCGCGATCGAGGGCAGTCGCGGCGCCGAAGGCTGCACGTAGGCCTTGCCGAAGAAGAAGGCCAGGCCCAGCCCGAGGGTCATCAGCGCGATGCCGAGCGCCACGTCGTTGACGCGAGGCAGGCTGCACAGCAGGCCGTGCACGAGGCCGAAGATCACACCCGCGCCCCCCGCGGCGAGCACACCCAGCCAGGGCGACCCGCTGTGGTAGGCGACCGCGTAGCCGCTCATCGCGCCGAAGACCAGCGTGCCCTCGAGGCCCAGGTTGATGCGGCCCGAGCGCTCGGTCAGCGCTTCGCCCAGGCTGACGAAGAGAAAGGGGGTGGACACCCGCAGCGCGCCGCCGAGGATGGCGGCGAGCACCGTCAGCCAGGCGCTTTCGTCGCCGCTCATCGCGGGCCTCCGTCGGTGGCGGTCGCGGTGGCCGGCGCTGCGCCCGCCGCCGTGACGGGGGCGGCATCAGCCGCCGCGACGCGAGCCTGGCGCAAGCCAAGCGGCCGCAGCCGCCAGTCGATGCGTCCGTGCAGCGCCTCGGCCGCGAGGATCGCGACGAACAGCAAGCCCTGCAGGACAAGGGTGGTCGCGTCCGGCAGATCGAGCCGCCGCTGCAGCAGGCTGCCGGCCGCCGCGATGCCACCCAGCAGCACCGCCACCGGGACCACCGCCAGCGGCTGCTGACGCGCGATGAAGGCGACCAGGATGCCGGTGTAGCCAAACCCGGCGAGCAGCGAGGCGTTGGCGGAACCGTGGACGGCCAGCACCTCGATCGCACCGGCCAGCCCCGCACAGGCGCCGCCGATCGCGCAGGCGGCCACCAGCAGCGCGGGCACCGGGAGCCCGACCAGACGCGCGGCACGCGCATTGCCGCCGGCCACCCGCATCGCGAAGCCCAGCGTCGTGCGCGACACCAGCATCTGGGCGAGCACCGCCGCCACCACGCCGGCGGCCAACCCCCAGTGGACATCGGTCCCGGGCATCGGCCCGACCATGGCCGCGTCGGGCAGCGGCGCGGTCGACGGCTTGTTCAGACTGGCAGGATCGCGCAGCGGGCCATCGACGAGGTGATTGAAGATCGCGATCGCGATGTAGGCGATCAGCAGACTCGCGATGGTCTCGTTCATGCCGCGCCAGGCCCGCAGCGCGCCGGCCAGCGCGAGCACGAGCGAGCCGCCGAGCATGCCGGCGACGCCCGCGACGATGATGACCACGGCGGGCGATGCGCCGGCCTGCGCAGCCGCCAGACCGAAGGCTGCCGCCGCCAGGCCGCCGAGCGCGAGCGCGCCCTCGCCTCCGATCACGACCAGCCCGACCTGTGCGGGGATCGCGACCGCCAGCCCCGCGAGGATCAGCGGGGCGGCGCGCAGCAGGGTGTTCTGCCACGCGAAGCTGCTCGCGAAGGCACCCTCGGCGATCGTTGCGAGCACCACCAGCGGCTGCTGCCCGATCGCGAACACGAAGATCGCGAACAGCAGCAGGCCACCCGCGATGCCCGTCAGGGCGACGATCGCCGAACGCACGCCGAACCCCCGCGCCAGGACCCGATCAGCCCGGGATCGCGCCGATCACGCCTTCGACCAGATAGTTCATCTTCTCGAGCTCGACGTTGGTCATCTCGAGCGAGGTGCCGGCGGCGATCACGGTGTTGCCCTTGTTGTCCTTCAGCGGGCCCTTGAAGATCGCGAAGTCACCCTTCATCAGCGCGGCGCGCGCCTTGTCTCCCGCCTCCTTGGCCTTGGCCGACACTGACGCGCCGTAGGGCGACATCTTCACGAAGCCCTCCTTCAGGCCGCCACGCACGAAATTGGGCATCGGCTTGCCCTCGGCGGCCGCCGCGATCAGCAGCTTGTAGGGGGTCGACCAGTCCCACTCGGCGCCGGTGAGATACCCCTTGGGCGCGAGCTTCGCCTGACTGGCGTGGTAGCCGCTGCTCATGATGCCGCGCTTCTCGGCGGTCTCGATGACGACCTTCGGACCGTCGACATGGCAGGTGACGACATCGACGCCCTGATCGACCAGGCTGTTGGTGGCCTCGGCCTCCTTGACCGGCAGCGACCAGTCGCCGGTGAAGATCACCTGCGTGGTGATCGAGGGATCGACCGAGCGGGCGCCCATCGTGAACGCGTTGATGTTGCGCAGCACCTGCGGGATCGGCTTGGCGGCGATGAAGCCCAGCTTCTTCTTGCGGCTCATGTGGCCCGCGACCACGCCGGCCACGTACTGCGCGCCGTCGATGTAGCCGAAGTAGGAGCCGGTGTTCTTCGGGTGCTTGCCCTCGGTCCAAAGGCCGCCGCAGTGGGCGAAGCGCACGTTCGGATACTTCTCGGCGATCCGCAGCATGTGCGGGTCGAAGTAGCCGAAGGAGGTCGCGAAGATCAGCGAGGCCTTGTCCTGGTTGATCATGGCCTCCATCGACTTCTGCACCGCCACGGTCTCGGGAACCTTCTCTTCCTCGACCACCTTGACGTTGGGCATCTTCTTGATCATTGCCGCGGCTTCCGCCTGCGCCTGGTTGTAGCCGAAGTCGTCGCGCGGACCGACGTAGATGATGCCGACAACCAGCGGGCGGGACTGTGCGAAGGCCGACAGCGGCAGGCCCGCAGCCGAGACCAGACCGGCAGCGCCGGCGGAAGAGACGATGAGACGACGGGATGCATCCATGGCGGGGCTCCTGGGGGATTGATCGGGGCGGAGGAATCGGGCTCGGGATTCACCGGACTCGCCGGCTTGTGTACAAGTTGCCGAGCCTGTCTTGCAAGTTTCCTGCCAGCCCGCATCGGCCTTCCCCTGACACCCGCGCGGGCCGAGGCCACGCGCTTTCGCACGCTTGCAGTGCCCCGAACTCAGAGGATGTGCACCACAAGCGTGCACGACGCCCGCATTCGGGACGATCCCTTGCAGTGGGGAGCCACACCGCGTGCCCGGAGCCCGTGGCATGGCTCTTGCGTACGGTCTTGTATCCAAGATCACGCTCAGGAAACCATGGATCCCGTCTGGATCACCCGGCTCGATACCGACTCCGGCACGGCGGCGTCTGCCGACAGCGCGGCCCGGGGCGCACTCGCCGGCCTGCGCTTCGCCGTCAAGGACAACATCGACGTGGCGGGTCTGCCCACGACCGCCGGCTGCCCGGCCTTCGCCCATGAGCCGGCGCGCTCGTCAACGGTGGTCGACAAGCTGGCCGCCGCCGGCGCGCAACTCGCCGGCAAGACCAACCTCGATCAGTTTGCCTGCGGCCTGAACGGCACGCGCACGCCCTACGGCGTTCCGGTCAACGCGATCGACGCGCGCATCGTGCCCGGCGGGTCGAGCTCCGGCTCGGCGGTGGCGGTGGCGCGCGGCGAGGTCGACTTCGCGCTCGGCACCGACACCGCGGGCTCGGGCCGCGTGCCAGCCGCGCTGAACAATATCGTGGGCCTCAAGCCCACCCGCGGGCTGCTGAGCGCACGCGGTGTGGTGCCAGCCTGCCGCTCGATCGACTGCGTGTCGATCTTCGCGCCGACCGTGGCCGCCGCGCTCGACGTGCTGCACGCGGCCGCCGGCCATGACCCCGAGGACCCCTACTCGCGACGGCTTGCGCTCGACCCCGGCTTCTTTCCGGCGCGCTTCCGTTTCGGGGTGCCACAGGCGGGCCAGCGCGAGTTCTTTGGCGACAGCCGTGCCGCGAGCGCATTTGCCCAGGCCTGCGCCCGTCTGGAGCGGCTCGGTGGCACCGCGGTCGCGATCGACTACGCACCCTTCGCGCAGGCGGCGACCATGCTCTACGAGGATGCCTTCGTCGCCGAGCGCTACGCCGCGATCCGCGAGTTCTTCGATGCGCAGGCCGACAGCCAGCCGGAGGTCTTCGATCCCTCGGTGCGGACCATCATCGCCGCCGGACGCGGCTACAGCGCGGCCGACTGGTGCGCAGCCACCGACCGGCTCGGCGCCTTGCGCCAGCGCTGCGACGCGATCCTTGCCTCGGTCGATGTGCTGGTCCTGCCCACCGCCCCGACCGCGCCCACGGTGGCCGCCATGCAGGCCGACCCGATCGGCCTGAACCGCCAGCTCGGCCACTACACGAACTTCGTCAACCTGCTCGACTACGCAGCGCTCGCCGTGCCGGCGGCGATGCGCGACGACGGCCTGCCCTTCGGCATCAGCTTCATCGGCCCCGCGGGCAGTGACCTTCGGCTCGCCGACATCGGCCAGCGCTTCCACCACGACACCGGCCTGACCCTCGGCGCCACCGGCCAGCCGCTGCCCGCGCCGCGGCCGGTCGCAAGGCCGGCCGGCAGCACGGTGCGCATCGCGGTGGTTGGCGCCCATCTCAGCGGCATGCCGCTGAACGGCCAGCTGATCGAGCGCGGTGCGCGCCTGGTCGAAGCCACCCGCACCGCGCCCGACTACCGGCTGTTCGCGCTGCGCGGCACCGTGCCGCTCAAGCCCGGCCTGCTGCGGGTCGGCCCCGGCGAAGGTGCTGCGATCGCCGTCGAGATCTGGGAGATGCCGACCACCGCCTACGGCTCCTTCGTCGCGCTGATCGGCGCGCCGCTGGGGATCGGCACGCTGCGTCTGGCCGACGGCGGCAGTGTCCAGGGCTTCCTGTGCGAGGCCTGCGACACCGCCGGGCAACCCGACATCACCGCCCACGGCGGCTGGCGCGCGTGGATTGCCGCGCAGGCGGCCGCCGCCAAACCCCAACCCTGAGTTCCCCCGTTCCCGCCAACCCCCGAGAGGTATCCATGAACAAGTTCCATCTGGCCGCCGCCGCGCTGGTCGCCGGCCTGACGTTCGCCGGCGGCGTCAGCGCGCAGGACGCGCGCAAGGAAACCCTGGTCGTCGCCAACGAGTTCGGGCCCAACATGCTCGACATCCACGGCGTCGGCGCCAACCGGCCCGCCTACGGCGTCGCCTGGCTGGCCTACGACCGGCTGATGACCTACGGCCGCAAGACCCTGCCCAGCGGCACGGCCACCTACGACTTCGCCAAGCTCGAGCCCGAGCTCGCCGAGCGCTGGGAGCTCGCGAAGGACGGCTCCGGCGTCACCTTCTACCTGCGCAAGGGCGCGAAGTTCCACGACGGCTCGCCGGTGACCGCCGCCGACGTCAAGTGGAGCTACGAGCGTGCCCTCGCGATGGGCGGCTTCCCGCAGTTCCAGATGCGCGCGGGCTCGCTCGAGAAGCCCGAGCAGTTCGAGGTGGTCAACGACACCACCTTCCGGGTGAAGTTCCTGCGCCCTGACAAGATGACGATGCCGAACATGGCGGTGCCGGTCGCGTCGATCTACAACGCGACGCTGGCCAAGAAGCACGCGACCCCGGCCGACCCCTGGGCGGCCAACTGGCTCAAGACCAATACCGCCGGTGGCGGCGCCTACAAGGTCGAGAGCTACAAGCCGGGCCAGGAGATCATCTACGTCCGCAACGATGACTGGAAGAACGGGCCGATGCCCAAGATCCGCCGGATCATCCAGCGCGACGTGCCCTCCGCCGGCAACCGGCGCGCGCTGCTGCTGCGCGGCGACATCGACATGACCTACGACATGCCGCCCAAGGACTTCGGCGAGCTCGCTGCCGATACCGCCAAGGTCAAGGTCGCCTCGGTGCCGATCGAGAACGCGATCTTCTACCTGGGCATGAACGTCACGAAACCGCCCTTCAACAACCCGAAGGTCCGGCAGGCGGTCGCCTGGGCGCTTCCCTACGACAAGATGTGGGACACCGCCCTCTACGGGCGCGGCGTGAAGCTCTACGGTGGCAGCAACGAGCCGAAGACCACCCTCTGGCCGCAGGCTCACGGCTATGGCACCGACCTCGCGAAAGCGAAGGCGCTGATGGCCGACGCCGGCTTCCCGAATGGCTTCGAGAGCACGCTGTCCTTCGATCTCGGCGGCGCAACCATCAGCGAGCCGATGGCCATCCTGGTGCAGGAAGCGCTTGCGCAGATCGGCATCAAGCTGCAGATCAACAAGGTGCCCGGCGCCAACTGGCGGGCCGCGATGCTGAAGAAGGACATGCCGATGATGATCAACCGCTTCGGCGGCTGGCTCAACTACCCGGAGTACTTCTTCTACTGGTGCTACCACGGCCAGAACGCGGTGTTCAACACGATGTCCTACCAGGACGATGCGATGGATCGCTTCATCACCAACGCGCGCTTCCCGGAGAGCAAGGCGATCTATGACGACCAGGTGAAGGCGATGATCCGCAAGGCCAACGTCGACGTGCCCCGGATCCCGCTGTTCCAGCCGACGCAGGACGTGGCCATGCAGAAGAACATCAGCGGCTTCACCTACTGGTTCCACCTGCAGCCCGACTACCGTCAGATCGTCAAGAACTGACGCCGTCAGCGCATCACTCCACGCGAAAGGCCGAGCCGATGTTCGTCGTGATCCTGAAGCGGCTGCTGCTGTCGCTTCCGACCCTCGCGGGCATCGTGCTCGTGACCTTCGCCCTGACCCGGCTGCTGCCGGGCGATCCGGCGGCCTACTTCGCCGGCAATGCCGCCAGCGTCGAGGCCGTCGAACAGATCCGGGCCAAGCTCGGGCTCGACCAGCCGGTTGCCACGCAGTTCTTCCGCTACGTGCGCGACCTCGCCGCCGGCGACTGGGGTCAGTCGCTGAACACCGGTCAGCCGGTCGCCCACGAGATCGCGACCCGGCTGCCGGCTTCGGTCGAGCTCACGCTGTTCGCGCTGGTGCTGTCGCTGTCGGTCTCGATTCCGCTGGGCGTGCTGGCCGCGACCCGACCCGGCTCCTGGGTCGACCAGCTGTGCCGGCTGGTGGTGACGGCCGGCGTCTCGCTGCCGGTGTTCTTCACCGGCCTGCTGCTGTCCTTCGTCTTCTACTTCCTGCTGGGCTGGGCGCCCTCGCCGCTGGGCCGCATCGACCCCTACGTCAGCGCGCCGCCCCATGTCACCGGCTTTTACCTGATCGACAGCCTGCTCGTGGCCAATGGCGAGGCCTTCTGGTCCAGCCTGCGCCAGATGCTGCTGCCGGCGATCACGCTGGCGCTCTTCGTGATGGCGCCGGTGGCGCGCATGACCCGCGCCTCGATGCTCGGCGTGCTGTCGGCCGACTTCGTGCGCACCGCCCGCGCGATGGGGCTGTCGAAGGCCCGCGTGCTCTACGGCTACGCCTTCCGCAATGCCTTCCTGCCGGTGCTGACCACCATCGGGATGGTGTTCTCCTTCATGCTCGGCGCGAACGTGCTGGTCGAGAAGGTCTTCGCCTGGCCGGGCATCGGCTCGTTCGCGGTCGAATCGCTGATCGCCAGCGACTACGCGCCGGTGCAGGGCTTCGTGCTGACGATGGCGATCCTCTATGTGGCTCTCAACCTGCTGATCGATCTGCTCTACCTGGTGATCGATCCGCGCGTCACGGTGGAGGGCTGAACATGGCCGCCTCCGGCAATCCGGGCATGGCCGCCCACATCCGCTACGTGCTCAGCGAAAACCCGCTGACCGCCGGCGCCTTCGTGCTGTTCGCGCTCTTTGTGCTGCTCGCGATCGCCGGCCCCTGGCTCGCGCCCTACGACCCGCTGGCCACCAACGCCGCGGTCGCGATGAAGCCGCCGTCGGCCGCCCACTGGTTCGGCACCGATGCGCTCGGCCGCGACGTGCTCTCGCGGGTGATGGTGGCGGCACGCATCGATTTCGGCATCGCGCTGGCCGCGGTCGCGCTGTCATCGGTGATCGGCATCGGCCTGGGCATGCTCGCCGGCTACCACGGCGGCTGGTTCGATCGCGCGACCGGCCGCGTCGTCGACACCATCATGGCCTTCCCGCTGTTCGTGCTCGCGATGGGCATCGTCGCGGCCTTGGGCAACACGGTCGCCAACATCGTGATCGCCACCGCGATCATCAACCTGCCCTTCTACCTGCGCGTGGCGCGTGCCGAAACCAACGTGCGGCGCGACGCCGGCTTCATCGAGGCCGCACGCGTGACCGGCAACAGCACCTCGCGCGTGCTGCTCGTCCACATGCTGCCCAACATCCTGCCGCCGGCGATGGTGCAGATCTCGCTCAACATGGGTCTGGCCATCCTGAACTGCGCGGGCCTGTCCTTCATCGGCCTGGGCGTGCGCCCGCCGCAACCCGAGTGGGGCATCATGGTCGCCGAGGGTGCGCAGTACATCGTCAGCGGCGAGTGGTGGGTGGCGCTCTTTCCGGGCGCGGTGCTGATGCTGGCGGTGTTCTGCTTCAACCTGCTCGGCGACGGCCTGCGCGACATCATCGACCCGCGGAGGCGCACATGAGCGAACTGCTGAGCGTCGATGGCCTGTCGCTCGAATTCCGCACCCGCTCGGGCACGGTCTCGGCCCTGCAGAATGTCTCGCTGTCGCTGGCGCGCGGCGAGACCCTCGGCCTGGTCGGCGAGAGCGGCTCGGGCAAGTCGGTGCTGTCCTACGCCATCCTGGGCATCCAGGATCCGGCCGCCCGCATCACCGCGGGCAGCGTGCGCTTCGCCGGCATGAACCTGCTCGCGCTCGCCGAGAGTCAGCTCGCCGACGTGCGCGGACGCGAGATCGCGATGATCTTCCAGAATCCGCGCGTAGCGCTCAACCCGATCCGACGCGTGGGCGAGCAGATCGGCGACGTGCTCGAGCGGCACACCACCACGCTCTCGCGCGATCGCGAGGCCCGCTCGGTGGCGATGCTGCAGGCGGTGCGCATCCCCGACCCGCAACGCCGGGCGCGCGCCTATCCCTTCGAGATGTCGGGCGGCCAGTGCCAGCGGGTGATGATCGCGATGGCGCTGTCGTCCAACCCGTCGCTGCTGATCGCCGACGAGCCGACCACGGGGCTGGACGTGACCACGCAGGCGGCCATCATGCAGCTGCTGCGCGATGCCGCCGCCGACCGCGACATGGCCACGGTGCTGATCACGCATGACCTCGCCCTGGCGAGCGAAAACTGCGACCGCATCGCCGTGATGCACGCGGGCCACATCGTCGAGGTCGCGCCCACGCGCGCGCTCTTCGAGCGGCCGCGCCATCCCTACACCGCGGCGCTGATCCGCTCGGTGCCGGCAAGCGCTGGCTCGCTCGCCGACCTGCAACCCATTCCCGGCTCGCTGCCCGACCTGCGCGCCACCGACATTCCCGCCTGCCGCTTCGCCGACCGCTGCCCGCGCGCGCAGGCGGTCTGCCGCAGCGCGCCGCTGCCGGTGGTCGCCGACGCGACCTCGACGGTTGCCTGCCACTTCCCGCTATGACCACCGCCACGCCCCTGCTCGAGGTCAGCCACCTCGCCAAGCGTTTCCCGATGCGCCGGCGACTGTTCAGCCGCGCGGCGCCGTCCTTTCTGCACGCGGTCGACGATGTCGGCTTCTCGATCGCCGCCGGCGAGTGCGTGGGCCTGGTCGGCGAATCGGGCTGCGGCAAGTCCACGCTGGTGCGCGTGCTCGCCCGCCTGCTCGACGCCACCGAGGGCAGCATCGCCTTCGACGGCGAGGACCTGGCCGCCGTGCCCGCCGCGCGCTTCGCCGGCCATCCGCGCCGACGCGAGGTGCAGGTGGTCTTCCAGGACCCGACCGAGTCGCTGAACCCCCGCTACACCGCGGCCGACAGCATCGCCGAGCCGCTGCGCCTGCTCGAGGGCCTGAGCGACCGCGCCGAGATCGCGCGTCGGGTGGAGGCCGCAGCCGCCGATGTCGGCCTGCCGGCCGGCCTGCTCGGCCGCTTTCCGCATCAGCTCTCCGGCGGCCAGAAGGCGCGCGTGAACATCGCCCGCGCGGTCGCGGTACGCCCGCGGCTGCTGATCCTCGACGAGCCCACGGCCGCGCTCGACGTGTCGGTGCAGGCGATCGTGCTGGCGCTGCTGGCCGAGCTGCGCGAAAAGCTCGGGCTGGCCTACCTGTTCGTGTCGCACGATCTCAACGTGGTACGGCTGATGTGCG
>Ga0315900_10004254_pt1 | contig 20298 bp, 16 predicted proteins | sample LakEriMetagenome_FD_203521 | JGI IMG/M metagenome (GOLD analysis project Ga0315900, IMG submission 203521) | Freshwater fungal communities from buoy surface, Lake Erie, Ohio, United States - Buoy 12 MA114 | ecosystem: Environmental > Aquatic > Freshwater > Lake > Lake biofilm | place: USA: Lake...
GCTGCTGCTTTGTCTGCTGCTGCTTTGTCTGCTGCTGCTTTGTCTGCTGCTGCTTTGTCTGCTGCTGCTTTGTCTGCTGCTGCTTTGTCTGCTGCTGCTTTGTCATCAATGCTTAAGTAGACTCGGAAATTCCCACCAGAAGCACTACTTACTAAACTTTCTGCACTGACGGCATAAAGGTCTATCCGATAACTTCCAATTTCTGCAAATGAAGGGAATGAAAAAGTGATTTTATATATTCCATCTTTCTCGGAACCCTCCACGAGTTGACCCGAAGAACCAAAGAACCCACCACTCGGAGCATTAACTTGCCCACTGACGCTCTTTGTTCCATTAGTTGACACAACTCGTAGAGTTGTTTCAAAGAAACCGCCAACTAGTGCAAACGTAGTTTTGTTCTTAATGTCAGAGATGGTAATACTCGGCTTAGTCACAGAAGAACCGGTCACAATAATGTTTCCGCCTGAGGCACTTGCCACCAAATTTTCGTTACTCACCGCGTATAGGTCGATTCTGTAATTACCGCTTTCGGAGTATGAGGCAAGTTTGAATGTAATTTTGTAGGTGCCGTCTTTATCGGTGCCTTCGACTCGTTGACCTAAAGAACCAGAAAAACCACCGCTGGGTGCATTTATTTGACCACTGACGTTCTTGGTACCGTTTGTAGAAATGACCTTAAGGGTAACAACAATATCTTCTGAAACTATAAATGATTTCTTTTCTAATGAAATACTGGAGATGTCTATTGTAGGCGCAGCACTTGCTGCAGAGCTCATTCCAACCCCTTGAAACATCAACAAGGCAACAACTGTCAGGGAATGCCACTTGCGTTTCATATTTTGATTCTACGCACTTTAGGAGATATTTTTAAGCAGGTAGTAAAGAGGTAACCAGTCAGAAGATTAGCAATGGGGGGTCTGTTTCAGCCCAACGGCAGAGGCAGCAGGAGTGCGAGCTTTGCTCGAGCCAAGATGTGGAGGCACGGAAGGAACTGAGTACCGACACATCCGCTTCAAATCCTCCGCAGGTTATGAGTTAATTGTGTATGCATTTATGTATGCATTTATGTATGCATTTATGTATGCATTGTTAAATGGATACTTGCTTTGCAGTGAAGTAAATGTAATCATTTACGCACAGACGGTGCCCTCGGTGGGGGTCGAACCCACACTTGGAGGATTTTAAGTCCTCTGCCTCTGCCATTGGGCTACGAGGGCCACGTACGGATGGGAAGTCTACTATCCAATTCCTGCAGCTTTTGCAGCCTGCTTAATCACCTTATCAAGCATTACCTTGGTGAGTTTTCCAGTAAATGTATTTTGTTGGCTTGGATGATACGAACCAAAGATGGTGATCTTTCGATCTCCATCTTTGAATGTGACTTTTGCACCATGTGCGAACTTAGTTGTTGTTATTTCATGACCGAGTTGGCGAAGAGTTGAAATTGTTGCCTGCCAGGCAAATGAACCGAGCGCCAGGTACGCGTTTGTGGTCTTGCTAGCTAAGAAGAATTCATGAGTCAGAAATGGCGCGCAAGTGTGACGTTCTTCCGTGCTTGGCTTGTTATCAGGTGGTGCGCAACGAACGGCACAGGCAATCCGCGTCTCCCTTAACTCTTGTCCATCTTTGATTGATGTACTCGTTGGAATTGTGGCAAGACCGGCACGATGAAGAGAACCGTAGAGCCAATCCCCCGAGCTATCTCCGGTAAAGATACGACCTGTTCTATTTGCCCCGTGAGCACCAGGGGCAAGGCCGATAATCATTAATTTGGGTTTATCGCTACCAAATGATGGAACAGGCTTACCCCAGTACTTTTCGTCTTCATATGCTTTGCGCTTTGTGACAGCAACTTCCTCGCACCATTGAACAAGACGTGGGCAGGCAGTGCAGGAGACGATCTCTTTATTGAGAAGTGGAAGAGTTTTTGCCGAACTACTTGGCAAGATACCAAGCCATTCCGTCGAGGATGTCAGACTCTGATGCAATGAATTCGGTTGCACCGGTTGCGTGCATGATCCGCGAGAGAACGAGAGTTCCGGCAGAGATCACATCGACGCGGCCTGGGTGCATGTAACCGAGTGCTGCGCGTTGATCGTGTGTGCTGGCGAGAAACATCTTTGATGCCGCATGAACTTTCTCTGCGGGAATTCGTGAAAGATGGATTGCATATCGATCGTAGTTCGGGAGATCGAGTGCAGCGGCGGCAACGGTGGTGGCAGTGCCAGCAACTGCGATCAAGGTTTTTGCTGTGGTGATGGGAACGATCTTTGCAGCTTGGGCAATAGCTTCATCGATATCTTCTGTGGCGGAAGCTACCTGGCCGCTATCGGGAAGATCGTGAGTGAAGTGGCGCTCAGACATACGTACGCAGCCGATGTTGACGCTCTTTGCGAATTCGACTTTATCGGTACCTAGAACAAACTCTGTAGACCCGCCGCCGATATCAACAACGAGAAATGGGCCATCTGATGCTGGAAGATCTCTCGTTGCACCGAGGAATGAGAGTGATGCTTCTTCTTCACCAGAGATTACTTCTGGACTTACACCTAAGCGTTCGAAGACGCCTTCGATGAAGAGATCGCGGTTGGTGGCATCGCGTGTGGCACTTGTGGCACAGAAGCGAATCTTTTCAACGCCGCGCTTTGCAATTTCTGCGGCGTAAAGATCAACAGCTGCGAGTGTGCGGGCGATTGCATCAGGGTGGAACTGTCCAGTCTTATCAACGCCTTGTCCGAGGCGAACAACTTCCATAAGGCGAATGACTTCGCGGAATGAATCGCCTTCGATATCTGCAATCAGCAAACGAATGGAGTTTGTTCCGCAATCAATGGCTGCTACTCGCATGGTTCGGTCTTCCACCATTCTGGGAGTGCTGCAAGAGCTTCATCCCCCAGTGGGTTTACTCCAGGGCCTGCAGCAAGTGAATGTGCAACAAGTGAATGCAAACACTTCACGCGGTTTGGCATTCCACCGGCAGATATTCCTTCAACTTCTGGTACATCCATCTTCAGTGCTGCGCGTGCTGCAAGGTAATCATCGTGTGCGGCGGCGTAGGCACCACCAAGTTCGGCATCGGTTTCAAGGCGCTCGTTCATCTCTGCCATCAAACCAGTTGATTCAAGGGTTGAAATCGCTGCAGTTAAACGAGGACATGTTGCGTAATAAAAGGTGGGAAATGGTTCGCCGTGGCTGAGACGCGGTGGAGTCTCAACGACAGCAGCATTTCCGCAAGGGCAGCGATACGCAATGGCGTGAACATCGCGAGGTGTGCGTCCGAGTTGAGTTTCGATACAAGCTAAATCTTTTGCAGTTACTTGCTTATCTGCAGGGGTTGTCATTACTTCTCGCTCGTAACTTGCGTGATTGAGGCAATCATTCGCGTGTACCAAGGTGCGCCATCTTCAAGTTGATCAGCAAGCTTATTTGTCGTTACTTCGCCTTCACCATTAGGTGTTCCGGTAACAATGTATTGGCGCTCACCTGGCATAACGAAGTGAAGACGTTCGCGGGCTTGAGCTTTCACATAATCAGGATCTTGCCAGCGCATTAACTCGAGACGTGCTGCCTCTAGTGCGGCGCGATCGCTATCAACTTGCGCGCGGAGCGCGTTGATTTGTGCGCGTTGTGTGAAGTAATGCTGAATAGGTGGTGCAAGGACAAGTGCGAAGATAAAGAAGACTGCAACAAGAGAGAAGGTTCGGCCAGATCCGGGGCGACGCGAAGAAAACACTCGCTTGGATCTAAACCGAACCACGTTAACTTCTTTCTTGTATCTCTCGCAGGTGTGAATTATCCCTTAAAGCGTGGAAAAGCAGCGCGACCGGCATAGAGCGCGCCAGATGCAAGTTCTTCTTCGATGCGTAGCAGCTGGTTGTACTTAGCAACGCGCTCACTTCGTGCAGGTGCACCGGTCTTGATCTGACCACAGTTTGTTGCAACCGCGATATCAGCAATTGTGGTGTCTTCGGTTTCACCTGAACGGTGGCTGAGCATGCTGCGGTAGTTAGCACGGTGTGCCATCTCTACTGCATCGAGTGTCTCAGTCAGTGTTCCGATCTGGTTTACCTTTACGAGAAGTGCGTTCGCTGTATTTCCAGCGATTCCCTTTGCAAGACGTGTTGGGTTTGTAACGAAGAGGTCATCTCCGACGATCTGCACCTTTGAGCCAAGGGATGCTGTCATTGAAGTCCAGCCAGCCCAATCTTCTTCATCAAGTGGATCTTCGATAGAAACTAGTGGGTATGCAGATACGAGCTCTGCGTAGTATGCGATCATTTCATCTGATGTGCGAAGTGAACCCTCGAACTTGTACTTGCCGCCCTCGTGGAATTCAGTTGCGGCAACATCCATTGCGAGTGCAACATCTTTACCTGGCTTAAGGCCAGCAGCTTCAATCGCTTCAAGAATAAGGTCGAGTGCTGCGCGGTTGCTCTCAAGATTTGGAGCAAAGCCACCTTCGTCACCAACGCTTGTTGCGAGTCCACGCTTTTTCAATACTGCTTTGAGTGAGTGGTAGATCTCAGCACCCCAGCGAAGTGATTCGCGGAATGATTCGGCACCGATTGGGGCGACCATAAACTCTTGAATATCAACGTTGGTATCAGCGTGTGCGCCACCGTTGAGAATGTTCATCATTGGAACTGGAAGAACGTGTGCGTTTGGTCCGCCGAGGTAAGAAAAGAGTGAGAGGTCAGCAGACTCTGCAGATGCCTTTGCGACAGCGAGTGAGACGCCAAGAATTGAGTTAGCGCCAAGCTTTGACTTGTTAGCAGTTCCATCGAGAGCGATCATCTCTGCATCGATCATGCGCTGATCGCGTGAATCAAAACCAACGATTGCTGATGCGATCTCGTTATTGACGAAGGCAACTGCCTTTTCAACGCCCTTACCGAGATAACGCTTTCCACCATCGCGAAGTTCAGATGCTTCAAATGCTCCGGTAGATGCTCCGCTTGGAACACCAGCGCGAGCGAATGCACCATCTTCTAAGAGGACTTCGACTTCAACCGTTGGATTTCCACGGGAGTCAAGAATTTCACGAGCGCCGATTGCTTCAATAATTGCCATAGAGATACTCCTTCAAAGAATTACTTACATGATCTGCGCTCTACGCTGAACGAATTGGCTAGTTGGACTAGTTACCTAGTGCTAATCCTACCCTGCCTCAGATTGGCGAATTTTCTCGATCATTGCGCGAGCGTGACCACGGAGTGAACTTTCGGGATCGATGCCATGCTGATGAGCAAGGGCGATGATTGCCGCTAGCGCCTGACCGACTGTCTCTTCTGATGGCGCTGATTGCAGTTGCTGCGAAGCAGATTCAACATCTGCCATCGGTAGCTCAACTTTGTACTTCTCTGCACGATAAATCAGTTTTTCTACAAGTGGAAGCGCAGGCTGTGCCATCGCGATTCCATCAAGACTTGAGGTGCGCCCTTTTTCCTGAGCCTTAATTGCTTCCCAATTTTCGATGACTTCTTCCATGTCATCGACGACTAAGCCTTCAAAGACATGTGGGTGGCGACGAATTAACTTATCTGCGATCAACTTAGCAACATCTTCAATTGAAAATGGATCGGTTGGATGATCCTGAGCCATGCGGGAATGGAAATAAACCTGCAAGAGAACATCACCGAGTTCTTCGCGCATTCCCTCGCGATCGCCCTCACCGAGCGCGTCGATAAATTCGTATGACTCTTCGAGTAGGTATTTAACGAGTGACTCATGTGTCTGCTCGGCATCCCATGGACATCCGCCAGGAGAACGCAAGCGATCCATTACCTCAACGAGTCGAAGTAATTCAGACATCTAAAAACTCGTTACTTAATTATTCTTTAGACGGTGTGACAACATCGCCTGCAGCTTCGCCAGCAATAATTGTGCCCGTCGCAGAATCCCAAATCCCGTAACGTGGATTAATTTTAATCTTTAGTTCATTGACTTTGGCAACGAAGAGTTGCTGAACGCGCGGTTGCACATCTGCTTCTGCGGCGCCAGTCTGAACCAGTGCTTGCCCCAATTTATCGGTTATGAGAATTGCGCGTATGTATCCATCAAGGTCTGCAGGGGCAATCGAAGCGGAAACGAGAGCTCCTGGAAGTAAATCTGCTCCGCCTACTTGCTCAACGATTTCAGCACGTCGTCCTGCAATCTCAGAACTTGTGATTTGGATATCGAGTTCTTTTGCAATCTCAGCAAATCCTGCAAGAAGAAGTTTGAAATTGAGTTGATTGCGAAGAAGAGTCTCACCGCTTTCAAGCTGCATCTGAGAAGTGTCAACCTTTGCACGCTCCGCCAAAATGATGTCAACATTTGCTTGCAGTTCTGCAGTTGTAATCTTGGTATCGCCCATCGTCAGCGCCGCATCAACGTTGGAGCAACCTGTGAGTAGAAGTCCTGTTGCAACTACAAGGGCGGTCAGAATCTTCTTCACGATTTACTCTCTTTCGTCGTTAACTCTTCCAGGGCCGTGGATACCCAGGCCAGGAGAGAAGTATCCCCCATTGCAGGCGATGGATTGGACGGGCTCCAGCCGCTGGGTTTAGCGATGGTGACTAAAACGCTATTTGTTGCGCTCTTATAGAGCGATCCTGGATATAAACGGGTGAGACGAAGTTGGCGTGATTCAGGAAGAACCAATGGCGAGATTTTCAGGAATTTCCCAGTCGAGACTACTTCGGTAACCCCAAGTGCTTTTGCTTGTGCGCGAAGGGCTGCGACCTTGAGTAGCGATTGAGCTTCTTCGGGTAGCGGACCGAAGCGATCAATGAGTTCTGCCTCGATGGCATCCACATCTGATTGCGAAGCAACATCTGCAAGGCGGCGATAAAGATCAAGTCGTAAACGTTCACCGGGAACATACTCTGGATCAAGGTGGGCATTGACCGGCAACTCAACTTTGCACTCGCGGTTCTTTTCGCCAGTCTCAATGATTCCCGCTTTGTAATCATGCACAGCTTCACCGACCATGCGCATATAAAGATCGAAGCCAACATCTGCAATGTGTCCGGATTGTTCGCCACCAAGTAAGTTACCAGCGCCGCGAATCTCTAGATCTTTAAGAGCGACTCGCATACCTGCACCAAGATCAGTATTGGTAGCAATTGTTTTCAGCCGATCGAGTGCAAGTTCAGAAAGTGGTTGATCTGCTGGGTATAAGAAATATGCGTAGGCACGTTCTCTACCGCGACCGACGCGACCACGCAGCTGGTGAAGTTGTGAAAGTCCGAAGTTATCGGCGCGCTCAACAATGAGCGTATTTGCATTTGCAATATCTAGCCCGCTTTCGACAATGGTTGTGCAGACAAGAACATCAAAGTCGCGATTCCAGAAAGCTAAGATCACATCTTCGAGCGCGCCTTCACTCATCTGTCCGTGAGCTACTCGAATGCGTGCTTCCGGTACCAACTCTTGAATCTTCGATGCTGCCCGATCAATTGATTCCACGCGATTGTGTAAGTAGAAAATCTGACCATCGCGCAAAAGTTCGCGGTGTATCGCTGCTCTGATCTGAGCATCATCTGCCGGACCAACATAGGTCAGGATCGGATGTCGTTCTTCAGGGGGCGTTGTAATCGTAGACATCTCGCGAATACCTGTAACAGCCATCTCAAGTGTGCGCGGAATAGGCGTTGCAGACATAGCCAACACATCGACAGTCGTGCGTAATTTCTTCAGGGATTCTTTCTGTTCGACGCCAAAGCGTTGCTCTTCATCAACAATAACTAGGCCGAGATCCTTAAAGACCACATCTTGTGAAAGTAAGCGGTGGGTTCCGATGATTACATCAGCGCTACCGTTGAGCGTCTCATCAAGAATCGCCTTCGTCTCTTTTGCACTGTTAAATCGCGAAAGTCCGACAACCTTGATGGGAAATCCTGCATAGCGTTCGGCAAATGTTTTGGAGTGCTGTTGCACCAAGAGCGTTGTTGGAACCAAGACCGCGACTTGTTTTCCATCTTGTACAGCCTTAAATGCTGCGCGTATTGCAATTTCTGTCTTTCCATAACCCACATCTCCGCAGATGATGCGATCCATCGGATAAGGGCGTTCCATATCTTGCTTTACATCTTCAATGGTAGAAAGTTGATCTGGTGTTTCGATATATGAAAATGCATCTTCGAGTTCGCGTTGCCATGGAGTATCGGGTGAGAATGCATAACCAGGAGCACTCGTTCGCGCTGCATACAAGCGAATTAACTCACCTGCAATCGCTTTAACAGCTTTGCGAGCACGCCCCTTTGCCTTCTGCCATTCACCGCTACCGATGCGATGGACGGTGGGAGCTTCTCCGCCGATGTACTTGCTGACTTGTTCGAGAGTGTCGGTGGGGACAAAGATGCGATCACCTGGTTGTCCACGTTTTGCAGATGCGTATTCGATTACTAAGTATTCGCGCGTTACTCCACCGACAGTGCGAGAGACCATCTCAATGTAACGGCCGATTCCATGTTGCTCGTGAACAACAAAATCACCAGACTTCAACTCAAGTGGATCAACTGCTTGCTTTCGCTTAGAAGGCATCTTTGCGCTATCACGACCACTTGATTTACTGCCAGAGAGATCGCGTTCGGTAAGAAAAAGCAGCGCGTTATCTTCTGAAGAGAATCCATATGCAATTGCTGAACGGCAGAGATAGATCATTCCCTTAGTCGGGGCAGCATTGAGCGTTTCAAGTGTGTGTACCGGTAGATCTGCGCCGCGAAATATGCCCGCATAGCGCTCCATCATTCCGTGGCCTGATGTCGAGAAGATGACGCTCTTGTTATCACTCAACCCTTGGCGCAGCAGCTCGATAGCTCGCTCGCTATCGCCGCGCATTGGTTCGATGGGTGTGAAATCAAGGAATGTCGCTTCTTCGTCTAAATCACTTCCGAATGAATTGAGTGAGCGGATTGTCAGTCCGCACTTAGCGATCACTTCATGTAACTCTTGCCAATCAAGGTAGGTAGTAGCTTCCACTGGAAGTGGTGCATTACCTCCGAGAGATGCACTCGACCAAGCAGCCTGAAAGAACTCGTCATTAGTTGCAATCAAATCAGCGCCACGAGATTTGATTCGCTCATCATCGAGAAAGACAACTTCGCAGTTAGCGGGCATGCGTTCTGTGATTGTTTCTAACTCGTCAACAAGCATCGGAATCAGTGATTCCATACCATCACACGAAATTCCGGCTGCGATCTTGTTGAGAATCTCGGATGCTGATGGAAACTTTTCTTCTAGCGAAGCAGCCCGCTTTTGGATTTCGGGAGTCAAAATGAATTCGCGACAAGGCAAGATTTCAATAACTTCTGTGACGGGCTCCTGTGTTCGCTGATCTGCCACATCAAAGTACTTCATCTCTTCGATCTCATCGCCGAAGAAATCAATTCGTATTGGATGTATTGCAAGTGGGAAGAAGACATCAACAATTCCACCGCGAACCGCAAACTCGCCTCGTTTTTCGACTAGGTCTGTACGCACATATGCGTTGCGAGTCAGATGTTCAATCAATTCGGTGAGAGAAATCTCTTGCCCAATCTCCAAAGTTCGCAGTGGAACTCTTGAGATATCTGCAATGAATCTATGAATCATTCCGCGAACCGGAGTAACGACTATCGGATTACCGTTTTTAAGATTTGTTAGTGAACTAAGAGTGGCGATACGTCGCGCGACTGTGTCACTTCGAGGACTAAGCCGTTCGTGAGGAAGCGTCTCCCACGCTGGAAATTCGAGAACATGTGAATGCAGTTCTCGTAACTCGTGGGCTAGATCTTCTGCTCCACGTGAAGAGCTAGTGATTACTAAGAGTGGGCGCTCTTTTGCTCGGGCTGCGAGTAAGAACGGATATGCCGGTGGTGGAGCAATAATTTTCGTTGCGCTCTTGAGAGCATCGACTACTGATGAGTTGGTCTCGATTAATGAGATCAGTCCTCGCACAGCACACCCCCAATGGCAACTGGCCCCGCTTGGTAAAGACCAGGGGGCTACAAGCAAAGTCTACGGTGTGTGAGATGCGCCGATTGCCTGCGAGAATACGCACATGACAAATCAGGATGAGGCTCTGCGCGCTGATGTGCGTCGCCTTGGCGATCTCCTGGGTCAAACCCTTGTGCGACAGGAAGGTCAAGAACTTCTAGATCTTGTTGAAAGTGTGCGTAAAGCTGTTCGCGAAGGAAGCGGAGCAGAAGTTCTTAAAGATTTATCTGTGGCAGATTCCATTCAACTAGTGCGTGCATTTAGTACTTACTTTCACCTTGCAAACGTTGCCGAACAGGTAAACCGTGTTCGCATTCTTGCAGCATCCAGAGATCAGGGAAGTTCATGGATTTCGCGTGCTGTAGATAAAATCGCAGAAGCACAAAAAGCGCAGACTCCTGGACATCAATTTTCTCAAAGTGATCTCGAGCAATGGATTAGCGAACTTAGCGTGCGTCCAGTATTTACTGCCCACCCAACTGAAGCAGCGCGACGCTCGATTCTAAATAAGTTGGGTGAAATTTCGCGATTGCTCGATCTCCCAAAGAGCGTTACTAATTCGCAATCGCTAGCTGAAATTGTTGATCTGTTGTGGCAGACCGATGAACTTCGAGTAGAACGCCCTGAACCACTTGATGAAGCGATGAATGCCCTTTACTACCTCGATGATTTGGCACGTACGACGGTTCCAGAAGTCCTCAATGAATTTGCGCACGAACTCAAGCGGGTCGGCATTGATTTGCCAGTTACTGCACGCCCCTTAACTTTTGGAACATGGATCGGTGGAGATCGTGATGGCAATCCAAATATCACGCCTGAAATCACGAAGGCTGCAGTAGTACTCCAAGTTGGCCATGCAATTCGAACAACAATTGCTGCGATGGATCAATTGCGGCAGATGCTCTCAGTTTCCACTCGCATTATTGGATCGACTCCAGAACTCTCGGCGTCTGTCGAGGAAGATCTCAAGCACATCCCTGAATTTGAAGCCCGTTTTCGTCGCCTCAATGTTCAAGAACCGTATCGATTAAAGGCAACGGCTATCGTGCATCGTCTGGCGATGACTCGTGAACGCCATGCAAAAGGAACACCTCATGTTCCACATCGCGACTACAAAGACACATCGGAACTTCTTGCTGATCTAATGCTGATGCGCGATTCACTATTTGCGCACAATGGCGAACTGATCGCCACCGGCTTACTTGAGCGAACAATTCGCTCTATCGCTGCCTTTGGAATAACCCACGCCACTCTTGATATCCGCGAGCATTCTGATGCCCACCACGGCGCACTTACTCAGATAGTCGGTGGCACATACGCAACACAGGGCCACGAAGAGCGCTTTGAGACTCTCACCGCCTTACTTAAAGATTCGCAGAGCCTTTCTACGTCAGCACTTTCAGGAAATGATGCAAAGACCTTTAATACTTTCGTCGCAATCAATGAGTTGATTGAGGATTTCGGCCCTGAGATTATCGAGACCTATATCGTCTCAATGACTAAAGGTGCCGATGATTTGATCGCAGCAACAGTTCTCGGAAAATTCGCGGGGTTGGTTGATGTTAACGCTGGAGTTGCGAAAATTGGTTTTGCTCCACTGCTTGAAACTGTTGCCGAACTTCGCGCAGCCGGTGAAATCCTTGAAAAACTCCTCTCAAATCCAACGTATAGAAAAGTTGTTGAGCTTCGCGGAAACGTTCAAGAAGTGATGCTTGGATATTCAGATTCGAATAAGGATGCTGGAATTGCAACAAGCCAATGGGAAATTCATCGGGCGCAGCGCAAGTTGCGAGATGTTGCGATGAAGCATGGCGTGAGACTTCGTCTCTTCCACGGTCGCGGTGGTTCTGTTGGTCGCGGTGGCGGACCTACTTATGAAGCGCTTGTGGCGCTGCCTTGGGGATCAATCGATGGTGAAATTAAGTTAACTGAACAAGGTGAAGTAATCAGTGACAAGTATTCACTTCCAGCACTCGCGCGCGAAAACGTCGAACTCACTCTTGCGGCATCCCTAGAAGCAACGGTACTTAACCGCGCACCACGACAGAGCATTGAAGAGCTCGAGCAGTGGAATTCATGTATGGATCTCATCTCAGATGCAGCCTTTGCCGAATATCGTAAGTTAATTGATCACCCAGATCTTCCCGCATACTTCTATGCATCTACTCCAGTGGAACAACTTGGAAATCTCTTCCTAGGTTCCAGACCTTCGCGACGCCCAGATGCATCAACAGGTCTTGGCTCGTTGCGCGCAATTCCTTGGGTATTTGGTTGGACTCAATCACGTCAGATTGTTCCGGGATGGTTTGGCGTTGGCTCTGGCTTAAAGGCTGCGCGCGAAGCTGGCAAGAGTGATGTGATGACAGCGATGCTTAAGGATTGGCACTTCTTCCACACATTTGTAAGCAACGTTGAGATGACCTTGGCAAAGACTGATCTAAAGACTGCGCGAGGATATGTAGAAGCGCTTGTTCCACAAGAGTTGCATCACTTCTTGGATGAGATCACTGCGGAGTTTGAACTTACAGTTGCAGAGATTTTGCTCCTTACTAAGAAGGGCTCACTACTGAGCGAACAACCAGTTCTTGCTCGTACATTGCAGGTTCGCGATGCCTATCTATCGCCTATCCACCTCATGCAGATCAACTTGTTGCAACGTGTGCGCGCAGAAGGTGCGACAGCAGATCCTGATTTGATTCGCGCGCTATTGCTGACGATTAATGGTGTCGCTGCTGGTCTTCGTAACACCGGCTGATTTAAGAGTTGAATTTCCCCTGCGTTAACTCAAGTCCCTTTTCGATAAGGAACTCCACTACATCTGCCCCGCGCTCAATGAATTCGTCGAGCTCTTTCTTCTCTTCTTTACTGAATTGCTTCAAGACAAAATCAGCAGGATCTTGTTGACCCATTGGACGACCGATACCTAAGCGCACACGGTAATAATCTGGAGTATCAAAGGCCGATGTCATGGATTTCAAACCATTGTGGCCGTTATCCCCGCCGCCTAGCTTGGTGCGTATCGCTGCAAATCCAATATCTAACTCATCGTGGAGAGCGATGATGTTCTCTGGTTCAACTGAGTAGAAATTAGCTAACGCTTTAATTGGTCCGCCGGTCTCGTTCATGTAGCTATGAGATTTAGCGAGAATGATTTGATGGGCATCAATGCCAACACCTAATTTGTATGCGGCAATATGTGTGCGAGATTTATGACTTGCAAGCTTTACTGAATGGCGTTTAACAAGTTGGTCGATGACCATCTGACCCACATTATGACGGGTGGCAGCGTATTGATCCCCTGGATTACCAAGGCCCACTACCAACCACGTCATAATGAGAAAGGGTACGGGTTAAGCGTCCTTCTTTTCAGCATCTGCTGCAGGTGCCGCAGCATCTGTTGCAGCAGCAACAACTGGAGTCTCTTCGACTGCAGCTGTTGAACGCTCAGACAAGTGAACGATGATCATCTTTGCATCGCTTACAAGTGTTGTACCTGCAGGCAGAACTACATCTGATGCGTAGCGTGAAGTTCCAGCTGTCATTCCTTCGATATCAAGTGTGACGAACTTAGGAATAGAAGTAGCTTCTGCTTCGACTTCGATGGTGTGGTTCACGTGCTCGAGGATTCCATCTGGATCGTGCTTTCCTTCAGTGTGAACTGGAACAGCAACAACAACCTTCTCGCCGCGACGGACAAGTACGAGGTCGATGTGCTCAAGGATCTGCTTGAGTGGGTGGCGAACTACTGACTTTGGAAGTGTGAGCTCGACCTTTCCATCAATATCGATGTTAAGAAGAACGTTTGACTCTTTAAGAGCAACGCCTAGTTCTTTTGCTGGCAATGTGATGTGAAGTGGCTTCTCACCGTGGCCGTAGATAACTGCTGGAACAAGTCCTGCAACGCGTGCACGACGTGAAGCACCTTTACCGAATTCGGTGCGTGTTGTTCCCTTGATTGATAATTCAGCCATTAAAAAACTCCTAGTTAGTAGTTCAAAGCCTTTGGCTATGAACCAGAAGACATTGTGCTCTGACTAGGAGTTAAATTCCTTGCCGTCGATAACGGTTTCCTTTATAAACTTTAAGGAGAAACCCTCGCCAGAATAAGGCAAGACTAGCCTTACTTAGCTGTGGCCGTCAAAAAGGCTTGTGACTGAGCCATCTTCGAAGACTTCGCGGATTGCGCGGCCTAGAAGTGGGGCAATTGTGAGCACAGTGAGCTTGTCGAAGTGCTTGTCATCTGCGATCGGCAAAGAGTTCGTGACGACAACCTCGACTGCGCGACATTCCTTGAGTCGCTCAACGGCTGGGCCAGAAAAGACTGCGTGGGTTGCTGCGACGATTACATCCTTCGCGCCACCTTCAAAGAGTGCGTCAACTGCCTTGGTAATTGTGCCGGCAGTGTCGATCATGTCATCAATAACTACGCATGTACGACCGGCGACATCACCAACGACTCGACCCGTTACTGATTCATTAGGAATCAATGGATCACGAGTCTTGTGAATAAATGCGATTGGGCATCCACCGAGAAGTTCTGACCAACGCTCTGCAACACGTACACGTCCTGAATCAGGCGAAACGATTGTGAGCATTGAGCGATCTACTTTGCTGCCAACGTAATTTGCAAGCATTGGAAGAGCAAAGAGATGATCTACCGGACCATCAAAGAAACCTTGGATTTGTGAAGTATGTAGATCAACAACCATCAGACGATCTGCACCTGCTGTTTTGTAAAGGTCTGCCATCAATCGAGCTGAAATTGGCTCACGTCCGCGGTGCTTCTTATCTTGACGCGCATATCCATAGAACGGGGCAACAACTGTGATGCGCTTTGCAGATGCGCGCTTGAGTGCATCGACCATGATGAGTTGTTCCATGATCTGCTTATTAACTGGAGCGGCGTGAGATTGAATTACGAAAGCGTCACAACCACGAACTGATTCTTCAAAGCGAACAAAGATTTCACCATTTGCAAAGTCATATGCAGATGTTGGTGTGATCGGAATACCAAGCTCTGTTGCGACCTCTTCAGCGAGCTCTGGATATCCACGTCCTGAAAAGATGCGCAATTTTTTCTCAGAAGTTAATCGGATTTCGCTCAAAGGTGTCAGCCCTTCTTCTCATCATGACGCGAGGCTGCGTCTGCTGATTTTGTACCGGATCGCTTGCGCATGACCCAACCTAATACATTTCTCTGCTTTGCTCTAGCAACCCCGATTGCTCCGGGTGGCACATCTTCAGTGATCACAGAGCCAGCGGCTGTATAAGCACCATCTCCGATTGTGATTGGGGCGACCAACATCGAATCGCTGCCAACTCGGACATGATCGCCCACTGTGGTGTGATGCTTCTCAACACCGTCATAATTCACAAAGATTGTTGCCGCACCGATATTTGTACCTTCACCGATTGTGGCATCGCCAACGTAGGAAAGATGTGGGACTTTCGAACCTTCGCCAACGACAGCATTCTTCATCTCTACAAATGCACCTGCTTTAGTCGATGCTCCAAGATCTGTGCCTGGTCGTAAATATGTAAATGGACCAACGTTTGCATCTTTGCCAATAACTGCACCGGTGCAATGTGATTCGATGACGTGAGCGCCAATTGCGACTGTGCAGTCGAGCAAAGTAGTACGAGGTCCAATGACTGCCCCACTTGCTACCGTGGTCTTTCCCGCGATCCATGTGCCAGGCAATAAAGTCACATCACTTGCAACCTGTGCCGTTGAATCAACCCATGTCGTCAATGGATCAACGATTGTCACACCCGATTTCATCAAATCTTCATTTATAAGATTACGAAGCAGCGCAGCGCTTTCAGCTAACTGACTGCGATCGTTAACTCCAAGGACCTCAATGAAATCTTCAATCAATACTGCAGCAATTGAGCCGCCATCGTTTCGCAAAATTTCTAAGACATCGGTGAGATATAGCTCGCCTTGCGAATTATCGTTCTTTAACTTTCCGATTGCTCCCGCAAGCTTTGCGCCATCAAAAGCGTATACGCCAGAGTTAATTTCATAAATTGCTTTCTCGTTATCGCTGGCATCGCGCTCCTCAACGATTCGCAGCAAGGATCCATCTTCACTTCGCACAATGCGACCGTAGCCAGTTGGATCTGGATGTTCTGCCGTCATCACTGAAGCAACAAATCCACCCTTCTGATGAACATCTAAAAGTGCTGCCAATGACTGATTAGAAAGCATTGGGGTGTCGCCGGCAAGAACAAGAACTGTGCCATTTGGAGTTGTGCCTGCGAGCGCAAGTTGTGTTGCATGCCCGGTGCCGCCGCGGTGTTCCTGAAAGACAGTGGTTGCATGAGGGGCAATCTGCTTGACGTGTTCTTCGACAAGTTCGCGACCAGAACCAACAACAATGCGAAGATTTTTTGCATTCAATCCATCAACAGCGTGGAGAACATGTCCAAGAAGTGTGCGACCTGAAATCGAATGAAGCACCTTTGGTATTGAAGATTTCATTCGCGTGCCTTCTCCAGCGGCGAGAACAACCACTGTTTCTAGGCTCATATGTGAAGTCTATCTTGCTCCGCAGGATCTAACGGCGGGCAATTGAAATTGCTCCGCCACCAGGTATCGATCCTGGACCCTGGGCTTCAAAGGCCCATGTGCTAGCCACTACACAATGGCGGAACCCGTATTCTCCCTCATCACACAGGGTGCTGGCGACCAGAAGGCGCGAAAGCGTTAGAGAATTTTGGCTCCGTGAACTGGTCCAAAGGCTCGCGCAACGCTGCCGACTACGCCGCTTGAGGTCAAAGCAACGGCGAGATCTAATCCCACCTCTTCATCTGCAACCAGAAATGCAATGGTAGGACCTGAGCCAGAGACGATTGCACCAAGTGCGCCATATTCCTGGCCCACATCAAGGACGAGAGATAACGCAGGTCGCAATGTGCATGCTGCACTCTGTAAATCATTACTTAGTGATGCACCGACAGCTTTAGCATCGCCAGCAAGGAGTGCTTGCATTAATTGATCGCTAATTCGTGGCGCGGAAATATCGCGTTCGGCGCGAAGTCGATCGCATTCGGCGTAGACAGCAGGAGTTGAAAGTCCAACGCTTGAAAGAGCAAGTACCCAGTGATAGGTACCGCGAGAAAGGGCTGACGTTAATTGATCACCGTGGCCTTGGCCGATTGCCGTGCCACCCGTGAGCATAAAGGGAACATCGCTACCAAGAGATGCTGCAAAATCATGTTGCTCATCGCGACTCATATTTAATTCATAGAGATGATCAATCGCCAGAATTGTTGCGGCGGCATCGGCACTTCCGCCGGCCATTCCACCTGCGACGGGAATGCTCTTCTTTACTTCGATATGTGCATCAATAGTTAACTCATATTCGGATGCAATGAGTTGTGCTGCTTTGACGGCTAAATTGGTCTGATCTGCCGGGACACCATGTGTGTGGTCACCAATAATTGAAATTGTGATTCCAGATCCGGACTGACTCTTCGTCACCGTCACATCATCAAAGATTGATATTGCCTGAAAGACTGAGACCAGGTTGTGAAAACCATCAACTTCGCGCGGACCAACTGATAACTGGAGATTGACCTTTGCAGGTACGCGCACCGTTACGCTCTCTTTAGCCACGACTAGACCTTATTGCTTATTTGGCAATTTTGCAGAAATCTTCAATGGTCAACGCTTCCCCACGTAAGGTGCCATCGATTCCTACAGATGCAAGATGGGCTTCGGCTGCGGCTGAACCACCGTAGAGAGATGACAGGGTTGAGCGGAGCATTTTTCTACGCTGGGCAAAGGCGAGATCAATGATGGAGAAGACTTTCTTACGTAGAACTTCATCACCAAGAGGTGCGTGACGAGTAAATCCAACGAGTTTGGAATCAACATTTGGCGCGGGCCAAAAAATAGATCGAGAGACTGATCCAGCGCCCGATACATCTGCCCACCACGCCGCTTTTACGCTGGGGATTCCGTACTCCTTGCCATTTGGTTTTGCTGCAAGACGATCGGCAACCTCTGCCTGAACCATCACAACACCTGTGCGAAGAGTCGGAAAGAATTCAAGGAGATGTAGAAAGACTGGAACAGATACGTTGTAGGGCAAGTTTGCGACAAGGACAGTCGGTGCAACATCGAGGGTACGAATGGCCAGCGCATCGTTATTGATAACCGTCAGCATTGATGCGCGATCGCTATGGTTGGCAGCAGTTATCGGTAACTGGGTTGCAAGGCGTTGATCAATTTCAATTGCGACAACCGATGCGGCTTCTTCAAGGAGTGCCAGAGTAAGTGAGCCAAGGCCCGGTCCGATTTCGAGTGCAACATCATCTGATTTCACATCTGCAACTCGCACAATCTTGCGGCAGACATTTGCATCGATCACAAAGTTCTGCCCTAGCGATTTAGATGGTTTGAGATCAAGCAGCGCTGCCAGCTCGCGAATCTCTGCTGCACCTAGGAGAGTCACAGAGTTGACCCTGCTGCAAATGAGCCGAAGATTCGCTCGGCGTTATGTGAAAGAGCTGTTGCAAATTCTGTTAAATCAGCGTTGCGCTCAGTCGCCATTGCGCGCACAATCGTTGCAATCTGCGCCGGTGAATTAAGTGAACCTCGGTGCGGCATAGGAGCTAAGAAAGGCGCATCGGTTTCAACTAAAATCTGATCAATCGGTGTAATGGCTAGCGCTTCACGCAACTGTGGCGCATTCTTAAAGGTGACGGTTCCAGCAAATGAGAGAACATAGCCGCGTTCAATACATTTCTTAGCCATCTCTACATCTCCAGAAAAGCAGTGAAAGACGGTCTTGGCTGGTGCACCCACTTCGGCTAAGACGGCCAAGACATCATCATGTGAATCTCGATCATGAATGACAAGGGCTTTATTGGTTCGCTTTGCTAAATCAATATGCCATTTAAATGATTCTTGCTGACGTGCTCGCAGTTCTGGTGGTGTGCGAAAGTAATCAAGACCAGTCTCACCGATTGCACGTACACGTGGTTGATGAGCAAGGGATTCGATAATTGCCCAATCTGCTTCGAGATCTTCAACAACTGGTGCTTCATTAGGGTGGAGCGCAACGGCTGCAAGAACTTGTCCATCATAGAGCGCAGCTAAATTTGCTCCCCACTCGGATTGCTCTGCTGAATATCCCACTTGAACAATGCGATCAATTCCTGCAGCGGCCGCATCTGTAATTACTTGGCGAACTTCAGGGGAATCAAATCCAGTGTTAGCCACGATTTCGATATGTGCATGAGCATCAACGCAAGGAACTGGAAGTGGCTCTGGGGCCGGAGCGAGTTGACGATCGATATCGCGATTGTGGCGATCAGCCATAGGGGTGTTTACTCTTTAATCTCAAGACGTGGGAAGAGAACAGGTGTCTTTGTTACAACAGCACCTTGTGGCAACTGCCCCCATGTCGCAATCTGACTTACCTTCTGATCACCGATTGCACCAAGTGAAGCCTGTGCACCAAGTGATTGCCATAAAATTTCCGTTGTAGCTGGCATTACTGGATGCAATAAAACCGCTAGTGCGCGAAGTGATTCTGCAGTGTTGTAGAGAACTTCTTCGAGTTCAACTTTATTTGCAGAGTCTTTAGCAAGAATCCATGGCTCTTTCTCGGTGACATAGCCATTGACCTTCTTGCAGAAATCCATCGCTGCAACAATGCCGCCTTGGAAATCAAGTGCGACCATCGAAGCGTCAGCCTTATCTACCGTTGCTTGCAGTGCCTGTGCCAAAACTTCGTCGCGGTGCGTTGCTGGAATAAGCCCACCACAATACTTTTCGATCATCGCAGCAAGACGTGAGGCGAGGTTTCCAAAGTCATTGGCCAGCTCTGATGTATATCTAGCGCTCATATCTTCCCAAGAGAAAGATCCATCGCTCCCAAATGGAATCGCTCGCAAGAAGTAATATCTAAAAGCATCGACTCCGAAGTGATCGGTAATATCTGAAGGTGCAATACCGGTGAGCTTTGATTTACTCATCTTTTCGCCACCAACTAATAACCAACCGTGTGCAAATACTTTACGTGGAATATCGATACCGGCAGCCATCAACATCGCTGGCCAAATCACGGCATGGAATCGCAGAATGTCTTTGCCGACAAGGTGAACATCTGCTGGCCAAGTCTGCGCAAACTTCTTGCCACCTTCTGAATCAGGAGCATCGGTTAAGCCAACTGCAGTTGCATAGTTAAGCAGTGCGTCAAACCAGACATAGACAACCTGGTCGGTATCCCAAGGAACAGGAATTCCCCAATCAAATGTTGAGCGGCTAATTGATAGATCTGAGACGCCGCCTTCAAGGAAAGAAATTACTTCATTGCGCGCACT
>Ga0315900_10004257_pt1 | contig 20287 bp, 21 predicted proteins | sample LakEriMetagenome_FD_203521 | JGI IMG/M metagenome (GOLD analysis project Ga0315900, IMG submission 203521) | Freshwater fungal communities from buoy surface, Lake Erie, Ohio, United States - Buoy 12 MA114 | ecosystem: Environmental > Aquatic > Freshwater > Lake > Lake biofilm | place: USA: Lake...
TGTGAGGCGAAATGCAAGGTCGCCATGGCCAAAGAGGGAGATGATGGCCATATGCACCCAGTAAGTGCCGGGCATGTTGTAATCAAACAGGTCGCGGTACGGCACATCGCCCGCAAGCAAGCGGTGCGCGATGTAGTGAAACAGCTGCGCATCCCGCCCGGGGCCATAGCCGAGGCTATGATAAATGCCCGCCAGCGAGAGATAGGCTAGGTAGAGTGATGCTAGAGCAAACGCCAGCCAAAGTACACGCTCACCCGGCGGTATTTCTTGCAGTCTCAACATGAGCGGTTTTAGTAAAGCCATCACGGCTTAAGGTTTAGCAGCCGGTTCGTACTTATAAAACGCAAAATCATGCAGCGTGCCGATATAGCGATAATCTTTCCACAGCGCCCGGAAACGCTCCTGGGTGAGGAAGTAATTTAGAATATTAAACTTTACGTTATCCAGCCCCTGCTTGTGCTCACGCTCATCGATCACGATCAGTTTGGGACGTTTTTCAAGCTCACCTAGATTGCGTGAAGTAAAATATCGTTCGGTTTCATTCATTTCCGCAAGGCTGCGGTAGTTGGGTTCGGTGTCATGAATTTTGCTGTGATCATAGCTGACCGGAAGTTGTCTTAGATGAGCAGATGATAATGGCCAGAATGTTTCTGCATAATTAACTACAGGAAAAGCAGGAAAGACAGATGTACTCAATATTGCGACTTCCCCGCTTTCAGCATTAGCTATGATTTTATTCGACATGCTGAGAATTGATTCTCGCCTTTCGGCAAGATCGAGAACTTTGGGACTGTAGGGAAACATAGTTAGTAGAATTAGTACGATTACGTATTTACTTTTATTGGCATTGATCAATAAGACAACGCCTATCCAGATCATAAATGCATAGGCAGGAATTAGGTGATAATTAAATCCAGCATTCTGAATAGCATAATGGATGCAGGACCCAGCTGAAACTGCGAGCAGTAAAGTAATTTTTGACAGATCGCTCTTTAACTTAATTACCAGTACAATATAAAAGTAGAAGCCTGAGAGCCCAAAAACCATTTTAGCTACCGTTAGAAAAAAATCTGACTGGAAAGATTTATAGGCGTCAATGAAATAGGGCAGTTGAATAAAATACTCAGGAAATGCATACACAAACCAAATGTGATAAACGGTAAAAATAGAGCTTATTGCTATGGTTTCTGGGCGAAAACATGACATTAAACGGCGCTCTCTTACCAGCGATACAAGCTCAGCACAGATAAAAATAACGATAAAGTTCGGCTTAACACAAAAACCCGCAGCAGCAATGACACCCGCAATTAAGCGATATTTTTTGGGAATATCCGCTTTGTAATCCCGAGCCATCAATGTCACGATATACGGAAAAATAAGGCAAATTAAGAAGTGCTCCCGTTGTCCGAAACTAATGTCCATCGCAACAGAGAGTATCAAGATGTAAGATATTGCAATGCCAGCTAAGGTTTTAGATGCAGGCCGGCGAAACTCTTCAATAAAGCTAAGTAGTTTTAGTGAAAACAGCGCACAAGCAAAAAAAATCAGGCCATAGATTATGAAAAAAGAATCGGTGTAGGCAATGCCTGTTGCGTCACGAAGTTTTACCAGTGGAAGCAGTGCGTAGGTGACCAGCGGCGTATTGACTTCATTAACATCAACATAAAGTTTTCCACCCACAGCGACTCTTTCGGCGTAAGCGAAAAAAGCACCAGTATCATGCTCAAGCAAAGCATAATGGGCAAAAGAAATCCCCAGAAGGGCAACCAGAAAACTGTATACGTGACTACGATCGATAGAACGAAACACAATGAAATCTCAAAGAATAAAAGGGGATTGTTTTCAATACACTCAGCAACTAATCTATGCTGATGCTAAAAAAGCAAACAAAAAATATGACGCAAGCGCTACATGAAATAACCATCATCATCCCGATGTATAACGAATCAGAGGGGCTGGAGGTGTTGTTTGCCCGGCTTTTGCCTATTCTGAATTCGATTACACAGCAGTGGCAGGTGCTGTGTGTTGATGATGGCAGCAGGGATGATACGCGAGAAAAACTGCGCGATTGGCATGACAAAGAGCCGCGCATACAGCTGCTCGCGCTATCGCGTAATTTCGGTAAGGAGGCGGCGCTGACCGCCGGATTGTTTCATGCTGACGGCCAGGCAGTGATCCCGCTGGATGCCGACCTGCAGGATCCGCCGGAGCTGATCCCCGAGATGGTCGCGAAATGGCGCGAGGGCTACAAGGTGGTGCTGGCGGTTCGGCGCAACCGAAACGGCGATGGCTGGCTTAAGCGCATCAGTGCCCTTTGCTATTACAAGCTGATGCGAGCGATGCATGTTGACCTGCCTGCCAATGTCGGTGATTTCAGGTTGATGGACCGGCAGGTGGTGGAAGTGATGCGCCTGCTGCCGGAGCGCACCCGCTTCATGAAGGGGCTGTTTGCGTGGGTTGGATTTAGTACGGCAAGTATTTATTTCGATCGGCCAGAGCGCGCCGTCGGTGAGGCTAAGCAAGGCATACGCCCGCTGCTGCGACTTGCCAAGGACGGTATTTTCTCATTCACTACGCTGCCCCTACGGCTGGCAACCTATCTTGGGGTTGTTATATCTTTATTATCAATGGGCTATGCAGCATGGTTGGTCATTCGCACGCTGGTTCATGGCGTTGAAACCCCCGGTTTTGCCTCAATCATGGTTGCGGTGCTGTTTATTGGCGGAGTTCAGCTGATTTCACTGGGTATTATTGGCGAATATATCGGCCGTATTTACCGCGAAACCAAGCAGCGCCCGCTGTTCGTGGTGGAAGAGCATTTACGCTAAGCACTTTTCCTTGCGCCCTCATAGGCGTAGGGCACGACTTTCTGCTCGATGGTGCCGAAGATGGAGGCGCCTTTTTCATCCAGCATTTCGATCCTGACCATATCGCCATATTTCATAAATGGCGTCACCGATTCGCCTTTTTCGAGCTTTTCGATGGTCCGTACCTCGACAATGCAGCTGGAGCCGACCGAGCGATCTTTATTCGATACGGTGCCGGAACCGATGATGGTGCCTGCGGATAAGTGGCGGGTGCGCGCCGCATGGGAAACCAGCTTCGGGAAGTTAAACACCATATCGGTGCCGGCATGGGGTTTGCCGAACAGTTTGCCGTTGTAATGGGTGATGAGCGGCAAATGCACCTTGCCCTCTTTCCACGCGGCGCCCAGCTCATCCGGCGTGATGGCGACCGGCGAAAAAGCCGAGGCGGGCTTGGCCTGAAGGAAGCCAAAGCCTTTAGCGATTTCCGGCATGGCGAGGTAGCGCAGCGAGACGTCATTCACCAGCACGATCAGCTTGATGTGTTTTTCGGCATCTTCCGGCGTGACGCCCATCGGAACGTCATCGGTAATCACGGCGATTTCGGCTTCGAAATCAATGCCGTCCTTTTCGGATGGAAGCGGAATATCTTCGCGCGGGCCAAGCAGCGAGTCCGAGCCGCCCTGATACATGAGCGGATCCGTCCAGAAACTTTCCGGCATCTCCACCCCGCGCGATTTGCGCACCAGCTCGACATGGTTCACATAGGCCGAGCCATCGAGCCACTGATAGGCGCGCGGCAGCGGCGAGGCGACTTTGGTTTCGTCAAACGCAAATGCGCCGTGCACCGCTTCGCCTTTGTTCAGCGAATCGTAGAGTTTTCTCAGGTGCGGCGATAGCGCATCCCAGCGCTCAAGCACTTGCTGCAGGGTCGGCGCGATGCCAGGCACCGCAACTGCTTTTTTCAAATCTTTGCTTACCACCACCAGCGCACCATCACGCGTATCAGTTTTAAGGGAGGCGAGTTTCATAGGTTCCTCATCTGTCATCCCCGGCGGCATCTTATGCCGCCGGGGATCTCGTTGGTTTAAGCGTAAATCGTTTCCGACAAATCACGCCACGTAGGATTCATGGTTTCAATTAGCCTTATTTTCTGAAAGCGCAAATACTTCTTGAGTTTTTTCTCCCGCTCAATTGCCATACCGATATCATCAAAAACCTCATAATAGACCAGTTTGTCCAGATTATATTTCTGTGTAAACCCCTTTACGACATGTGATTTGTGTTCATAGTCTCTTTTGACTAAATCTGAAGTCACGCCGATGTAGAGTACACCGTCTTTACGGTTGGTCATGATGTAGACATAACCGGCTTTCATTGTTTTAATCTTTCCTATGTTGTCATCCTTGAGCGCATCTAATGCGCTCGGGGATCTTGAATGAATTGGTGGCACGAGATCCCCGGCGCGACTAGGTCACGCCGAGGATGACGCCTATCCCTTCCAACTATTCACATAATCCTTCCATTCCACACTCACCGCCTCTTTGGAAATTTCCACAGCGTCGCGGGTGTCGATCATCACGGCGACCTCGTCGGTTTCCTTGGCTTTGGGCGCGAACGCATTTTTCATGGCCTTTGGGTGGGGGCCGTGGGGAAAGCCTGATGGGTGCAGCGAGATCATACCCGGGTGGATGTTATCACGCGAGAAGAAGCTACCCATGTGGTAGAAAATAATCTCATCAAAATCATTATTGGAATGATAAAACGGCACTTTCAGCGCCTCGGGGTCGGTTTCAAACGGGCGCGGCACAAAGGTGCACACCACAAAGCGGCTGGCAAGAAACGTCGTATGCGCGGAAGGCGGCAGATGGTAGCGATGGCTCATCAGCGGGCGGATATCGCGCCAGTTGATGCGAACCGGCAGGTTATCACCGCGCCAGCCAATGGCATCCAGCGGATTGTGCGGGTAGGTGACGGTGGAAACTTTGCCGTGGCGCTTGATGAGGAGTGTGGTTTTCTTCTCGCTATATTGCGCTTTGAAGGCGGCATTGATTTCCGGCGTATCCAGCATTGCCTCGTCGAAAATCGCGTTGGGGCCGACGAGACCCTTTTCGGGCAGCTTGTAGGCCTCGTTTGTGGCCTCGATCAGCAGAAACACGGCTTCGGCCTTGCATTCCACCCGCCACATCAGGCAGCGCGGCAAGAGGATGTAATCCCCCTCGGAAAAGCTCAGGTGCCCAAAATCACAAAACAAATCGCCTTCGCCTTTATGCACGAAGATAAGCTCATCGCCATCGCCGTTCGCAGCCAGGTGATCCATCTTGCCGCGCGTGCGCCAGAGGCGGAATTTCATCGAGGCGTTATGCATCAGCGGCTGCGCAGCCCACGGAGAATCCACGATTTTTTTCATCTTCACCGTATCAAACGCCCGCGGGCGTGTCTCGCCCTCCCAGCTCAGCCAGCTGGTGGGGGCGTGGGTGTGGTAGAGGTGCGAAACCGGCCCGAAAAACCCCTCGCGCCCGAACTCGCGCTCCACTGTGCCTTTTGGCAAGGAAACATGCGCCTGGCGCGAAGTTTTGCCTGCGGTCTTCGGAAATTTAATCCAATGCTTCATAAAACCTCGCCAAATAAGGAAGCTTATGCTATAGCAGGCGTTCAGAAAATCAATCATGACTTGTATCAAGCAAGTCATAAGTTGTAAGTCGAAAGCTTAAGGAGAATGTTATGCGCCATGTGCTGTTTGTTTCTACGATGCTTTGTGGATTGTCCTTGCCTGCGTTTGCGCAGCAGACCCCGACTGACTGGCAGCCCGGCACCGGCACGATTTACGGCTCTGGCTTTGGCGCAGATCAGTCAAGCATGGCGGTTTCACCCGAGGCGCTCGCGGCGCTGGCGCCTGCGGCAGGACCAGTAGCAACCCCGCCTGCGCAGACCGTGGTGCGCGCGCGCGACGGCGAGATTATTGAATCCATCGGCGGTGATGCGATTCCCGCGCTGCCACTGACCGTCATGTCTAACGGCACGATGAAATATGTGACCGGGGGCGTTGGGCAGGAAGAACTCGCGCAGCTTAAGTCGCTGGAAAAAGATTTCAATATTCAGATGCTGATTGCCAGCACGAAAGGCACTTTCCTCAGTGATGCGACGGTGCGTGTGGTGGACACCAAGGATACGGTGTTATTCACTGTTCAGAATGCGGGGCCTTATTTTTACCTCTATCTGCCCCCGGCGGATTATATTCTGGAAGTGACGGCGTCGGATGGCAATATGCGCAGCATCAAGGTGAAGGCGCCGGCAAGCGGTATCTCTAAACCGGTGGTGCGCTTCAGCGAGTAACGCATTAACTTCAGCCCAGTGTCCGGCTCGATGACTTGTCTGTTGATAGCTGTGATTTCAAGCAGTCGACCAGTTCACTGTATCTGGAATTTTTGTTAAAAAACCCCTTAATCATTGCGTGGTTTTTAATCGCAGCGGTTGGGCTTTCCCACATGGTTTTGATCAGCACTGCGGCTTTTGTGCCTTCATGGCAAGCCGCGATGTTTGCAACGGTGATGCCATCGAGTTCCTTATTTATTACATCATCCGTAATGATCACGGCAATTGGAAAGCCTGCTTTATCTTGAACTTTAAGTATTTCTCGCAATCCGTCCTTGCTGAAATTTTCAAGCGATTGAATTTCACAGCCAAGGCCGGGCTCGTTTTTCAGTAGCCGCTTTAAAGCAAAAGCCTTCTGCGGCTCGTCATTGATGATAAGGATAGTTTTGCCAAGGGCGGGCATGGTGCAGCGGGTAAGATCAGGCGGCGATTTTTTGCGGGTTGAGCTTCAATATCTCGGTGAACTCCCGCCACTCGCCTTTGCTCATGCCGGAGTTTTCTTGGGTCACCTGTTCACCCGCGATCATACGGCGGATGGCCTCTAAGCCTTTGGCCGAAATGCTTGCGCCGCCCATGCGGTAATCCATAAAGGCCTGATGGGTGATGGGAACCCACGCTTTCAGCACCTCCAGCATCACATTCGCATAGGCGCGGATCTCATACTGCGCGTGGTGATCGGCGCGAAGGGAAAGGAAATGCATCAGGTTGTGCAGGTCAATTTTCCAGTACCACTGGGTGTAGAAGTTGACCGGCAAATTCATGCGCGCCAGCTCGCGGGCGAGGCCGGGCTTGCTTTCGTCGAAGATATTGCCTTCCTCGTCGCAGTTCATCATCTCTTCGTAATGCGCGTAGGCATTGACCGAATCCGCTTTCAGGATCTCCAGCACCCGCGCGGCCTGCGCGCCTTCCAGCACCTCGCCGCGGCCTTGCCGGTTGGTTTGCGACTGCGCTGCTAAATGCTGCGGCTCTGGGATATAAAATTCCTTATCCATGATCGAGTAGCGGCCGGAATATTCGTTCACATTCGCGGTACGGTGGCGGATCCATTGGCGCGCGATGAAGATCGGCAGCTTGATGTGGAACTTGATTTCGCACATTTCAAACGGCGTGGTGTGGCGGTGGCGCAGCAGGTAGTTGATGAGGCCGGCATCTTCATTCACCTTTTTCGTGCCCGCGCCGTAGCTCACCCGCGCCGCCTGCACGATAGCACTATCGGTGCCCATGTAATCAATCACGCGCACAAAACCGTGGTCGAGCACGGGAAGGGGTTTGTAAAGCAGCGCTTCCAAAGCTGGCGAACCTTCGCGGATGGTTTCGCTTTTTTTGCTGCGCTGGGCTTCAATTTCGGCTGTCTGGGCGGGGGAAAGGGGCATAAACAACGGGATTAGGGTTTAGGGATTAGGCATTAGTGAATAAAGATTACAGAAAAGTCTATTAATTTTTCCCCCAAAGCCTAATGCCTAAACCCTAATCCCCAACGATACCCCTTCCCAAACCGCCCTAACTACCCTATAATAAGCTTGTTCCTTCGGGAACTATGGCGATAAACGCAGCTTAGAATAGACGTTTTGGACCCGGGGGCAGAACCCGGCGCCTCCACCAAAGTCTGCTAAAAGCAGATTTTGGCGGGGGCGACTCAGCTTCGACAGACGTAGTAAAGATGTTGCTTTTGCCCGGTATGATAACCGCCGTGACGGGTCATTTTTATAAATGCCAACGACAACGTTGCATTTGTTGCAGCTAACGACAACGCAGTCGTAGCTGTTCGCGCTGCTGCCTAACGGCACTCGCGAGCACTAGCTCGTAACGCGGTTTTGGGGATGTACCGGGCAACAGAAACATCCCCGCTCGTCAGTTGCTTGTTGCTAGTTGCCGGTGGCTGATGCTAAAATGCTTATGAAATCAAACCGGCAGCACACAACATGACTGACAGCATTAACTACAGTAGCCTCATCGATAGCGGGATGCGCTCCGTGGTGCGTGAGGTGCTGCGTCAGGCCAGCCAGAAGGGTCTGCCCAGGGATCATCATTTTTATGTTTCGTTTAATACCACATTTCCCGGTGTGCGCGTCTCCGAGACGATTCGCAGCAAATATCCCAAAGAAATGACAATCGTGCTGCAGCACCAGTTCTGGGATTTCAAAGTGGAAGAGCAGCAGTTTCAGGTGACGCTTTCTTTTTCCGGCGTTCCGGAAAAGCTGGTGATTCCTTATGCGGCACTCACCGCATTTGCGGATCCTTCGGTGAAATTTGGCCTGCAGTTCCAGCCGGTGGATGCACCCGATTTTTCGCAAGATAACATCAGCACCACCGAGGATGTGGATGGCGCGGCGGTGCCGTCTGAAGAAGATGGTGGATCAGCCGAGGTAATCTCGCTGGATGCATTCCGTAAGAAATGACAGTGGCCCTTAGCAGCGTGCTGCTTAGGCGCTTGTTATCCTCGGCGAGCGCATGGCAAGGCCGGGGATCCCACCCATGAACACATCTAATCCATTCATGCAAATGGCGATTGATGCGGCGCTTGAGGCGTCGCGTCTTGGTGAAGTGCCGGTGGGTGCGCTTGTAGTGCGCGCCGGCGAGGTGATTGCTAAGGCTCATAACCTCACCGAAACCCGCCGCGACCCCACTGCCCACGCCGAGATGCTGGTGATTCAGGAGGCGTGCCGCCAGCTTGGCTCGCCGCGGCTGGCGGAATGCGATTTGTACGTCACGCTGGAGCCATGCGCGATGTGTGCGCAGGCAATCAGCCATGCGCGTATCCGCCGGCTTTATTTTGGTGCATTTGACCCCAAGGGCGGCGGTGTGGAGCATGGCGCGCGCATTTTCAGCCAACCCACCTGCCATCATAAACCGGAAGTGTATGGCGGCATCGCCGAGCAGCAATGCGCCGAGATGCTGAAGGAATTTTTTAGGGTTCGGAGATAATCCCTTCTCCCCAACGGGGAGAAGGTTAGGATGAGGGGGGGGGAGATTCTGGAATAATCGTGATGTTTATTCCCCCTCACCCCGGCCCTCTCCCCGCTGGGGAGAGGGGGAGGTCAACGCCCCATTTCTGCCTGCTCAGTCGCCTGCGAGGTCTTTGCGACCCAGCTTTTTTCGCTGTTATTGCAGTCGGGCGCAAAGACAATGGTCGGTTTGGCATGATGCCGGTGGATGATCGCGTCGGTGATGAGGTGACTAACCGCAGATGATCCAACTATGTTTAATGCGGTCAACGCAGTTTGTGATGAAAAAAATCGCCCTTGATCTTTAAATGGCCAAACCTTTGCTGCGCTTAAGCCGAGTGAACCCGCCGTAGTAGAAACTATATTGGTTGCACCGGAGGTATTGGTTGCTGCATTAAGTACTCCGAGTGCAGTGCCTGCAAGAAGTTCGGCAATAGTAGTGTTTGGGTTTGTCATGGCATAGACCTCTGCTGCCCTTGTGCGCGGCTATTCGTGGCCATATCGCGAAATTTTGTGGTTTCGGGTGTAGGTTCAGAATAATCAACTGACTTGAATTCCATGATGGTTTCCTGCGGTGAGGAGACATTGATGTCATGCGCATGAGAAGTTTTTTTGCTAAATAGCTTGGTGCCAATCCATGTGATGGCCGGTGTTGCCATAGCGCCCAGCGCGCCCCATGAACCCGCGAAAAGCCCCATGAAAATTGGGTTTGCCATGCCGCCAAGGTTTGCGGCAGCAATCCCCGCCGCCGCACCGATCATCGGCGCGAGAAGCGACACACCAACCCCAACGGCAAAGCCGATAACGGCGGCCAGCGCAATGTTTTTGAGCAATTTTTTCATAATCTTCAGTTTACAGCGTAAACCAAGGCGTAGTAAAGAGGTGTGAAAGTTTTGTGACAATCGACACGCGCGTGTCGCCCCGCACTTGTTGCGGGGCCTCGCGCCATTGAGGGAGATCCCGCAATAAATGCGGGATGACAAGGGGTTACTATGTCCCACCAATATATTTATGTGATGAAAAACCTCTCCAAAGCCTTTCCGGGCGGCAAAGAGGTCTTAAAAGGTATCTATTTATCGTTTTACCCCGGCGCGAAAATCGGCGTTTTAGGTCCGAACGGCTCGGGTAAATCGACGCTGCTTAAGATCATGGCGGGCATGGACAGCGAGTTTAACGGCGAGGCGTTTGCCGCCGACGGCGTGAAAATAGGCTTTTTGCAGCAGGAGCCGAAGCTGGACGAGAAAAAAAACGTGCTGGAAAATGTCATGGATTCGCTGGGCGAAAAAAAGCAGATGCTAGATCGCTATAACGAGCTGATGGCGAATTATTCCGACGACATTGCTGATGAGGCGGCGAAGCTGCAGGATAAGATTGATGCGCTCGGCGCGTGGGATTTAGAGCGCGAGGCGGAAATTGCGATGGATGCGCTGCGCTGCCCGCCGGGTGATAGCGACGTGACGAAAATCTCAGGCGGTGAAAAACGCCGCGTCGCGCTGTGCAAACTGCTGCTTGAAAAGCCGGACATGCTGCTGCTCGACGAGCCGACCAACCATCTCGATGCTGAGTCGGTGGCGTGGCTGGAGCATTTCCTTTCCGAGTATAAAGGCACGGTGGTGATGGTGACCCACGACCGCTATTTCCTTGATAACGTGACCGGCTGGATCCTGGAGCTCGACCGCGGCAAGGGCATTCCTTACGAGGGCAATTACTCGGCCTATATCGAGCAAAAAGCCAAACGCCTTGCGCAGGAAGAGCGCGAGGAAGATTCGCGCCAGAAGCAGCTGGCGCGCGAGCTGGCGTGGATTCGTCAAGGCGCGAAAGCCCGCCAAAGCAAGAGCAAGGCGCGTATTGCAGCGTATGAAACGTTGCTTGCTAAAGATGGGCCGGCGCAGATCGGTAGCGCGCAGATCGTTATTCCCAACGGCCCGCGCCTTGGTAATCTGGTCATTGAGGCGGATAAGCTATCCAAAGGATTCGGCGACCGCCTGCTGATTGATAACCTTTCCTTCTCGCTGCCGCCGGGCGGTATTGTCGGGGTGATCGGCCCGAACGGCGCCGGTAAGACGACGCTGTTTCGCATGATTACCGGCAAAGAAAAGCCAGATGCCGGAACGTTCAAAGTCGGCGATTCGGTGAAGCTGGGCTATGTCGATCAGTCGCGTGATTCGCTGGATGATAAAAAAACCGTGTGGGAGGAAATTTCCGGCGGCGATGAAGAAATCATGCTCGGCAAAAAACTGGTGAAATCACGCGCTTACTGCTCGAGCTTTAACTTCAAAGGCTCCGACCAGCAAAAGAAAGTCGGCATGCTCTCGGGCGGTGAGCGCAACCGTGTGCATCTCGCTAAAATGCTGCGCGGCGAGCATAACGTCCTCCTGCTTGATGAGCCGACTAACGACCTTGATGTGGAAACACTGCGCGCGCTGGAAGAAGGCCTTGAGGAATTTGCCGGTTGCGCGGTGATTATCTCGCATGATCGCTATTTCCTCGATCGTGTGGCGACCCATATTCTCGCTTTTGAGGGTAATTCGCATGTGGAGTGGTTTGAGGGTAACTACGAAGCCTACGAAGCTGACCTCAAAAAACGCCTTGGAGTTGAGACGCTTACGCCAACCAAGGTGAAATATCGTCCACTTCGCCGCACTGGTTGATTGCTTGGTGTCATAAAAACTTAATATATCTAGCCTTGTTTCCTATCGCCGGAGATTCTAGCATACCGGTTTATTTTGAACACAATCTATGGTTGAGAATTTTTATGTCGGCAAATAATAAACCAAGCCCAGATTCTGGGAAAAAGTCACCCAATCGCATTTCACCCAATCGCATTCTGGGACTCACAATTGATCACAAAGGTTTTGTCCCTGATATCATCAAAGGCGCTGGTGTAGGCGCAGTGATTGGCGCGGCAGGAACTGGGGCTGGTGTACGGGTTACTATTGGGGATCGCCCGCAGGATAACAATTCTGTCGTTGTGTATCAGATGCCATCGCAGGCCGCTGGCGCTCCAGCTCAACCCGCTGGTGACGACGAGCGTGGCCAGCCGACTCCTATCAGCGAAGCAGAGAAACGCGAGGGGCTTGCTGGAAATTCTAACCAACCTGTTTCTGTTACCAGTGTTGAGTCCAAGCCGCTGCATGTGATCAATAAAGACTTCTCGGCGCTTCAGAAACTCTGGTATGGAACGCTCAGCTCACTTCCGGATTGGGGATCCAGTCAAGATCCGCTGGCGCTGGTTAAGTTCACTACCATGGCTGGTGCTGTCGCTGGAGCAGGTGTGCATGTTCATCGCCGCAGGCGCGGCAATAAGCCGGACGATGGCCAGGCCGAAGAGCAGGAAAAACCGGCAACCCATGCCGAGAAGATCGCAGCCGAGGCTGCTGGGAAAGCAAACGGCAACGCGCCATCAATTTCCTGATAAGCTGTAGTTGGTTTTATTGATATCCTGAGCTAAAAGCGGGGAATGATCTCTTCGCTTTCTACTATTTGCGCTCATAAACTTGAGCATATAGCGGCGCGCCGGGCGCTGATGCCGCTCGTGCGGCTTGAGGAGCTGGCGAAGAAGCAGCTGCCTGTTCGCGGGTTTGAAAAAGCGCTGCGCAGCAAGGTAGCAAGTGGCGGCGTTGCGCTGATTGCCGAGATTAAAAAAGCCAGCCCCAGCAAAGGACTGATCCGCGCTGATTTTGTGCCCAGCGAGCTTGCCAAAGCTTACGCGGCTGGCGGCGCGACGTGCCTGTCGGTGCTCACGGACGAACCTTATTTTCAGGGGCGCGATGAATATCTGGCGGCGGCAAGAAATGCCTGCACGCTTCCGGCGCTGCGCAAAGATTTCATGATTGATCCCTACCAGATTGCGGAGTCACGCGCTTTGGGGGCGGACTGCGTGCTGCTTATCATGGCAGCGCTTTCAGACGCGCAGGCAGCCGAGCTGGAAGCAGCAGCGCTTTCGTTTTCGATGGATGTGCTGGTGGAGGTGCATGACGAAGAGGAGCTTGCGCGCGCGCTTAAGTCACTGCGTTCAAAGCTGATTGGCGTCAATAACCGCAATCTGAAGACCATGCAGGTCGATCTTGCAAACTCTGAGCGGCTCGCGGCACATATCCCGCCTGATATTTTACGCGTCTGTGAAAGCGGTATTGCCACGCATAGCGATATCGTGCGCATGAAGTCTTTCGGTTTTTCAGTTTTTCTGGTAGGTGAATCACTGATGCGCACCCCCGATGTTGCGCAGGCAACGCGAAACCTATTGATAGGCTGAATATGGAAGTTTTGTTTCATTATTCCCAGTGGCAGGAATGGGTGGCTTTTGTCTTTTTTATCGCCTGCTGGTTTGGCTATGCTCGCTACAGCGAAAAGCGCGATGCGCGTGAGGATTCGCTCTTTTCCGCCACCAATAAGATGCGCCTGAACTGGATGCGCGAGATGATGGGACGCGAAAACCGCTCGGTGGATTCCATCATTGTCGGTAACTTAACGCGCAGCTTCACTTTTTTTGCCAGTACCTCGATTTTTGTGATCGCGGCGTTGGTTTCCATGCTTGGCTATCGTGAGCGTGTCAGCGCAATTCTGGTCGAGATTCCTTTTGCTCGCATCAGCGATGGCGCGCTGTGGCAGATGAAAATTTTCCTGCTGATTATTATTTTTGTGTACACGTTTTTTAAATTCACCTGGTCGATGCGCCAGTATAACTACGTGAATATGTTCATCGGCGCGGCGCCGGATTACCGCGTGCGAAAAGACGAGCACGAGGCCATCGCACAGCGCGGCGCCAAGCTCACCATGAATGCCGCGCGCCATTTCAATAATGGTCTTCGCGGCTATTATTTTGGCCTTGCGGCACTGGCATGGGTGATTCACCCCTACCTCTTCATCGCTGCGACGATGTGGGTGGTGCATGTGACCAACCGCCGCGAATTCCGCTCGCAGACGATGAAGATTTTGAATGGTTAAACGCCCATGGAGCGATTTTACCGCGGTGCGCTCTGAAACCAGCGTGCATGGCGCGCGCGATGTTCATAGCGATGATCTGGTGGCGATGAAGGATTACCGTAGGGCACAGCGGATAGAGGCCTGCGGCGGGGTTGATCCCATCAATGTTTTGCTTGCCTATGCGCAGGATGAACTCATCTATTCACCCTCCGGGGAGATCATCCGCGTTGATGCTAAAACCTATGCACAAACGCCGAGGGCAGGGCGGCTGAATGTGTTTGGCCTTGCTTACCGGCGCGATGCCCAGTTCTGGCTTCACCGTATCCTTGCCGATATTGTGGTGGGCGCGGCGATTCATCTCTACCAAACGCAGCGTTGGCGCATGGTGCTTTATGACGGGCTGCGCACGGTCGAAGGTGCCTATAAGCTCTACCAGCTGGCAACCGACGAGGATATTGAAGCGGGTCTCCTCGCGCTGCCGGGCTATAGCGCGCATAATAAGGGGCTTGCGGTGGATAGCATGATGGTGGATGCGCACGGCCACGAAGTGGCGATGGGCGGGCATTTTGACCATCTCGATATGGAAACCAATAGCCGCGCTTACACCGGCGATAAAATCAATCCGAACGCGAAACAAAACCGTTTGATTCGTGAGGCAGCATTTCTGCGCACAGCACTGACGCAAGGGCTTCTGATTGCGCCGCTTCGCAGCGAATTCTGGGACGACCGGCTGCCAGAGAACCGCGCTGATTTATGGCGCGTGCTGGATTCCGCGGCGCGCGTGATGGGCATCACTTACTACACACCCGAAGATGCTGCCCTTAGGAAGGCAAACCGCGCGCTATGGCAGGAAAAATGGGAGCGCTGGAGCTATCAGGATTTTCTACAAAAATGGCAGGAATGCTTTCGCGGACGCGAAGGCGAGCTTGAAGATCTACTAGGAACTGCGATGCCGCCGCCTAATGAAAAACCGGAATTTTATCACGGCAATTTTCACCCGATTTATGATAGGGATTTGCGTGCTAGCGGGAAGCACCTCACCTAAACTCTACTTTGGCTTCAAATCTGCTTGCAATGGAGCCTCCTCAAAAATGTCATGTACTTTTTGTACACTCCATTTTCTCGGTATCCATTGCTTCGCGCTTTTTGCCAAAGCGAGTTTATCGAAGTAAATCCGGCAATACGGATCTCACTTTTTCCGTAAGCTCAGCCATCCATTCATGCATCTCATAATCCCACGGCTGCAGCGATTCGCCAAGCAGGCGGCAGGTTCCATCGCTTACCAGCTTTTCGGCAAAGCGCGCGGGTTTGGTGTGCTGGTGGCCGGGTAGCGGCAGAATATACACTGGTTTACCGGTTGCCAGCGCCTCGCTCATCATATTCACCGAATCATTCGTGACGATGATGTAGTCCGCAAGCGCGAGCAGGCCTAGATAGGGATTTTCTTCTTTGTTGTCGTAAAGGTATATCCTTGTGTCATCCCGGCGTAGGCCGGGATCCATATTTTTATTCGCGCTGGATTCCGGCTTTCGCCGGAATGACGAATCAAGCAGTCTAATATTCTCTTCACCCGTGCGGCGTGATGGGGTGATGAGCAGCGAGCAAGTGGTTTTGGCGAGAAGTTGTTCCAGAGACGAGATGATTTTTTTCATCGCACTCGGTTTGAGAGTATATTTATTCGTTGAGCCGCCCAGCAGCACTGCGACTTTTGGTGATGCATAGCCCGCAAAACGCGCGGCAAATTGCGCGCGTGCTGCTTCCAGTTTTTCCGGCGTGATATTGTGAAGCGCGCGGCTGGTGGTGATGACGTTGGTGCCGCGCACTTTGTCATGCTCCATCGCAATCACGAGATCAAAATTTTCCGGCGGGCACTGCGGATCCTGAATATGGATGAATCGTGTATTCACAGCTGTTTGCTGAGTGCTGAGTTGATGGCGCATGCCCATCGCTATCAGCGCCGCCCGCCGCCCGCAGCTGATGACAAGCGGCGGCCAAGGCTCACCTAGTGCATCACTATTTTTTTTGTCGAGCACGTAATCCATGATCAGGTGCTTGTAGCCCGCCGCATAGATGGCATTAGGCTGCCATGAGAACCAGCGGTTTAGCGCAATTTTCTTTGCTTCATGCGCAAGCCCCAGCGATTCAGCCAGTGCACGCGCCTGCGCCAGCATGCCGGCGCTGCCATCGGTGAGAAGCCAAGCGCTCGCCATTATATGCTGTCATCCTGTGGGCTGACGAAGTCAGCAGCACAGGATCTCCATGTAATTCCGGGATCCTGCGCTATCGCTTCGCGATTCGCAGGATGACGCCGAACGATCATATCAGCCCCTTACTTTTGAACGAGAAATGTTTTTTGGCGCCGATGATCAGATGGTCGTGCACGGCAATGCCCAGCGGGCGCGCGGCATCCATAATCTGGTGCGTGATCTCCACATCAGCTTTGCTTGGGCTGACATCGCCGCTGGGATGGTTGTGCATGAGAATCAGGCTGCTGGCACCCAGCTCCAGCGCGCGCCTTATCACCTCACGCGGGTAGACCGGTGTGTGATCCACGGTGCCTTTCTGCTGGCATTCATCGGCGATCAGCTCAAGCTTGCTGTTGAGAAACAGCACGTGGAACTCCTCGTTCTGCAGATGCCCGAGCCGCAGGCGGCAGTAATCCAGCAGGTGTGTCCAGCTGCGGATGATGGTGCGATCCAGCACCTGCTCGCGCAGCAGCAGCTCCGAGGCTGCTTTGGCCACTTTGATGGCCGTGAGTGCGGCTTCGCCAACCCCTTTGATTTTCATCAGTTCTGCTGGTTCAGCATGCAATACATTACCAAAACTGCCAAACTTTTTCAGTAGCGCCTTGGCCATGGGTTTCACATCCCCCATTGGTTTGGCAGGAAATAGAATCATCTCCAGCAGTTCGTAATCCGCGATGCCTTCGGCACCTTGTTTCAAAAAACGCTCACGCAGCCTTTTTCGGTGGCCGAGATAGTGTGGTTTTTCCTGAGCCTCATCAGACATAGGGCGGGTAATGCAGCCCTTTGGGCGAGGCGGTGAAAATCTCGAAGCCGGTTTTTGTGACGCCGATGGTGTGTTCAAACTGCGCTGAGAGCGATTTGTCGCGCGTGGTCACCGTCCAGCCATCGTGGCGGTTTAGAATCGTCTGCCAGCCGCCGGCATTGATCATCGGCTCGACGGTGAAAAACATGCCCTCTTTCAGCACATCGCCTTCGCCCGGCTCACCCACATGCACAATGTTCGGCGCGGTGTGAAATGTTTTGCCGATGCCGTGGCCGCAATAATCACGCACCACGCCATAGCCATGTTTTTCCGCGTAAGTCTGGATGGCGTGGCCAATATCGCCGACGGTTTTGCCCGGCTTTACCTGCTGGATGCCCAGCATCATCGCTTCATAGGTCACCTGCGTTAGCCGCTTGGCTTTAATCGGCGGCTCACCGCTAAAGTACATGCGCGAGCTATCGCCATGCCAGCCATCGACGATCACCGTGACATCGATATTCACAATGTCGCCGTTTTTCAAGCGCAAATCGCTGGGAATACCGTGGCACACCACATGGTTCACCGAGGTGCAGATCGATTTCGGAAAGCCGCGGTAACCCAGCGGCGCCGGGATCGCGCCCGCGCCAGTAATCATTGCGTGGCAAAGGTCATTCAGCTCGCCGGTGGTCACCCCCGGCTTTACATGCTCCGCGATCATGTCCAGCACTTCAGCCGCCAGCCTGCCCGCCCGGCGCATGCTTTCAAAATCTTCCGGCTTGTGAATGATAATCGGGCGGTGGTCGTCCATGGTTGTTAGTTGCTAGTTATTGGTTGCTGGTGCTAGTCTAGCGGCTAACCAGCAACTATCAACCAGCAACTTTATTATGTCCCGCGCCGCGCTCATCATCATCGGTAATGAAATCCTCTCCGGTCGCACGCAGGATAAAAACCTTGCTCATCTGGCGCTCACCCTGAACGAAGCAGGGGTTAAGTTGATGGAAGTGCGTGTGATTCCCGATATCGAGGCGACGATTATTGAGACGGTGAACGAACTTAAACCACGCTTTGATTATGTGTTTACCACCGGCGGCATCGGCCCCACCCACGACGACATCACCACCGCCGCCATCGCGGCGGCGTTTTGCGTGCCAGTGGTTCGCCACCCCGAGGCCGAGCGCCGGCTGCTGAAACATTACACGCCCGAGCAGGTGAACGCCGCCCGCATGAAAATGGCGGATATACCGCAAGGCGCGCAGCTCATTGATAACCCCGTCTCCAGCGCGCCGGGCTTTATCATCGGTAATGTCTATGTGATGGCCGGTGTGCCCAGCATTATGCAGGCGATGCTGGATCAGGTGATTCCCGGCTTAAAGGGCGGGTTGCCCACGCGCTCCAAAACCCTATCAGCGAGCATCACCGAAGGCACCATCGCCGCGGATCTGACCGAGATCCAGAAACGCTACCCGGATGTGGAGATTGGCAGCTATCCGTTTATGAAGCAGGGGAGGCTGGGCACCAGCTTAGTGGCCAGATCGACCGATGAAGCGCGGCTTAGCGCCTGCGCCGGCGAAATCCGCGCGATGCTGGAGCGCTTCGGCGCCGAGGTGGAAGAGGGCGATTGACAGGCCAGCCGCAAGCCACTAACCACTATCTCCTACCCCTTTAGAATGCTCTCGTGGCGGAATTGGTAGACGCAAGGGACTTAAAATCCCTCGACTTCACAGTCGTACCGGTTCGATTCCGGTCGAGAGCACCACTTCGGACTCACTGTCCGAGAATTCTCTGAAAAGCGAGAAAGGGAGCGATAGAGCTGCGGTTCTATACCCCTCCTTTCGGTCATAGGCCAGAGGGCGTGCAAAAGTCGTTTTAAGCACCAATCTCTTCACCGATATATCGCCGGAAACCCAACGTTGGTAAGGCTTTGCGAAGAATTGAAAAGCGGTTCTAGCCGTCTCCGTTACGGTGCTATCGAACTCTCCGCATTTCTGTATCCGCTCCTGCAAAACTAGCCTTTGTTCCTCCAAAGTTTTAATCTGGCGCTCGTAGCTGGTGATAAGGATGGCACTGTCCGCCGCCGCAATGCGATCGAGGAACTGCTCCACCTTCCGTTCAATCAGAAGTATCTGGTTTTGAAGTTCCTTGCGCCGCTCCACAATGTCACCCGATTTGAGCTTCGACAGCTGATCCAGCATATTATCTACCATGCCCACCAGCGTGTCTGATGGGGTTAGCTCTTTCAGAAGCCTCACGAATTCATCCTCAAGGTAGTCGCGCTTGATGGACTTGCCGTATTGCTCGCACCCCTTGGTTTGGCAGAGGTAATACGGGTATTTCCCGCTTCGCCCCTGCGTCCAGCAGGATTTCATCGGTACGCCGCAGCAATCGCAGGTCACGAACCCGCGCAGCGGAAAGTCATGGCTGATGTCATGCCGCGCCGGAACCTTGGCGCGGCCATGCAGCTTATCCTGAATCCGGCAGAAGGTTTCAAACGAGATAATTGGCTCGTGATGCCCTTTGGTCAGCCCGATATTCCATTCGGGATAGTCAAAATAGCCGGAGTAAAGTTTCCGGTTCAGCATATCAAGCACGCGCTGCATATGCACTTCTCCCTTCCGGTCTTTCGGAAAAACCGGCTGCTGCGCCAGAAAGTTTTTCACTTCAACCGGCGAGCTGAAGCGGTCGGAGGCAAATCCCTCCATCGCTTCCTGTATGACCGAAGCCAGCGGCTCATCCCGCACCAGCATTTTGCCATGCGTGCCGCGCTTCTCCATCTTGTATCCGCGCGGTGGGCAGAGAATCCAATAGCCGCTCATCATCCGCGCACGCATCCGGTTCTTAACCTGTTCGGCATTTTTCTGGCGCTGATGCTGCGACACGCTGGCCAGCAGGTTTTCAACTAGCTGGCTGTCTGAATCCTCCCCGAATTCGATGGAGGGTGATTGCAGCACACCCCCGGCATCCCGAATAGCGATGCGTAATTCCAGATGCGCCTTCACGCCTCGCGCTAAGCGGCTGATGTCATCAATGATAACGACGATCTGCTCATGCTCGTGCTGGCGGAGGTAATCCAGCATCTGCGTCATGGCGGGGCGGTCGATCATGCTGCCGGAGATACCTTCCTCCGCGAAAACCTCTACCACCTCCAATTTTTTATGACGGGCGAACTCTCTGCACCGCGTTTCCTGTGAGGATAATCCGTGTCCGTTTTTCACCTGCTCCGGCGATGATACCCGGCAATAAATAACAGCT
>Ga0315900_10004260_pt1 | contig 20281 bp, 15 predicted proteins | sample LakEriMetagenome_FD_203521 | JGI IMG/M metagenome (GOLD analysis project Ga0315900, IMG submission 203521) | Freshwater fungal communities from buoy surface, Lake Erie, Ohio, United States - Buoy 12 MA114 | ecosystem: Environmental > Aquatic > Freshwater > Lake > Lake biofilm | place: USA: Lake...
ATGAACACATGCCTCTATGATCCGCGTCCTTCCCGGACAGAATTAGCGTTTTTCGGCGAGAGTGGGGTCTTCCCCGCTCTTTTTTGTCTGGTGGCATCACGAAATTTTATGATCAGCGAACTTAAAGCCCTTTTCGACTACTACGAGAAAGAGAAAGGAATCGACCGCGGCAAGATGGTCGAGGCCCTCTCGCAGGCACTGCTCGCCGCCTCCAAGAAAAGCATCGGTCCCGCGCGTGAGCTGCGCATCGACATCGATCCTGACAAGGGCACGATCAAGGCCTTCGCCAAACTGCTCGCAGTCGAAACCGTGAGCAATCCATGGGAAGAGCTGCCGCTGGCCAAGGCGAAGAAGTTTAAAAAGGACGCCGTTATCGGTGACGAGATCGAGATCGAGGTCACGCCGAACAACATGGGCCGCATCGCCGCGCAGACGGCGAAGCAGACGATGCTCCAGCGCCTCCGCATGGCGGAGAAGGAGAACCTCTACGACGAGTTCAAGGACCGCACCGGAGACGTCGTCAGCGGTGTGGTGCGCCGTTTTGAGAAGTCGGATGTCGTGATTGATCTCGGCAAGTTCGAGGGCGTCATGACCTCGAAGGAACGCGTGGCCACCGAGGACTACACCCCAGGCGACCGCATGCGCTTCTATGTGAAAGCGGTGGAGAAGGACAGCGGTCGCGGTCCCGAGATCATCCTCTCCCGCGCTCATCCGAACTTCGTGCGCCGCTTGTTTGAGTTCGAGGTCAGCGAGATCGGCGACCGCACCGTGGAGATCGCCAGCATCGCCCGCGAGGCCGGCTACCGCACAAAGGTGGCGGTACACAGCGCGGACGAGAAAGTCGATCCCGTTGGCGCCTGCGTCGGCCTGCGTGGCGCGCGTGTGAAAAACATCGTGCGCGAACTGAACAACGAGAAGGTGGACATCATCCGCTGGAAGTCCGATCCCGCCGAGTTCATCCGCGAGGCTTTGAAGCCCATCAAGGTGCTCACCATCCAGGTGAACGCTGAAAAGAAGGAGGCGCGCCTCACGGTCAGCGAGGAGGATTTGTCGAAGGCCATCGGCCGTCGCGGCCAGAATGCCCGTTTGACCTCCCGCCTCGTGGGCATGGATCTGATCATCGAGAAAGACCAGCACGCCGCCGAGGTCTTTGAAGGCCAGATGGGCAGCGCGGTGCATCATCTCGTGGACGCTCTTGGGATCAACGAGGAGACCGCCCGCCAGCTCACCGAGGGCGGCATGGGCGATCTCGCCACGCTTGCCTCCGGCGTCGATGTGGACGACATCACCGGCGTTCTCGGCGGCAACCGCGAGCTTGCCGAGCAGATCTTCGAAAAGGCGAAAGCACACGCAGCTCCTGCAGGGGAGTAGTTCTTGTGCCGCCATGAAAGCTTCCCCGAACAACCCCAACACTTCATCCCAGCCAGCCAGCCGCTCCGCTCGTCCGATCCATTTTTCTCATGCCCAGCAAGTCCTCATCCTCCAAACCGCACAAGCCCGAAGGCGAAGAAACGCCTGAAGTCGACGTGCATGCCGAAAGCGCCAAGCCCAAAAAAGCGGCCAAAAGCAAGGTGCTCTCGCTGATTGAAGAGGAAAAACCCAAGACTCGGAGAGCCAAGGGCGCCACAGAACTGCCCCCCTTGGGAGCCACGAAAAAGCCGGTTGTTGAAGAGCCTGTGAAGGATGAGCCTCCAGCGCCTGCCAAACCCACACTGGACGAGCGCAAGGCTGCCGCGCTGAACTTGTTCGAGGACGACGACAAACCAAAGGTCCGCCGCCGTCCTGCCGACGCCGTCCAGCAGACCGCCCTGCCGCCCATCTCGCTGCTCAAAGAAGATACCACTCCTAAACCGATCGTTCCCATCGTACATGCGCCGCCAGCCGAAACTCCGGTGGCCGAGTTTGAGGTCAACGAGAGCGGTGAGAAGGTCATCCATCTGAAACAGCCGATCGTGGTGAAGGACTTGGCGGACAAGATGGGCCTGAAGCCCTTCAAGATCATCTCCGACCTCATCGCCTTCAAGGTCTTCGCCAGCGCCGAAAAGGCCATCGACATCGAGATCGCTGAAAAAATTTGCGAGAAGCACGGCTTCAAGCTGGAGCGCGAGAAGCGTGAGAAGGGGGCCGGCGTCCACAAGGTAGAAGAAGTCATCGTTGAGCCGGTGGCGCAGCCCGTCGAGGAGGTCGCGGTCGAAAAACTCGAGCTGCGCGCCCCGATCATCACCTTCATGGGACACGTTGACCATGGCAAGACCTCTCTGCTCGACGCGCTGCGCAAGACCCAGGTCACCGCCGGCGAGGCAGGGGGCATCACCCAGCACATTGGCGCGTATTGCATCTTCCACGGCGGCAAGCCCATCACCTTCATCGACACGCCCGGCCACGCCGCCTTCTCCGCCATGCGAGCACGCGGCGCCAATGTCACTGACATTGTCGTGCTGATCATCGCCGCGGATGACGGCATCATGCCGCAGACCAAGGAGGCTCTCGCCCATGCCAAGGCCGCCGACGTGCAGCTCATGGTCGCCATCAACAAATGCGACCTGCCCACCGCGAACGTCATGCGCGTGAAGAGCCAGCTTCAGGAGATCGGCCTCGCGCCCGTCGATTGGGGTGGCGAGATCGAGTGCATGGAAGTCTCCGCCAAAACCGGTCTCGGTCTCGACAATCTCCTCGAAACCATGGCCCTCCAGGCCGAGGTGCTTGAGCTGAAGGCCGATCCGAAGGCCGATCCGCGAGCCACCGTCATCGAATCCTCCATGGTCGCTGGCAAGGGGCCTGTCGCCACCGTCATCGTCGGCCAGGGCACACTCAAAGTCGGCCAGGCATTCATTTGCGGCCCATATTGGGGCAAGGTGAAAGCGCTCATCAACGACCGTGGCGAAAACATCAAGGAAGTCCTCCCAGGCATGCCCTGCGAGGTCATCGGCTTCAGCGACATGCCCCACGTCGGCGACGAGGTCGTTGTGATGAAAAACGAGCGCGATGTCAAAAAACTCAGCGAGGAGCGCCTTGCGGATATCCGCCAGAAAAAACTCACCGTACCACGCCGCAGCACGCTGGAGCACCTCTTTGCCAGCATCGAGGACAGCAGCAAGAAAGTGCTCAAGATCGTCCTCAAGTGCGACGTGCAGGGATCGGTCGAGGCCATCGCCAAGTGCCTCACCGACATCAAGAGCGACAAGTGCAACCTCGACATCCTGCACAAGGAGGTCGGTGCCATCAACGAATCCGACGTGCTTCTCGCCAGCGCCTCCGACGCCGTCATCCTCGGCTTCAACGTCAAGGTGGAGAACAAGGCTCTCACCACCGCGAAGCGCGAAGGCGTCCAGGTGAAGCTCTACTCCATCATCTATGAGCTCATCGACCAGGTGAAGGAGGCCATGGCCGGCCTGCTCGACCCGATCACTCGCGAGAAGATCCTCGGCCACGCTCGTGTGAAGCAGGTCTTCAAGGTGCAGAAAGGCTACGTCGGCGGCTCCGTCGTCACCGATGGTGTCATGCTCCGCAAGCAGCGCGCCCGCGTGCTGCGTGACGGCCAGGCCGTCTATGACGGCGGCTTCGAGACCCTCCGCCGCTTCCAGGACGAGGTTGGCGAGGTCCGCAACGGCCTCGAATGCGGCATCAAGCTCAACGGCTTCTCCGACTACGAGGAAAACGACGTCATCGAGTGCTACGAGCTCGAAAAGATCGCCCAAACACTCTGATGGCAGACATTCGCAGTTATCGGTCACTGTTCTCGGTGGCCGAACCGCGAACGGCGAACCAGGAACAGCGAACTTCATGAGTCTTCGAATCCAAAAAGTCTGCGAGCTGATCCGCCGCGAGCTGTGCATGATCCTGGAGAAGGATTACCGCATCGAAAACTGCCTCGTCACCATCCATGACGTGGACTGCACCCCCGACATGAAGCAGTGCTTCGTCTATGTCGGAGTCGTTGGAAAACCGTACCAGCAGGATAACGCCATCGAAAAGCTCACCAAGGCCCGGGGCGCTATCCAGCGCGATCTTTACAAGCGCGTGAAGCTCCGCAGCAGCCCGCATCTCTACTTCCGCCTCGACAAATCGGTCGAGCGTGGTGTCCCGCTCCTCAACATCATCGACAACCTGCCGCCTCCCGCGCCCGATCCGGCTCCGGAGGAAGGAGTTCAATAACTTTGGCGGCACGCCTCACTTAACCGCGCCGAGCGCGGCGTTTCGCTCGATCTGGTCGGTGATCTCCAGGGCGATGCGGACGGCCTCCGCGCCTTCCTGGCCCGTGACAACAGGGCGGCGGCCGTGGCGGGCGCATTCGACGAAGGCGGCGATCTCCAGTTTCAGCGGCTCGTCCTTCTCCACCTCGACGGCCTCGCGGATGATCTGCATGCCGTCCTTGCGGTAAATCCAGCCGCTCTGCTCCTGGTAGTCGAGGCTGAGGTAGCTGCTGCTCTGGAAGACGCGGATTTTCCGCATCTTTTCCGGGGAGATGCGGCTGGCAGTGATGTTGGCGATGCAGCCGTTAGCAAACTTCAGGCGGGCGTTGGCGATGTCCTCGCGCTTCGTCAATACGGGGATGCCGACGGCATCGACCTGGATGAGGTCGGACTTCACGAGGTGCAGGACGATCTCGATGTCGTGTATCATGACGTCGAGCACGACGCCGATGTCCATGCTACGGTTCGGGAAAGGGGAGAGGCGGTGCGCCTCGATGAAGCGCGGGTTGTCCATGCGCTCCTCAAGCTGGCGCAGCACCGGATTGAAGCGCTCGATGTGCCCGACCTGGAGGATGACGCTCTTCGCCTTCGCCAGTTCGATCAAGGCCTGCGCCTCGGCGTAGGATTCGCTGATGGGCTTCTCGACCATGACGTGAATGCCGTTCTGCATGAGCGGCTCGGCGACACGACGGTGATAAATCGTGGGAACGGCCACGGTGGCGGCATCCACACGCTTTGCGAAGTCCTCCAGGTCGCTCGCGGCATGCGTCTTGTATTGCGCGGCGAATTCGGCGGCTCGGGCTGGGTCCGCGTCATACACGGCGGTGAAGGCGATCGAACCGCCGCTCTTCGCGGCGATCTCCGCCATGATGCGGGCGTGATTCTTGCCAATAGCGCCGACGCCGGCGACTCCGATGCGGAAGGGGGAGGAGGACATGCAAATGACGAATGATGAATTTTGAATGACGAATGACGAGCGGGCTTAAAACTTGCCGGGGAACTTCATTCCGGGCGGCAGCTTGGGCATCTTGCCGCAGCCACCTCCCAGACCGCCGAGCAGGCCACCAAGGCCTCCCATGCCGCCTCCTCCGCCGCCCATCATGGCGCTGGCCATCTGCATCATGGCTCCCTGGTTCTTCATCATCCTTTTCATCATCTCGAACTGCTTCAGGAGCTGGTTCATCTCCATCACGGGGCGTCCTGCGCCGGCGCAGATGCGTTTGCGGCGCTGGCCGTTGATGATCTCGGGACGCTGGCGCTCCTTAGGGGTCATGGAGAGGATGAGCGCCTCGGTGTGCTTCATCTTCTTGTCCGCGTCGGGACCGATGGCATCCTTCATCTTCGCCATGCCGGGCAGCATGCCGAGCAGTCCGCCCATGCCGCCGCCGGAGGTCAGCTTCTTCATCATGCGCATCTGCTGGAGCATGTCGTTGAAGTCGAATTTGTTCGACTGCATGCGCTCGGCGAGCTTCATGGCCTCCTTCTCGTCGATCTCCTCCGCGGCCTTTTCCACCAGGCTCACAACATCGCCCATATTGAGGATGCGCTGGGCCATGCGGTCGGGATGGAAGACCTCGAGCTGTTCGATCTTCTCGCCGACGCCGAGGAATTTGACCGCGCAGCCGGTGACCTGACGCATGGAGAGCAAAGCGCCGCCGCGGGCGTCGCCGTCGAGCTTGGTCATGATGAGACCGGTCACGCCGACGGCTTCGTTGAACTTCTGCGCAACGCTGACGGCCTGCTGGCCGGTGGCCGCGTCGGCGACGAGCAGCGTTTCGCTCGGTTGCACGATCTCGCGGACCTTTTTCAACTCGGCGAGGAGCTCCTCGTCAAGATCCTGACGTCCGGCGGTGTCGAAGATGGCGATGCCAGCCCTCTGCTGTTTCAGCCAATCCAGGGCGGCCTTCGCGGCCTTCACGGGATCGGTTTCGCCTTCGGCTGGAGCAAACACGGGCACGCCGAGCTGCTGGCCGAGCACCTGGAGCTGCTTGATGGCCGCCGGGCGATAGAGGTCGAGTGCGAGCAGGAGCGGGCGGCGTCCTTGCTTTTTGAGCCAGTTGGCGAGCTTGGCGGAGGTGGTGGTCTTGCCGGCGCCGTTGAGGCCGGTCATGAGAATGCGCTGCGGCGTGTCGAGGTTCAGCGCGGTGGCGGTGCCGAGGATCTTGACGAGCTCGTCGTGGAAGATTTTGACGATCTGCTGGCCGGGAGAGACGCTGCGCAGCACCTGCGCGCCGATGGACTGCGCTTTGACGGTTTCGACGAGCTCCTTCGCGACCTTGAAGTCCACGTCTGCCTCCAGCAGCGCCATGCGGATGTCCTGCATGGCGTCGCTGACGTTGGATTCACTGATGCGGGACTGGCCGCGCAGCTTTTTGAAGGCGTCTTCGAGTTTTTCGGTGAGGGTGGAGAACATTGCGTGGATGCGGGGGGACGGATGTCACTTCGCGGGCAGATAGGCCGCGGCAAGGTCGATTTTAAAGCGCCAGCTCACGACTTCAGCCGGCTGGGCGGGATTGCGCTGGAAGCTGAGGCTGAGGGCGCATTCCTCGCGCCGCAGCTTGTAGGGAAACTGGTAACGCACGGTCATGGTGGCAGCGTCGTATTCGACCGGTACGGTGCCGAGGCCGGCGATGCGCAGCTTGATGCTCTCCGGAAGGATCGTGCCGAGCTTGCTGAGGTTCGCCTCAATGAGCGGCATGCGGTCGGTGACGATGGCGTCCGGCTTCGGACTGAGCTGGATGAGCTGCTCGCCCTGGTCGTTTTTCGCGTCTGCGACGAGGAACTTGTTCGAGCCGACGTCACCGCGACCACGGAAGCTGGTGGCGAGCTTGAAGTTCGTGTCGCTGTCGCCGTGGACGATGTAGCGGCCGAGTTTGCCGTTCGGCGTGTCCCAGGTGACTTTCTGGCCGTTGACGGTGACGAGAGATTCGTAGCCGATCTGCAGACCGGTCTCCATGATGGCGTCATCGAAATTGCCATACGGGTAGGCGAAGGAGGTGCATTTGATCTTGAGGTTCTGTTCGAGGAATTCACGCGAGTCCTTCAATTCGGACAAAACCCACTGCTGCACATCAGCCTCGGTCTTCGCGTTCTTTGGACGTTTTTTGAGACTTTCGTGGGAGACGCTGTGGCTGCCGACTTCGCAGCCATGCTGCATCATCTCTTTGATCTGGTCCCAGCTCATCGAGCGGCCGCCGATGTTCACGTACTTCTTGTAGAGATAGACGGTGAAGGGGAAGCCAAATTCCTTCAGAACGGGATAGGCGAAGGTGTAAACGCCCTCCCAGCCGTCATCCATGGTGATGACGATGGACTCCTCCGGGATGTTTTTTTCACCACGCTTCCAGGCCATGACATCGCTGAGGGAGATTACGGGAATCTTCGAGTCCTTGATGGCCTGCATCTGCTCGCGGAACTTGGATGACGAGATGAGCATCGGGCTGCCGCCACGTTCGCGGAAGTCGTGATAGCCGAGGATGGAGACGACGGAGGATTTGTTCAGCTCAAAGGCAGGTGCGGCGGGAATCTGGGGCTCGGGCGCCGCCGTCGCAGCCATGGCCGACTCCTGCAGTTTTTTCTCGATAGCCTTCTCTTCCTCGGTGAGCGCCGGTTCGGCGGGCTTTGGCGGAGGGGGAGGTTTGGGGGCGACACCGCTCTGCTCCGCCAGACGGCGCAGCTTGTCCTCGATGCGCTTGCAGGAGGGCAGGACGCAGATGGAGAGCAGAATAAGGAGCAGGAGGCTGGGCGAACGCATGAAGGAAGTCAGTTTGCGGGGCGCGGTTTGGTGATGAGAATGCTTTTGAGGATGAGTTTGGGGCTGTTTTTGTCGCCTGCGGCAAAACGCAGTGTTTCGCCGCGATGATCGCCGGTCAAGGTCAGGCTGCCGAGGCGGAAGATGCGAAAAGTTTGGGCATCCTTAGTGGCACGGTCTCCTTCCAGCGCCTTCTCCACCGTCTGGCCGTTGAACTCGACGCTCAGAGGAACATCCCCGGTCATGTCCGGGCAGGCGTATTGAACAAGCACATCGTAGGTGCCTGCGGCGATGGCCTCGATGCGCCATTCCGCCTCTGCCAGCACGGCGGTCGTCGTGTTTGGGGCAGGAAATGGGACGATTTTGCTGGCGAGGGCAGGGGAAAGCACGATCAAGGCCTGCCTGCGCTCCACGGGCACGATTTCAGGCGTCGGAGGCGGCATGGGCATCGCATTCGATTGCGCCTGCTGTGCGGCGATCAGATCCACCACGCCTCCGGAACTGATGATCTGCTGGATGCGGGAGATTTCCGCCTGATAGGCGGCTTTGTCCGTGGCGCTGGCAGCCTGGCGTTGCAACTCGACGAGATACTTCCCAAGCAGCGGGATGTGGCGAGAGCTGAGTTCTTTCTGATAAATCGCCTCCATCTGCCTTAGCCGCGTGGCTGGGGCGGCGGCGGGCTGCTGCGCTGTCAGGGAAAGCGCTCCCATCAAAGAAAACAACGAGATCAGCGCGCGGCGGCTCATGGTTTCCCTCCTCCTTCAGGTTGTGAGGCCAACGCCCAGGCTCCGGCAGGCGGCTGATGGCGGCGGGCGGCGTTTTCCCGGGATTCGAGCGTGGCGATGAGCGCTTTTTCGGCGGCGTCGCGCCGCGGATCTGGTGGCGGCGGGACGACGGCGGCCAGACCATGGTCCACGAGCACGTTTTGATACAACCCGACATCCGGCAAAAACAGCAGGGCGGCGAGGGTGCCGTCCTTGTCGCGATCAGGGCGCACGAGAAGCCGCAGCGGTTTGCCGCTGAGATACCCCGCGGTGAATTCTCTCGCGAAGCGGCCCAGCGAGACCGTGTCCTCTTCGTCGATGCCGAAATGCTTTGAGAAACGTTTCACGCCAGCATCCGATTCGTCCGCCGGGGCGCAGTCGATCCACAGCAGCCGCACAGGCAGGACACGTCCTTCATGCACGATTTTGAAACGCTCTCCGGACACGGGCAGCTCATCGGCGAGCTGCGCATCCGCGATGCTCTCAAAGCCGTCGAGCCCGCTGCTGGTGGAGGTGATCGCGCGCAGGCCGGTGGTTGCCCCTTTGCCCTGGCCTCCCTGCTTTTGCACACGCCTGATCTCGGCTTCGACCTGCTCTTTCAAAGCGGGTTGCAAGGAAGCGAGCTTCTGCAAGGAGGCGAGGTAGGCGGTGATGGCGCTGGTGCGTGCCGTTTCCAGCGAGGACTTCAGTCCGGCGGCGGCCTGCTGCATCGTGACGGTGGCGCTGGTCGGTGCCACGGGCGCTGGAGTGGCGGGCGTGTCATCGGTGATGGGCAGGAGGCGCAGATTGCGGACACGAATGATGTTCGCAGGATAGCCGGCGGCGGCGCTGAAACGAAGTGTGACAGGGGAACGAGTGAATTGCAGCGGCCCGACGCGTGTCGTGGTGAAGGTGGTCTCGTCGGTGCTGCGTGCGATCTGAAACGTGCGGCGGTTTTCCGAGGCGGTGCCAAGCAGGGTGATTTCGTTAAATTCAAAAAGAGCGTTCTGCTGCGGCTGGAATTTCGACGAGGCATAGATGCTGCCAGCCACGGGCGCGTCGCTCATGTTCACCTCGAACTCGAGATGATAGGAGCCGGGGGCGATACGGAAATTCATCCACTCCGCGCCGCTGCCGTTCGAGCGCCAGCCGCTGAGCGTTTCGCCCGAGGATTGTGCCGAGCCGGTCAACCGCGCCTGCGCCAGGGGCAGGGGAGTGGCCAGGCTGGACACGGTTCCGGCGTAGAGCGCCTTCAACTGATCAAGGCGCAGACGGATGGCTCGCGCCTCCTCGTAATCTCCTGCGGAGGCGACTTCCACCTCGGCTCTGGCCAGTGCACGTTCGTATTGCTCAGTGAGCAGTTGCGAGTCCGCCATCACCTGGCGCAAAAAAGCGGCGCGGCTGCTGGTGAGCGCGGCTGGCTCCGCCGCAGGCACGGGAGTCTGCGCATGCAGCGCCGGGATGGCGTGCGGCAGCAGGAGGCACAGATGGAGGAGGTGAGACTTCATCGTGCGGAGGGCACCAGCTCCACGGCCAGGAGTTGCATGAGGTTGTTCGTGACGAGAGACTGCGCGGCCAGCGTGAGCGTGCCGGAGCCGTCACTGATCTTCAAGGTGCCCGCGCTGCGTTCCTCCGGGCCTTTGAGCGTGGTTTCGATGTTGGTGGTGAGAGTGAAGCGCGCTTCCTTGATGAGCAACTGGCCGCCCTCGGCCGCGCCACAGCGATAGCGCAACATGACATCGTAACCTCCCGGCGGCAGCGCGGGCAGCTTCCAGGTGGCGGACGCGCCGATCTTTGACCAGCCGGTGATCGCGCCGCCTTCCCGAAGCAGGTCGCTCAAGGTGGCGGCCTCCAGCGGCAGCTTCACGCGGTCCGGCAGCAGCGAGGTCTTGAGCGATATCTCACGTGTCTGCAGCAGCAGCAGCTCCTTGTCGAGCCGTGCCAGCTCATTTTGCAGCCGTTTCCGCTCGTCACGCGCCGTGATGGCGGCGTCGTAGTCGCGGGCATCGACGAACTGCTTTTCCAGCGCCGCAAGCGTCGTGATCTGTTGTTTGACCGGTGCCAGGCTCGATTCGATGAGGCTGCGTTCGTAATCCAGCCGCAGCAGGGCGATCTCCGCGCTCGCGCCAGGGTCCTCGGCACGCTTTTCCGCAGCCGGACTGGACATGAGCAGCCCGGCGGCAACAAACACGCTGGCGGGAAGGAAACCGGGTTTCACGCGGAGGAATTTACGAGGAGGATGAATGCCACCGCATGCTAGCCGGAGCACCTCTTGAAACAAGCCAGAAGTCGGACTTAGCGTTCATCTTTTGTCGTTCACTTTTCCACCTCCTGGCAATGTCGCAGCATCTTGCTGACGACTTGCAGGCCCTCCATATTTGCCACATGTCCGACTTCACTCATCTTCGTGTCTTACTGCAACGCCGCATTGATCTCATCGCGGATCATGCTTTCCGTGATCGCGACGCGTCGGCGCATCTGGAGGCGTTGAAGAATGTCTCGGAGGAAATCACGGCGGAGCATCAGAAACTGCGCCCGCAACTGCCGCCACGGCTGAATCATTTCCTCACGCAGGCCAGTTTCTCGAAGGCGTTGGAATATCTCGATAGCTCGGAAGACTGAATGCGTTGAAGTCGGACCATGAACCGACCTGTCCTGGGGCTGCTTTGCCTCTCATTCGCCATCATCACGGCCGCTGCTGCCGACAAACCGAACATCATCTTCATCTTGTGCGATGATCTTGGCTCCGGGGACGTGAAATGCCTCAATCCCGAAGGGAAGATCGCCACGCCGCACATGGATCGACTCGCGAAGGAAGGGGTGAAGTTCACCGATGCGCATTCCGGATCCAGCGTGTGCACGCCGACGCGTTACGGCATCATGACCGGCCGCTACGCGTGGCGCTCGAAGCTGCAAAGCGGCGTGCTCGGTGGTCTGAGCCCGCGTTTGATCGAGCAGGGGCGCACGACGGTCGCCAGCCTGCTGAAGGAACAGGGCTACTCGACGCATTGCGTCGGGAAATGGCATCTCGGCATGGATTGGGTGCGCAAAGGCGAGGTGGCCGAGCTGAACATCGAATCCGCCGAGCAAGTGAACAATGTGGACTACACGAAGCCGATCGCGAACGGCCCCACCAGCGTCGGCTTTGACACCTACTTCGGCATCAGCGCCTCGCTGGACATGGTGCCGTATTGCTTCATCGAAAACGATCACGTCACCGCGAATCCCACGGAGACGATGAAACTGGAAATGAACGCCGCTGGCGGAAAAAAATCCTTCACGCGCGAAGGCCCCGGCGCACCCGGTTTCCGTGGCGAGGACGTGCTGCCGGCGCTCACCGGGCGGGCGAAGAAGATCATCGCAGAGAAAGCAGCGGCAAAAGGAAGCCCTTTCTTCATCTACCTGCCACTGAACTCACCGCATACACCGATCCTGCCCAGTGAGAAGTGGGTGGGAAAGAGCGGCATCAGCCTGTATGCCGACTTTGTGATGGAGACGGACGACGCCATCGGTCAGATCATGCGTGCCACCGAGGACGCCGGCATTGGGCAGGACACGCTCATCATCGTGACAAGCGACAACGGCTGCTCGCCGAGCGCCGATTACCCGAAGCTCGCGACCTTTGGCCACAACCCGAGCGCGATCTATCGTGGTCACAAGGCAGACATTTTCGATGGCGGCCATCGCGTGCCGTTCATCGTGCGCTGGCCTGCGAAGGTGAAAGGTGGGCAGACTTCCACGCAACTCGTCTGTCTGACAGATTTTATGGCCACGGCCGCCGACATCGTGGGAGCGAAGCTTCCTGACAACGCCGCCGAGGACAGCTTCAGCTTCCTGCCAGCCCTGCTGGGTGAATCCAGCACGGCGATGCGGAAGAGTGTGATCCATCATTCGATCAATGGCAGCTTCGCGCTGCGTGATGGAGACTGGAAGCTGGAGATCTGCGCCGGTTCGGGCGGCTGGAGTGATCCGCGTCCCGGTTCTCCTGGCGAGAAGGGGCTTCCCGACACCCAGCTCTACAATTTGAAGGATGACATCGCCGAAAAGACCAATCTCCAAGGAGAAAAGCCAGACATCGTGGCGCAAATGACAAAGCAGCTCGAAAAGATCGTCGCCGATGGCCGAAGCACTCCGGGCAACGCGCAAAAGAACGCCGTGGAGGTCAAAATTCGCAAACCAATACCCGCCGCGAAGGCAAAGAAGAAGTCGAAGTGATGCGGGCTGTTCAGGGCTTTGCCTGCGTTCGTAAGATGAGCAGCTTGCCATCGTAGGTTTCTCCCGTGAAGGCTCCTCTGCCAGAAATGCGCGTTTCGCGTCGGAACATCCTGCAAGCAGGCGGGATGGGTATGCTGGGCTTCGGATTGAGCCACCTCCGTGCGCTCGGCTCTCCGCAAACCGGCCTCGGAAAGGCCAAATCAGTCATTTTGATCTTCAACGGCGGCGCACCGAGCCACATCGACCTTTGGGACCCGAAACCCGATGCGCCGTCGGAGATCCGCGGTGAGTTCAAAACGATCAAAACCAGCGTGCCCGGCACCCACATCACCGAATTGCTGCCGCAGATGGCCAAGCGCATGCACAAGCTCGCGCTCATCCGCAGCGTGCATCACGGCCACAGCAGCCACAACGGCGGCATGCACTGGGCCACCGTCGGCCGGCCGTATCGCGTGGACAGCACGCTCATCACACCGAGCCCCACCGACATCCCCGGCGTCGGCACGCTCTGCGGCTGGCTCGCTCAGCGCGATGGCTTTTCCAAAGGCGTGCCGCCGTATGTCATCACGCCCTTCCCGCACTGCGACAGCAAAGTGTACCTCACGCCCGGTCAATTCGGCGGCTGTCTGGGCAATCGCTACGATCCCTTCGTGCTCGATGACGATCCGAACGCGGCCTCCTTCCGCGTGCGAAACATGGCGCTTGATTCCAGCCTCACGCCCACGCGTTTTCAGGAGCGTCTCGCGCTGCTCAATCACATGAGCGCCGCCGCACGGCCCATCACCTCGCCGCAGACGGCTCAAATCGACATCTTCAACGAGCAGGCGACCAGCATGCTACAAACCGGCAAAGCCGCCGATGCCTTCGACCTCTCGAAAGAGCCCGACAAAGTCCGCGAACGCTACGGCCGTCATAGCTGGGGCCAGTCGCACCTGCTCGCGCGTCGCCTCATCGAATCCGGCACACGCTTTGTCACCACCGTGAACGGCCCGTCGATCACTTGGGACACACACAAGGACAACTTCAACGGCCTCAAGAACCGTCTCGTGCCACCGATGGAGCAGGCCTACGCCGCGCTGCTCGATGATCTCGAAGAACGCGGCCTGCTCGAAAGCACGCTCGTCGTCTGGATGGGCGAGTTTGGCCGCACGCCGAAGATCAACAATGATGCCGGCCGCGATCACTGGCCTGGCTGCTACAGCGTGCTCCTCGCCGGCGGTGGCGTGCGCGGCGGGCAGGTCATCGGCAGCAGCGATGCCACCGGTGCCTATCCCAAAGACCGCCCCATCTCCCCGTCGGACATCCACGCCAGCATCTACGCCGCCCTCGGCTACGACTACCGCGAGATCGAATACCGCTCCGCCGATGGTCGCCCCGTGCCGCTGACGGATGGCGTGATGATTCCTGAGTTGTTTTGAGCCTGATCATCGCTGTAGAGGTGACGTGTGTCGAAGAAGTCAGCCACCAAATCCAGGCCCGTGAAAAAGTGGTGCCTGTACGTCCTTCTTTGCAGCGATGGTACGTTCTACTGCGGCATCACGAATGACCTGCAGCGACGAGTGGCGCGGCACAATGCAGGAAAAGGTGCGCGTTACACGCGGGGAAGGGGACCGGTGAAACTCCTGCGCTGCTGGACGCAGAGGAACCACTCTGCCGCATTGAAGGCCGAACTTGCCTTCAAAAGGCTCAGCCGAACGGCCAAAGAGGCGTTTCTCGCCTCCTGAATCACTCAAAGACCGATAAATCATCATCTTGGGAGAGGTTTCCAAGACAGGGAATGACTCGTGTGGTATCGGGGACGATGGTTCCTCAAAAAGCAGTCACGAAGAAAGCGCCTTTTTCCCGCCGGGTAGTTGATCATGTCACGGATGAGTTGGTGAACGTTCTCTCCAGTGGTGAGACCTTTGAGTTCAAAAGTCTCTTCGCGAAAGTGTTTGAAGGATTGAAGCTCAAGAACGCGGTGAGCGGGGGTGAGGAGATGCTCCGACTGCGCTCGTATGAAAAGATCCTCAAACTGACCAACTGCGGACTCGTGCAGAAAGTTGGCAAGACCTACCGGGCCCTAGAAGGAATCGAGACGGCCTCAAGCGCGCATCGTCTGGCGCGTCTGGATTCGGCCATCCTCGCCGCGCAGGCAAAAGCTTGAAGAGTGCTACTGGGGAGATGGTTGCCTCACAAGGATTCGAACCTTGAATAACAGATTCAGAATCTGCTGTGTTACCATTACACCATGAGGCAGTGATCGAAGGGGCGCCCAGAATAAAGGCCGCTGACGATGTTGCAAGCGTGAGGGCGTATTTTTTCAGGCTTTGCCGGTCAAATCAGCCCGGTGGGCCCTTGTTTCGGCCACGATGACCCCGCTGAGGCAGATCAGGCAGATGAGGTTAGGGATGGCCATGAGGCCATTGGCTGCATCCGCGAAGTCCCACACAGCCTGCGCCGGCTGCACGGAGCCAAAGAGCACTGCGAGTACCCAGAGAATGCGGTAGGGCTTTACCGCCCGGCTGCCCATGAGGTATTCGGCGGCTTTTTCACCGTAGTAGCCCCAGCCAAGAATGGTGGAGAAGACGAACGTCATCAGACCGAAGAGCAGGAAGATCGGTCCGACGTCATGCAGGTCGTTGAAGGCGGCGCTGGTAAGCGCGGCTTTGGCGAGCCCCTCCTTCCAATGGCCGCTGCTCACGACGACGAGACCTGTCATGAGGCACACGACGACGGTGTCCCAAAAGGTGGCCGTGCTGCTTACCAGCGCCTGTCGGACTGGATTCCGCGTCTGTGCCGCCGCCGCCACGATGGGGGCGGAGCCGAGTCCTGACTCGTTGGAGAACAGACCGCGGGCAATGCCGGCCTGCGCCACCTGCTTGAGCGTGGCACCGACGAAGCCGCCCACTGCGGCCTGACCGCTCCATGCGCCATTCCAGATGTCCGCGAATGCCTGGGGCAGGGCGGCGTGGTTTTTGATCAAAACAAGCGCACACCCGATGACATAACCGACCGCCATGATCGGCACGAGGAACTCGCACACCTTGGCGATGCTCTTCACGCCACCAAGCACGACGGCGGCGGTCAGGACGGCCATCACGCTGCCCGCCACCCAGCGCAAAACCACGTCCGAATCCGGTTTGATGTGCTCGCGCAGGAGTTCGACGATGCTGTTGGCCTGCGTCATGTTGCCGATGCCAAACGCGGCGACGCAGGTGAAGATGGCGAAGATCACGCCGAGCCACTTGGCATTCATGCCGCGCTCCAGCGCATACATCGGTCCGCCTGCCATGCTGCCGTCAGGCATTTGAACGCGATACTTCACCGCGAGCACCGCCTCGGAGTACTTTGTGGCGATGCCAAAGACACCCGTGAGCCACATCCACAGCACCGCGCCCGGTCCACCTGTGGCGACGGCTCCCGCCACGCCGACGATGTTTCCCGTGCCGATCGTCGCGGCAAGCGCTGTCATCAAGGCACCGAACTGCGAGACATCACCGTCGCCTTCTTTCTCACGCGAAAACGAGATTTTGATCGCCTGCGGCAGGAAGCGCTGGATGAAACCGGTGCGTAAGGTCAGGAACAGATGAGTGCCGAAGAGCAGCACGATGAGCGGTAGTCCCCAGACGAGGCTGGAGAGTTCGGAGGCGAATTTGGCAAAATCCATGTGGCGTTTTAGCGGGATTGTCGTGCACACGACAAGCACAAAGAATGCCCCGGACGTGTTTCTTTGACGCCGGGAGGATTTTCTTCGGAAGATGACATTCCCATTGCGTTTTAAGCGGCCTCACCGCTATCCTCGCGGCCCTCAAACCAAACCATGAAGCCCACACTCTTCCCCAACCGCCGCGCCTTCCTGCGTGGCACCGCCGCCACCGCCGGTGGCATTTTCTTCCCGAACCTCCTGCTCGGCCAGGCAGGCGGTGTCAAAAAACTCAACGTCGCCGGCATCGGTGGAGCTGGCGGCAAAGGCGCGTCTGACATCGCCATCGCTGGCGAGGGCGCGAACGTTGTCGCCATCTGCGACATCGACAGCAACCGCCTCAAGGACGCGCAGACGAAGTACCCTGACGCGAAGATGTTCACCTCTTTCAAGGAGATGTTCGAAACGATGGGCGACAAGATCGACATGGTCACCGTCTCCACGCCTGACCACGCGCACTACCCGGCCGCGATGGAGGCCATCAAGCGGGGCAAGCACGTCTGCGTGCAGAAACCTCTTGTGAACCGCATCTGGGAGGCCAACCAGCTCCACGAAGCCGCCAAGAAAAAAGGCGTGAAGACGAACATGGGCAACCAGGGCCACACCGGCGAGCAGATCCGTCAGCTCAAGGAATGGATGAATGCCGGCGTTGTCGGCAACGTTAAAGAAATCCATGTCTGGACGAACCGCCCCATCTGGCCGCAGGGCAACGCCGCCAAGGACATCTACACCGGCAAGACCGCTCCGAAACCACGTCGCAAGGAAGAGTCCAACGAGGCCGCCGAAGGAGTCGGCCAGGCTCCAGCACATGTGAACTGGCAGCAGTGGCTCGCCCAAGTGCCGGATCATCCTTACATCCCCGGCCTGCATCCGTTCGCCTGGCGCGGCCACCGTGAGTTCGGTGCTGGTGCCATGGGCGACATGGGCTGCCACATCATGGACGGTCCCTTCTGGGCCTGCGAGCTCGGCGAGCCGTATCAAATCGAGGCCGAGGTCGGAGAATTGACCGACCTGAGCTGGCCCGCCTGGTCGCATGTGATCTGCTCCTTCAAGCACGCCAAATACGGCGACATCAAGCTGCATTGGTATGAAGGCACGAAGGACGGCAAGCCGATGAAGCCCGAGCGTCCGGCGAAGCTGGAGGCCGAACGCGATTTCGACAAGATGAGGGGCGGCTTCCTCATCGTCGGCGACGAGGACAGCATCCTCAATCCTGGCGACTACTGCGAGGCGTTGGAAGTCGTCGGCAACCGTCCGAAGCTCGCCAAGTTCTTCAAAGAAACGCCCAAAACGCTCGAACGCAGCCTCGCCCCAGGCAAGCCGCAGCTCGAACTCGTCAAGGCCATCGAGCAGAACAAGACTGCGGGCAGCAACTTCGACTACTCCGTCCCGCTCACGAAGCTTTGCCTCTTTGGCAACTTCGGCATTACCAACCCCGGCAAGGTCATCAAATGGGACAGCGCCACCCAGACCACCGACAACGAGGACGCGAACAAGCTCATCAAGCGGGCCGCCGTGCGTCAGGGTTGGGAATACAGCGCCGACAGCATTTAAGCGTGTGTCGCCGAGGCAGACGCCAGCCTGTTTCCGCAGATCCCAACTCAACGCCCGGTGGTTCATGCCGCCGGGCGTTTTTTTGTGCGGCTTTCAATTGGTGAATTTTCGGGGGAAATCCTTGCACAGCAAGGCCAGCAGGACGGCAAAGGGAGTCCTGTCACCCTCTGCGAACACGCCGACTGGTAATGTCAGGAAGGTATCGCCGCTTTCTGAAGAGCGGCGTTCGATGAGACACCAGGCGGAATCGCAGCCATTACAAAAAAGCAAAATTCGCCATGTCTCGAAAGGAAGGAAGCACTTCGCGCCGGTCCCGATGCTGTTGAATCAGCATCGAGAAAGCTCCAAACGGCAGGGCAGGCCTGCAGGGGGGCAAGTGGTGCCTTCTCTCCGCCAGATGCTCGCGCACGCTCTGAGCTCCGGTGAGTAGTGGTCGTGCAAGCGGTAAAAAAACTTGGCGGCCCTCTTTGCGGTAACTGACGTTGCGTTCGGCCCGCAGGGAGCGGAGTTGATCGGAAATGGCGGATTCCGTCTTATATTTGAACTGATGTTCTGATATTGTTGCAATAAGCACTATCCCACACACCAAATGCGCCTGGCCCGGCTGCAAATGTGAAGCCAGCACGGGACCCCACGCTGAGAAAAACGGCAAATAATACTACAGCGAAGGTTGTGCCGACGGTTACAAGTTCGGCGAAGGCTGTTGCCAGAACACCTGCCACTGCAGATCGCAGCCGAATGCGCAGCGTCCGGCATGCTGGACGCGGCTTGAGATGCCCACTTAGGACGCTCTCAAACGCTGCCGACTGTTGGCCGATTGGCGGGTGGAAAAAATCCTCTGCGCCTCGTTAAGGACACGCAGCAGTTTCCCGTTCACTTTGAACTCGGTCTGACGCCAATCTGAATATCCGCTTTCGTGCCGGTCAGCGGGCTTTCAGGTATCGTTCGGCGAGTTGCGCGGCGTCCTGGCCGGCGACTTCGAAGCGGTCCACGAGGCGGCCGGCGGAGAGGATGGCGACTTCATCGCTATCGATGGAGAGATGCCAGAGATCGTGGGTGGTGAGGAGGATGGCGGCTCCGTCCTGGGCGAGCTGGCGCAGCAGCGTGGCGAGGTCCTGCACGGCGGCGGGGTCGAGGCCGGTGGTGGGTTCGTCGAGCAGGAAGACCTGGGCCTGCCGGGCCAAAGCGATGGCGATGGCGACGCGTTGCCGCATGCCTTTGGAGTAGGAGGCGAGTCGGCGGCTCATGGCCTCGGCGGGCAGTTTGACGCGGGCGAGGAGGCTTTCGCCTTCCTGCGTGCTCAAATCGCGACCGGCGAGTGCGGCGAAGGCGCGTAGATTTTCCAGGCCGCTGAGTTCGGGATAGAGCGCGACGTTTTCGGGAATGTAGGCGGTCTCGCCGGTGACGGTGATGGTGCCGCTGTCCGGCTGGAGGAAGCCGAGGATGAGGTTCAGCGTGGTGGTTTTGCCAGCGCCATTGCCACCGAGGAGGCCGAGGATGCGCCCGCGATCGACCTGAAGGCTGAGATCTTGCAACACGGGTCGTGAGCCAAAGGCTTTGGATATGTTTTGGAGCTGGATCATGACAAAACAGGGCGTGGACGGGCAAAGGGCAGCAGCAAGGCGGCGAGCAGCAGTGGTGGCAGCGGGTTCAACGGGGCCGCTGGCGCTGGAGCGGCGTTTTGGAAGCGTGGGAAGCTTTTCGTGGCTCCGGCGGTGAAGGGCGTTTCAGCGAAGATGAGCGGGAAAAAGTGCGCCTTGAGCTGCTCGTGGAAGTTTCGGGTCGTTTCGAGGTGCAGCAGATGCGCATCGAGATCCGTGCCGCTGTGACCGCTGAGCAGGCTCTGCGTCAATGCAGGCGGTGAGAGCCTGGCGAGACGCTGCGACCACGCATGGCGCTGGCGGAGGTGCTGCGTGTGTTGATTGACGAGTTCGACCACGGAGCGGTCGGCGACCTCGTGCATGGCGTAATACCATCGCCAGGTGAAGTCCTTCTCTGGCACGGTGGGCCATTTTCGATACTCAGGCCGCTCGGTGAGAAAGCGGTCGTAGTTTGGCTGGCGGGGCTGATCCCAGCCATCGTGCATCACTTGGCGCTGCCGCACGGTGAGCTCGAGTCCCTCGGGCACGGGGAAGAGGGT
>Ga0315900_10004264_pt1 | contig 20271 bp, 11 predicted proteins | sample LakEriMetagenome_FD_203521 | JGI IMG/M metagenome (GOLD analysis project Ga0315900, IMG submission 203521) | Freshwater fungal communities from buoy surface, Lake Erie, Ohio, United States - Buoy 12 MA114 | ecosystem: Environmental > Aquatic > Freshwater > Lake > Lake biofilm | place: USA: Lake...
ACATGATCTCATAGGCTTTTGCACTTGCCTGTTTTGCACTCATGTTCGGATTCTTTTTCATTAAATCATTTTTGATATAGGTATAACTACCCATTTCCTGCAAAATGATTTGGTTGAATGCGTCCATTGCTGCCATTGAACGCTGCGGGTATTTTTCCCAATTCAGCGGATTGACGTTAAATTCCCTACCCATAATCTCTTTGATTATCGGCTTGAATAATTTACGCCTTTCATTCTCCATGTAACGAACACGCGGGCTACCTTCTTTTGTACCCGTTGTTTCGCTAATGGCTATTCCCGTGTCTACACCACCGTTTAACAAGATGTCAAGTGACGTCATTAACGCTACTTTGTGCGCCCTCTTAATCACTTTATTTATTTCCTTGTCGGTAGCGCGTGACTTAATCAAATTTTCTACTTGCGCATGAAGTCCTTTGTATGCAGCGGCAATGATGGCATCTTGTGAACCTGCCATGTTTTTGATCTGCGTAACAAAACCTGATAACAACCTTGCTTTGTTCTTTTCAAGTATTCGATTGAGTGAAATAAGCGGTGCGCCAATATCTTCAAGGTACGCTTGTAGTTGTTCTTCGAGCAATTCCCTTTCAGCACCCATTGGAGCAAGTTCAATCTCTTTGATCTTGTTTTCTACCCACGCTTCATTTTCTGCTGTAAATTCATTGAACCCAAAGTCTGAACCAAGTTTTTCTTGAATCACTTTATTCGAAAGTCCGCCTTGCTTCCAAATATTCACAAGGTCAAGTATCTTGTTTCTTGAACGTAGTACACCAAGTAATCTGCGGGCTTTGTATCTATTGATTGAATTTACCTTTTTGGTAATCTCTGCTGCTTTCTTTTCGGTAATTACCTTATCAATTTGATTTGCTACAAAGTCTATTTCATTCTGCGGGAGCACACCTTGTAAAGATTGTTTGATCTTCTCAATCGTGTCGTTTACGTTTTTGCTGTCGGTGGTAAGTTTTACCCAATCAACTTGCTGCTTTCCGTTTACTTCTTTGCCAAAACCTGCTTTGATTAAGGCTTCTTTGATCTTTGCAGCCGTTCCCGCCTTAGTCTGTTTGAGTGAATCAATTTCCTCCTTAATCTTCTTTTCTCTCTCAAAGTATTCAAGGGCAAGTCTGTCAACGTCTGAATCATTGTCAAAACTTGATGCCTTTTCACCCGCCTCAATAGCAGTTTGCTTTTGTTCTTTATACAAGTCGGCATAGGCCTCCTCTGCAATTCCCCCAAGTTCTTTTTTGATTTTCTTGTAGAACTGCTCAAACTTCATTGCGCCTGATTCAAGCACATACCCCGCAACCTCACTTAAATCCTTCCATACTTCGGGGTCTGCAAATGGTGAGTTAGCAAGGGAAATCGTACCCGCGCCAACGTTACTAAATCTTTTCTTTAATCGGTCAATTGAAGGTTTAGTTTTTGTCTCATATCTTTTCTTAACCTGCGCTTTTCTCGATGAATTAATGTTGACCGTAGTTTCTTTTTGAAGGTCTGCAAGTTGTTTTTCAAGTTCCTTAATACGTTCAGTTAATGCTTTTTGATCCGATTCAGATAGCGTGTCAACCGCTCCTTCAATAGTTTTTGCATTTTCTTCTACGTTCTCAAAAGTATCTTTTACTTCTTGTACATTTTCTTTGGCCTTTGGAGCAAACATTTTATTCTTTGCTTCAAGCTCGCGTTTGGTTTCCCACACAAGGGCATAAGGCGAGGCCTCATATACCTTTTGAATATATGCGTTTAATTGACCTGCACTTTTAGTAAGCCTTCCAAGTTTAGCGACTGCATCAGCCTCTAAATCACTCCACCTTTCAATATCATCTTGACTTGTGGCCTTAATACGTTCCTTTTGAGCATACAACATATACTCCCCGATAATCACCGAACGCATATTAAGCGGAATATCGCTTTTGGCTTTTATCGCTTCCTTGTAAGCATTTTCAATCCCACCAAGTCCTTCAACTATCCCTTTTGCAATAGCCTCCATTTGCTCAAAACTCATGGAATCTATCTTATCATCCAAATAAGAAAGTATGCGTTCTTTAAGTTCTTCGGGTGCTTTGGAATTAACAAACCTTGCAACCACACTTGAACCTACTTCTCTTGCTGTTTTTGGGTCTGTAATAGAATCTATTTGATCTTCAATTTCATCGGGATTTTGCTCTGCAAACCTTTCATTCAAATCCTTCTCAACTGATTCATATTCGTCCTTTTCAAGCCTTTCCTTCGCACTTTCTAAAATAGTGTCTATCGCCTCTTTTACGCTAAATCCTGCATCTACAAGTTTCTTTGCCATGTTAGCAAGGGCATCAACTATTTCATCGCTTCCTACGCCCATTAAATCAATTTCCTTCCCCTCAATTCCTTTGGCTTTTAACTTAGCCTTTACCGCTTCTGCAATGCCGTCTATCTTTGACTTGATCTTTTCTTTTGACTGCTCACTTTTTACCTTTTTTTCCTGAATTAATTTAGGTTGAACCATGCCATTATCCACCAAATAAGCCCTCATTTGGTCATAGGTCAATCCTTCTTTGCTATCTCCGATAAAAAATAAACAGTTCTTCATGGATCAAATTTTATTTACCAATATTCATATCAAACAGCGCAACACCGTACTTCTCAAATTGAGCGATCAAGTCTCCGTATTCCCCTACTGCTTTGGTCTGAATCTCAATCATTTGTTGTAGAAACACTTTTACGCTTACATCCTCTGCTTTCTTCCATGCTTCCATGTACTGATTTTTCAAAGCAAGTTCAAGATCGTAGCTTTCGGACAAAATACCAAGTGGTGATTCGTCACTAAATTCCACTTCGTCAATAAGCGGCATATCCACTTCTGCACCCATGTCATTTGCAAAGTCTCTGATTTTGTAGTAGTGGGTAATTTCGTCACTTGATTCAGATTCAAAGAATTTCTGCATACCAAACAACCCTTGCTTTTGAGTACAACTTGCTGCGTACTTGTAGTGGTTAGATGCAAATAGTTCTTTTTCTACGGCATCATTGAGAAGCCCTAAATCAGCTTTGGATATGATTTGTTTCTTTAGCATTTTTTTGTGATTTTACCTTGTGATTCAAGTTCTGTGATTATTTTTTCAAAGTTACGAGTTACTTTTAATAGGTCGTCATACATTTTTTTACCGTACTTTTCTTTTATTTGGTTTCGTGCGGTGGTTGATTCAGTTCCTTTGAGTTCAAGGGCTTTATCCATTTCGGATAATGCTACGACGGTTTTGTTGTCGGTTTTTTGCTGAAATGATTTTTCAGTTTGATCTGAAACATTTTCTGTGCTTTGAAGCCCTCCGAGAAGTTCGGCTTCGGCTTGTTGGAATTGTTCATATTCATCTTGTATTTGTTGTTTTTGCTCGTCTGTTAAATTATCGTAGTATTCGTCAAATTCTTGCGCTAATTGTGCTTCGCTATAACTTTCCGTTTCTAAAAACTCTAAAAACTCATCTATACTTGCAACCTCCGTCAATACCTTTTCGCCCGCTACCATTTCAAAAAATTGAACGTAGTCTTCCGAAGTCATTTTATCAATTTGTCTCAATAACTCGTCCGCCCGCAGTGTCTTTTTGCCCGCAACAATATCTTTCAAAGCACCTTCGGCCTCTGATCTTCTCATTTTAAAGTCAATCCCCTTTAGTATTAGTGGGTTTGCTTTTGCGACTTGTGCTAACTTATTTACAAACCTTTGAGTTGGTTCGCTTCGTTCAGATAGTGGTTTACTGCTTTCAATAATTCTTGTCATTGAAGGCTGCGGGAATCTCGCAATTTTCTTTCCGTCTTTAAGTACGCGAAGTTTTGCGCCCGTTGAACCGTATTCGGCCTTGTACCCCAAGTCCTTTGCGTCAAGCATTATTTGATTAAGCAATGCAGCCCCTTCGCTTTTCTTTCTTTTTGATTCAGATAATTGATTGAAATTCTCTGTTTTGGCAATAAGGTTGTTATGTTTGACTTGTTGGCTGTCTAACTTTTTGGGTTGTGGTTTTTCTTCTTGTACACTTTCAGCCTGTTCTTTAGGATTATACTCAAATTTATTTTCACCTACTTTAACAAATCCGTTTTTCTCGTAAAATTTACCAAGTCTTTCTAAATCAGTTTCTTCATCTAATTCATTAGTAGCATCTAATACTACCTTTTTACCTAATTTATCAGCTTGTCTTTTTACACTTTCAAGCACTTTTGTTCCTATACCTTTATTCCTTTTTTCTTTACCCACATATACTGCTGTTAGGTTTAAATCATCTCCTTTTGGAGTTAATAGAATACTTACATCAGGATTTTCTGTGCTTATTTCGTTTGTCGCTTGTTGTGCTATTTCATAATTTCCGCTTGGTTTTTCGCTTTGTTTTAATTGTACACTTTCTCCCGTACCTAAATCAGTTTCAACGGGTGTCGCTTCGTCTTCGCTTGTTTCCGCTACTTCACCTACGGGGGTTTCTGCTATATTTGCACCTTCTGAATCAATTGCAGTTTCAGATAGAGGCGTTTCCACTAATGTTTCGTCTTGCATAACCTCTGTTTCGGCAGGGGTTTTTGTTTCTTCAACTACAAGTTTAGCGTTTAGTGTCGCATTTAATTCATCCTCAATAGCCTTTAACTCCGCGTCTTTCTTAGCATCAACGGCACGAACGGCAGCAAGTTTTTCTTGTTCTTGTTCAATTGCAGCCATTTGTTCTGCCATAAAAAACGCTTCATTTTGTTTCTCTTTTGATAAATTATTCCAATTAGAATGAGACTTTAACGCTTCCAATCTTTCACTTGCATTTTCAAGTACCGTCTTAGCTTCCGTCACATCAGCACCTACACTTTCCATGTCCGCAAGTATCTCGTCTTTATTTTCTACTGCGTCACGAATTACACCTTGCATTTCTTTTGACTTAGGCATTGCGCTTGCTATTACCCTTGCGCCTCCACCTGCTATAAATCCACCAAGTAAAGCCTTTTTGTAATTGTCTAAATCAAATGTTTCATAGTCAATAGTTGAACGAAGATTAAGTCCTTCCTTAGTCACGTCTTCCGTTCCCGTTTGACCGACTTCTTCCCCGCCTTCTTTTAACATTCCCTTACTTACATCTAAAGCACGTTCTTTAAACGCTTCGGGCATTTCTTTCATAGCAAGTCTAACCGATTCTTTGACGGTCTTGCCTGATTTATATGCTGCTGAAACACTTCTTTTAAATGTCTGCCCTTCAAGTAATGATATGTCGGGAATAACCCCTTCTGCCATCGAAGTTACAAGGGCTAATACATTCGCGTCCGTTGCCGCTTCTTTAGGACTTTTACCCATTGCAATAGCATCAGCATAGTATTCGGGTTGACTTGTTAGAAACGCTGTTGATGCCGTTCTTGCTACTTGTTGTGCCGTAGATGCCGCACCCGCACCACCCGCAGCAAACATAGCCATTGAACCTGCCGCTTGTCCTGCTATTTCAGATAGTTGATACATAGCGGGTAAATCACTTTCCTTTAACGCGCCAAACCTACCTTCACGAGAAAACTTCATGCCCTCCATTTTATCGTAAAGTTCGTCAACAAGGGTATAGTCGGTATCTCCAAACATATCGGAAAGAACTTTTGGAACTTGCATCACACTTAACGCCCCGCGTCCAACCGTTCCCGAAAATTGATTAAAAAACTCTGTGTTACCCGCTTGTGCTTTTGCTGTTCTATCAATTTCCTTAATCAAATTTTCTTTCTCTGCCCTTGCGGCATTTGGAAAATCTTGTTCTGCCTTTTCAGAAGCAAAACGAGCATTGATAAAATTACGCTCGGCATCTTTTATCCCAACGATCATTTCGGGCGATATTCCCGCTTCTGCCGCCGCCTTTTGGTATTCAGATTGATCTGCACCGATTTGATCTAAAATAGCCGCTTTTCTTTCGTAGGCTTTAAATTCGGGTGAATTAGTCATGAACTTAACTCTATCGGCTAAGGCTTCGTTTTTCAATCCAACCGCTTGCTGTCTAAAGTCTTTGAGCCACTTTTCTTGTCCGAGAGATAAATTACCTGACTTTTGTTGCTCTCTTAATTCCTCAAGTTTGGCTTTTGTGTCACGGTACTTATTCTCGTCCTCGTTTTGAAGATATTCAAGATAGTCATTTTCTACCGCATTATAAAAGGCATTTTCTTCTGATAACGCATTTATCCTATCTGCACCTTCACCCTGTCTTTTCTTTTGCTCAATGGCCTCTAAATCAAATTGGTCGGACGACTTGCCCCTGTAAATATCTTTTACGTTTACCGTTGTTCTTTCAATAGACTTTGGGGCTGTTGCAGTAGATGAAGCCTTTTGAGTAATGTCTATTTTCTGTGATTCAAGGGGCTGTACGGGCGTGGACTTAATTGATTTAAGCCTTTGCAATTCAGCAAGTGCGCCCATGTCTCCATTAATCGCACGGGCTGTAATATCTCTTATTCTATCCCTTTCTAAATTCTGCTGTGAAGGCTTGACAGGCTGCGATAAATCTTGTGTAGTAGGTTCTTTTTTTTTTAACCCCATGTCGGCTGAAAACGTCTCGTAATCAGGCAACTCATAGCTTGTCGAAATAGCGTCATATAGTTTTTTACGCTTTACTTCGTCTTGCATATCAGCAACAAAGGTCTCGTAGTCAGGTAAATCATACTCTGCCGAAACATTGTTATACAGGGATTTTAATTTATCGTCCATCGTATCTTAGTATGGTCGTGGTTTTTTATTTGTAGGCTTTGACTGCGTTTGCCCACTTGGTTTATTCCTTCCCAAAACAGTATATGGGTCTGTGCCTATTTGAGCGTTAAAAATACTCTTATTTGATTCATAGTCCACCCACACGGTTTCTTTTTGTTGCACGTCATTTCCCGCAGAATCAGATTTGTAAGTGACCATATTCCCTTCAATTCCCATTCTTCCGTCTGCACCAACTACCCAATTGATCGGCTGAAAGTCAATAAGTCCATCTATTTTTACTTCTTCACCTTTCCCGTTTACTACTTTTCCATTTGGTCTGATTGAAACGGGAGGTAAATCATCTTGCGTTCCAAGCCTTTTTACGCTAAATCTATTTGGTTTGCCGTCTTGAATAAGTCCTTGTGTCGGGTCTGTTTCTATTGAAAAATCAACTTTTGGACTTACGCCTGCACCACTTCCCGAACCACCACCCGAACTGCCGCCTCCAATAATTACTTCTTGCGTTTTAGAACCCTCTTTGGCCTTAATCTTTTGTTTGTAAAACTCTTTAAATCCTGCTTCGTCTTCCCAATCGCCTTTTGCTAATCCTGCTTCGTAAACTTGTTGAACTTTTGGATTGCCCTTTAACCCTGAATCAATTAACAATTCAATATCTTCATCCTTCGGCATTACCGTAGTAGTTCTTGTTTTTCCGCTTTGGTCTGTAATTGTCGTTGGCTTTGGGGTTAATACGCCCACAATTTCATCGTAATTCACCTTTGGTACAATCGGACTTGAAGTAATAGCAAATTCCGCTTTTTTCTCAACGGGCAATGATTCTAATTTATTAAACCAATCTTGTGCAAAATCTTCATCAAATGTCCCTTTTAACTTCGGGTCATTCATTTTGGCGTAATAATCCTTTACGAGTCCTTCTGCTGTCTGTTGTTCTTTGGTAAATACTTCGACTTGCTTTTTAAGTTCTAAAAACCTTTTTCCTGCGGGGCTGTAAACATCTTCGGGGTTAAGTCCTTGTTGAACTAAATCAGTCATTTCCTCAAAGACTTGATTCATCATTTCGTTCTGCTTTTCTACCGCAGGACGCCAAATATCCCCTGCATCAAGTTTCTTTGCTAAATCATACCAACCCTTTTTTCTATCTGCTTCGGTACGCGCTTTTTTCTCTGCTTCAACCTTATTTTGTGCTTGCTGCCTTACAATAGCGCGTTCAGCATAGGGCATAAAGTCCTGTGCTTTGTCAAGTATTACGGCTGAACCTGTGCCATCACCAATTCCGCCTTGATTGCCTGTAAAAACTACTGATGCGCTTGCCTCTCCCATTAGTCAAAAGGATTATTGTATATGTTTGTTCCGCCTGATTTAATAAATTCTAATAGCGCGTTTTCTTGTTCGGGAGTAAATATTCCCATGCCTGATCCCGAAGCGGGCGTCATTGAACCAAGCGAAGTCTGTGGTATTTCGGAAGCAAGCCATCCGCCCGTTGCGGCAGTTGATTTAGTTCCTCCAAAAAGTCCACCTTGCGCTGCCATTCCAAGTGCATTAAATCCCGCCTTTGCCCCTTGATAGGTATTTGTTATTCCCGCGTTTCTCATTGCACTTGCAGCCGCACTATCTCTTAGGAATCTATTCAAAACATCGTTCGTCCATTTCTTATCTTGAAACGCTGCCATTTGAGCAAGTTCGTTTCTCAAAATACTTTGTCTTTCGTTAAAGTCCTGCGCTGACCTAAATCCAATTTCTTGTTCGCCCGCTAAATTCTGTGCGTTTACACCCATCAAAGCAGCCAAAGCATCTTGTGAACTTCTTGACGTTCTTAATACATCACTTGTAATATTAGCCGTTCCCTGATCTAATCTGTTTTGTAAATTAGTTTGACCTGGCATATAACGTGACGAAGCATTTGTTCGAGCAAGTGCCAAACTTTCCTTTTGCGCTTCGGGGATATTGTAAATGGGGTCTTTGATATTGGCCGCCATTGCATCGCCCTGTTGCTTTTGATTTATGCCTTGAATCAACTGCATTGCAGCAGGCCCAAGTTGTGCGGCTAACATTCCTATTGTAATCGGGTCCATGTTTGCAAAGTTATGTATTTATGTATTTTATTTCAATAGAAAAAAGTATCGCACCCTCATCATATTCTGTCGGGTCGTAACTTAATTCATGGGTAACGCTATGCGCTGTTATATCCTCACCATTCATTTCAGCAAGTTCCTCCGTAGCATACCCCTGACTAAATCTGTTTTTTCGGTAGTCCACAAAGTTATATCCGTCAAATAAATCAAATAAGTTCACACCCATTGACGTTGCCATTTGAGTATAACTTTGGTTAGGTTCTGCAAAAACATATACCGAAAACGGCTTGTTTGATCTTTGTACCATATCCTGATACCTCTTAATCACAAGCGGGTTGTCGTTGCTTACAAAATTTACTTTCTGAATGAAATTTTCCCCGTGAAAGGTAATGCTATTTTGATTATGTAGGTAAAAATTATTATCACTTCCCCAACCTACAAGTGTTTGACCAAAGTTCTGAAACCAATTAAAATTGTAGTCATACTTTGTCCGCCACCTCATATTCATTACGTCAAAAGCGTAAATTTCATATTCATAGCCACCTTCAATGCTGAATGCAAAGCAAAAGCCTATTTCGCCTTCTAATTGATCTACGTAGCATCTTACATACGCATTAGGGTCTGAATTAAGTCTTGCCGTTAGTTCTTTGGTTTTCTTTCTAAATTTAAAATCCCTACCCTCACTTCTTTCTGAAATAAGTACCTGACCGTTGGTTGAACTTTGCACAAATACCCCGTTAATTCTGTCAAAATAGAATGTGCTTCCGTCTGACCACAACGCGCTTGCTCCCGTATCGCTACATCCGAAAATACCCTTGTACGGATACCATGCGGCAAAAGTCTGTGTTTTATTAATGATAAGGTTGCCCGTTGCAAGTGCTTCTTGCGGGTAGTGTTGGATATAAATTGAGTTTTCTTTTCGAGGCTGAATACATTTCAACGTCTTATCTTCCCTTCCCGACAAAAACGTTCTTATCACTTCACCATAAACGGGATTCATGTCTTGAATGTTGTCGTTTAGTAGTGAAAATGAAGATAGCCCGTTTATCTGCGTGTCTTGAATGTACACGTCACTATGAATGCTTGCTGCAAATCTGTGAGTTAATTTAGCGTTCGGGTCTTCAACTTCTACCCGTCCGACTTGGTGAATATCACTTAACCAATAATCGCTGTAATGCGGGTCTTCTACAAACCAATATCCATTTTGAAACGGTGCGTTATACCCCGTTGCATAGTTCCTCTGTCTTACATACACATCCCCGTAGTTACTATCGTAAATTGCAGAAAGTGTCGAAGTTTGATTTAGGGTTGCGCTCCACGTTACAAGTTCTGTTGCATCGGCTGTTACACCAAGTATTTCAATGGCTGTTTCGTTGTTAATGTTGTCGTAGCTTGCTTGTGTTACCACTCCCGAAACATCACCACTTGTTAAATTAATTGTGACCGTATATCCAAGTAAATACTCAAAGTCTCCGTTTAAAAATACATAGTCGTCACTTCCGCTTGTAGTTTGAACCGTTCCCGTTCTTGTGCTACCTCCATGTACTCTGTTTTCTGTATGCGGGTTTAATATTGGTAATGCTTCGCTAATGTCTCTCCATTCTGCTACAAATAAACTTCCGTCTGTGTCAAGTGCGGGTCTTGGGGTGTATATCTCAATCATCTGACCTGTCCATAAGGTAGGGTCAAGAATCGTTAAATCAAATCTCTCAACAACAATAGCGTTTCTGTTTCCTATGCCTCCCGTTGGTAAAAATTCTTGTACTTCAAGTTCAAAGTAAGTTTCTAAATACGGTGCTGCGGGTGGATTGGCTGTATTTTCTACCCTTTTACGAATGAATCTTGCTATATCGCCTTTTTGTGGGGTGTGGTTAATAGTCGCCCCTGTGTATTTTTCTAAATAAAATTTATCAAGGCTTATCACGTATCTTCCGTCACCTGTTGACGTTGGGTTAATTGCGGGAAGATCAAGTTCCGAGTTAATTATCCATTGAGAAAAGTCCGCAATCTCTGTTGTTTTTTGAGATACAAACCAATAGTGTTCCGCCCAAATTGGAGGTATATGATTTACAGTAAATTCAGAAAGTACCGTATATGGATTGTTCGGGTCTAAAAAAGGTGCTGTTTGTGAATCTTGTCCGTAAAAAGGAACAAACAAACTCATAGCGTCATTAGTCAAAACAGTTCCGTCTCTAAACGCTCTGTCACCATACATTATTCCGAATCTATGCGTAGCCCCTGTTTTAAGGCTTGGGGTTGCTAAGGTCTGTCTTTGGCTGTTAAGTAACCTTCTTGGTGTGCTTGTAAAGTAAACCACACCCGCAGTTCCGCCCCATATAGTCCATGAAGGACTTGGGTAGGGTGCTGTTGAGGGTGGATATGCCTCGACAAATCCACTACCCGCAACGTCATTAATTTGATCTACAAAAGACTGTGTAAGCAATTCAAAAAAACGATATAGCGGGTCAACGTTTGAAATTATGTCGTCATAAATTTCCTGTGTAATTAAAAACAATGGATTTACAAAAGGATCGCCCGTAGTCACAAGTCTTAATGTGCCGCTATAAATATCCCCTACTTGTCCATCAAAAACTGTTGAATCAGTTCCAATTTCCAATACATTGAAATAGTCAGGCGCAAAAGTTGTTGTAACCCATTCTACTTCTAAAAATCGTGTTTTCTGCTGAATTTCCGTAAGCACTCGATTAACTTCCACGTCAACTTCCAACTTATCGTAACCCTCTCTGAAATTTGTGTAAGCAATTCTCGAAGCCTCAATTACACTTTGACAACGTGCCGTAAGTGGCAATCTATCGTAGTTCTTTGAAAAGTTACTTATTGGCTTGGTACTTACATTCCCGTAAAAATCATAGACATAAACACTATTGTCGGGAACTGAATCAGCCGCCTTGTCTATCTGTAAAAACAGTCCAAATTGGTTTTCTGCACCTCCGCTATTATCGTCAAACTGCATGACCGCTACGTTGATCTTTTTCACAACGTTTGGCCCTGTTTCAAAACTCAAAATTAATTTATTGTCCTCACTTGGATCAGGCCAATTCGTACCGCTTACAAACTCACTCTTTGTTGGTAAGGCAAGGTTTGACCACATTGACCACGCTGTTTCTTCCGCGTTTTCATAAATGTACTGAATCCTAAATCTAAAAAGTTTTCTTCTTAATTTATTATCTGCCCTTGTCTGATCCGTTCCGTAAATACAAGTCGGTGGTTTTGGTGGCCATTTGATAGCATCAATAACTTGTAAATCAATTACGGGATATTCACCGTCCAAAGCCTTTTGCAAGTTAATTTGATAGGGCGGATTGAATAGCGGCGTTCCATCATCTTCATACTGCTGATCTTCCCAATATCCGCAAGTAAACTTTGCAATATCATCTACTACATCAAAATGATAATACTTCCAATCTACGTTAAAAAAGAATGCCGCACTTTGACAAACAAGTTCATGCGTACCTGAATCAAGTCTGTAAATCCAAATTTCTCCGCCTCCAAGTTCTTTATTAACAAGGTAAACAATGGAATTTTGCTTTTGCCATATCCCCGTACCCATAATGGTATCTGTGCTTGTCACATCGGGGTTATCAATTAATATTGTTCCGCGTGAGGTAACTACCGTAAATCCTTCGCCTACGGTTTGACCCAATCTGCAATACTCAAACATTCGGTAATCACCTTTAATCACCGCACGGGCATCGCTATCGGTGTCAATACCGCCTTGTGGACTGAATATGATTTGTTCCCTTTCCATTACCCGTAATTAACCGTAGAACTTTGTGCCATTGCATCAATTAATTCTGCAATTCTACTTGATTTAGCAAGTGCGTTACTGCTCCATTGTGCCGCCTCATATTGAAGTTGCAGTTCCTTATACTTCGACTGTTCCTCCCTCGTTCCCTTATGCAGACAATACTCACTCATTAAATAAAGTCTGAAAGGTTCGGCATACGCCACATCAATCATCGTATCTCCGCTTATATCACTTCCATTTGACAAATATTCAATGATAAGTTGCCCATCAGGAATGTTGTGGTCAAAGATTATATTCCTACCTTCTATTCGATAGTAATTGACGTTTCTACCGCCTCCAATGAAGTATTGTGGGTTATTCCACCACGCCCCGTAATTAGACGTTCCATAAGGCCAAAAACCCGCAAAATCAGCACTCACATCGTTCTTTGTTTCGCATTGAAACAGTTCTTCGGGGATTCTAAGGTTATTGTCTAAGGTAAGCGTCCAAACTCTTGTGCCTGATTTAAGGGCTATTTTGCTAACCCTCATGCAATCGGGCGGAAGTGACGCTACCCTTGCTGTTTGACCTAAATTATAGTAACTACATTTTAACGAAACATTCCCGTCAAGTGGCGCTTTCTCACTAAGGTAGTCAATAGCCACTTGTTCAAGCCAAGTGTATTCCCTGCCCTCCGTGTTTTTACCAAGTCGGAAAAGTGCCGAAGTAGTAATGTATTTAATTGTTTTGACGAGCATTTTGAGCGTCTATGTTGTTGTTATTTAGTTCGTCCTGATATTGTGGTGAAGTGAGAAGTTGCATACACGTCTGAAATATTTTAGATTCCATTGTGTCGCCTGATTCAGCACTTATCAAAATATCATCGTCCTTCATCTGATATAAATTCGGAACTTGCGTTACCCTCACCTTACCCGTTGGTTGTTGGTTAAACCTGATCTTGTGGGCAAAGTAAATAGCCCCGTTTTTATTTGATCCACGAAGGGTCTTAATTGCTTTTGCTAAATTCTTGTCCTGAATGTTGTAACTTGTCTTGTCGTCCTCAATGGTATAAATTGACTGTGACCCTGCTATTGGTTGGGGATATACTTCTACATAATACCCAAATGAATCAAACTGAACGTCAAACTCATACTCAATAGCCATGTCCGAAGCGGCAATGTCATTGTTAACAACCACATCGGCAAAAACAAAATTTAGCACCCTCGAAATAACAGGTAGTGGAAACTGCTTTCTAACATCCGTAACAGCATCACCACCCGCAAGTCTATTTTGCAAAAGCTCTATGAACTGCCGTTTGGTTATCATTTAATCTTCGATTTTATTTGGGTTTCAATGTTCCACCTATTTTCATTTCCTACGGCTACTGCTGTCTTAATCATGTCTGTTAAAATATCCACACATGATTCAGGGTATTCAAATTCAACCGTTCTACTCGGTGTACCCGCAGGTAAAACTGAATCATTTATATGCACACTACCCGCAGGTAAAAACACGGGTATTCCACTCACAATATCGTAGTCAAAAAACGGAACTTTTGGTTGTCTAATATACGTCAATGAAATACGTCTTATGTACGGATAAACGTAAAAAAAATCGTTTGAAATAACCATTAACGGATAAGCCTCTGTCGGATTATCTATGGGGTTAGTAATGCTTGCAGCCATAGCCGCATCAAATACGTGCTGTGAAACAAGTTCTACGGGCCTGTATTCACTATCTACGCTGCAAGCATTGTTCAATAGTCTGTTGTAGTTTGATCTTGCCTCGTACCAAAAATCTTCGGGAATTTCAGCGTATCCTCCCTTTAAATCATTCCCCGCAAGTACGGGGGTAAAACTCAATGCGGGATATTGTGCGCTTCCAAGTGTTTTGATAAAAGGCTGTAAATCACTTGTGACTTCTGCATTTTTCTCAAAAACATCTATTAGGTCATTCATATAACGGCTATTAACCGTTTTGATATTGATATTAAACACATCGGGGCTTATCCACCCTCCGCGTTTATTCTTTCCACTTCTGAAAAGAACATCATCGTATATCTGACCTAAATTAGTTTCCATTATGAATAAACCTCTATTTTAAGTGAAGCCGAACTTAATCTGCCGTTTGCAGCAACTCCTGCGTCTTGAGTTGTTATTAAAATGGTATCTCCGCTAATTATCCCTGCATTGTAAGTAGTGCCAGCCGAAGTCCCATTTATAAAAACAACGGCATCTGCCAATATAGACGAACTGCAAGTCATAGAATATACACCAACATCAACATAAGCAAAAGAAAATGTTTCAGTTGTGTCGTTGTATAAAACTGTCGCTGATGGCGCGCCTGTTCCTGCCTGATTTATTTTGGCCGCATAAACTAAGGACGAAGATCCACCCGATGAATTTACTATTGGGTTAGCAGGATCAGTATTATCAACCGCTGTTCCTGTAACCGATTCAACAATTGGATTTGGAGTAAAAACATCTGTATTCGGATCGTATGTTCCAAATTGCCCTGTAAATAAGTTTTGAACGTTGGTTAGTCTAAGAACAGAAACATCATCCGCGCAATAAGTCATTAAAACCTGACCGTTTGCAAGTTCAATTAACACCCTTAATTCTTGATTGCTTGTAACAATTTCTGTATTCCAATCCAACACTTGTGCCGCAGAAAGCCTAACATCTTCGGGGATAGCTTCTAAAAAGTCTATACTTGGCATTTGAGGGTCAAGACCCACTATTGTAAGCGTTCTTGTCATTACCCATCCTTGCGTCTGAATTGTATTTGGGCTATTTGCTATTGCCAAGACGTTCCAACTTCTATCAAAAAGAGCAGACGTTAAAAATCCTGTTATTCTGTAAAAAGCACCAACTACTAACTCGCTATTAGCTTGAAGCGTATCAAATTGAGATTTTGTTACTGAAAAATAATATATCAAATTAGGCCAACTTAAAACAGGGTTTTGCGGGTCTGTATTATCCACTCCGTCACCCGTTAAACTTTCTAATGCGGTAACTATTGGGTTATATGGATCGGTATTGTCTACCACATTTCCAGTAACCGATTCAACGTATTGATTTGATAAACTTGGATCATAGTAAACCTCCCAAACTGCTGCACCAACAGTAACATCAGTTGCGATATAGGCTATACCTGTATTTGAATCAAGTAAAATTTGATTAACAAAATACCCAAGACTTGAATCTTGACCCGTTGAAGGCACTCCGTCATAAGGCGTCCATTGCAGACTTTGTAGAATCTGCTCAATTTGATTCATAACCGTTGACGGCACGTTCTGTACAAGTCCGAAGGTTTCATCATCACATCCGCAGTCACATCCACAATTGCTTGCGTCAAGTGTTGCTTGTAATGCCTCCAAAGCAAGTTTAGCGTCTTTTGCATTTCCGCAAGTCAAGTAGTTTTTATACAGTTCAATGTATGCTACTGCATTATCAAAGTAAAACTGATATTGACTTACTTTACTTGCCGCAAGTGCCGCAGCGTGAGCCGCACGAAGATTCTCAAAGCATTTCAGTAGCCCGCAGATACTAAGTCCGCAGCTAATCGGGAATACCGTTGTTGTTGATAGCGTGTATTGAATGATTAAGCCGTCAGGTTGAACTTGATTAATCAATTGTGTAAGAACCACCGAATAACTTCCTTTGTACAGCGTATTGCTTGAATATGGAAGTGTAGTAGTAGTAATTGTTTGTGACTGCGTTCCGTCAAAATAGCTAATGGTAGCGTTTAGACTTGATACACTTTGACCCGCAACAAGTTGTGTTGCATTGGTTACGCTCCAAGTTCCATTAACTCCGTATTCGCAGTCGTATGTAAATCCGATACATCCCGTTGCAAACTCACAATCTTTTTGTGAATAAACATCGCTAAATGTCTCGTTTGATATGTTTATGTTAAAATACCCTTGTGTGTCAAGAACTTCTTCTTCAATCACAATAAGTACGTTGCCGCTTACATTGGTAGCACTTACCACCGTTACGGTCGTGTTATCATCTAAAAGCAATTGGTTTCCCGCTACTAAAAAGTTAGCAAGCCAACTACTTCCGTCTGTTAAAAGTTCGGTTGAACTAAGAACTCCAAAGTCAATTTGATTAGGTTGCAAGATGGAAACGTTTACAAAGTATTCAACTTCGTATGTTCCGTTGGCTACATCCCCCGTGCTGTCAAGTTCTAAATCAAATTCAAAAAAAGTGTCCCCTGACGAAAGGTCAATCAGGGGATCACTTGGATTCAGTTTAGACACAATGATTTCGCCATTGTACTTAATCACACCAAGTCCAACAACGGGCAATGTTTCCACATCAATCCCATAATCGTTGTAATCGGTAGAATCCGTCAAACGGCCTATTTTGGTTGTTACATTGTTAATCAGTGTAATGACGCTCGTTACCATTGTGTCTTAATGTATTACTTGTTTTTGTATTCGTTAAAAAGTTCCGAGTTGGCTTTGAAAAAATCTACAAGGGCAAATCTCGCCATGTCAGCATCGGCAGGATTGGTTTCAAAAAACGCTTTTGACTTTAATTTAGTTCCGTCACCGCGCTTATCTTTCTCATACCAACCAAGATCACCAAGTCCGATTTTGCCTTCGTTAATCAATCTGTTTACCACGTCGTTCTCGTTTTCTTCTTTTGCTTTCTCGCCTGATTTTTTCTCATATCCGATCAAGTCCAAAATGTTCTGTCTTAAAACATCCGAAGCCGCTCTGATACGGTCGTAAATCATGATTCTGTTTGCACTTTCAGTACCTTCTGAATCACCTTCAATCACCGTTGCGGGAATATTCAGAACTTGAAGCGCATTCAAAAGTACGTTATATTCAAGCGTGTTGTAAATGAAATCTTCAAGTTTTTTGTTCTGATTAAACTCTTTAATCTTAGCAAGCGAATCAGCACCTTTTCTTTCAAACTTGTACATCGGAAAAGCCGCGTTTTTCTTTGTTCCTTCAATTGCAGCACAACCGTAGGTCAAATAAAACAAAAGGTCTTCCGAGTTAGCATCTACTACAAACCCGTCATACAAGTCCACGTTTCCGTTTGGATAACTAAAATTTAGAAATCCATTATTCATCGCAGGCGCGTATGTAGCATATCTGAAATTCAAAACGCTGTTGTCAGGTTGCAAAACCGAACCAATGGCTTTGTGTCCTGTCGGTTCAGGGGCTTTCATTACAAAACGTCCTCCCGATTCCTTGTCATTGGTATCTACAAGACGAATTTTAGCCTTTCTGATTGAACGAAGGATTAATGATTTACCCGCATAAAATTCAGGGTACATTTCTTTCATCTCTTTTCTCGCCCATTCAGGTACGGCAATGGATTTATTTGTTCCTAAATCAAAAAGCATATTTATTTATTATTTAATTGGTTACTTTACTCATAAGAGAAAGCAGGGGAATTAACCCCCGCTTTCTAAATTAATTAGGCTTTGTAGAACAAACCGTAGTTGTTCGCGTTTACAAATTTGTATGCAATTTCAGACGCAATGTGTGCCTGCATTCCCAAGTAATCAGTTTGATTCACGGGAGACATACCACCTGTTGTCCAAATCTTCATGAAAAGTCCAGGCTTCGTTACCACACGAACGAAGCGTCCCATTGAACCAAGTCCATCATCTACACCACCTTGTGTTTTTGGAATCACGATTCCGTAATCCTGCCAAACGCTATCGGTTGTGTTAAATGATTGAGGGTTGTCAAGGATTCCAAGACGGTACATATCAAAGTTTTTGTTATTGAATACCGTTGATTGGAAGCTGTAAGAAACGCTCATTCTTTCAGCAGTTGCTTGTTCTGCCCAAAACGTTTTTGAAATCGAAGCCTTGTTGATTCCGATGTTCGCGTTTTGGTTGTAAGTAAGCAACGCTTGTTCAAGTTGCGCAGAAACCTTTCCGCTCATCAAGATCATGTAGTCTTTGATACCACCGTTCTGTTTTGAAAGTTTTGCTTCCAAAGAATAGAAATCAGTTACATCAATAGAACCACCTGTGTCTTGAAGCTGACCTCTTTGCTTGATAATTGGAACGATACCGTCTGTGGTTTGGAACGAAGTGGTTGTAGACAAGTTGTCTGCGTTCTGCATTCCGAGGAATCCATTAATCAAAGCTACAAGGTGCTGACGCTGCATATAAGTAACGTCACGGCTGTTAGAGAACGGAACTGCTTTACCGTCTTGTTGCTCATCATACCAAAGTTGGTTGAACATAGCCTCCGCAGTAGTGTTCGAGTCGTTACGAACGGTCTGCAAAGCGGCTTGATACTGCTCGTCAAAGATGATCTTTGGCTGTGTAGCACGAGAACCTTCGGGTTGTGAATTACTTACGAAGAAGAACTGATCTCCCGCGTTAACTGTAATTGAAGTGGTTGAATCCGATGGTTGAAGAACAAGCGTGTTAGATGCAGGTTTAGAAATAATCTGAAACTGCTTTCCTGTTTTAGCGTGTTCCCAAATCTCGTACTGAATCGGCCAAGAATAACCTGTGTCGGGGTCAACTTCGGCAGTAGGAAGGGTAATGGTGTAAACACCTGACGCGATGTTCACCGTTCCATTTGAACTAAACGGAACTTCCTGACGCTGTCTTTCAAACCATTTTACGAGTTTGTTTTTAGCGACTTCTCTCTGTCCGAGATAGTTCATGATGATGTTCATAAGGGAGAAATACTCATCACCAAACGGGAAGTATTCTATCTTATCGTAATCGTCTTTGATCGCGTCAAAGTAGTTGAGTATCCCCGAACCAATGGGGCCTGTTAAGGGCGACTGTTGAATAGGCTGTGCCATGTTGTTTTAAATGTTTTTAATGTTATTAAATTAGTTTTGGTTATCCTCCAAGCGACAAAGGTTTCTTTCCTTGCGCGATCAAATCTCTTTGAACCGCAGTAAGTTCTTTACCACTTTCGGATTTTTTGCCGCTCCGATCAATTCTGAGGGGTTGGCCGTTGTGAACTTCCTTAATCACTTCTTTTTTTACTTCTTTTCCAAAGGATTCGACTATTTTTTGGCCTACTTCCCCACTCTGAAACTTTTGAGCAAGAATTTGTTTTGTAGCCCAATCCCTTAGTTGTTCTTTGCCCGCTTTTGTGCTGACATCGAATAAGTGACCAAGTACAGAAGCACTTTGTGATTTAAGTAGTGAATCAACTTCTTCCTTCGATACTTGCAAGGAAACCTCTGAATCACCAAACTTATAGGACACTTCTTTTAGCGAATTAACATAAGTGGATACCTCGTTAACTGCTAAACCTTGTCTTTCAACAAATGCTTTGTTTTTATTTTCACGTTCTTGAGCGGCAATTTTGTATGGGTTTTTTGCTTCCCCGATACCATTTTTCACGCTCATTATCTTTTCAATAGCGTCAAGTGCATCTCTACGCATCATTGCAGTAGGTACATATTCGCCATCACTTGTCAAATTGTATTTTTCTCTTATTGCTTCTTCGGTTGCTTCCCTACCAAGTTTGTTGTAAATCTTAGGGTTAGTCACCGCTTCTGCCAAAATAAGTGCTTTTAGCGGGTCTTTTTCAAGACTTTCTGAATCAGCCGAAATAACTTGTGTTGCCACATTAATACCAATTCCTTGTTTTTTTAGCGTGGAAATGGTCACTATTTCGGGATCGGGGTCTTCTTCAACTTGCATAAGTATTCCAAGTCTTTCTTCATATTCCCACTTGTTTTGTTCTACCTGATCTTTGATTGATTTAAGTTCTTTCAAAGATTCAAACTCCGACTTAAAACTGTCCTCGT
>Ga0315900_10004265_pt1 | contig 20269 bp, 16 predicted proteins | sample LakEriMetagenome_FD_203521 | JGI IMG/M metagenome (GOLD analysis project Ga0315900, IMG submission 203521) | Freshwater fungal communities from buoy surface, Lake Erie, Ohio, United States - Buoy 12 MA114 | ecosystem: Environmental > Aquatic > Freshwater > Lake > Lake biofilm | place: USA: Lake...
TGTAGCGAGGATGAGTTAAAAATGCGTTTAAAACGCATAATAAAATCATCAATCTCCTTCAAAATTCAACACTAATATTTCCATTTTCGAATGTTCAATTTGATAAGTTCTTTTGCCTCTATCATCGCTCTTAATTTAAAAATAAAAACATTTATTGTAGCGTTTCAAACGCCATCTAATCCTCATCCTCGTTACCGCTATCGCTCAAACGAGGACGAGTGGAGGGAATAACTGACTAATATCATTTTTAAATTTATCCTTAATAAATACCTTTGTTCGAGCATCTTGTTTTTTTATTATTACTTAATTTTATGATAACCCTCGACAATTATTTAGATCGCCACTTCATCCACCGAAGCAATTGGCTTAGAGCAGCTGTTTTAGGGGCTAATGATGGTATTATCTCTATTTCGAGTTTAGCAGTTGGGGTTGCAACAGCAAGTAATACGCGCGAGCCCATTGTTTTGGCTACGGTTGCAGGCATTGTAGCTGGAGCCCTCTCTATGGCGGCAGGCGAATATGTTTCGGTAAGCTCTCAAACAGACACGGAAGAGGCGGATATAGAAAGAGAGATTAAGGAATTAAAAGAAATGCCCGAAGAAGAATTAAAAATACTAGCTCAGATATACGAAAAGCGTGGCTTAAAAAAAGAAACTGCTATGCAGGTAGCACAGGAACTAACCGAAGCAGATGCCTTAGCGGCCCATGTTAGAGATGAATTAGGCATAACCGAAATCAGTCAGGCTAAACCCATACAGGCCGCCTTGGCATCGGGCGCAGCTTTTTCTATAGGGGGTCTTTTACCTGTATTGGTTGTTTTGTTTAGCCCGGTTAAAGGCATGGAGTTCTGGCTTTATGGTTTCACTATTGTTTTCCTGATTATACTTGGAACAATTGCTGCTAAAACCGGTGGGTCTAATTTATTTAAAGCCATTACGCGTATTACCATATGGGGGACTATTGCCATGGTTTTATCGGGTTTGGTTGGATACTTATTTGGCGTAAAAGTTTAACTTAAATTAATATAAATATGAACGGAGCACACTTTCATTTAATTGTAAATCATTTCCCTATTATTCTTCCTTTTGCAGGACTCGTCATTTTAATAACCGGACATTTCACCAAATCTGAGCCTATCAAGAGAAGTGCATTCATGATTTTCATCTTAGGCTCACTTTTTACCATAGCTGCTATGGCCAGTGGCGAAAACGCAGAAGAGGTAGCCGAAAACATAAGTGGCATAACAGAAAGCAGTATTCATCTTCATGAAGAATCTGCCGAGTTGTTTGCAATCCTAAGCTATATACTGGGAGTTCTTTCCGCATCAGCATTATGGACAAGCTGGAAACAAAAAGCAATTGCGCAAAAACTAACGGGCGCCGTATTTATTATTTGCCTTATTACTTTATTTCTTGCCAAGCAAGTGGGTACCAGCGGTGGTGAAATAAGACATACCGAAATACGCAGCAGCACTAACACCCCAGCCCAGCAAACAAACGAATCGGAAGATAATGATTAAAGCGGAATACCAAGAACGTAGCTTTTACTTTTTATTTTTATTTTTATTTTTATTCTTAAATCAAAACAAACTAAACTGACTTCCCTCCTGCTCTTCGGTGGTGGCAATTAATTCCACCCCGCATTTGGCAAACTCTTTTTCATTGGCTCCTGCCAGCCAGTCGGCTTCATTCTGTGCTGTTAAGATTACTGGCATACGTTTTTTAGAATTGTGTATCTCGGCCATTAAGGGATTGGCTTCGGTGGTAACCAACGTGTATGTATTAATAAGTTCTCCTGTTTGTTTATCCACCCATTCACTCCACAAACCGGCAAAACAAAATATTTGGTGGTGCGGTCGGGTTATTTCAAACTTCTTTTTGTATTTCCCTTTCGCATCTTGCCATTGCCATTCGGTAAAACTATCGGCAATAATTAAGCAGCGATTATTTACACAATTTTTAAAAGTGGGTTTTTCGTATAGGGTTTCTATTTTAGCATTTAGCGTATATTGCCGTATACTGTTATCCTGGGCCCATAGTGGTATTAAGCCCCAATTATATAATTGTATGCTTTCTTTATTATTATTTGCAATTACAGGTGCGGCAGGGTACTGAAAACCATTATATACCGTAGGCTTTATACCCATTGCAGGCAACTGCCTTCCCTTAAAACGGTTCTGAAGTGTTTGGGCGTCTTTGCTCTGTTTGTAATGAAAACACATAATCGCAGTTTATAGTTATTATTTCATTAATATTGGTTGTATAGCGGGGCGATAGTTTTTCTTGTCGCATCTTCCAGGTACGCCCCTGATCCTGTGATGCAAGTTTAAGCTTTTTTACTCCCAATTGTCTGTTAATTTTATCTACTGCATCCATCAGTGGCTTATGGCGTGGATTGGTGTTTTCGAATAAATTAACTTGTAACGACGATTCGGGTGTGAAATCCATAACCAATACTCCCGCTTTTTTATAGCGAAACCCTTTTATAAATATTTTTTCGAGCCCAATCACTGCAAATTTCGCTAACTCTATTCCGGAGTTGGTAGCATAAGGCAATTGCAATACAATATTTTTACTGTACTGAGGCTCGTTCTCTCTAAAACCATTAGTGTGTATAAAAATCAGGATGCGATTACAACACGATTTTTGCTTACGTAACTTTTCGGCACAGGTAACGGCAAACGTTATTACCCTTTCCTTTATCTTTTCGTAATCGATATAATCCACATCAAACGAACGGGTAGTAGCTATATTTTTTTTAGGTGCAATATCTTCCAAATCCAAGCACGATTCCCCATTTAATTCCTTATGTAAACGAAGACCCACCACGCTCATATGCTTTTTAACCCACTCCTGCGAAAGTTTGGAAAATTGGTATGCATTATTAATATTCATAGCCATTAAACGCTTGGCATAACGGTAGCCAATCCCCCAAACATCTTCTATTTTAAGCCACTTCAGGGCTTTTATACGTTTATCATCTGTATCAATTATGTAAACATGCCGGGTACGATCCGGAAATTTTTTAGCTACTTTATTGGCCACCTTAGCTAAAGCTTTAGTGGGTGCTATTCCAACACTAATAGGGATCCCGGTATTGCGTGTTACGGTATAACGGATAAGGTTTCCGTATTCGGTTAAATTAAAATTATTTTCAAATCCTTTAAATTTCAAAAAAGCCTCATCAATACTGTATATTTCAATTTCGGGGGTAAACGTAGCAAGTATCGTCATAACTCTATTGCTCATATCGCCATACAAGGCATAGTTAGATGAAAATACCTGAATATTATTTTGCTCAAATATATGACGAAACTTAAATGCCGGTGCACCCATGGGTATACCCAATTGCTTGGCCTCATTGCTTCTGGCTATTACACAACCATCGTTATTGCTTAATACAACTACAGGCAGTTTTTTTAATGCAGGGTTAAAAACACGTTCACATGAAGCGTAAAAATTATTACAGTCTATTAACCCAAACATAATCATTTATGAGCCTTAATTGAAAACGTTAATATGCCCCATATTTCAAAATCGTGGAACTCAGAAATCTTAATGGGTTTAAACTCTTTGTTTTCGGAGGTAAGCCAAATCTCGTTGCCCGATACACTTAATCGCTTTAAGGTAAATTCGCCATTAATTACACATACCGCAATTTTTCCGTTACCGGGTTCCAAACTGCGATCTATTATTAAAATATCACCATTGTCAATACCCGCATCACGCATAGAAAAACCTTTTGCTATTGCTAAAAAAGTACTCGAAGGATTTTTAATAAAATGCTTATTTAAATCGATCGTACTTTCTAAAAAATCGGTTGCAGGCGATGGAAAGCCGGCTGCTATGCCCGCTCTGTAAAAAGGTATTTGTACCTCGCTGGAATTTACTACCCAATAAATATCCAGATTTGGAGTTTTAAGAAATGGATTAACTGCGCTCATACACTAAATCGTTTTCTTAAATTTCCAAATAATAGTGCTAAATTAAACTGTTTCCGAAAAATTTAAACAGCCTATTAATCAATTAAATATCGATTTACTAAATAAAATTGATATTATAATTATCTTTTAAATGATTTTATTTAAATCCTTAAAACAGCATTTAACCCAGAACATGCCTAAAAAATGTATATGCTGCCCAATGCTCAATAATTTAATGAGAAGGTGTTTCTACAAATCTGTCCGATTTATTTTTTATGATTTGCTGATATGCACCGTTCCACAACTCCATTCGTCTTTTTAATGATTCTACGCAGGCCTCTTCGGCTTCTCTCCAGTGTGTTTCGTTTTCGCTACATAAATGTGCTGTCATTTGTAAAGCCAATTGACTGTGATGATCTCCGTCTACCTCAATATGACGCTCTAAATAGTATTTAAAAATTGAAATGCTCTCCGGAAATTTATGGTTGAGGTCCTGTACTAACGACACAAACATTCCGGGGATTAAATCTTCGCGACCAAAAGTAAACACAGCCGACTGAACGTGCGCCTTTTGGCTACCAATTACGCTAAAGGTATTGCTTACAAAATTACGGGCCTCTTGCGGTGTATAAGCTTTCTCAAAAGCATCCTCCAGGTTAAATTCTCTTTTCAAACTTTGTATAAAACTATTAATCTCGGCTGTATTTGCGCCGCATTGCTCCATGGCACTTAGATACAATTCGAAATGACTCTTTCTGTTTCCATCCAAATCTACATCAGACTCTTCGCCGGTAACAATTTCATTAATTAAGTAACGGGTATCTGCAGAGCCCGAAGGAAACCAAGGTACAGCGGTACATGTTAATTGATTTTGTAGGGTTTTGAGTAAACTCATAAAATCCCATACGGCGTATATATGAAAACGCATAAATATTTTCAAATCATCAATGCTGTTTATTTGGGTATAAACCGGATGGTTAATAATTTCCTGCCGAAGTGGTTCTATAGATTGTTTAATTTTTTGGATGTAGTTATTTGTCATCTTCTTCTTAACAAAGCAAACGGTTAAAGGTTAGCAAAATTAATACTTTTAACTAAAACAACTACGTTCTATCGTTCGTCTTTAACCCATTTGTAGGTTTCGCCGTTAGAGAGTTTAATAAGGTATAATCCGGGAACCAGCGAATGGGTTGCCACCACTTTCTGTTTTAATACGGTTCCGCTTCTCACTATTTTTCCTTGTATATCAAATATTTCAAAAGCAAGCTCCCGACTGAACTCTCCAACAATTTCAATAACTAACTCGGTGTTTCCGGGATTTGGATAAAGCGTTACAAGGCTTTGCGACGGATAGCGGGTGCAGTTTACGCTTATAATGTTAGAATACTCGCTAACACCGTCTATATCTTTTTGCAAAAGCCGGTAGTAAGTGTTTGTTCCCTCATTGCTTATATCGCGGTATTGGTAGGAAAGAGTTAAATTACTGTTACCGGCACCATCAACAGTATCAACAGGAATAAAATCGCTACCATTAGGCGAGCGTTCCAATACAAAATAATCATTATTAAGTTCAGATGTGGTTGTCCAGCGCAGTATCGGATATTTATCCTCGCAATTAGCATTAAACGATGCTAATTTTACCGGAAGTGGGCTTTGGGTGGTATTGGTAGTACCTATGGTATAGTAAAAATTAGTGGGTATATTGGAAGCATCTACTGTAAACAGAACCCGATCGCCGCTAACTTGAGGAGAGCCTACAATAGAAACAATAGAAAAGGTTGCGCTTGGCGAATTACGATTTAACAAAACATAATTGTTGGGATTAGCAGGAATAAGATTAATTCCGTATTCACTAAAATCAAAATATACCGTTAACTGTCCGCTGTTTGAATTTACATCGGTTTTGTTTACATACCAATCGTTTAACCAACGCTGAGTAACTGTAGGGGGCAAATTAGATGTGGAGGTAGTTGCAGTTATTGGGCAATTTATACCACAGGTTAAATAATCGCCATTATCTTTTAGAAAATCACCGGCTGCAGTACCTACAGTAAAACCCATTCCGGAACTTTGTCGGGTTGCAACAATACTATCGCTGGAGGATTCTCGGCCTATTCCATTTACATAATAATTATAGGAACCGGGGGCGGGTGGAGAGTATTTAGTATTGGGATTGGTTATACTATAAAAAGCACTTTGATTAGATTCAATTAAATTTCTTCTGGTATTAGAAAGAGAGGAACTAAATTGAATATTCTCTGCCATTTTTCCTGTAAAAGACTCGGAGGCTTGACAGCAGGGGTTAATACTTTGTAAAAGGCGAATAGAATTAAAATTAAAAGCGTTGTTATCAGCAGCGGTGGCAGAAGGCGTTCCATTGTTAAACAATTGACGTTGAGCACCATTAAATCGGGCAGATAAAATTAAGGGAGAACCCGAAGGTGTAATGCTAATTACCGTACTGGGCGAAACACCGCCTCGCTCAATTACAAACTCATTACTGTTACGTTGATTAATATTGCCAAAATTAACATCACTCCAGTCGCTACTGGTTAGAGCAGAATTTCCTAACGACCAAATACGATTATTAGAAGTAGAGTTAACGTCCGCAGTAACCACGCAATTTACAGTAAGTGTACTGCCTGTATAAGCGGGGGAGAATGTTCCGGTTAGGTTTGTTTGCAAGGCTTGAGAACTTTGCAGAGCCGGAGAAATAGAACTTGATCTAAGCCTGATAATTCGACCCAAATTCATGAGCTGGGGTTGTCTGGTTAAAGCACCGGTTGTAGAAAGATTGAGCCCCCCCGACTGATCATACAACACAGAAACAAAAGCATTGGGCGGAACAGACGGCATAGTTACGGGATCTGGCGGACCGCTGATGCCGTAGTAAGCTGACTGGCTATACTCCAGATACTGACGATTAGTGGAAGACAAGGCACTACTGAAGTAAATTATTTCCTGGATATCTCCTGTATGGCAATGAGCAAGAGTTGTAGGAACGCCACTTATAGAAAATTCTCCACCAGGAATGTTCATAGTAGCAGGTGCCCCAATATTAGTAACAGCTTGAGAGGTACCATTTACCCACTGTGTTAAAGTGGGTAACGAATTGCTAGGTAAAATCTGGGATGAAATATACCAGGTGTTGGTATTTAGCAAATTAGTACCCACCGTACCAGCGCCCTGGTTTTCTACACCATATCTGCCTTGTGTAGAATTGATAAATTCAAACCAGGCACCGTAACGTCTTCCACCTCCACCATTGTCTCCCCAACCAAATAGTTCTACACCCGGACCAGAAAGAGTTCTGGCCCTCCAAACACAGGAAGTACTTACCGGTTGCGTGATTAATACAAAAGAATTTCTGAGGGTAGTGCCACCATTAAAAAATATAGAGGGGCGGTTGGATGCGTTTTTTTGCAGAACACCGGCATTAATAATAACGGGTTGTATAGCTGTATTTGCCTGAGTAGTATGTCTGTTATTACCGCTTTGGTCGTACCAAGTTGTAACAAAGGCGCTAGGTGCTGCGGCAGTAAATGGAGAAGGAGTTGTAGGCCCGGTTATGAGGTAATAATCCGATTGAACCCACTCTATGTAGCGCCTATCGGTATTAGATAAGGCAGAACTAAAAGCTATTGCCTCAGAAATATTACCATCCATAGCACCAGCTCCAGCTGCGCCAGGAGTTGATCCCACTTGAATTTGACCTAATCCGGAAATAGCTGGTGAATTATTTGCACCAAAAAGTGTAGTAGCGAAAACAGAACCATTAAAAAACCCCGATACACCCGGTGAAATATTACCTGATGTATAAGTCCAAGACATAATATTTAAAACACCTGGAGGAAGGCTGTTACCGATCAAACCTAAACTTTGAAATTCGATAGAATTATTACCGCTAATTCTACATAAGTTTACACGCGAACCATTGCCACTATTGGCGCCCCATCCAAACAAACCAACATTATCATTATTTACACTACCTACAAGTATGGCACTGAATGGATTACTTAATGTTGTTACAGTGCCTGAAAATACTAAGGAGCTGAAATTACCGCCAACATTAAACTTAATCGTTGGTCTTCCGTTTTGTCTCAATATAGTTCCAGTCAAAATAATCTGTGGCTGATTTGTGGAAACAGACTGGCTTAAATTTCTATTATTTCCACTTTGGTCGTACCAAATGCTTACGAAGCCACTATTGGCACCAACAAAGGTTTTTAAAGCAATTGTGTCTAAATCGCCAAGCGCTGTAAATCCAATATTACTCGTTGCGTTATCGCTACTTCTCCTCACCTGAATGGCAAAACCAGCATAGGCACAGCTTAACCTTCTTAAACTATAAGCTACTGCGGAGGAAGTGGAAAGCGCACTAAGCATCGGCCCTAAAGTAAAAGATTTTAACGCTATTGTATCTAAATCGCCCGAGCTGGTAAATCCTATATCTATGGTGGTATTATCGCAGCTTCGCCGCACATTAATGGCATTACCGGCATAGGCACATCGTAATTTTCTGAGGCTATATGCACCTTCTGAGGGAATATTAATTGCAGATAAGGGATTACCTCCGAAAACGAAATTTTTTAAAGCCACTGTATCCAATGTGCCACAGGTATTAAACCCGATATTGGCAGTAGCATTATCGCATTCGCGCCTTACTTGTATGGCGCTACCATTGTAGTTTAAGTTAAGTTTACGAAGACCGTAAAGTATGTTAGGAGAACCATAAAATACCTGCGCAGGTGATTTAGCGCCAAAGAGCGAGAGAATCACAATCCAAATAAACGTTATCAGGTAATTATTTTTCAGTTATATAGTTTTATAAATTATGCGAAAAATTAGAACTTAAGTTGCAAATAAAATCATTTAATATCTGCTTAATTTTTTTCTTAATTTATCGTTGATTTTTAAATTAAAAGCCTTAATACTAAAGTAATAAAAAAACAAAAAATCACCAATTAATACTTTGGTATTCTGATTTAAAAATCAATATTCATTTTTATAAATTACCAACTTTATCGTTTTAAAATCCAATACCCAATAATATTAAAATTTGGGTAATTTTATAACTATGCTTAAAACAACACTTTGCTTTGCTCTGCCCTTTGAAGCCAAACCCTGGTTAAAAATAAGCGGCGCTAAAGCGGTTAGCCAAAGCAAGCAAATGGGATACTACCAGTCGGACCGTTTCGACGTATTGATAAGCGGTGTAGGCACTTATAAAATGGCTGCGGCAATAGGATGGTTGTTTGGCCACGGCAACAATAAACGAATTTTATTTAATATCGGATTAAGCGGTTCGGCTAATTTTAACCGACACAAATGGGTTCAACCCCATAGCGTTGCCCCAAGTGATAACGAAAATAAACCCTTTTATCCCGAAATACTTTTTAAACCGGAACTAAACACCTGCAAATTATTAACCATAAACACCCCGGCCACGCAGGAGTATTTAGCTAACCTAAGCCATACAGCGGTGGACATGGAAGCTTATGGCTTTGCCAAAAGCGCACAACAGTTTATTCCGTCTACCCAAATACATTTCTTAAAATTTATAAGCGACGATGGCGCCGACCAGGAAATAGATTTAAAAGTACTGGAGGAAGCGTATGAAAATCAACTGAACACCGCTATTGATTTTATTGAGAAAACAAATGAACTATTAAACAGGGATTTCACCAAAAAAGACTTACAGTTTAGCGAAAAAACATCAATAAGCGAAAAGCTAAAACTCACCTTTTCGCAAGAGGTGCAGCTTGAGAATGCGCTTCGTTTTATTTATTTCTACGGACTGGAAAACAGACTCGCCAATATTGAAAGCCTTTTTGCTGAGGAAATAAAAGACAAATACCAGCGAAACGCAATACTGGAAAAAATTCTTCATAAACTTTATCATGGTTAAAACAATAGTTTATATAGAAGAAGAAATTTTAAATCACGCCAATACCAATAAAATAATAAGCAATATTGGTACTCCGGAAACCGTTGTAATAAAACATTACAAAGATGTTTTTAACCAGAGTGGAAGCAACTGGCGACTGCAAAAGGAAGTACAAAAAATTATACTAGCCAAACGTACCGACCATTTTTACTACGAAGGAACCAACGTTATACAAACCTTTAACAACAAACATTTTTACTACAACACACTGGCCTTAAACTGTATTTACGATTGCGATTACTGTTACCTGCAAGGCATGTTTAATACGCCTCACCTTGTTATTTTTGTAAACAACAACGATTTTTTTACCCATACCACTCAATTAATAAATCGGTTAAAAGAACCGCTATACCTGGCACTTTCGTACGATACCGACTTGCTTGCGCTTGAAAATATTTACCCCTTTTGCAAAGAATGGATTGAGTTTACACAAATACAACCCAACCTAACCATTGAAATACGTACTAAAAGTGTAAACGTTAAACCGCTTTTAAAATTAACTTCTACTCATCAGGCTGTACTGGCCTGGACACTTTCACCCCAGTTTGTAGTAGATAAACACGAACCCAAAACACCTCCGCTAAAATCGCGCTTAAAAGCCATAAAGCAACTTATTGAAGCAGGCTGGAAAATACGCATATGTATTGACCCCATAATGCGTGTACCCAACTGGGAAACGCATTACGCACAACTAATAGAAGATATAGAAAACGAAACCGGCATAAAGCAAATAGACAGTTTTTGCATCGGCACATTTAGGATGAATCACGAGTTTTTCAGACGCATTAAACACCAACGAAAAGACACTCCGGTGTTATTTGAACAATACGAATTAAAAGAAAACCTGATAACCTACCCCGAATCATTTATTAAGAATTCTTACCAATTAATTAAAGATAAAATACTCAGCTATAATCCAGATGCGGTTATAGAATTTTTAGAATAAACAACATGAACATACTGCTAACCGGCCATACCAAAGGAATTGGCCACGAGATATTGAAATTATTATTAAAGCAAAATTGCACCGTACATACTGTTTCGCGCACACGCTTAACTAACGAAAACCCCAATTTAACTCAATACTCGTGCGACCTTTCAAACACCGTTGAAACCGAAAAACTTTGCAATAAACTGGACAAAATAAAATTTGATGCGGCTATTTTAAACGCCGGATACAACCACATAAAACCAGCCGACGCCTATAAAACAGAAGAGATCATAAAAATAATTAATGTAAACTTTACCTCCAATGCAGCCTTAATACGTGCTACATTGCCCGGATTATTAAATCAGAAGGGCACCATTATTGGGATAGGAAGTTACTCTGCACTAGAAGTAGCCAAATGGAATAATTTTTACGGCGCCTCCAAAGCGGGATTCCATCATTTACTTAAGAATCTATTTGAGCAATACCGCAAGCAAGGATTAAGGGTAAGCAATATTATCCCCGATATTACCAACACTGCCTTTTACGAACACCAGGATTTTGAACCGACCGAGGATGAAGAAACCTATATTAATCCTTCCGAAATAGCCGAACTGGTAAACGAGTTATTATTTAATCCTAAAAAATACGTACCGCTGGAAATATTGATAAGACCGCAAAAATTTGAAATAAAAAGAAAAGGGAAGCCTTGACGCTTCCCTTTTCAATAAACTCAAACTAAAAAACTACTCCGTAACGCGCTTTAATTCTACCTTACGAGCTTGGGATATAACGAGTGGAAATTTCTCTACCAACACATTGCTGGTATCTAAACCAAAGGCTTTTTCTTCACTTAAGCTATACTCTTTAATAAAGAAATAAATGTCGAGGATAATTTTCTGGAAAGCAGGAAGCTCATTATCATTTGACAGGAACTTTTCAATAACCACAAACTTAAAGTCGCCAATAACGTTATTACGATTTAACGATTCGTATCTACTTAAAATATCAATTTCTTTATTTCTAACCAGATCCTGCACTACCTTTCTAAAGAAAAGATTAATGCGTGGCTCCACCCTGAATCCTAATCTAAAATCAATTCGAATGGCTTCATCCTGCATTAAGGTTGTAACCTTATATTCCATAGTATTAGGATAATCCACTACATCCACATGCACAAACCAATATAAATCGGCACGTTTAGGCTGTTTCTGCATAATAGAATAAATAGCCTTACTTTCTATCTCATCAGCCTTGTTACCACTGGTTAAGTAAACCAGATGGGTTGCAAATTTCGGGATGCTGTTATCATTACTCAACTCTCTAAGCACATCCAGGTATGATGAAACCTTAGAATACTCCACATAGCTACTTTTAACCTTGCGGGCTTTTTGCCAAACCCACATCATGGCAAACAATACACTCGCAATAAGCATACTAATCCAACCCCCGTGAGGAAATTTCTCGAGGTTAGCTACTAAAAACGACAATTCAATTAATAAATAAATAACCAGATAAGAAAAGATTAACGACAAATTATAATGCCTGATTCGCATGTAGTAAATCAACAAAATAGTGGTCATTAACATCCCTACAATAATGGTTAATCCATAAGCGGCCTCCATATTTCCACTTTCTTTAAAGTACAACACCACACCTATACATCCCACACAAAGCAACCAGTTTATAGAAGGTAAATATAACTGTCCCTTCAATTCAGTTGGATATTTAATCCTAACCTTAGGCCAGAAATTTAAACGCATGGCTTCGTTTACCAGGGTAAATGAACCACTAATCAAAGCCTGACTTGCCACCACAGTTGCCATAGTAGCAATAATAATCCCTAAAGGCAAAAACCACTGCGGCATAATAGCGTAAAAGGGATTTAAGCCATTTAATTTTTCGCCCTGCATATTAAGTAAATAAGCCGACTGCCCCATGTAGTTGATAACTAACATGGTTTTCACAAACATCCAGCTTACACGTATATTTTGTTTACCGCAATGCCCCAAATCGCTGTAAAGTGCTTCGGCACCGGTAGTACATAAAAATACAGCGCCTAAAAGCCAAAATCCACCCTCGGTATTAACTAATAAATTATAAGCATAATAAGGATTTAAAGCTTTTAAAACCGACCAGTTACCTGCAACTTCCTTAAGACCTAAAATACCCAGCATCACGAACCAAACCATCATTACCGGGCCGAACAACTTACCAATAGATTTAGTTCCAAATTGCTGAACTGCAAAAAGTAAAAATATAATCACAATAACAATTGGAACGGTTTCAATATTAGCCAAAGCATCAAACAATCGTAAACCTTCAATTGCCGAGGAAACCGATATGGCCGGAGTTAAAATACCATCGGCCAATAAAGCACTACCACCAATTAAAGCCGGAATTGCCAGCCATTTAATTTTAGTACGCTTAGCTAAAGTATACAAGGCAAAAATACCACCTTCGCCTTTGTTGTCAGCATTAAGCGTTAGCATCACATACTTTAATGTAGTTTGAAGAGTTAGTGTCCAGAAGATACACGAGACACCACCCAGGATAATGTCTTTGGTAATTGCTTTTTCGCCAACAATGGCCTTCAGAACGTATAAAGGTGAAGTACCTATATCGCCATAAATAATTCCTAAAGTAACCAATAAGCCAGCCATGGTAATACGGCTGTGACTGTGTTGTGAATTATCGCTCACGAAATAAAAATTAGAAAGAGCAAAATTAATAAGGTTTTTAATACACACGCTAAAAAAAACAACACAACTGCTTTTTTTTATTACTTGGTAAGATATTCATTACATTTGGAGGTATTTTATAGGCATGATAAAACACCCCTTTTTTGATGAATTAAGGAATAAAATCCGGGAGAAAAACAACGAAATTACTCCTAAACGAATAAAATGGATAAAATCGAATCCGTATTATTATTCGCAACTGATTAAATCGTTAAAGTTTATAATAGACCCGGGCTCCAAAGTGTTACACATCAGAAGTAGCATTGGGTATATACTTAACGAATTAAAACCATCTGTAGGGGTTGGCGTTGATGATTCGTTTGCACAAATCAAGGAAGCTCAAAGTGCCTACCCACAATTGCAGTTTGTAAACCAAAGTCCCGAAGAGGAACTTCAAACCAACGAGATATTTGACTATGTGCTGATATCTTCAATAGAAGACATAGTAGACATTAAAGCGGTATTAGATGCCATTAAAAAAAATGTAAACGAAAATACCCGCATCGTAATTACCCACTATAATTATTTATGGAATCCGTTTGTGAAGCTGGCCGAGAAACTAAACATGAAAATTCCGCAGCGCTTTCATAACTGGATAACCTTTAATGACCTTAACAACTTTCTGGAAGTAAGCGGATATGAAGAAGTAACCAACCGAAGCTTTATTTTATTTCCCTTTAACATTCCACTCCTTTCGTATTTACTAAACCGATTTGTTGCCCGTTTTCCTTTGTTTCGCCTGTTAACCATGATGCGTGTATCGGTTGCACGACTGGTTCCGGAAAACAAAAACGAGGAATACTCGGTATCCATTGTAATCCCTTGCCGCAATGAGGCCGGAAATATTGAAGATGCCGTTACCCGAATTCCTAAGCTGGGCAAGCACGTAGAAATAATTTTTGGCGACGATAAAAGTACCGACGGCACTCCTGATAAAGTGAGGGAGATGATGGCTAGGTATCCAGAAAAAGATATTAAACTCGTGCCGGGCCCGGGCGTATGCAAAGCCTACAATGTTTGGTCGTGCTTCGATCATGCAACCTGCGATATTTTAATGATACTGGATGCCGACTTAACCGTGGTACCTGAAGAGCTTCCCTATTTTTATGAAGCCATCGCTAAAAAAAGAGGTGAGTTTATAAATGGTTCGCGATTGGTTTACCCCATGCACAATAATGCTATGCCTTTCTTTAACGCTATTGGAAATAAATTCTTTAGTATGGCTTTTACCTATATATTGGGCACTCCTATTAAAGACACCCTTTGCGGTACCAAAGTAATCTGGCGTAAGGATTTTGAAAAAGTAAAAAAATTAAGAGGATCGTGGGGAGTTGACGACCGCTGGGGCGATTATGAGTTAATATTTGGCGCTGCAAAGCAACACCTTAAAATTATTGATTTACCGGTACATTATTACGAACGTGTTTACGGCGAAACCAAAATGACCAATCGTGTTAAAAACGGTATGATTATGTTACGCATGTGCCGGGCCGCACTAATGAAATTTAAGTTTAATTAAGTTTGAGAATCTTTCACCATATTAACGACTTTATTGGCTGCAACAACCCCGTTGTTACACTGGGAACTTTTGATGGCTTACATTATGGTCATTTGCAAATAATTGAAAAACTAAAAAAAGCGGCAAAAGAAATTAACGGCGAAACTGTGGTTATAACGTTTAGCCCACATCCGCGCTTGGTACTTTTTCCTGATGATAATGACTTAAAACTTTTAAGTGATCAGGATGAGAAAATAAAATTATTCGAAAATACGGGGATAGATTATTTAATTATGCACCCCTTTACAAAAGAATTTAGCCGCCTAAGTACCGTAGAGTTTGTTAGAGACTTATTGGTAAATAAGTTAGGTACTAAAAAACTTATAATTGGTTACGACCACCGTTTTGGAAGAAACCGAGAAGGCTCGTTAGAGCAGTTAAAGGAATTTGAAAGTGTTTACGGTTTTGAAGTATTGGAAATACCCAAGCAGGAAGTAGATCACATTGCCGTTAGCTCTACTAAAATAAGAAACGCACTATTAGCGGGAGAAATTAAAACTGCCAATAGTTTTTTAGGTTATCCTTACCATTTAACCGGAACAGTTATCAGAGGTTCTAAACTGGGAAGAGAAATTGGATTTCCTACAGCTAATCTTAAAATTGAAGATAAACATAAACTAATTCCGGCTAATGGTGTATATGCTATAAAAGCTGAAATAGGCGGAAACGTTTATACCGGCATGATGAATATTGGCGTAAGACCAACTGTAGACGGCAAAACATTGGCTATAGAAGCTCACCTCTTTAATTTTAGCAAAGACATATACGATAAAAAAATTAGTGTTTATTTTATTGATAAACTTAGAGAAGAACAGAAATTCGATAGCATCGATAAACTTCGCAAACAATTATTGGAAGACAGAGAATTTGCACTTGAAATTCTGGATCAGATAAAATGAAAAAATTGGTTATTTTCTTAACACTTTTCGCATCCAGCATTTTCTTGTATGCTCAGGATACTCTTGTGTTTAAGGATTTAAAGGAGGCACTAAAAAATCCCGAACTGGTTTATGTTCTGGAACTTAAAAGATTAAAAGGTGATGATTTTCCGATGGAAGTTTTTCAGTTTAAAAACCTGGAAAGTTTAAACTTATCTAAAAACAGTTTCAGATCTATACCCTACGAAATAGGACAATTAAAAAAATTAAGATATCTTAACTTATCTAAAAACAACATTAAAAAACTCCCGGAAAGTATAGGCGATTTAAGTAATTTAGAGCAGCTCATCATCAGCCAAAATGTATTAACCGAACTTCCACGCAGCATAGGCAAACTAAAAAAACTAAGCTTTTTAGATATATGGAGTAATGAATTAGATCATTTTCCGGATGAGATTGCCAACTGCGAATCCTTAAAAACAATAGACATGCGCGGCATCTTAATGCCCGACAACAAACACGCCGAATTAAAAGCAAAAGCCCCCCAGGCTAAAATATATTTAACACCCGGTTGTAACTGCGGACACTAACTATTTATGAGTATTAACAACAAGAAAGATTTTGTTTTCTTAATCTTAGCCGGATTTTTTATAACCAACGCTATTGTAGCAGAATTAATTGGAGGAAAATTAATTCAGATAAGCGGGTATACCTTAAGCATTGGTATTATTCCCTGGCCTGTTGTTTTTTTAACAACCGATTTACTAAATGAATTTTATGGAGAAAAAGGAGTAAGGCGTTTATCCTATTTAACAGCTTCTCTTATCATATATGCATTCTTAATATTGCTGGCAGCCATGAGTGTTAATGCCGCCGGATTTTCACCGGTTAGCGACGAACAATTTAATGCAGTTTTTGGACAATCGATGTGGATTATTGTGGGTAGTATTATTGCCTTTTTGGTATCTCAATTAATTGATGTGTTTGTTTTTACCAAAATAAAAAACAAAACACAGGGCAAGTATATTGGTTTAAGGGCTACACTATCTACCGGTGTATCACAACTAATAGATTCGTTTATTGTATTGGGTATTGCTTTTTATTTGCCCGGCAAAATAACTTTTAATCAGTTTATAAACCTGGGCTTAACTAATTATTCCATCAAACTACTAATTGCCCTTTTATTAATTCCGTTTGTATATGCGGGACATGGATTCCTGAAAAAAATAATTCAATAAAAAATCCCACCGGGGGTGGGATTTAATTAAAAAAAAGAAAATAGTTTGATTATTTAGCTACTATAAACTTACCAAGATCTTTAGTTCCATCTAATTTTTCAATTTCGTAAAAATAAATTCCTTCTTTAAAATCAACTACATCCAAAGTTTCTTTAACAGACGATATTTTACGCTGGTAAACCATTCTTCCGAGAGCGTCTATAATATTTAAATTTGCACCTAAGTTGGCTCTACTTGTAAAAATTGAAACCGATGAAACGGCTGGGTTTGGAGAAACAAAAGTTTTGGTAATAGGAGAAAGCTCTGTAGCACCAACGGGCGAATTAATTACAATAGCATCTATATAAAGTAAGCTACCCAACACTCCCTCTCGGTTACCAAAGAAAATTCCATCGCTAGAAGCTGCAACAATTAATATAGTATCGAGCGTTAAGCTTGAATTAATTACCTGATAAGGCAAATTGATGACCTGCCAGTTTGTAGCCCCTATCCCACCGGGAATTCTATATCCACTAATTCCAACAGGTGTTCCGCTACCCAAGGCCGCATCATAACCACTGTATGCTTGTAAGATAAAAGAAGCTGTATCGCCTACCGGCACATTCGATTTTAACATCACATCAACAGAAGTTATAGACTGATTAAAGGCTACCTCTTGTTGAATAATTCCCCCAATGGTGTCCGGAAAACCTAAAAGTCCGCATATAGCACAACTAACCGTAGTAAGTTTGGCGGATGCAGTTCCCTCTCCGGGAGCTGTACTCTCTTTAGATACTGACCCTCCGGCCAAAAGTGACAAAGGAGATGTCCATCCGGTAGGTGTATTACCGGTCCATTGCTCAAAATTTAAATTAGATTGAGCAAAAACACTCGATAAAGAAAATAATGCAAGTGCAGTTAAAGCGCGTAATTTTTTAATCATGATAATTTTTTTAATATTTGACCGTCAAAATTAGACGAACAAAAAAATTTACATCTCTTAAAAAAAGAAAGAAAGCCGTATTAATTAGTAGATTAAAAACATAATTTCTTAGGCCTAAATTTCGAATTAAAAAAATTAAAATATAACCCAAAGCCTATTAAAAACAATGTTTAATTGAGGTTAACACGATTGAACTTACCATAAAACTTAGTGACCTGCATATCCCAAAAAAAAGACATTAGCCCAATACAATAGATTGTTAAACTTTTACAGGTAAATACGAACTAAAAAAATGCCAAATCAAAATTAATTGATCTTTAATTCTGATTTAAATACCTATTAATAGAATTCTTAAAGAAATGTATTCCAAAATATTGAGGTCCTACTTTAATTAAGAAATGTCAAAGCTTTATCAACGGCTCCTTTAAGCCCCTCTGTTTTGGTTCCTCCGGCAGTTGCATAAAAAGCCTGACCTCCTCCTCCACCATTAATTTCTTTCGAAATTTCTTTAATAATATTCCCCGCATGAAGATTTTTTTCTTTCACTAAATTATCGGAAATCATTACCGTTACGTTTGCTTTTCCATTAACATCAGCGCCAATAACTAAAAATAAATTATCCACTTCTCCTTTTAACTGAAAAGCTAAATCTTTAACCACATCTGCTGAGTCTATTTTAATTAAGTCGCTTATAATGTTTATTCCATTATTGGATTTAATTTTTGTTTTTAGTTCCTGCTTAATCTGTCCGGCTTTTTCCTTGTGTAAATCCTCAATTTGTTTTGATAAAAGTGTGTTTTGCTCAATTAAGGCGGTAAGAGATTTTATAAGATCTTTAGGATTCTTTAAGGTTTCTTTTAACTCTCCGATCAAATTCAGCTGATTATTAATATAACGCTCTGCCCCTTTACCTGTTATAGCTTCAATACGCCTAATTCCAGAAGCTACAGCTCCTTCAGAAATTATTTTAAAGAATCCTAATTGCCCGGAAGCACTAACGTGAGTGCCGCCGCACAACTCAATGGAATAGCTTTTATCAAAGGTAACTACACGTACCGTATCGCCATATTTCTCTCCGAATAAGGCCATAGCACCGGTTTTTTTAGCCTCGTCCAAACTCATACTTCTAATATCAGAATGTATGTTTTCACGGATTTTTTCGTTCACTATACTTTCAATTTTAACAATCTCTTCATCGCTTACTTTTGCAAAATGAGAAAAATCGAATCGTAAGTATTCATCATTAACCAATGAACCCTTTTGCTCCACATGCGTGCCCAAAACAGTTCTTAATGCAGCATGTAACAAGTGGGTAGCGGAGTGATTGCTGGCTGTATTTTTTCTTTTCTCAGCATTAACAGTTGCGGTAAATTTTGTACTGATATTTTCAGGCAAACGGTTTGTGTAGTGAACAATTAAGTTATTCTCTTTTTTAGTATCAATAACATCAATGCGTTCATTTGGAGTAGATAAAACACCCGAGTCCCCTACCTGACCTCCGCTCTCGGCATAAAAAGGAGTTGGAGAAAAAACCAGTTGATATTGTTCCTTACCCTTAGCTTTAATTCTGCGGTATTTTATGATGTGAGTTTCACATTCTGTTTTTTCATAACCAACAAACTCCACTTCTTCTTTATCTGCAACCACAACCCAATCATCCGTATCAATAGCGGTTGCTGCACGCGAACGTTCTTTTTGCTTATTTAATTCTTCATTAAACCCTTTCTCATCAATAGACAGTTCGTTTTCACGGGCTATCAAAGAAGTTAAATCCAAAGGAAAACCATAAGTATCATACAATTCAAACACCACAGTTCCTTCTATTACTTTTTTGTTATTTAACTTAACATCATTACAGATGTTATCCAATCTGCGTAAACCCGACTCTAAAGTCCTAAAAAACGATTGTTCCTCTTCCTTAATTACTTTCTCAATTAGCGATTGCTGTGTTTTAAGTTCAGGAAAAGCATCGCTCATGTTATTTTTAAGTGCTTCCACCAGTCTATACATAAAAGGTTCTCTTATTTCCAGCGATTGATAACCATAACGAATGGCGCGACGTAAAATTCGGCGTATTACATAACCCGCGCCGGTGTTTGATGGCAACTGACCATCGGCTATAGAAAAAGAAATAG
>Ga0315900_10004267_pt1 | contig 20267 bp, 11 predicted proteins | sample LakEriMetagenome_FD_203521 | JGI IMG/M metagenome (GOLD analysis project Ga0315900, IMG submission 203521) | Freshwater fungal communities from buoy surface, Lake Erie, Ohio, United States - Buoy 12 MA114 | ecosystem: Environmental > Aquatic > Freshwater > Lake > Lake biofilm | place: USA: Lake...
ACTCACGCCGGCCCCGCCGATCCACAGCTCGCCGGGAACACCCGCCGGGCACTCCATGCCCCAGGGCGTGCGCACCGACAGCACCGTGTTGGCAATGGGCAAGCCCAGGCTCACCCCCTCGTCCAGGCGCTCCAGTGTGCAGGTGGTGGACCACACCGTGGTTTCGGTGGGTCCGTACATGTTCAACAGGCGTCCCGGCACCTGCGCGCGCAGCTCGCGGGCCAGGGCCATCGGCAAGGCCTCGCCGCCCACCAGCATCGCCTGCAACCGGGACAGCGCGGCCCGGCCCTGGGCATCGGCCACCAGCACCATCGCGAGGGAGGGCGTGCATTGCAGGTGGGTGATGCGATGACGCAGCATGTGCGAGGCCACCGAAAGCGGGCCCGGGGCAGAGGCGGGGGCCTGCACCGGAGCGCTTGCGGATGCCACATCCGCGCCGCCCGCCTGAACCATCAGGTCACGCAGCGCCGGCAAGTGGGCCAGCACCGTGTCAGCCTCGATCCCGAAATCGATGAGACAGGCGATTTCATCCGCGCCGGCCGCTTGCAGGCGACGGACCAGGGCCAGGCACCGTGCCGGCGATCCGATCAGGGCACTGCCCTGCCAATAGCGCTCGAACGCATGGTCCAGGACCGCCTCGGTGTCCGCCTCGGACAGGGGCTGCGACTTGAGCGCCTGCCGACCGGCGTTGCCGCTCTGGCCCTCGGCTGCCGCGAAGGTCGGGAAGGTCCAGTCGGCGCGCCGGATCAGGTCCATGGCGGTGCGCAGGTAGGCCTTGAGCGGCTCCCGCGCCACGGCACTGGCCTGCGCATCGTCGGGCGCCACGAAGGCATGCACCATCACCGCCACCTGTCCGCGGCCCGGGTGTCCGGCATCGCGCCAGGCCTCATGAAAGAGCCGGATCTTGCCGGCCAGGTCGTCCACGCCCTGACCGAGCAGGTGGGTCAGGACATGGCATCCCGCCTGGCCCGCTTCGGCAAAGGTGTCGGGATTGCCTGCCACCGTCACCCAGGCCGGCAGCTCGGGTTGGACTGGTCGCGGCAGGATCCCCACCTGCACCGGCTGTCCGTCGGGCCCGGGCCAGGGCAGGCGCTCGCCCCGCCAGAGTCGGCGCAGGGTGGCAATCCCCTGGAACATCTGTCGTTTGCGCCCTTCGAAGGCCTCTGGGGCCAGCACGAAGTCCTGCGGCTGCCATCCGGCAGCAAATGAAATGCCCACCCGGCCCTTCGACAGGTTGTCCACCAGCGCCCAGTCTTCCGCCAGTCGCAGCGGATGGTGCAGGGGCAGCACGCAACTGCCGGCGCGCAGCTGCACCCGCTCGGTCACGGTGGCCAGCGCCGCACTGGTGACCGCCGGATTCGGATAGGGGCCGCCGAAGGCATGGAAATGCCGCTCGGGCGTCCAGACGGCGGTGAAGCCGTGGCGGTCGGCGAATTTCGCGCCCTCCAGCAGCAGGCGATAGGGCGCCGCGCCAGCGTCGCCGCCCTGGGCGAAGTAGGCCAGGCTGAATGCGGGCCCCGCCGAGGGCGCGGATGGCGACGCAGCCGCCGCATCAGCGCCCTCAGGCTGCAACATCACCGTGAAGCCGCGCGACAAGGTCCAGAGCAGCTCCAGCACCGAGATGTCGAAGGACAGGCTGGTGACGGCCAGCCAGCGCCCGCCCCCCGCATGGGGCACCCGGGCATCCATGCCGGCAAAGAAATTCACCACCTGGGCCTGCGTCACCTCAACGCCTTTCGGACGACCGGTGGAGCCGGAGGTGTAGATCAGGTAGGCCAGGTCGGCGGGGCCGACCTGAGCGGGGTCGTCCGGCGGACAGGCGACCTCCGCATCGGCCAACAGATCGGAGGGCTGCCACACCTGCTGCGGGGACAGACCCAGCCGCTGCGCCGCCTGGGCATCCCCCACCACCCACGGTGCCTGGGCATCCGCCCGCATGTAGCGCAGGCGATCCTGCGGATAGGACGGATCAAGAGGCAGGTAGGCCGCACCGCAACGCAGCACGGCCAGGACCGTCGCCACCAGATCCAAGCTGCGCGGCAGGCACAGGCCGACCACGTCACCGCGCCGCAGCCCGAGTTGGCGCAGGCGCGCGGCCATGGTGCGCACACGGGCCTGCAAAGCCTCATGCGTGAGCGATTGCGCCTCGCAGACCAACGCGCAGGCCTGCGGACGCTCCAGGCCGGCACGCTCGATCGCCGCCGCGATGCCACCGTCGAAGGCCACTGGCACGGCGGTGTCGTTCATCGCGGCCAGGCGGGCCTGATCCTGCGCCGTCAGAAGCGACAGCGCGTCAAGCGGTCCCGTATGGGTGGCAAACACCTCCAGCCACGCCTGGAGCTGGCTTGCGATTTCCAGGGCCTGCGCCTGCGGCAGGGGCGGCTCCCAGGCGCCGACCTGCAGGTTCAGGCGCTGGGGTCGTCCGTCGGTATCGCACTGCACCACGCAGGGCGGCACGGGCACGCCGTCCGGCGCGTCTTCCCAAGCCGACACATCGCCCGTCGCCATCCCAAGCCAGGACCGGGGGCCAGTCACCCCGGCCGGATGGCGCAGGCGCAGCGGCAGGTCACGCGGCATCGGGCCGGCCTCGCACAGGGCCCGCCACGCGGCCTGCGCCGCCTGCCGCAAGGTGCCAGCCAGCTCGCCGGCTGGCACCGCGAGGGTCACGGGCACCCAGGGTGTGGCGTAGGCCTGCACCCCTGCACAGGCACGGGCCACGTCGCCGCTCGCGCAGGTCAGCGTGATCCGGGCCTGCCCGGTCAGCGCCGCTGCCCAGGCCGCAAGGGCGGCGAGCACGCCCGCCGCGTCCAGCGCGCAACGCGCAGCCGGCGCGAGTGACAGGTCGATCTGCCAGGCCGGCGCGCCCTCGGCGCCAGTGGTGCCGTGCCCGGCGGGGCCTGCCACCTCACGTAGCCGCCCGGTAAACGGAAACTCCAGCAGGACCGCCTCGGCCATCGCCCGGCCCCACGCCGCTTCACCCCGCGCAAGGGCGGGCGTGACCTGCGCCAACCGCTCGACCATCGCCGGCGGAGGCGCCGGCAATCGCTCACCCACGCGCACCGAGGGCAGCGGCCCGCCATCGAGCGCCTGCAGGCCGCGCACCTGCAGCACGCCCTCGGCGGCCTGCACCTGCCATGCATCCCCCTGCACTGCGACCAGGGTGCCTGGCGGGTCGGGCTCGTGGCCGACAGCGGGCGGGCGGGCATCGAGGGCCAGCGCCTGTCCGACCACCAGCAGCCGTCCGTGGCACCACATCTTCGGCAGGGCCAGCGGGTTGGGCATCGGCCCGAAATCCAGTCCGCGCACCAGCGCGTCAAGCTCCCGTGCCGGCTGGGTCCAATCCAGGGTCCCCAGACGGGCCGGCCGGTCGGCGCGCCGATACAGACGGGGCGGACCGGCCATCGGCGTGAGCGACAGGCGATCCCGGGCCAGGTCATCGAGCAGGCGCAGAAAGCCCGCATAGCCCGCCTCATGGCAATGCGCCTGCAGACTGTAGGCCGTCTCATCGGGGGACAAATCGAACGACAGCGTGCAGGCGATGCGGCCCGCATCGAGCCGGGGCGTCATCTCATGCCAGGTGATGGCATGACGGGTGGCCCCCTCCATCAAGGCCCACGCCGGCGCCCGAAGCCCGCCGTAACGGGGCAAGGGCCCATCGTGGAAATTGAGCGCGATCCGACGCGCGCGGCGCAGCAGGGACTCGGGCAGTGGATGCAGCCAGCCGACGCAGAACAGGAGGTCGAACTCATCGCCGCCCAGGACGGGCGTCGCGTGCACCACCTCGGTCGGCAGGCCCTGGCCGGTAGCCCAGGCCAGCACCGTGGCATCGGCACTGGCCACGCGCACCACCACATGGCCTGCCTCGAGGAAGGCTTCGGCGCATCGCACCAGCAGGCTGCCGTCGCCCACGAACACGGCTCTTGTCGGATGCTGCATGCCACGCCTCGCTCGGTGAAGTGGCCGCCATGCTAGGCACGGGGTCCGTGCATCGGCACCGGGGTCTTACACCTTGCGACGCCTGTGCACCGCTAGAGCAGGAAAGCCTGCAACGTGGCGGACCGAAGCCGCAGATCGCGCCCGCGCCACGCGCGCAAGCTGGACCGCCTGATGCGGCCTCAGGTCTCCTTCGAGACGCTGATCGTGGGGAATTTGGAGGAGAAGTCCTTGGCGCGCGCCGCGATGCGCACCGCCGTCTGGCGCGCGATGGCCAGGTACTGCAAGGCCACCGGCCCGTTCGGGTCAGCCACCACCGTCGGCCGCCCGCCATCGGCCTGCAGACGGATCGCCATGTCCAGCGGGAGGGCGCCGAGGTAATCGATGCCGCGTTCGGCCGCATAGCGCTGTCCGCCGCCCTCGCCGAAGATGTGTTCCACATGCCCGCAGCTGGAGCACACATGGGCCGCCATGTTCTCGACCAGGCCCAGGATCGGCACCCCCACCTTGTCGAACATTGCCACCGCCTTGCGCGCGTCGAGCAGCGCGATGTCCTGCGGAGTGGTAACGATCACCGCGCCGGTCAGGGGCACCCGCTGCGAGAGTGTCAGCTGGATGTCGCCGGTGCCCGGGGGCATGTCAACGATCAGGTAGTCCAAGTCCTTCCAGCGGGTTTGCCGCAGCAGCTGGTCGAGGGCCTGGGTGGCCATCGGGCCCCGCCAGATCATGGCCTGGTCGGGATTGACCAAGAAACCGATGGACATCACCTGCACACCATGGTTTTCCATCGGCTCCATGGTCTGCCCGTCTTCGGAGGTCGGCCGGCCAGCAATGCCCATCATCATCGGCTGGCTCGGGCCGTAGATGTCGGCATCGAGCAGCCCCACCCGTGCGCCCTCGGCCGCCAGGGCCAGGGCCAGGTTGGCGGCGGTGGTCGATTTGCCCACGCCGCCCTTGCCGGAGGCCACGGCCACGATGTTCTTCACCCCCGGCAGCAGCGGCACGCCGCGCTGCACCGCATGAGCCACCACCTGGGAGGTGATCTTCACGTCGACCGCCGTCACCCCGGGCACCGTGCGGGCCGCGGCCTCCAGCGTCTGGCGCAGGGCGGCTTCCTGGGAGCGGGCGGGATAGCCCAGAAGAACCTCGAAAGAGGCCGTCCCACCGTCCAGCCGCACATCGCGTAAGGCCTTGGTGGACACAAAATCCTGGCCGGTGATCGGATCGACGACGGCCGCAAGCGCGGCCTGGAGCAGTTCGGTGGAAGCCATGGAAACAGGATGGAAACCCGCAGGTGGGCAAACGGCCAGTGTAGCGAGGCCCCCATGCCCCCATACCCCGGCAGGCCGTCGATCCCGCAACTGCCCTGCGACCGGCGCGAGCACGGCGGCCCACTAGAATCGAGCGCTTGCCCCCGACACACCGCCCCATGACCCCGCGCAAGCTCTTCGTCACCACCGCCCTGCCCTATGCGAACGGCAAGTTCCATATCGGGCACATCATGGAATACATCCAGGCCGACATCTGGGTGCGCTTCCAGCGCATGCGCGGGCACATGGTGCATTTCGTCGGGGCCGACGATGCGCACGGCGCGCCGATCATGATCGCCGCCGAAAAGGCCGGCAAGACGCCGCAGCAGTTCGTCAGCGAGATCGCCGCGGGCCGCAAGCCCTACCTTGACGGCTTCCATATCCAGTTTGACAACTGGCACTCGACCGACAGCCCCGAGAACACCGAGCTTGCCCAGGGTATCTATCGGTCCCTCAAGGCTGCCGGCCTGATCGCCACCCGCACCATCGAGCAGTTCTACGACCCGGTCAAGGGCATGTTCCTGCCCGATCGCTACATCAAGGGCGAGTGCCCCAGCTGCCATGCGAAAGACCAGTACGGCGACAGCTGCGAGGTCTGCAGCGCGGTCTATGCCCCCACCGACCTGATCCAGCCGTATTCCACCCTCACCGGCGCCAAGCCCGAGATCCGCAGCTCCGAGCATTTCTTCTTCACGCTCTCGGACCCGAAGGTGGTGGACTTCCTCAAAGCCTGGACGCAAGCCCCCGGTCGCTTGCAGCCCGAGATGGCCAAGAAGGCCAGCGAATGGTTCGACGCCGGCATGGCTGACTGGGACATCTCGCGCGAGGCGCCCTACTTCGGCATCGAGATTCCGGATGCGCCAGGCAAGTATTTCTACGTCTGGCTCGATGCGCCGGTGGGCTATCTGGCCAGCCTCAAGAACCATTTTGACCAGGGCCAGGCCAAAAACCATTGGCATGCACCCTCGCGGACCGACGCCAGTTTCGAGCAGTTCATGGCCGACCCGCAGGTCGAACAGGTGCACTTCATCGGCAAGGACATCGTGTACTTCCACACCCTGTTCTGGCCCGCCATGCTCCAGTTCTCGGGCCGCAAGACACCCGCGCAGGTGAACGTGCACGGCTTCATCACCGTCAGCGGCGAGAAAATGTCCAAGAGCCGCGGCACCGGCATCGATCCGCTGCGGTACCTCTCCCTGGGCATGAACCCCGAGTGGCTGCGGTACTACATCGCCGCCAAGCTCAATGGCCGGGTGGAGGATGTCGACTTCAACCCCGATGACTTCGTCGCCCGCGTCAACGCCGACCTGGTCGGCAAATTCGTGAACATCGCCAGCCGCGCGGTCAAGTTCATCCCGGGGGGCACGCTGGTAGCCAGCGAGGCGGACACCCTGGGGCCGCAGCGCCTGGTGGACAGCGTGGCGCAGCTCTATGAATCTCGGGAGTACGGCAAGGCCCTGCGCGAGATCATGGCCTATGCCGACGAGGTCAACCTGCGCTTCGACAGCGCAGCCCCCTGGAAGCTGGTGAAAGAGGGCCAGGGCGATCGCGCCGCGGCCGTGTGCAGCGAATGCATCGAGCATTTCAAGGTGCTGGCCGCCTGCCTCAAGCCGGTGCTGCCAGCGCTGGCCCAGCAGGCCGAAGCCTTCCTGCAATGCGCGCCCCTGACCTGGGACAACGCCGCCAGGCCCCTGGGCGCGGGCCATGCCGTGGGCAGCTACCAGCACCTGATGCAACGGGTGGATCCCAAGCTGCTCGACGCCCTCTTCGAGCCCGCCACGCCCGCCGCAGCAGACTCCACCCCGGCGGCCAGGCCCGCTGCGGCGGCCGGCTCCACCCAGGGCGCGGCGGCGGACCGGGCTCTGCCCGGCGGCGAAGCCATCGCGGACACCATCACCATCGACGACTTCGCCAAGATTGACCTGCGCATCGCCCGGATCGTGCAGTGCGAGCCGGTGGAAGGCTCCACCAAGCTGCTGCGGCTCACGCTCGACGTGGGCGAGGGCTCCGATGCGCAGGGGCGACCGATCCTGCGCAACGTGTTCTCCGGCATCGCCTCGGCCTACCGGCCAGACGAACTGGTCGGCAAGCTCACGGTCATGGTGGCCAACCTCGCGCCGCGCAAGATGAAGTTCGGGATGTCCGAAGGCATGGTGCTCGCTGCCAGCCATGGCGACGAGAACGCCCAGCCCGGCATCTATGTCCTCAACCCCTGGCCAGGCGCGCAACCCGGCATGCGGGTGCGCTGACGGCATCCGCCGCGACCTGGGCCACAATCGGGCGTGAGCTTGGACACCGGGCCCGACAGCCCTCACCGCATCCGGGGAGACTCCCTGAACCATGAAGCCGCGCGGCGGTTCGCCCCGTTCCGCCCTCGCCTGCTCGACGCATTGCGCGGCTACAGCCTGCCGGCCTTCCAGAAGGATCTCGGCGCCGGCCTGACGGTGGGCATCGTCGCCCTGCCCCTGGCCATGGCCTTCGCGATCGCCAGCGGCCTGCCGCCGCAGGCCGGACTCTGGACGGCCATCCTGGCCGGCGCGATCGTGGCGCTGTTCGGCGGCTCGAACGTGCAGATCGCCGGCCCGGCGGGGGCCTTCATCGTCATCGTCCTGGGCATCGTCGAGCGCCATGGCGTGGCCAACCTGCTGATCGCCACCGCCTGCGCCGGCGTGCTGCTGTTCCTGCTCGGACTGCTCAGGATGGGCAATTTGGTGAGGCTGGTCCCGGTGAGCATCGTGGTCGGATTCACCAACGGCATCGCGGTGCTCATCGCGCTGTCGCAGCTGCGCGATTGGCTCGGCCTGCAGGTGCCACGCATGCCGGCGGACTTTTTCTCGCAGGTGGGCGTACTGGCGGCCCACCTGCCCTCCTTCAACCCGTCCGCCTTCGCGCTGGGCGCCCTGACCGTGGCCGGCCTGTGGCTGTGGCCTCGCGTCTGGGCCGCGCGCTCACCGCTGCCGCCGGTGCTCGGCCAGCCCCTGGCCAGCCGGATCGCGCCGGTGGGCGCGCGCATCCCGGGCCCGGTGGTGGCCCTGGTGTCCTTGAGCTATGCCGCCTGGGCCCTGGGGTTGCCTGTGGAAACCATCGGCTCGCGCTTCGGCCAGATTCCGCAAGGCCTGCCGGCCTGGCAGCCGCCGGCGTTCAGCTGGGAGAGCGCCAAGCAGCTGGTCAATCCGATCGTGACCCTCACCCTCCTGGGCGCGATCGAGTCCCTGCTGTGCGCCCGGGTGGCCGACCAGGCCAGCGGGCTGCGGCGGCATGATCCGAATCAGGAGCTGATGGCCCAGGGCATGGCCAATCTCGTCACCCCGTTTTTTGGCGGCATGCCCGCCACCGGCACCATCGCCCGCACCGTGACCAATGTGCGGGCGGGCGCGACCACGCCGGTGGCCGCGCTGGTGCATGCGGCGGTGCTCGCCGTGATCGTGCTCGCGCTCGCGCCGTGGGCACTGCATGTGCCGCTGGCGGTGCTGGCGGGCATCCTGCTGTTCACCGCCTGGAACATGGGGGAGTGGCGCGAGTTCGCGCGCCTGCGCGGGCAAAGCGGGCCCTACCGCATCCTCATGCTGTCCACCTTCGGCCTGACCGTCGTCTTTGACCTGACGGTGGCCCTGCAGGTGGGCGCAATTCTGGCCTGCGTCTTCTTCGTGCGCAGCATGGGCCTGCAGTTCCGGGTGGAGATCGATCCCCGACCCGACGCAGCGGCTCCCGGGACCCTCGGCCTGCGCCTGACCGGCCCCCTCTTCTTCGGCTCGGTCGCGCGAATGGACCCGGCCCTGCGACAGCTCGAGAAGGCCGCCGGCGTTCAGAGGGTGCAGGTGGATGCCGAGCGGCTGCTCTACCTCGACACCACCGGCTGCGAGGCGCTGGTCGAGATCGACCGGCTCCTGCGCGCGCGCGGCGGGCGCCTGTCGGTGCACGCCGCCCGGGGACAGCCGCTGGCCGCCCTGGCACGGGCGGGCCTGCTTCAGGACGACAGCCCCGGCGTGAACGAAAGCCAGGTCGTGTAGGAAGCCGGGAGGGCGCTGCCAGCGGCCATCTCGCCCTCGGCGGCCATCTCCGCCTCGGCGGCTGGCCGATCCAGATCCACGGTGCGCGCCTTGTCATCGCGGCTCGTGGCGGCATTGGTGTACACGCCGCGCGAGGCAGTGGCCTGAACCTGCGTGAACTGGCGCACCTGCACCCGTTCAACCCGGTAGCTCGAGGGCTTCTGCAGTTCCAGCTCGGCGGCCTTGACCGCGGCCTGGGCCTCGGCCTGGGCCTGCTGCAGGCGGCTTCCCCCGACGCTCAAGGCCGCTTCGAGCAGGCCCTGCCGGGCGCGGCGCAGATGCGCGTTGGCCCGGCCCATGGCCTCGTCCGTCAGCCGGCACTGCAAGGCCAGTTCACCCGAGGCATCCACTTCCCCGATCTCCTGGGCCAGCGTGTCGACTTTCCCTGGCGGCAGCCCGGGCATCAGCGCCTTGAGCGTGGCCTTCACGTTGCCGTTGACCACCCGCGAGCACAACTCCACGCGGCCCTCCGTGAGCAGGCCCCGGCTGCGCGTGACGGAGCGTCGCACCGTCCGGTCCAGGCCCGCCTCGGCATCGCCCTGCACGCGGCCGCCGGCACCAGCCACATGGGCCTGCGCGATCAGCGCCACCCGCCGGGCCACCACCTCGGTCTCCTCGGCCCCGGACCGGTGGACGGCCAGGGTCACATCGGTCTGGGCGCTCAGGGCCGCCTGCACGCTGGCAATGGCCTCGCCCAGGCCCAGCGCCGCCACCGCCTCGACCCGTCCCATCAGGCCGCTTTGCTGCCCCTGCGCGACCCGCACCTCGCGCCAGGCGGCCAGGTCGATCGATTGGCCGCTGGTCAGGGACCGGATCATGGACTCACAGGTGGCTGCGTCCTTGAAGTGGAACGTCAATCCGTCGCCGCGCGATGCCGCGCCCCGCACGCCCACACTCAGGGCGTCGTTGAAGGCCTTGAGGGACACCCCGAAGCGGGCCTCGGCGCGGGCAAACACCTCCACGACATAGCCGTCCTGCTGTCGCTGCACATGGATCCCGTCGAACTTCTCACCGCCGGCCTCGACACTCACCGACACACCAGGGGCCACCGGTTGGGTGACCGCCTGATCCCCGTAGCGCCCGAACCGGATCGAGAACGCGTGCCCGACTTCCAGGCCTTTCATCCGCGCAGCCAGCCGATCGCGGCCGGGCTTGGCCGCAGGCGGCGGGCCGGCCTTGGTTTCGGCCGGCCCGCCAGTCGCCGACGGACTTGAGGGCGCCTGACCTGAGGACCCGTTGCGTGGTGAACCACCCGCCCAAAGCTCCCTCACTCGAGCACTGGTCGTCGTCGGATCGAGTGCCCCGCACAGCTCGGGCAAGGCGCCGATCTTGACCAGCCTCCCGTCGGCCTTCGTCAAGGCCTCGACCTGCGCCTGGTATTTCTTTCGCACTTCGGTGTACTCAGGCAAGAGATCCAGGCGTAGGCCCAGTTGCGCCATCTGCTTGACCACCTGGTTCCCCACCGTGGATGGACCCGGGATGGCGGTGTCCAGGCGCAAGGCCGGGTCCTGTCGCCTGAGTGCTTCCTGGAAGATCGCCAGATGGCTGATCGCTTCGATCAGAGGGGTCATTTCCTTCTGGTACTGAGCCAAGCCGGCGGTCGCGCCGGACTCTAACTTTGCGATAGTGCCCAGGATATTCCGCAGTTCCTCAATCGCCTGCTTGTGCGCCAGCAAGGGTTTGAGTTGTGAATGGCTCGGCAGCGCAGCACCGGCCTCGAAGTTCAGGGTGGCAGGATTGAAGCCGCTCAGGCGTTCGAGCGAATCCTGCATCGTTCGGGCCAGTGCTGTCGCCCGCGGATCCGAGTCCGAAACCTGCGACGGAAGCGCCTGCAGCGCCTCTGCAGCGGCCAAATACGCCAGCAGCGCGTCCAGCTTCGTCACCTGATTCGGCAGGGACTGCAGCAATTGCGCCACGGGACGTTCGGAATTCGTCGTCTTCCCATCCCGGAGACCCTCACCTGGCAGGCGGCCGCTCGCGATCAGGCCCTTGAGCGCCGTCACTCGCGCATCCAATGCACGGTGTGTGCCCAGATGGGTCTCCTCTACCTGCCGCAGGCGGGCTCGGATACCTTGCTCGATAGCCTCGTCGGTGAATTCCTCGGGCGGCGGAGTGCCGGTCACACGCTCGTACAGGGCGGCGACCAGAAACTCGGCATACACCAGCGGATCTTTTTGCCGATCGGCCTGCGTCACCAGGTTCGCCGCCTTGAGCTTGGCGGCAAACGCTTCCAGCGCCTTCCGGCAGCGGACCACCTCGTCGGTGCTCCTGAAGCCCTGCTTCACCATCCCCACGGCCTTTTCAAGGTCAAGGTCCCCGCCCGCGCCCGGCGTCGAGGCGATCACCGCCCTGCACAACCCCTCGGCTTTGTCCTGGGTGATAAGGTCGGCCGCCGCGCTCAGCTGGATCCACTGCACCAGCAACAGGTCGATGTCGGTGACGGTGGCGGGGGCGACCTTTTTCAAGGCCGCCAGCAGGGCCTCGCTCGGTGCAAGAGCGGTGAAGGCGGTCGCGGGCCCGCGTGCACCGTCGCCACCAATGTGCAGGCCGGTCTTGGCTTGCACCGTGGCCCGCTGAAACACCTGATTGAGTTCATCGGACACCTTGAGTTGGTTGAACCGGGCATCGATCTTCAGGCGCCGCGCGTTGAAATCCTGCTGCCCTGTGGGACAACGGGCCAGATCGGCAGGCACCCCGAGCCGGATCGCGTGTTCCTGGGCATCGACCAGGGTCAGTTCGAAGGCGTTGACCTCCTCGCGCCAGTCCACCCCCCTCAGGATGGCGGCCAGGGTGCTCGGGCTGTCCGTCAGGGCCGGACAGAGGCTGCGGGTGAATGCGTCGCTGGGCTGGGTCGCCCCCGCGCCCCCGGCGCCTGAGGGTGTCGCCACCGCGCGGGCCAGGGCCTGCAGAACTTCGTCTCGTCGCGCCGGCTGCACGGCCTCGAACAGCTGCTGCAGCCGCTGGCTGACGATGAGCCGGTTCGCCAGCGGCAGGCCGACGATCCAATCGGCCAACTGGCTGGCAGCCAGCTCCCCCCGGTCCCGGGCCAGCTCACGGCAACGACGCAGGGCCGGCACCGGAGTCTCCAGCACGGCGAGCTGGTCGCTGGCCCAGGCCAGGAGCGACTGGGACTGGGCCACTTCGGCGTCTGCCAACCCGAAGTCCGGGCCGAGGCTCAGGGCGAGCGCCAGATCCTGCAGCGTCGCCCGAGCCGCTTCCAGCGCCTGTGGCGCCCTCGCCGGCTCGACACCGGCCAGCGCGCGCAACGGCGCGAAAGCCCGATCGGGAATGGTCTGCATCTCGGCCAGCAACGCCACCCGGGCTTGATGCAACGCCTGGTCGATGCGGCCACGCGCCGCCGCCCCCAGAGCAACAGGGACGGCCTTCAGCATGGCTTCGAGGTCCTTCACCGAGGCCACGCGCTGACCCAGGGGCGCGGACGTATCCCTCAGCAGCGCAATTTGCCCGAGAAACGCGCCCTCGATCGTGCCCTGGCCGTGGGTCAGCTGCTGCTGCAAGGCCACCGCTTCCCGACGCAAGGCGGCTGTCTCCTGAGACCGGGTGGCCCATTGCGTGGTATCGATTCCCCCCAAGAGCTTTTCAAGTGCGACCAGGCGTTCGGGGAACGGGGTGCTGACGGCGCTTTGGATCGCTTTGAATTGGGATTGAAGACGCGCGATCCGCGCCTGGGCATCGGCATCACCAGCATGGGCAACGACGGCCGCGAAAATCGCCGCCCCGCGTGAGGCCGACCGCAAGCCCAGGGTGTCCGAGGCCCGGCAGGCGGTCTGGATCTGAGAGAGGAGTTGGTCCGCGTTGACGCCAGGGGTGCTCAGGTAGGTCCGGATCTCGCCGGCCAATTCGCCTTCCTGAGTCAGCTGGTCGAACACCCGGTCGAACACCTGGTCTGGCCACTCGTGGGCGCATGCGCGGATCAAGTCGTGCAACGCGGACGGCAATCGGTCGGTCCCAGGGCCTGTCGCCTCGGCGGACACGCCCGTGGCCCGCGAACCCGTCGCCTGCAGCTGGCCGAGCAGCCCCTGGGCTCTGAGCCGCTGGTCCTGGCTGACCGTCTCGATCCGACCGCAGAAGCGCGCGAATCGACCCGTGGCGGCTGCCGGGCGCAGGCGATGAACCGAGTCGCCCTCCAGGTCGGCGGCCGCCGGGGCCGGCGCGCGTCCGGCCAGCAGTTCACGCAGGCGTCCGAGAAATCCGCGTTGGGCTGGACGGAAGGCCGCGCCGGCGCCGGTCGCCGCAGCGGGCGAAGGGCCAGATCGGGATGGCGTTCGTGCGGTTGACGCGATGGTGGTGGCCACGAGATTCTCCTGGGGGTCATGCCACGACGTGCCCGGCACGCCTTGCGGGCAAGCCGGACAACTCGCATGCCGAAGCGGCTTCGCAGGCAGGCTCCGATGCGTCGAGCTGCCACAGCGCGTCGCGCCAGCGCAGGGCCGCTTCAAACAGCTCGTCCAGCCAGGCCGGAAAGCGCTCGGCATCCAGGCTGTCGAGGGGCGCGGATTTCCAGAGCACGAGCTCGGCACCTGCCGGATCGATGGCGAAGCTCGCGCCGACCGTGTCGATCCCCAGGAAGTGCGCCTGCAGGCACTGGCTCGCCACCGCCTCGGGCCGGGCCGGCGGCCAGGGCATCAGGGGCACCCGCACGACGACTTCGCCGTGCGGCCCGAACACCTCGATCGCGCACTCCAGGCCGCTGCGATGGCCGATCGCGCACAGGCCCTCCGCATCGAGTTCGGGCGCGAATCCCGCGAGCTCCCCGAGCCGGCGCAGCCACCGATTGACCTGCGCGTGTTGTTCGTCGATTGTCCAAGCCGTCACGCCCCACCCCCGTGTGTGAAAACGGGCCACCGGGGCCCCATACGCCATCAGTAACCCGGCCGCAGAGGGCGGTTCCGTGCGGGAAACCCGGCCCGGTAGAATCCATCAAGAGGTTCCTGACATGTTCCAGCGCATCTTCCGCCGTCCCGATTACCAGTCCGAGGTGACCCGCTTCATCTCCGAGCTCAAGGCCGCCCAGCCTGACCTGGAGGCCCAGCAGCGCGCCGGCCGGGCCCTGCTCTGGGACAAGCACATCGACCGGGAGCTGCAAGGCCAATGGCAGCAGGCGCGCGTCCCCCAAAAGGCTTACGTCTACGGCAGCGGCCAGTGAGGCTGATGGACCCGCTGCCTGACGCATTGCCAGAAGTCGCCCAGGCCGACGTGCCAGGCCTGCCGGCGGTGGTCGACCAGGTGGCCCTCGCCCGCCTGTACGGCGAGCCGCTGTTTGCGCTGCCGCAGGACCTGTACATCCCGCCCGACGCGTTGGAGGTGTTCCTCGAGGCCTTCGAGGGCCCGCTGGATCTGCTGCTCTATCTGATTCGCAAGCAGAACTTCAACATCCTCGACATCCCGATGGCGGGCGTGACCCGCCAGTACCTGCAGTACGTGGAGGAAATCCGCAGCCGCAACCTCGAGCTGGCCGCCGAGTACCTGCTAATGGCCGCGATGCTGATCGAGATCAAATCGCGCATGCTGCTGCCGCCGAAAAAGGTGGCCGAGGGCGAGGAGCCCGAAGACCCGCGCGCCGAGTTGGTGCGTCGCCTGCTCGAATACGAACAGATGAAGCTGGCCGCCGCGCAGCTCAATGAAGTGCCCCAGGTGGGACGTGACGTGCTGCGCGCGCAGGTGTACATCGAACAGGCCCTGCAGCCCCGTTTTCCTGACGTCAGCATCCCGGATCTGCAAGAGGCCTGGCGCGACATCCTCAAGCGGGCCAGGCTGGTCCAGCACCACAAGATCTCGCGCGAGGAACTCTCGGTGCGCGAGCACATGTCCATCGTGCTGCGCACCCTGCAGGGACGCAAATTCGTCGAGTTCGAGCACCTGTTCGACGCCCACCGAGGCGTACCGGTGCTCGTGGTCACTTTCATTGCCGTTCTCGAATTGGCCAAGGAAAGCCTGATCGAGGTCACGCAGGCCGAGGCCTATGCGCCGATCTACGTGCGCCTGGCCTACCAGCCCGCATGACGGCCCCTCCCCACCTGGACTTTGATGTCCTGATCGTCGGCAGCGGGCTCGCCGGCCTGTCGGCGGCGCTGCACCTGGCGCCCACCCGGCGCGTGGCGGTGCTCACCAAGCGGGCCCTGGCCGATGGCTCGAGCGGCTGGGCCCAGGGCGGCATCGCCGCGGTGCTCGGTGAAGGCGATAGCTTTGCATCGCATGTGGACGACACCCTGGTGGCCGGCGCCGGCCTGTCCGACCCGGCGGCCACCCGCTTCGTGGTCGAACATGCGCCCGAGAGCATCGGCTGGCTGCGCGACCTGGGCGTGCCCTTCTCCGAGGAAAACGGCCAGCTGCACCTCACGCGCGAGGGCGGCCACAGCGCCCGGCGCATCGTGCATGCCACCGACGCCACTGGCGCCGCGGTGCAGCAGACGCTGATCGACCATGTGCGCCGCACGCCCAACATTCAGGTGTTCGAGCGGCACATGCTGGTCGACCTGATCACGGCCGCCAAGCTCGGCGCATCGCCTCAGCGCTGCCTGGGGCTGTATGCCCTGGACGAGGCCACCGACCAGGTGGTGGCCTTCCGCGCACCGCACACCATCCTGGCCACCGGCGGGGCCGGCAAGGTCTATCTGTACACGACCAATCCCGACACTGCCACCGGCGATGGCATGGCCGCCGCCTGGCGCGCGGGCTGCCAGGTCAAGAACATGGAATTCATCCAGTTCCATCCGACCTGCCTGTACCACCCGAACGTCAAGAATTTCCTGATCACCGAGGCGGTGCGCGGCGAAGGCGGGCGGCTGCTGCTGCCCGATGGCACGCGCTTCATGCCCGCGCACGACGCGCGGGCCGAGCTGGCCCCACGCGACATCGTCGCCCGCGCGATCGACTTCGAGATGAAGCGCCACGGGCTGGACTGCGTGTACCTGGACATCTCGCACCAGCCGGCGGATTTCATCCGGGAGCATTTCCCCAACATCCACGCGCGCTGCCTGGAGCTGGGCATCGACATCACGCGCGAGCCGATTCCCGTGGTGCCGGCGGCGCACTACACCTGTGGCGGAGTGCAGACCGACCTGTCCGGGCGCACCGATCTGCCCGGTCTGCATGCGATCGGTGAGACCGCCTGCACCGGCCTGCACGGCGCCAACCGTCTGGCCTCCAACTCACTGGTGGAGTGCATGGTGTTCGCCCGGTCGGCCAGCCAGGATATCCTGGCCAACCCCCTGCCCGCACCGCCGGCGGTGCCGCCATGGGACGACAGCCAGGTGACCGATTCCGACGAATCGGTGGTCATTTCGCACAACTGGGATGAACTGCGCCGGTTCATGTGGGACTACGTAGGCATCGTGCGCACCAACAAGCGCCTCGAACGCGCAGCCCGGCGCATCGCGCTGCTGCAGCATGAGATCCAGGAGTTCTACAGCGCGTTCCATGTCACGCGCGACCTGCTGGAGTTGCGCAACCTGGTGCAGGTGGCCGATCTGATCGTGATGTCGGCGATGCTGCGGCATGAAAGCCGCGGCCTGCATTACAGCCGGGACTATCCGGCCACCCTGCCCAAAGCCCATCCGACGCTGCTCGCGCCGGCGGCTCACCTCAGGCCGCGCCCAGATCCGGCACCAATGCCCCTGCCGGCTGGCCGTTCTTCAGAGCGGCCGTAAACGCCAGCATCCGGTCGATGGGCACCCGCGCCCGGTCGATCAGCGCGCCCTCCACCGAGATTTCGTTGGCCCCTGTCTCGAGCACGCGGGCCAGGTCGGCCAGGCCGTTCATCGCCATCCAGGGACAGTGCGCGCAGCTTTTGCAGGTGGCGCTCTGTCCGGCGGTGGGCGCCTCGATGAACACCTTGCCCGGATTGAGCGTGCGCAGCTTGTGCATCATGCCGTTGTCGGTGGCGACGATGAACTCGGGCGCGTCCATCTCGCGGGCAGCCTTGAGGATGGCCGAGGTCGAGCCCACCGCATCGGCCAGGGCCACCACGTCGGCCGGCGACTCGGGGTGCACCAGCACCTTGGCCCGGGGATGCTGACGCTTGAGGTCTTCAAGCTCGAAGGCCTTGAACTCGTCGTGCACGATGCACGAGCCGTTCCAGAACACCATGTCGGCGCCGGTCTCGCGCTGGATGTAGCCCCCCAGGTGGCGGTCGGGCGCCCACAGGATCTTGTGGCCCCGGTCCTTGAGCGCCCGCACGATCTCCAGCGCGCAGCTGGAGGTGACCAGCCAGTCGGCCCGGGCCTTCACGGCGGCACTGGTGTTGGCATACACCACCACCGTGCGGTCGGGATGCTGGTCGCACAACGCGCTGAACGCATCGATCGGGCAGCCCAGGTCGAGCGAGCAGTTGGCGTCGAGGTCGGGCATGAGCACGCGCTTGTCCGGCGAGAGGATCTTGGCCGTCTCGCCCATGAAGCGCACGCCCGACACCACCAGGGTGCGGGCGGGGTGGTCGCGGCCGAAGCGGGCCATCTCGAGCGAGTCGCTCACGAGGCCACCGGTTTCCTCGGCCAGGTCCTGCAGGTCGGGATGCACGTAGTAGTGCGACACCATCACCGCATCGCGGGCCTTCAGGAGCCGCCGGATGCGATCCTTGAGCGCGTCGCGCTCGGCCGGCGTGGGCTCGGCCGGCACACGGGCCCAGGCATGGCGGGTGCTGCACACGCCCCCTTCGGGCTGCTCGTACTCAACGTCCTTGAGGGCCGGCGGCGCGGACATCACGGGAATCACGGCGCTCATCACAGCTCCTTGAGTCGCATGGAAAAATCGATGGCCTTCACGTCTTTCGTGAGGCTGCCAATCGAGATGCGGTCGACGCCGGTGTCCGCCAGTTCCCGCAGGCGATCGAACGTGACGCCGCCGGAGATCTCAAGGATCGCCCGGCCCGCGTTCAGGCGCACCGCCTCGCGCAGGGTGGGCAGGTCCATGTTGTCCAGAAGGACCATGGTCGCGCCCGCCTCCAGCGCCTCCCGCAACTGGGCGAGCGTCTCGACCTCGATTTCGACGAAGTCGGCGCGGGCGGCCACCGAGGCCGCCGCCCGCAGCACCGCGCCCACGCCGCCGGCTGCGGCGATGTGGTTTTCCTTGATCAACACCGCATCATGCAGCCCGATGCGGTGGTTGGTGCCGCCGCCCACCCGCACTGCGTACTTTTGCGCCAGGCGCAGGCCGGGCAGCGTCTTGCGGGTGTCGACGATGCGGGCGCGGGTGCCCTGCACCGCCTGCACATGGACGGCGGTCTTGGTGGCCACCGCACTGAGCAACTGCAGGAAGTTCAGGGCGGTGCGCTCGGCGGTCAGCAGGCCGCGGGCACGGCCGTCCACCTCGAGCACCACCTGGTCGGGCGCGCAGCGGTCGCCTTCATCCACCTGCCAATGCAGCGTGGCCTGGGGATCGACCTGCCGCACCGCGGCCTCGACCCAGGGCCGGCCGCAGATCACCGCAGGCTCACGGGCCAGGATGCGGGCCTGCGCACGCCGGGCCGGGTCAACCAGGGCGGCGGTCAGGTCGCCGCTGCCGACATCTTCAGCCAGCGCACGCGCCACATCCTCCGCGGCCAGCCGGGCCACCGCCTGAGGCGAAAAATCAAACAACTCGGACATGCCGGGAGCATAGCCGCAGCCAGCCATTGGGGTCGCGTACGGGTGAAAATGCGCCCTATGACGCCTGCTGATCGATCCACCCCCGCCTACCAGGACCTGGGCCTGGCCCGCGCCGATGTCGAGGCACTGCCAGGCGAGACAGTGCTCGAGTTCGGAGCGAACGGGTGTGGCTGGTGCCAGGGCGCGCAGCCCCATGTGCAGGCCGCCCTGGCCGTCGCGCAGGCGCGCCATCCCGGCCTGCGGCATCTGAAGGAAGAAGACGGCAAGGGCCGCCCGCTGGGGCGCTCTTTTGGCGTGAAGCTGTGGCCGACCCTGGTGGTCCTGCGGGATGGCCGGGAACTGGCGCGGGTGGTGCGGCCGGGCGATGCCGGGGCCGTGCGCCAGGCCCTGGCCACGCTGGACGGCCCGAGCCGCGGCACCTGACCGGGCGCGGTCAGCCCTCAGCCCGCGCCTCGCGCCCCATCAACCGCTGCACCGCCTCGCCGGGCGTGATCGCGCCATCGAGCAAATCGACCACCGCCTGCGAAATCGGCATCTCGATGCCCAGGCGGCCCGCACGCTGCACCACGGTGCGTGCGCAGTAAACCCCCTCGGCCACATGGCCCAGCGAATCCACCGCCTGCGGCATGCTCAGACCTTGCGCCAGCAGCAGGCCGACCTTGCGGTTGCGACTGAGGTCGCCCGTGGCGGTGAGCACCAGGTCGCCCAGCCCCGACAATCCCATGAAAGTCTCGGCCCGGGCCCCGAGGGCCACGCCCAGGCGGGTGATCTCGGCCAGGCCGCGGGTGATCAGGGCCGCCCGGGCATTGAGGCCCAGGCCCAGCCCGTCGCACAGGCCGGTGGCGATGGCCAGCACGTTTTTCACCGCCCCGCCCACTTCCACGCCGGTCAGGTCGTCGTTCGCATACACCCGCAGGGTGGGATTGTGAAAGGCGCTCACCAGCGCCTCGCGCACTGGCGCGTGGCCACTGGCCGCCACCAGCGCGGTGGGCTGGCCGCGGGCCACCTCCAGCGCAAAACTCGGCCCGCTCAGGACGCCCGCCTGCAGCCCGGGGGCCACCTCGGCCTGGATCTCATGTCCGAGCAGCCCGCGCGGCGGATCCCCGCCCGCCTCGAATCCCTTGCACAGCCAGGCCACGGGCTGGCGCAGGTCGCGCAGGGCCAGCAGCAGGGGACGCAGGCCGGCCATGGGGGTGGCGATGATCACCAGGTCATGGGCCGCAGCCAGTGTGGGCAGGGCCTGCGCTGCATCGGCGCGCAGATCCAGGCGGGTGGGCAAAGCCACCCCGGGCAGATAGCGGCGGTTCTCGCGGTGGCTGCGCATCGCGTCCGCCTGGACGGCATCGCGCGACCAGAGGGTGACCGACGGC
>Ga0315900_10004268_pt1 | contig 20265 bp, 18 predicted proteins | sample LakEriMetagenome_FD_203521 | JGI IMG/M metagenome (GOLD analysis project Ga0315900, IMG submission 203521) | Freshwater fungal communities from buoy surface, Lake Erie, Ohio, United States - Buoy 12 MA114 | ecosystem: Environmental > Aquatic > Freshwater > Lake > Lake biofilm | place: USA: Lake...
CGCCAATGGCCCGATCGGCGCGCACGACCCGAGTGCGCACGCCGAAATCGTCGCGCTGCGAACCGCGGGGCGAATCGCGGGCAACTACCGCCTGCCCGGCTGCGAGCTCTACGTGACCCTGGAACCCTGCGCGATGTGTGCCGGCGCCATCCAGCACGCCCGAATCGCGCGACTCGTCTTCGGCGCGCACGATCCGAAAACGGGCGCATGCGGTAGCGTGGTCGACCTGTTCGCCGAGGCGCGCCTCAACCATCACGCGACGGTCGCCTCGGGCGTGCTCGCCGACGGCTGTGGCCGGCAACTGTCCGAGTTCTTCGCGGCGCGCCGCGGTCGGTCGCGCACGGACACGGGAGCCCGCGATGGCTGATGTCCGCCGGCGATGGGGGCGCCTGGGCCTCGTGGCCCCCTCGGGTTGCCTCGCCGACCCGGCCGTCGCCGATCGGGCGGCGGCGCGCCTGTCCCGGCGGGGCTGGGATGTCGTCGCCGGGGAGTCGGTGTTCTCGCGCCATCAGCGCTTCGCGGGGCCCGACGACCTGCGGGCCCGCGAACTCCAGGCCTTCTCGATCGACCCCGGCCTCGATGCGGTGCTCGTCGCGAGAGGGGGATACGGCATGTCCCGGCTGCTCGATCGGCTCGATTTCCGCGCGATCGCGCGGGCCCGGCGTCCGATCGTCGGCTACAGCGACTTCACGGCGTTCCACCTTGCGCTGATGAGCGCGGGCGGCATCAGCTTTGCCGGACCCGGCGCCAGCGACTTCGCAGCGCCGCGGCCGGACCGGTTCACGCTCGAGCAGTTCGAGGCCGTGCTGGCATCGGACGGTCACGAGTTGCGGTTCGATTGCGAGGGGACGGAGCGGATCTCGGTCCGCGGTCGGCTGTGGGGCGGCAATCTCACGATGGTGGCGAGCCTCTGCGGGACGCGCTGGATGCCGGCAGTACGAGGCGGGTTGCTGTTCCTCGAGGATGTGAACGAGGCGGCCTACCGGATCGAGCGGCTGCTCTACCAGCTCTGGCATGCCGGCATCCTCGCTCGACAGCGGGCGATCATCCTGGGCAGTTTCGATCCGGTGCCAAGGATGGCGACCGACGACGGTTACCGGCTCGCCAGCGCGATCGAGCACATCCGGTCGCGCCTGCGGATTCCGGTCATCACCGGGTTGCCGTTCGGGCACCAGCGGCGCAAGGCCACCCTGCCCGTTGGCGCGATGGCAACGCTCGAGGTTCGGGGAGGCCAGGCCAGCCTCTCGTTCCGGGGCTATCCCCGGGTCGCCTGACGGCGCTGCGGACGGAGCGTGGGCCGGGACGCTCGCGCGCGGTCGACGGCCCTCCGGCCACCGTGACCCCGACCGGCGAGCCCGGTCGGGCCCGGACGCCCCCCGGGTCAACGCGACGGGCTCGGATCGCCGCGTTGCAGCGTAGCGGTAGACGGGCGGGTGGATGCACTGTCCCGGTCCGCGGCGAGGGCGTTGCCTGATCGGCGCATGCTGCGCCGATGTTGCGCAGCATGAGTGATGGATCGACCGAAATCGCCAAGCGTCAGTATTGTCGCCCAGGCAGCGGTTGTGCAACGCAAAACTGTGGCTTACAGTATGCGGGCAACGCTTCCATTGCCGGACCACTCGCGCTGAAGGGGGCTTTGCGGGGGCGCTGGATGCTCCCGGGTGCTGCGCAGCACCACGCGGTGACGGCGAACGGTTTCCGAACTACACACTGGGGGTATCGTGCGACTCAAGGACAAGGTGGCCATCGTGACGGGCGCGGCCCGAGGCATCGGGCAGGCGACTGCGTTCAAGTTCGCGCGCGAGGGCGCGAAGGTCGTGGTGTGCGACCTCACCCCCGAACTGATCGGGGAGACGGTCAAGTCGATCCGGGACGCCGGGGGCGATGCGATCGGCTCGATCGTGGATGTCCGGGATATCGCCACCCTTCGCCAGATGGTCGATGAGGCGGTCGCGAACTGGGGGCGGATCGACGTGCTCGTCAACAACGCGGGCATCGTGAAGGACGCGCAACTGAAGAACATGACCGAGGAGCAATTCGATCTGGTCGTCGAGATCAACCTCAAGGGCGTCTACAACTGCACGCGTGCGGTGGTCGATACCATGCTCGCCCAGCAGTCGGGCGTGATCCTCAGCACCTCGTCGGTCGTGGGCCTCTACGGCAACTTCGGCCAGACCAACTACGCGGCCACCAAGGGCGCGGTGATCAGCATGACCAAGACCTGGGCGAAGGAACTGGGTCGCAAGGGCATCCGCGCGAACGCGGTCTGCCCCGGATTCATCGGGACGACCATCCTCAACTCCATGCCCGAGCGCGTGCTTCGCGCGATGGAGGAAAGGGTGCCCCTGGGCCGGCTGGGGCGCCCCGAGGAGATCGCCGATGCGTTCGCCTTCCTCGCGTCCGACGAGGCCAGCTACATCAACGGGGCCATCCTCGAGGTCGGGGGCGGCGTCACCCTCTGAGCAGCGCGGCGCCGGGCCACAGCGGCTCGCTCGCACGCTCGTATTGCGGAGCGCTTGGCAGGCGGTCGCCCAGTTCCAGAGCCGCCTGCCACGGCCACCGCGGGTTGAACAGCAGGGCTCGCGCGATCGCGACCTGGTCGGCGTGGCCTTCGGAGAGGATCTCCTCGGCCTGCCGGGCGCGAACGATCATGCCGACCGCGCAGGTCGGCATCCCGGTCGCCTTCCTCACGGCCTGCGCCAGCGGCACCTGGTAGCCGGGCGAGACCGGTATGCGTGCTCGCGTCGACACGCCGCCGCTCGAGACGGTGACGTAGTCGCAGCCCAGTTCCTTCAGCGCACCGGCGAAGGCGATCGCGTCCTGCACGTCCCAACCGCCATCCACCCAGTCCGATCCGTGGATGCGCACGCCCATCGGCCGTTCGGAGGGCCACTGCTCGCGCATGGCGGCGAACACCTCCAGCGGAAAGCGCATCCGGGCGTCGCGGCTGCCGCCCCAGGCATCCCGACGCTGGTTCGACAGCGGCGAGAGGAAGGTCGAGAGCAGGTAGCCGTGCGCCGCGTGCACCTCGATCAGGTCGATGCCCAGCCGCGCAGCCCTGCGGGTGGCGCCGACAAAGGCATCGCGTACGGCAGCCAGGTCGTCGGCCGACGCCTCGCGCGGGGTGGGCCATCCCTCCCCGAAGGGCAGCGCGGAGGGCGCCAGCGTGGGCCAGGGATCCTCTCCGGATCCCAGCGCGGCGCGCCCTTGCCAGGGGCGTGCGCTGGAGGCCTTGCGCCCTGCGTGCCCCAGCTGCAAGCCGATGGGCGTGGCCGAGTGCGCGCGCAGGAAGCGCAGCACGCGGTCGAGCGCCTGCTCGTTGGCGTCGTCGTAGAGCCCGCAGCAGCCGTGGGTGATCCGGCCGTCTCGGGTGACGTGGGTGGCCTCGATCACGAGCAGGCCGGCCCCCGAGAGGGCGAGAGTGCCCAGGTGCATCAGGTGCCAGTCGCTCATGCACCCGTCGTTTGCACTGTACTGGCACATCGGGGAGATCTGGATGCGGTTGGGCAGCTCCAGTCCACGGAGGCTGAGCGGGGAGAACAGCAGCGACATTCGGGTTTCCTCCGAAGCGGATGGACGGGTCAGTGGATCGGGGTGAAGTAACCCAGCAGCCACCACCAGAGCCAGTTCAGCGGCCAGAGCAGCATGATGGTCATCAGCGCCTGCCACAGGAAGATGCGCGCGGCATCGCGTGTCGAAACCCCGGCGGCATACATTCCCACGACGACCGGTGGCACCTGGTAGGGCAGCAGCACGGTCGAGAAGCCGATCGCGAAGGTCATCAGAACGGTCTTCATCGACCATCCGGTCGCCTGGGCGAGCTCGGCGGCCATCGAGGCGAGGACTGCAGGTTGGCCCGGGCTGGTGGCGACCATGGCCGTGCCGGTCGACAGCAACGAGAGCACCTGGAAATTCCAGAAGTCCGCACCGGGCGCGAGCCCCAGTATCGCCGGCAGGTCCGCGAACAGCGTCGTGCCGAGCCGCGTGGCCTCGATCAGCGCGCCCACGCCGAGCACCGCACCGATGTAGAAGAAGCTCGCCAGACGCACGCGCTCGTTGAAGGTGTGGATGTCGAGCAGCCCCACGCGCGGCAGCAGGCAGACGAGCCCGGCGCCCAGTCCGACCCAGCCGGGCCGGATATGGTGCAGGAAGTCGGTCGCCCACAATCCGAGCGCGCTGGACAGGATCACCGCCATTCGCCACTCCGCGGGCGACAGGGGGGGAAGAGGGGCTGCAGGCGCGGTGGACGGCTGCACGCGTGCCGGGAACAGCCAGTACAGCAGCGCGATGGTCAGCGTCGCCTTGGCGACGGCCTGTATGGGGAAGTGCAAGCGGAGGTATTCAAGGTAGAGGATCTGTACCCCATGCATGCCCTCTGCGGTTCCCGCCAGGACCAGGTTGGGAATGTTGGCCGGCAGGATGGTCGCCCCGACCTGGAAACTGCTGGTGAGCATCGCCAGCATGATCCCGAGGAAGCCGCGACTCCCGGGAGGCAGCCCCAGGCGCTCGCAGAACGCGAGCAGGATGGGGATGAGCAGCAGGATGCGCGCGATCGTCGCCGGCATCAGGAAGCAGAGAATGCTGCTCACCAGCGTGACGCCGGCCAGGGCAGCGAGGTAGCTGTGGCTGAAGGGGCCGAGCAGGCGGGAGGCGAGGCGCAAACCTAGCCCGGAGATGCGTACGGCCTCTGCGAGGATCAGCCCCCCGAAGACGAGCCACAGCGTGCTGGTGGTGAACCCCGAGAAGACGACGGTGGAGGGCACCACCGCGGTCAGGGCGGCGAGCAGCAGGAACAGCATCGCCACCAGGTATTCCGGCAGCGCACTGCTCGCCCAGAGCCCGACGGCGAACAGCACCAGGGCGCCGGCCTTGAACGTGAGCGCCTGAGCGGGATCGGCGACCGGCCACAGGTACAGCATGGCGGAGGCCAGTACGACCAGGCCGCCAATGAGCCGGGAGATCTGACGCATGGAAACGGGCCTGCGGGGCGCGTGCAGCGAGCGTGACGGGTGGGTCGAGGCTACCCGGCCCGACGCATGGGGGCAAGCGAACGAGCGCACCGGCCCCGTCGCCGCGGCATGCCCCGGGGCTGGCTTGCGCTGGCCGTATAATCCGGGCACTCCGCCCGGAGGGCGGCTCCCGGAGAGTCTCGATGAGTACCCCGCTGCTGAACGGCGTCCTTGCGCCGGTGATCACCCCGTTCAAGCCCGATCTTTCGCCCGATGTCGAACGATACGTCCGTCATTGTCGCTGGCTGCTCGCCAACGGCTGCAGCGGGCTGGCGATCTTCGGCACCAACAGCGAAGCGAATTCGCTGTCGATGGACGAGCGGAAGACGCTGCTCGACGCACTGCTCGAGGCGGGGGTTCCGGCGGCGAAGCTCATGCCGGGCACCGGCTGCTGCTCGCTCACCGACTCCGTCGCGCTCACCCGCTTCGCGGTCGAGCGCGGCTGCGGAGGGGCGCTGATGCTGCCGCCGTTCTTCTACAAGGGCGTGAGCGACGAAGGCCTGTACCGCAATTTCGCCGAGATCGCGCAGCGCGTGGGCGATGCCCGACTGAAGATCTACCTGTACCACATCCCCCCGATGACGGCCGTACCGTTCAGCCTCGGCCTGGTCGAACGACTGCTGCGTGATTTCGCCGGAACGGTGGTGGGCATGAAGGACAGCGGCGGGGACTGGAAGAACATGGAGGCGATGCTCAAGGCGTTCCCCGGCTTCCAGTTCTTCCCCGGCAGCGAGGAGTTCCTGCTGCCGGCGATGCGCCTGGGCGCGGTCGGGACGATCACGGCCACGGCCAACATCGCACCGGCCCCGATCGACGAACTGTTCCGGAAGTGGAACACCCCGCAGGCCGATGCGATGCAGGCGGCGATCACCGACTTCCGGCGCGCGATCACCCGTTTCCCGCAGATCCCTGCGCTCAAGCACACCACTGCTCTTTACACGGGCCACGACCAGTGGGCGGTGACCCGTCCGCCGCTGGTCCGGCTGGACGAGGCCCAGGGGGAGGCGCTCGCGGCCGAACTGCGCCAGCGTCAATTCTCGATGCCCGGAATCAACGACTGAACCAGGAGGAACCCGCATGTCCGGATTGACCCTGCAGCAGGCCAGCATCATCGTCGACAAGGCACTGGAGAAGGCGCGCGAGATGAAGATCCCCGCGCTGGGCGTGATCGTGCTCGACGCGTCGGGCCATACCGTGGCCTACAAGCGCGAGGACGGCGCGAGCATGTTCCGCGAGGACATCGCCCGCGGCAAGGCGTGGGGTGCGGTCGCGATGGGGTGTTCGAGCCGCGCGCTGGCCAAGCGCGCACAGAGCAACCCGAACTTCATGATCACGCTGGCCGCGACGGCCCAGGGGAAATTCCTGCCGCAGATGGGCGGTGTCCTGATCCGCGACGCATCCGGTGCGATCCTGGGCGCTGCCGGGGCCAGTGGTGCCTCGGGGGACCAGGACGAAGCCTGCTGCGTGTTCGGGATCGAACAGGCCGGCCTCAAGGCCGAGGCGGGCGAGTAGTTGTCGTCGACCGGCGGCGCGCTCGCTGCGCGCCACCGGTGTGGCAGGGACGCCCGGAGGCTTACTCCGCGCGGATCCCCGCCTCGCGGGCGATCTTCGCGAATCGGTCGAGATCGATCCGTATGCGTTTCTGGAACTCTGCGGGCGTGTTCCCGATCGGCTGGGTTCCGTCTGCCGCCAGTCGCTCCAGCACCTCCGGCGCCTTCAGGGCGCGGGTGAACGCATCGTGCGCCCGCGAGACCACCGGTGCCGGTGCCTTCGCGGGCAGCAGCACGCCGAACCACGTGCCGATGTCGAAGCCCGGATAGCCGGATTCGGCCACCGTCGGCAGGTCGGGCAGCACGGCCGATCGACGCAGCGTTGTCATCGCGATCGGTCGCAGCTTGCCAGCCTTGATCTGGCCGATGGCGGCGTTGATCGGGGCGGAGAATATCTGCGCCTCCCCGGCGACGACAGCGGCGAGTGCCGGACCCGCGCCCTTGTAGGGCAGGTGCACGGTCATGATGCCGGCTGCGCGATCGAGCATCTCGCCGGAGAAGTGGCTGCCGGCGCCGATCCCCGACGAGGAGTAGTTCAGCGGACGCTGGCGAGCGAGCACGATCAGGTCCTTGAGGTTCTGGACCGGGAGCGTGGGGTTCACCACCAGCACGTGCGGCACTTCAGCGGCCAGCGTGACCGGCGCGAAGTCGCGCAGGGTGTCGTAGGGCAGCCTTTCCATGATCGCCGGCGCAATCACGGCGCTGGTGGACTGCGTGAGGATCATGGTGCTGCCGTCGGGAGCCGCGCGGGCGGTGATGTCCATCGCGATCGTGCCGGCAGCCCCGGCACGGTTGTCGATGACCACCGGTTGGCCGAAGTGTTCGGTCAGCCGAGTCGACAGGATGCGTGCGAGCGTGTCTGCACCTCCGCCAGGCGAGGCGGGAATGATCAGCCGCAGCGGACGCGCGGGAGAGCCGTCGGCGGACCGCGCCGGTTGGGCGGCGGCCGGCGCGGTGGGGAGGGAGGTTCCCGCGAGCAGTGCGAGAAGCGAGCCGGCTCGCGTACAGGCGCGGGTCCGGGACGTTGGGGTCTTCATGCATTCACTCCTGAGCCAGGGCGCCCGAATCGACTGGAGTGTCCGCGAGCGCGGCCCGGATTCTAGCCTCAGGTTCGATCAGGCGCGCTGCAGCAGTTCGATCACGCCGCGCGCAGGATCGATGCGGACCCGGTCGCCGGTGCGGATGAGGGTGATCGGATCCGGGTCCCAGCCCTCGGTGATGGTGATGCCCGCGTAGATCGCCCCCTGCACCATGACTGGATTGGTCACGCCGAAGACGAACGCTTTCGGGGCGATGCCCTTGCCGATCAGGTCGTTGAAGGCCCAGCCGGCTGCAATGCCACCCTTCGCCGTCGGGAAGAACAGGATCCGGTCGCGGATGCTGACCCCCTCGAGCTTGTGGCCCGGCTTCGAGATCACGCCGGTCCAGCGATCGAGGTCGTAGCGGGGGCTGAAGCCCTCGGTGGAGATCACCGCCTCGCCCTCGACGAGCGAACCTGCTGCGCGCTGCACGCGGAAGCTCGCCAGGACGTCGCTCATCGAAGCTCCCCGGTGATCGCCGCCTCGACGCAGTCGGCCGTGGGGCGAAGGATCGTGTTGAAACGATGGGCCGTGATGGTGTTGGCGAGCTTCGCGGAGTTGGTGAGCAGGCTGTCCCAGCCCTCGCGTTCGCGCAGCGGCGAGAGGTTCTGCAGGATGTAGAAACAGACGCCTTCCAGCACGGTGCCGCCTGCCGCCTCGATGCGCCCGATGTAGCCCAGTTCGTCGGCAGTGCGCCGCATCGCGTTGCTGGTGGTGACGAACAGGCGGGTCCCGGTGGCGACCGTGCGCCCGTCGAGCAATTCCGAAATACGCTTGAGTTCGAACAGGGAGAGCTGCGGTGCGGAGAACACCACGAGCCGGCAGCGCCGGTCGCGGAGGTCGTAGCTCGCGTAGAGGCGGTCGAGGTCTGCGCGGGTGATGCGCATCGTTCGGGTCGGGGTCTGACCGCCGCAGGCCACCTCGACGCTCGCCGCTTCGGGCGTCACGCCCACCATGTGGAACATCGCATGCGAGCCGTAGCTCGCGAGCGAGGCGCCGAGATGCTTGAGTTCGTCCGCGCAGGGCGCGCGCCGGATCCCGCTGAACACCGGGACGGTGTAGTAGCTCTGGTTGGGTTCGCCGACCAGCCGCCCGATCGCCCCCCAGTCGGCCAGGTCCGAAGGATCGAAGTCGAGGTGCACGACGAGGTTGCCGCGACGATGCTCATCGAGGTGGAAGCCGTATTCAGGAGTGCGGCCGGTGATGGCGGCTGCGAGCGCCGACGGTCCCCCCTCGAAATTGGTACGGGCACCGAACACCGAGTTGGCGTAGATGACCGTTCCGGTATCGCCCCACGCCAGGTGCTCGCCCAGGTGCGGCTGGTACAGCGTCTGATAGTTGATGCAGGTGTCGGCCGTGATCACGTTCATGCCGCGCAGGCACTCGATGATCCGCCGCTCCTTGGCGACTTCGGCCGGATCCTGGCCCAGCGCCCGGTCATGCGCGAAGTCGATGCAGCGCGCATTGGTGGTGATGCCGATCTCGCAGCGCGCACCCTCGGCCAGCATCCGCTCGAGCCGTGCGAGCCCTGCGTCGCCCATGACCTCGATGTCGCCCATCATGTGCGCGTTGGAGATCGGCACGAAGCGGCGGGCGCCGAAGAAGCGACCGACCTCGATCTGGAAGGCGATCGCCTCGCGTCGCGCCGTGCCCTGGTCGCCGCGCAACATCGCCTGCTCGTCCTGCGTGAGTTGCATGGGATACCCGTCGTCCGTTGTGGGGTGAATGGATGGCCGGAAGAGGTCAGTCCGGCTTGATGTCCGCGGCTCGTACGATCGTGGCGAATTTCGCGAGCTCCGCCCGGATGAACGCTGCGAAGCCCTCGGGCGTGGTCGAGACCGCCTCGCTCCCCTGCGCCGCGAAGCGGTCGCGAATGTCGGTGCTCGCAGCCAACTGCACCATGTCCGAGTTGATGCGGGCGATCACCGCGGACGGCACGCGCGCTGGGGCGAGCAGACCCACCCAGTTCGACATCTCGACTGGATGGCCGGTTTCGGCGAGCGTCGGGACCTCCGGCAGCAGAGCGCTGCGCCTGGGCGATGCGATACCGAGGATGCGGATCTTCCCGGCCTTCAGGTGCGGGAGCGCGGGCGCCAGCGCAACCGCGCCGATCGGCACGTCGCCGCCGACCACGGCCGCCGTGGCGGGGGCACCGCCCTTGTACGGGACGTGAATCAGGGCGGCACCGGAGGAGATGCGCAAGGCCTCGGTGGCGAGGTGGTGGGTGCTGCCATTACCCGGCGACGAGAAGGCGAGGGTGGCAGGTTTCGCCCGGGCGGCCGCAATGAGTTCACCCATCGTGCGGTAGGGCGTGGCGACGCCCGCGATCCACACCACTGGGTTGTGGGTGGCGAGCGATATCGGCGCGAAATCGCGTAGCGTGTCATACGCCAGTTTCGGGTAGAAGACCGGATTGACGGTCAGCTCGCTCGCGGTGGCCATCAGCAGCGTGTAGCCATCGGGCTGTGCACGTGCCGCGAGTTCGGCGCCGATCGCTCCATTGGCGCCCGGTCGGTTGTCGATCAGGACCGGCTGGGACCACGCCTCGGACAGGCGGGCGCTGTAGATGCGGGCGGCGATGTCGGCGACCCCGCCCGGGGGGAAAGCCACCACCATGCGCACCGGGCGCACGGGCCAGTTCTGGGCGCCAACGGGAATGGCGGTGACGAGGCAGGCGAGCGCAAGGCACTGCGGGGCGAGGTAAGAGAGCAGGCCGTTCCGGTCCATGGCATTACTCCTCGGGTCTGATGTTGCGCTCGCGCGCGATACGCCCGTATCGCTGTCCCTCGACGTCGAGGAAGCGTTCGAACTCGGCCACCGCAAGACCAGCCGCCTCGACACCCTGCGCGAGCAGCACATCGCGTACGCCCGGATCACGAACGATACGAACAATCTCTGCGTTCAGCCGATCGACGATCGCCACAGGTGTCCGAGCCGGCACGAAGACGCCCATCCAGTTCGTGAAACGGAAACCTGCGAAGCCGGCGAGTTCCGCCACCGCAGGCACTTCCGGCAGGGCGGGCGAGCGCCTGTCTCCGGTCACCGCCAGTGCGCGCAGCTTGCCTGCACGCGCGTGCTGCACCACCGGCGGGATGCCGACGATCAGCACCGGAACCTGCCCACCCAGCACGTCGGAGAGCGCGGGAGCCGCGCCCTTGTAGGGCACGTGGACGAGATCGACCGCACCAAGAATCTCGAGCATCGCGCCGGCGAACTGCATGGTGCTGCCAGCGCCAGGCGTTGCGAACCCGAGCCGTCCGGGCTGCTGGCGCGCCAGCTGGAGAAGTTCCGCGACGCTGCGTGCCTGGACCGATGGGTGCACCGCGATGATCAGCGGAGCCTCCCCCGCCAGCGTCACCGGCTGGAGATCCCTGCGCGGATCGTAGGCCATCTTCTGGCCGACGGCGGGCAGGACGACCACCTCCGCAGGCGATGCCATCAGCAGCGTGTATCCATCGGGCAGACTGCGCGCGACCGCTTCGGCGCCCACGCGTCCGCCCGCTCCGGATCGGTTCTCGACGAGTACCTGCTGCCGGAGCACATCGGACAGGCGCTGGGCAACCGTCCGGGCTACGAAGTCGACGCCGCCGCCAGGCGGGAACGGGACCACCAGTCTCATCGGCTTCGTAGGCCACGACGCCGGGCCTGGCTGGGCAAGGCCGACGCCGGGCACGCAGCAGGCCAGCACGATCACGAGAGCACCGCAGAGTCGCCGGATCAGCGGCGGATGAACAGGCATCGTGGTCTCCCGGTAGTCGATCGGCAGTCTGGCGCTGCTGCGTTGCCCGTTGGGCGCGCGGCAGGTTCTACGAAAACTCGACGGCGGCGCCCGGCGCAGGCGTGAATCCGAGATCGCCTCGCGCGATCACCGCTTCCCTTCCCCCGTGCTGGGCGAGCAGTTCGGCCTGGCGCGCCTTCGCGCGACGGTCGACCGCGATCGGGTCGCAGAGTGCGAACAGCTTCTGCTGGCAGCGCGCGACGACATGCGCGTGCGCGGGGTCGCCGGCAATATCGAGGATCTCTTCCGGATCCCGATCGAGGTTGTAGAGTTGAGGCGGGTAGCCGGCATAGTGGACGTACTTCCAGGCGTCGACCCAGACCGCAAACGCGCCGGTGGTGGATCCCATGCCGTGGTACTCGCTCAGGACCGTTCGGTCCGGACGCTCGCCGGCAGCGATGCGATAGAGCGAAACGCCAGGGTGTTCGTCGCGTACGGATGCGAACGAATGCCCTGCACCCTCGACGAGCGTGGGGAAGAAGTCGACATGGCTGACCGGTGTATCCACGACCTGTCCTGCCGGAATGTCGGGGCCGGCGGCGATGCAGGGAACTCCGGCGATTTCCTCGTACATCGTCGACTTTCCCCAGAGTCCCCGGGCTCCGAGGTTGTCGCCATGGTCGCTGGTGTAGAGGAGGGTGGTCTCGTCGAGCCCGCCGATATCCTCCAGGGCAGCCAGTACGCGTCCGATGTTCTCGTCCACGTAGCTCACGAGCCCGAGGTAACCCGCCAGTGCGCGGCGAACCTGGGCTTCGCTCTCGAAATAGTCGTCGTAGCAGAAACTCGAGCGGTAGTCGTCCAGATACGGGTGCCGCGTGCGTTCCTCCCGTTGGTAGAGCTTGGGGAGCGGAAGGTTCAGCGATGCGTATCGGTAGAAATGCTCCGGGGGCGCAGTCAGCGGGAAATGCGGTGCGACGAAGGACACGAACAGCACCCACGGCCGGTCCCGGTAGCGCCTCGCTTCCTCCCGCAGCCAGATCACGGCGCGGCTGGCGATCTCGCGATCGTAGAAGGTATACGCAGTCTCCCCGGGACCTGCATACCGCGCCATCTTGGCGGCGCTGCCGCGGCGGGGCAGGTCCTCTCGAACCAGTCCCATCAGATCCCCCTTGCCCTCGAGGATGTGCATCGGAATCTGCTCCTCGCTGAAACCGTGATCCTCCCCGGGTTGCCGGAAGTGCAACTTGCCGATCGACACGACGCGATGACCGCGATCCCTGAGCAGGTGATGCCAGCTGGGCACCCGGCCATCGTACGCGTCCGCGTTGTCCCAGTAGCCGATCTGGTGGATGTACTTCCCCGCGGCGAAGCCGGCACGCGCCGGCACGCAGACCGGGCTCGTCGTGTACGCGCGGCGAAACACCGTTCCGCGCCGTGCGAGGGCGTCGAGGTTCGGCGTGGACACGATCGGATGCCCCGCGTATCCGGTAATTCTCGGATTGTGCTCGTCGGACATGATCACGAGCAGGTTGCGCGGCTTCATGGATCGACTCCCGGAGGATGAAGACTCTGCAATCAATACTATGAAGTATTAATGGGCGCCGTCAATACGATGTCCCGGCCATGCCGGGACGACTCAGCCGCGCTGCCCGCCCGCCGGCGAGAAGGATGCAGCCACTGCGAGCGGGGGCGCGCCGCCGGGGACGAAGATCTCCTGGTAGTAGAGGGCCGTACCATCGGCGCCTCGGGCGAGCACGTCCACCCGGAGGCCCTCCACCGCACCCAGCACGCGCGCCATCGACAGCGGAAGGCGCAGTGCCTGCACGGTCTGGACGATCGATGCGATCGGGTGCCCGAACTCGCGACCGAGCAGCAACTTGAAGTTCTCCCCTGCGAGGTCGCGGGCAGGCCGGATCGCCAGCGCAGGAAATCGTGCGGGATTGGCATAGAAGCGACTGCCAACAGGCCAACGCCCGTCCACGCTGAACAGGCGATCGATCCGCAGCAGCTGCTGTCCCGGTCGTGCGAGCCCTCTCGCCCAGTGCGCACGCGACACGATGCTGCGGCGCGTCAACGTCCGCGTCGATACCGCCAAGACCTGACCATCCTCTCCCATGAATCGCAGATGAAGCGGATCGGGCAGCACAGGCGCGGAATCGGCGACGACCGTACCCCGACGACGGCCGCGCAGCAGACGCCCCTGGCCTTTCAGGGTCTGGATTGCGCGCTGGATGGTGCCGAGGCTGAACGGCAGTGCGCGCTGCAGTTCCGCTTCGGTCGGGAAGCGATCGCCCGGTTGCCAGACACCGTCTCCCAGCGACCGTTCGATCGCCTGGAGCAGTTGCCGATGCTTCGGTTCGTTGCTCCGCGACTCCGCTTCGAGCAGACGAACGAGCCGACTGAGCGCGACACCTGCGGGATCGCCGGACATCGCGTGCTCAGCCGAGCCGGCGCGCTCTTGCCGCCTCCGCGATCGCGAAGGCCTGGGTACCTGCACTGACCGTCCCGCTGTAGCGGGAGAAGAACAGATAGCCGTCGAACGGCGTGACGATCTCCTCGAGCACCGCGTAGCTGTAGAGGTCGACGACGCGACCGAGCAGGGTGCCGGCCGGCAACAGGCGCCCGACGTCCGACGGGCGTTCGAACAGCGACTCGAGATAGCCGGAGTTGCGGGGCCGCAGTTCGCGCCGTCCGGCCAGGTCGAATCGCACCTGCGACGGTGGCGTCGCATCGCCGTCGATCAACCCGAGGTGGGTCGCCAGCCGGGTCAATCCGGCGAAGGACTGCTCGAAGTAGGTGGCGGTGCTGTCGGGGCCGAGGAAGGTACCCCCGATCTCGGGGTTGCAACTCGGGATGCCCCGCTTCGTCGTGACGTAGTGCGCGGAGGTGCCGGTCAGGTCGTTCTCGTGCACGAACGGCTGGCCGAAGGCGCGCGCCATCGCGAGGCAGCGCTCGCGGATGTCCGGCGGTGCCTTGCCGTTGTAGTCCACTCGACCCTGCAGGCGACCGCCGCTGCCGCCGGCGTGGAAGTCGCAGTGGAAGTCGATATGGTCCAGGAAGGACTCGGTGATGACGGCCGCCATCATCTGGGTGGTGTTGCCTCGCGCATTGCCCGGGAACGCCTCGTGCAGGTCGGTGCGGCCGTGCGGCTCGGGGGTGAGTCGCTGGCAGGCCGCGGTGGCCAGCGGATTGCCGACCGAGATGACCGCGACTCGCCCGCGCAGGGCCGAGGTATCCAGCGTGGCCAGCCAGTGCCGGATGACCATGGTCGGCAGGAACTCGTCGCCGTGCTGGTTCGTGATGATGCCCAGCGTCGGTCCGGGATGTCGCCCGGTCACCACGTGCAGCGGGATCGAGAGTTCGCCCCCGCTGAGCAGCGTCGTCACCGGGAGCCGGCGAAAGCTGCGCCCCTCCGGTTCATCGCGCCACGGGGCGGCGGTCATCGGGGCCTCCGCGGCGGGCGCAGTCTGGGTGTGGGCCCGGGTGGGCGTCGTAGTCGGGGCCATTGCCGCTTCTCCTCAGGCCGGGATCTTCACCGGGGCACCGGTGTCGATGGAGCGCAGGATGGCTTCGAGGCCGTCGACGCCGGCGAGGATGTCCTCGATCGGCATCACGCACGGACGCCCACCTTCGATCGCGTCGGCGAAGGCCTCGAGTTCCAGGCGCTCGGTGCGTTCGGACTGGAAGCGCCGGACCTCGCGCGGCTGGTCGATCATCTGCACCGTCATGTCCCAGGTGGGCAGGTGCTCGATGGCGCCGACCTCGACCATGCCCTTGGTGCCGAAGAACTGCATCCTCCAGCACTCGGCGGTGGCGAGCACCATGCCCAGGTAGGCCGTGACGCCGCTGCGAAAGCGGAACAGGACCGAGGTGGTGTCGTCGACGCCGCGATCGAGCACCTGCCGGAAGCTCTGCGCGTAGACGCTCTCGACGGGGCCGGTGAGGAAGATCATCGCGTCCATGTTGTGCACGCCACGACCGGTCAGGCCACCGCCGGGGCTCTCGGTGCGGTCCGGTCGCCAGTGGTCGGGGGCGTAGCGGAAGACGCTCGGGCCGTTGAAATTGCCTTCGACGTGCAGCAGGCGGCCGAGCGTGCCATCGGTGAACATCCGGCGGATCTCCAGCAGGGCAGGCTGGAAGCGCCAGTTGAAGCCCAGCGCGAGCGTGACGCCCGCCGCGCGGCAGGCCTCGATCGCGGTCTGCGCATCCGCGCGGTTGAGCGTGAAGGGCTTTTCCACGAACACATGCTTCCCGGCTTTCGCCGCGCGGGTGATGAGTTCGACGTGGCTGCGATGGGGGGTGGTGATCACGACCGCATCGACCCCGGGGTCGAGCAGTACCGCGTCGAGGTCACCGTGCACGGGAAAGCCCTGCTTCGAGGCGAAATCGCGCGCGTTCTCCGGCGTGCGAGTGGCCCCAGCGACGAAGCGGATGCGTTCGCTACCTGCTGCGCAGGTGACCATGTTCTGGCCCCAGCGGCCCAGTCCGATGATGGCGGCGTTGATCATGCTGTCGGAGTCCTGTGGAGGTGCGCGAATGTCAGGCGGCGCCGGCGCGTTGCGCAAGGGTGGAGGGAAAGCGGAAGACGTTGGCGGGCGCATCCGCGAAACCGTGGTCGGTACGCAGGCGGGCGATCATCTCCAGCGCGTAAGGGGCTGCTCGATAGAGCAGGATGCGCTGCCCGGCGTCGAGCGCGAGCCCTGCGCGTTCGGCCATGCGGTCGCAGTCGGCCCGCAGGCGGGCATCGGCCTCCGGCGCATCGGTCGGGCGGGCGATCGGGACGAGCGCGGGCTTCGCGCCTCCCGCGACGAGCGTCGGGGTTCGACGGTGCCAGTCGGTCACAGTCTGGAGCGCGTGGCCTGCACGCAGCACCGTGGCGTCCTCGAACGGGCGCCCGATCAACTGCAGGCCGATCGGAAGCCCCGTGCTCGAAAAGCCGTTGCAGACCACCAGTGCAGGACCGGCGGCGACGTTGGAGGGCGTGAACAGGTTCGGTTTTCGCCAGAAGCTGAGCGGATCGTGGACATCCAGCTTCGGGGCGGGGCCTTGCCCGACGGTGACCAGCAGGTCGAAGCGGTCGAAGATCTCCGACATCTGGTGCACGGTGCGACGATGCTCGCGGGTGGCGCTGAAATAGTCGCTGGCCGTGAACAGGCATGCGGGCAGGGCCCTCTGGAGGAAGTCCCAGCCGAAATCGCCCGGCCGCGAGCGCAGTGCGCTCTGGTGGATGGTGTAGATCTCGGTCTCGGCGATGATGACCTTGATGTCGAACGACTCCTTGAGCGGACGCACCCGGGCGTCGGAGACCGAGGCGCCCAGCGACCGCAGCACGGCCAGCGACTCCTCGAACGCAGCGAGGGTCTCGGGCGAGGCCGGCTGATCCTCTTCGCCGTAATGCCGGATCGCCCCGATCCGCAGGCCCGACAGATCGGGCGCCAGCGCGCCGCGATAGTCCGGTACCGGCACGCGTACGGAGCCCGCATCGGCGTGATCGAAGCCGGCGAGCCCCTGGAGCGCGATCGCGCAGTCCTCGGCCGAGCGAGCCATCGGACCGCAGTGGTCGAACGAGAACGAGTTCGGAATCACGCCGGCGCGGCTGACCAGCCCGAAGGTCGGCATCAGGCCGGAGATGCCGCAGAAGGACGCGGGGCCGCGGATCGAGCCGCCGGTGTCCGACCCCATGGCGAGCGGCACGAATCCTGCCGCGATCGCCGCGCCCGATCCGCTGCTCGAGCCGCCGGTGAAGTGCGCGGTGTTCCACGGGTTGCGCGCGGGCGGCCATGGCAGGTCGAACGACGGGCCTCCGTGCGCGAACTCGTGGGTGGCGAGCTTGCCCATCAGTACCGCACCGGCTTCCCGCAGCCGGCGCACGGTGGTGGCGTCCTGTTCCGGGCGACGGTCGATGCAGACCCGGGAATGGCCGGTGGTCGCGATGCCCGCCGTGTCGTAGATGTCCTTCAGCGCGTACGGAATGCCGTGCAGCGGTCCGCGCCACTGTCCGCGGTCGATTTCCGCATCCGCTGCGCGGGCCTGGTCGACCGCGAGGTCCAGGGTCGGCGTGATGAACGCATCGACCTGCGGATCGAGTGCCTCGATCCGGTCGGCGAGCGCACGCACGTACTCGGCGCTCGACAGTTTTCGCGTGCGGATGAGTTCCGAGGCCTCGGCGAGGCTCAGTCGATGAAGGTCGGAGGGGGCAGGGGGCATGGCAGGGACCCGTCGTGAGGGCTGGAATCGTGCGGGCGAGCATTATCGCGCCGCGCGCCGGGTTGCGTCGCCCCGGGGCCGGGTCGAGGTCCGCGGCACGTGGCGTCGTCGGTGGGTGGAACGGACGGCGCATCCGGAGGCGGGGCCGCTCCGGGGGCGCCGTGGCCGACTTCGGGCCTCAGACGGTGGACGCTCCGCCGAGGATGCAGGTCATCTGGCTCGACAGCACGCCCCCGTTGCCGTGGACCAGGGCCGTCTCCGCTCCTGCCACCTGGCGCGCGCCGCACTCCCCGCGCAGCTGCCGCACGGCCTCGATCAGGATGAACAGCCCGTACATGCCCGGATGGCAGTAGGAGAGTCCGCCGCCGTTGGTGTCGACCGGCAGCTCGCCGCCGGGGGCGATGCGGCCCCCCGAGACGAATCGGCCACCTTCGCCCTTCGGGCAGAAGCCGAGGTCCTCGAGGAACAGGATCGGCGTGATGGTGAAGGCGTCGTAGAGCTCGACCACGTCGATGTCCCGAGGGCCGAGTCCCGCCATCGCGTAGGCCGCGGGCCCCGAGCGAGCCGCACCGGTGACGGTGAGATCGGCCATGTGGGCGATCGAGTGGTGCGAGAATCCCTCGCCGTAGCCGAGCGGATAGACCGGCGGCTTGCGCAGGCTTCTGGCGCGCTCGCCGGAGGTCATCACGATCGCACCGCCGCCATCGGTGACCAGGCAGCAGTCGCGGACGCTGAGCGGCCACGACACCATGCGCGCACCGAGCACCTCCTCGACCGTGAGCGGCTTCTTCTCCCAGGCGGCGGGGTTGAGCAGCGCCCACTGGCGCGCGGCCACGGCGACCTCGGCGAGCTGCTCGCGTGTCGTCCCGTACTGGTGCATGTGGCGTGCAGCCGCCATCGCATAGGCGGTGGTCGGCATGAACGGCTTGAATGGCGCCTCGTAGTAGTTGTACTCGCGAGGGCTGGCGGCCGCTCGCGACACCGAGCGCTGGGTGCTGCCATAGGCAATCACGGCCACCTCGCACAGGCCGAGCTGGATCGCGGCCCAGGCGTGCGCGACGTGCGTCTCGAACGAAGAGCCGCCGATCTGCGTGTTGTCGTTCCAGCGGATGTCGATGCCCAGATATTCCTTGAGGTGCAGCGTCGAGAACCGCGACTGCGAGGTGGCGGCATACAAGGCATCGACGTCCGACAGCTGGAGTCCGCAGTCCTCGAGCGCGCGCAGCACGCCCTGCGCCATGAGGTCGATCGGACTGGAGTGGCGCGCCACCTGTCCAAGGTCCGACTCGGCGACACCGACGATGGCCGCGGAGCCGCGGCGAAGCAGGTTGTTCATGGCTCAGCCCTCCACCGGGATGAATACAGGGTAGGGCGGATCGTCCGGACGATCGCCTGCGTGCGGGCGAAAGCGCACGCGCATGCCGATCCGCACAGCGGCCGGGTCGATGTCCTCGACGCGCGACATCAGACGAAAGCCCTCGTCCATGTCGACCAGCGCGACGTTGTACGGCTTGCCGTCCTTCACGGGAATCCAGGTGCTGGAGTAGACCGTGCCGAGCCCTCGAGACGTCCGCCATTCGAGATCCTGCGCGCCGCTTCCGGGCGCGCAGACGCGCGGGTAGAACACGGCCGCATCGGTCGACGGGCTGTACTGGTAGGCGAATTCGCCCGCCTCGAGTCGCTCGAGGAAGTGCCCGAGCGGTGACTGCTGCTTGAGATCCATGCGTCGCTCCTGGAGAGGCCGGGTGGGGCCGTGTTCACGCGGCACCGTTCGCCCCTGGCGGGGGCGAGGCGCGCAGCGAAATCAGGGCGTCGGCGGCGGTCACCCCCCGCACGTCGACGAACAGCGGATTGATGTCGATCTCCGACAGGCGATCGGCGTGATCGTGCGCGAGCCACGACAGCGCGCACAGGGCGCGGGCGAGCGCCTCGACGTCCAGCGCGGGCCGTCCGCGCCACCCCGTGAGCAGAGGTGCCGAGCGCACGCGCCGGATCATCGCGCGAGCGGTGTCGAGGTCGAACGGTGCGAACTCGTGGGTGACGTCGTGCAGCAGTTCGGTGGCCACGCCCCCGAGGCCGAACATCACGACCGGTCCGAACACCGGATCGTTCACCGCACCGAGGATCACCTCGGTGCCCCGTGCCATCCGCTGCACCAGGATGCCGTCCAGGCGCGCGTCGGGCGCATGTGCACGCGCCGCCGCAAGCACCTCGCGCGCCGCAGCCTTCAGTTCGACCAGACCGCCGACGTTCAACCGCACGGCGCCACTCTCGGTCTTGTGCGGGATGTCCGGCGACTCGATCTTCACCGCGAGCGGAGGATCGAACGGCAGTCGATCGAGGCGATCGACCGCCTCCGGCGTGAGCAGCACCTCGTCGGTGACCGGGATGCCGTACGCGGCAATCAGCGTTTTCGACCTGTGCTCGCCCAGCGTGCCGTCCGTCGGCAGGTCATCGGGCCACTCGCGCCGCTCGACCGATCGCTCGGGATTGCGTTGCCAGCGTCCGGGGGCCCGACAGCGATCGGCGAAGCCGGCCAGTGCGCCCATTGCGGCCGCGCAGCGCGCAGGCGTGGGAATCATTGGTACGCCCGCCTCGCGCAGTCTGGCGATCATCGCGCCGATCCGCTCCGGCGGTTCGTTCTGGCTGACGATCACCGGCTTGTCCGACGCACCCACGATCGGCAGGAACTGCTCGACCCA
>Ga0315900_10004270_pt1 | contig 20258 bp, 15 predicted proteins | sample LakEriMetagenome_FD_203521 | JGI IMG/M metagenome (GOLD analysis project Ga0315900, IMG submission 203521) | Freshwater fungal communities from buoy surface, Lake Erie, Ohio, United States - Buoy 12 MA114 | ecosystem: Environmental > Aquatic > Freshwater > Lake > Lake biofilm | place: USA: Lake...
CGGCAGGCAGGGTCTGCGCCGTCTTGAAGAACACCAGGTAGGTCGGGGCGTTGTCGAGCACGCTCGACAGCAAGCCCGTCGCCCAGAAGAAGGCCCGCGGGGAATCGATTCCCAGGCTCGCGCCATGCTCGTTGAGCAGCGCCAGGGCTGGCTGCATGCAGACGAAGATGCCGAGGAACAGGGCGGCGACCTCCAGGATCGCTCCGTAGGTGAAGCCGTTCTGCCGCCGCACCTCCTTGGAGCCGAGGAGCAGCGACAGCCCGACGAGCGCCAGCAGCACGGCCTCTCGCAGGTAGATCCAGGGGTGCCAGGAGGTGCCCGGGAGCGGCTTCGAGGGATCGAGGAGGGCGACGGCCGCGATCACGCCGGCCAGGAGGAGGGCGTTGGGCCACAGTCCGCTGATCTTCAGGGGGCCGGCGGCACGGACGTCGCGCACGATGTCGGCCGTGCGTTCCCGGGGTTGGGCGTAGAACGTGTCCCACAACCAGTACACCGCCAGCAGGATGCCGTTGGTGACCAGCCATGGCTTCCAGAGCGAGAGCGTCCAGAGGAAGTCCACGCCCTCGAGGTAGCCGAGGAACAGCGGCGGGTCGCCGATCGGCAGCAGGCAGCCGCCGCAGTTGCAGACGATGAAGATGAAAAACACCAGCGTGTGGGCCACGAGCCGCCGCTCCTTGTTGGTCTCCAGGAGTGGCCGCACCAGGAGCATCGCCGCCCCCGTGGTGCCGATGAAGCTCGCGGCCAGGCCGCCGATGCCGAGGAAGGCGGCGTTGACCGTCGGCGTGGCCTGCAGGTCGCCCTCGATCCGCACACCGCCGGTGATGCAGTAGAGCGCGAAGAGGAGCACGATGAAGGGAACGTACTCGGAGAGCATCGCGTTGGCGAGGACCGTCGCGACCGTGCTCCAGGAGGGGCCGGCGGCGGCCGGGGCCACGGTCGCATGGGCCGGGAAGTGCAGGTCGACCGGGTGGCGGTGGAAGAACGTGTAATACGCGAGCGTGACCAGGCCGAGGATGCCGGCGACCAGCAGCTTGCTGGAATTGTGCTCCCACCAGTGGGCGAACTGCGGGGTGAGCGGGAGCACGGCGATCGCCCCCAGCAGGAGCACGAAGGGGAGCACCGTGGGGAGCGGCGGCGAGACGGAGGCGTGGTCGGCGGTCGGCGGGTGGGCCGCATGCGGTGCCGAATCGTGGTCGGGCGCATGGTGGGCCGCTTGTGCCTGCACCAGCAAGTCACGACCATATTGGGGCCACCCGAAGACCGCGGCCAGGGCGTATGCTGCGAGCGCCGCCCCGATCATCACGAGCGTGGGATCGGTGCGGACGTGCGACTCGTGGGCAGCGGTCGGGCGGACGGTGTCGTGCATGGATGCAGTTGTCCTCGGGAAGGGAGGCCGCAAAATCGTATGAAACGCGGGGGAAAACCGAAAGCGCGATGACTGGAACGGCGTCGGGACCATCCGAAGTGTGGCTGCGCAGCAATCCGCGTCCGGCGGTGGCCGGGGCCGTCGTGGTCGCCCTGGCAGGAGCGGCGGCCGCCGCCGCGTTGTGGGTGGCCGGCGGTCCCGCCTGGGGCTGGTGGGCGCTCGCGGCGGCCGGCATGGCGGGTGGAGCCGTCGCGACGGCGGTTGTCGTGGCGGCGTCGCTGCCGCGGCTCGTGCGGCGGGGTGGCATGCTGCGGGTGCGGCTGGCGCCGCTGACCGCGCACGACGTCCCGCTCGAGATCGTGGAGTGCGTGTTTCCCGGATCAAGTCCCCTGGAGGGGAGCGAGGCGGCCCCCCGGCGCGTGGGCACCGTCGTCATGCGGCTGGCCGAGCGGGCCGTCGCCTGGAAAGAGCGGCCGACGTTCGCCGCCTGGGGCACCTGGAACGACGGCCATGTCGTCATCGACGGCCGGTGGTGCGAACCGCTGTCGCTGGCGGTCACGAAGCAGCTTGGGCAGCGAATCCTGGAGGCGAAACGCGAGGTGGCGGCGGCGGCGCGGCCGGAGGTGGAGCAGGCGTGCCGATGAACACGGCGACGACGGTATCTGGCGCCATCGTGCCGCGCCGATCGGCCTCCGGCGGCTGTGGCCTGCTCGTGAGCGTGCGCGACGAGGCCGAGGCCCGGGAAGCGATCGCCGGCGGGGCGACGATCGTGGACGTCAAGGAACCGGCACGCGGGCCGCTCGGTGCGGCTGCCTGCGACGTGACGGCTCGCATCGCCGCCGTCGTGGGGCGGAGAACGCCGTGGACGCTGGCCGGTGGCGAGTTGCGAGACGGCGTCGCCGCCATCCACGAGCACGTCCGGCGGACGATCGCGCTGCTCGACGAAGGCGTGCCGCCGGCCGCCGTGAAGGCGGGGCTGGCCGGTACGGCCGCGGGCGATTGGCAAGGGTTGTTCGGGGAGTTCGCGGCTGGTTTACCAGCGGGGGTCGCGCCCGTGGCCGTGGCCTATGCGGACTGGGAACGGGCGGGGAGTCCGTCGCCCGTCGAGGTGATCAGCGCGGCGACTGCGGCCGGAGTCGGCGTGCTCTTGGTGGACACGTTCGACAAAGCGGGTGGTCCGGTGGTTGGGCATGCGGAGTCGGCGGGGCGGGTCGCGGACTGGATCGGTCGGGCCCGGCGGGCCGGCATGCTTGCCGTGCTGGCCGGAAACCTCACGGCCGAGACGTTGCCGGCGGCCGTCGCCTGCGGCCCCGACGTCATCGCCGTCCGCTCGGCCGCCTGCGTCGGGGGGCGGTCCGGAACCGTGTGCGGGAAACTGGTCGGACGGCTTGGTAAACTTTGCGGCCGGGCGGGCCCCGAGATCGTCCCGCAGCCTCTGGAGTAGAACCGTGAAATCGCTCGAAGTGCGGGTGCCTCATTCCCTCGGCCGCGACGAAGTCCGCCGCCGGCTCGACGCGGCCATCGTCCGGGCACGCGACGAATATGCCGAGAAAGTCGGCGGCATCGACGCGTCGTGGGAGGGAGAAGACCGCCTTAAATTGATGCTCACGGTCATGGGCATGGACATCGACAGCGAAGTCGACATCCTCGTCGAGGAACTGGTCGTGCGGGTGGAAGTGCCCGGCATGGCCGGCCTGTTCGCCGGCCGGATCAAGGACGGCATCCAGGAGCGGCTGGGAGGATTGTTGGGCGCCCCGACCGTGTGACCGATTCGGTTGTCCGGCGGCCCCGGGTGGGGTCGCGACGATTGGGCCGGCCAGGCCGCGGGGGCCGGGCTTTCCGCCGCTCTGCTGACCGTAAGTGCCGATCTTCCACAGGGATTCCATGACCATGACCCAGCGTCTCGTCGTACTGCCTTCCCCGACGCCGCCTCCCATCGGCCGCGCCCATGCGCGGGTCCGTGGCGTGGTCGTCGGCATGCTGCTGCTCGCGCTCCTGGCGCCCGCCGTTCACGGCCAGCAAAATCCCGGCGTGCCCGAGGACGACCCGTTCGCCGATGAACTCAATCCGTTCGGGCGGCAGCCGGCCGCCGGCACGACGACACCGCGTCCGACCCCGCCTGGTCCGGCGACACGCGAGCCGGTGAAGCCGGCGCCGCAGTTGCCCGTGCCCTTCCCGGAAACGACCGTCCCCGGGCCGCCCGCCGAGCGCCGCCCGCCCCGCGATCGCGCACGCATGGAGCCGCGGGCGACCACCCGCGACCGGTTCGACACTCGCGACGAGTGGGAGCCTTCGCCGGCCGAGAAGATCGTGGCCGAGGCCGAGCAGCTCGATCTCAAGGGCGATCTGCAGGGAGCCCGCGGCAAGCTGCGCGAGGCGATCAAGCTCGATCCGAAATTGACCGTCGCCTATCTCGCACTGGGGGTCGTGTCGCGGCGACTCGGCGATCTCGAAGGTTCCGTCGATGCCTGCTCGAAGGGGTTGGCGATCGATCCGCAGGATCCGGAGCTGTACCTGCGACGCGGGATCGCCTGGTTTCATCTCGGACTCCACGGGATCGCCCTCGAGGACTTCGAGGATGCCGCCGGCATCGCCTACGACGACCCGCGTCCGGAACTGTGGCGCGGGCTGACGCTCATGGAGCTCGAGCGGCCGCTGGAGGCGATCAATGCCTATGCCTCGGCGATCCGGCGCGACCGCACGTTCATGCTCGCGTATCTCAACCGGGGGCTCGCCTACCTGCGGACCGAACAGCCGCGGAAGGCGGAGTTCGACTTCGACCAGGCGATCCGCCACGATCCCAAGGACGTGCGGGCCTGGTTCAATCGCGGCGTGGCCCAGGCCCAGCAGGGCAAGTTCGCCGAAGCGGTCGGCTCGTATGGCGAGGCGCTGAAGCGTGATCCCGCCTTCGAACCGGCGCGACGCAACCTCGACGCCGCTCGGTCTCGCGTGAGCCGCTGATCGGCCAGGCTCACGGAGCCGGGAAGTCGTCGCGGCTGCCGTCGGGGTCGGGCAGCAGCTGCAAAGAGTCGCGTGCAGGGAGTTCCACCTGCTCCTTCTCGAGCAGTGCCGCGAGCGCCCGCGGCGCGATGGCGTGCAGATCCGGCAGCGCCAGCGGGCCGGTGCCGTTCGCCAGGAGGCGGGCGGCCTCCGCATCGATCGTCCGCAGGCCGCCCAGCCAGAGTCCCCCGCGGTGCTTCGCCAGCGCCGCGGCCGTGGCGGGGGGCAGCGTCTGGAGCCGCTCACAGACGAGGACGCCTTCGTGCGTCGCCAGCGCCGCGGCCACGTCCGCGGGCAGGGTGGCGAGCCCCGGGAGGCGAATCTCGCCGGGGTGGCGGGCCAGCGCGGCGGCGGTCTCGACCCGCGGCGCGAGCGCGCCGGGGATGATCAGCGGCCCGTTGTGGCCCGCGAGAGCGGCGGCCGTCTCCGGCGCGAGCGCGGGCGGGAGCGTGATGCCGAAATAGCCGGATGCGGCGAGGGCGTGGGCCACGTCGACCGGCAGGCTCTCGAGCCCCGGGACCGCCAGCTCGCCGCCCTCGTTGGGGGCCAACGCGCGGGCGATCTCCGGTGTGAGCCGCTTCACCTTGGGCAGAAAGACATGGTCCTGTCTCGCGAGCCGGCCCGCGAGCGGCACGGATTCCAGAACCTCGAGATCGGGCAGCAGCATGCCCTGCAAGGACTTCAGTCGTGCGAGGGCCGCGGCAGCTTCGGGATCGAGGCGCGACAGGCCGCCGAGCACCACGCCCACGCCTTCGTGGGCGGCAAGGGCCCGCGCCGCCGCGACCGGCAGCGCTTCGAGTGACGGCAGGATGAGAAGGCACTTCGTGCGTGCGAGGCCTGCCGCCGTCGCCGGCGACAGTTCCTTCACGGCCGGCAGTTCCAGGGCGGTGCCCCAGTCCTCACCGCCGAAGCCGTCGAGCGCGGCGAGCAATTCCGGCGACGGCTGCGTTACGCCGCCGAGCGTGATCACGCCGCCGTAGGCCCGCAGTTCGCGGACGGCCTCGGGAGCGATGTCGGGGGCGGAGACCTCGAGATATTCGGCGAATTGGTTTCGCCACCGGCGCCACTCCGGGTCGCGCGTGAGGAACAAAAAGCCGTCGAGCCGACTGCCGGCTCCGGGCACCACGGCGGCATCGACGGCCGTCCAAAGCCGCGCGATGTCGTCGGCCGAGACGCCGCCGGCCCGCAGCGCGGCGTCGATCTCGGGACGTTCGCCGTGGACCGAAGGCTTGACCGCGGCGGCGGCGGCGAGGCCCCTGGCCGCGGCAGCGGTGAGAGCGTCGGCGGCGCAGGCAGGAACCGAGAAGCCCAGCAGGGCCGCGACGACGAGCGTGCCGGCGAGCACGGACGCGTGAGCGAAGATGGCGGTCGGAGGGTGATGGTGGCCGCTCATTCGCTGCTTTCCGTCGAGGGTGGGGCGAAGACCCGAAGTCGTTCGCCGTCGATCCGCCAAGCCAGACCGACGGGGCCGAGGACCTCGTCGAGCAGTCGTTCCCTGGAAACGTCGCGGACGTCGGCGCGGACGATCTCCCGGGCCGAGATGCCGCGATCGCGGAGCGATCGCTCGTCGATGTCCAGCTGCAGCCCGAACTGGCCGGCGAGGGCTGCGAGAACCTCGTCGACCGGTGCTGCGACCCGCAAGGTGAAGACGGCGGCCTGCGGCTGCTGCGGCGGACGGGCGACCGGCTTGCGCGGGGGCGGGCGGCGGGCGGGCGGGAGGTTCGTGTCGAGGGGCACGATCACGCCGCGGGCGCCGCCCGCGGCGGTGCGCCACTCGATGCGGCGGTCGAAGTGGGCGAGCACGAGGTCGAGTTTCTCGGCCCGGCTCATCGCCGGGAGGTCGGCCGCCGGAAAGTGATCGTGGGGAATGCCGTCGATGCCATCCAACGCCGCGAGACCGGCCTCGGCCGCCACGGCGGTGACGAGGTCCCGCGGGCGTGCAGCCGCAGGCCACGCCCAGGGGCTGCGGGCGCGGAGTGCGGTCCGCGCATCCGCCGGGAGGCGGGCGAGTTCGCGCTCCCGCGCGTCTTCCGCCCGCTCGCAGAGGTCGCGCCGGCCGCGGGGCACGATGCGGATCGACGATCGCAGTTCGGCGACTTCCGCCTCGACGGTGGCTGCGACGTTCGTCATCACGTCTCGCAGCGGCTGATCGCCGCCATCGACCGTGACCGGCGCGTCGGGGTCGATTCGCCGATCGACGATCACGGGCATGCCCGCGAGGTCCGTGGCCCGGGCCGACCAGTCGCGCAGCGGCAGCGCCTTCCACGACGCCCGCACCGGCTCGTCGAGGCCGGCCGCCGTGGCGCATGCGGCCGCGGTCAGCCAGAGGGCGACCGCTGCTGACGGGCCGCCGGCCGCGGCGGTAGGCTGACGGACGGATGCTGTCGAGAGAGTCGCCATGTGCCGAGTCCGGTGAGCGTCCGCCCCGAGGATACCGCGGCGGCGGCGAGGCGGCACGTCGTGCATCACGGGGGTGGCGCGGAGGGGGTGCCCGTGGCGGATGAGCGGCCGGTCGTCGTGCTCGGGGCCGGCATCAACGGCGCGGCGCTCGCCCGGGAACTCGTCCTCTCGGGCGTGCCGGTCGCCGTGGTCGATGCCGACGACGTGGCGTCCGGCGCCACCGCCTGGTCCACGCGGCTGATCCACGGCGGCCTGCGGTATCTGGAGTATGGGGAGATCGGGCTCGTGCGCGAGAGCCTGGCGGAGCGGGACCGGCTGGTGCGACTCGCGCCGCACTTGGTCGCGCCGCTGCCCTTCTACGTGCCGGTGCGCGGCCGGCTGGGTGGCCTGCGATCCGCGGCGGCCCGGCTCGTCGGTCTCGACGGCCTCGCCCGCCGGTGGCGGCCGCCGCGGGGGCGCGGGAGTTGGACCGTCGGCACGGGGCTTGCGCTCTACGACCTGCTCGCGAGCGACTCACGCTGGCCGCGGCACCGCACGGTGCGGGCCGGTGGCCTGGGGCTGCCGCGGGTCGATCGGGAGGCGTTCGCCTGGGGCTGCCTCTATGCCGACGCCCAGATGCTCTATCCCGAGCGGTTCACGGTCGAGCTGCTCGTCGATGCGCGGCGGGCCGCCGCCGAGGCGGGCACGGCCTGCGACGTGTTCACGCATCACCAGGTGATGTCGCTGGCGGACGGCGTGCTGCGGCTGGCGGGCACGGTCGGGCAGCCCGATGTCGCCCTGCGACCCGCGGCGATCGTCAACGCCACCGGCGCGTGGGTGGATCGCACGCTCGCGGCGGTGTTTCCCCAGGGCGGTGCGGAGGCCGAAGGCCGTCGATTGATCGGCGGCACGAAGGGGAGCCACCTGCTGCTGCGGGCGCCGCGACTGCGGGCCGCGCTCGCCGAGCACGGCGTCTACGCCGAGGCCGATGACGGACGACCGGTCTTCGTGCTGCCCTTCGGCCCCGACCTCGTGCTGGTGGGCACGACCGACATCCCGTTCGCGGGCGATCCGGCGACGGCTCGGGCCGACGACGCGGAGATCGAGTATCTGCTGGCGGCCACGGCCCGGCTCTTTCCCGACGTCGCTCCCGGCTCGGGCGACATGCAGCAGCACTACTGCGGCGTGCGGCCGCTGCCGGCGGCGGGGCCGACGCGTGGATCTCCGGCGGCGGTGACGCGGCGGCACATGCTCGTGCGGCACCCGCGCGCCCCGCTGCCGGCCTGGTCGATCGTCGGCGGCAAGCTGACCACCTGCCGCAGCCTCGCGGAGTCGGCGGCCCGGGAGGTGCTCGCGGCGCTCGGTCGGCCGGTCCGCGGCTCGTCGCGGGAGCGGCCGCTGCCGGGCGCGTGCGCCGGCGAGTCGCGGGCCGCGACGCAGCAGGCAACGGAGGCACGCGCGCGCGAGGCCGGATGCGCGGGCGTCGATCCGGCAGCCGTCGCATCGCGATTGCTCACGCTCTTCGGGAGCCGCGCTCCCGCCGCAATGACCACGATCGCCGCCCGGCCCGGCATCATCCGCGGCAGTCTGCTGCCGCGCGCGGCGGTGGAGTTTTGCGTGCGCGAGGAATGGGCGCGGACGCTCGACGACGTCGTCGAGCGGCGGCTGATGCTGGCGTTCGACACCGGGCTGTGCCGCGACACGCTCGCGGACGTGGCCATGGCGCTTGCGGACCTCGGTCTCGTCGCCCCGGCCGACGTGGACGGCGCGGCGGCCGCGTACGCCGCCCGCCTGCATGACCGGTATGGAAGATGGCTCCCAGGGAGGCCGGGCATCGAGCCCCGGGATGGACGATGAGCGATCGCACGCGGTTCGTGCTGGCGTTGGATCAAGGCACGACGTCGAGCCGGGCCATCGTCTTCGATGCCCGCGGCGGTGTCGTGGCGGTGGCCCAGGAGGAGTTTCCGCAGCATGCGCGAACGGCCCATGGTCCCGACGGAACTGAACTGGGCATCGTCGAGCACGACCCCGAGGATATCTGGCGGTCGCAGCTGGCCTGTGCCCGGGAGGTGCTGCAGAAGGCCGGTATCGACCCGCGGCAGGTGGCGGCAATGGGCATCACCAACCAGCGCGAGACGACGATCCTCTGGGATCGGGCCACGGGCCAGCCGGTGGCGCCGGCGATCGTCTGGCAGAGCCGCGTCTCGGAGCCGATCTGCGCACGGCTGCGGGCCGCGGGGCTCGAGGACGAGATTCGACGCCGCACGGGGCTGCTGCTCGACCCGTATTTCTCCGCCACGAAGATCGTGTACCTGCTGGAGACGGTGCCCGGCCTGCGGGAGCGGTGCGCCCGCGGCGAGGTGCTGTTCGGCACGGTCGACTCGTTCCTGATCTGGCGGCTGACGGGCGGCAAGGTGCACGCCACCGACGTCACCAACGCCAGCCGCACGCTGCTCTTCGACATCGATGCCATGGCGTGGAGCGACGAGCTGTGCGGAATGTTCGGCGTGCCGCGGGCGATGCTGCCGGACGTGCGGCCCTCGGGCGGATCGTTCGGCGTTGCGGAGGCGACGCTCCTGGGGGCGGAGACGCCGATCATGGGCTGCGCCGGCGACCAGGAGGCGGCCGCCTTCGGGCAGGGATGCGTGCGGGCCGGCGAGGCCAAGTGCACCTATGGCACCGGCGCGTTTTTGATGTTCGCGATCGGGGACAAGCCGGTGCGGAGCCGCCATGGCCTGCTGACCACGCCCGCCTGCCTGCCGGCGGGCGGCAGCGGGCACGGCTACTGCCTCGAGGGGTCGGTGTTCGTCGCGGGGGCGCTGGTGGGCTGGTTGCGGGACGGACTGGGCCTCATCGAACGGGCGGCTGACATCGAGGCGCTGGCGCGGGGCGTGGATTCGAGCGCCGGCGTCGTGGTGGTGCCGGCGCTCACCGGCCTCGGGGCGCCGCACTGGGATCCGCACGCCCGGGGAATGATCATCGGCCTGTCGCGGGCCACGCACCGGGCCCATGTCGCCCGCGCCGCGCTCGAGGCGATCGCGTTGTCGGTCGCCGACGTGGTCAATTGCATGCAGCTTGACGCCGGCGTGCCGCTCGGCCGGTTGCGGGTCGACGGCGGAGCATCCGCCAACGACCTCCTCCTGCAGATCCAGGCCGACGTGCTCGGGCTGCCGGTGGACCGGCCGGTGGTGCTGGAGACGACCGCGCTGGGCGCCGCCCTGCTGGCTGGCATGGCGGAGGGCTTCTATGCCGACGCCGCGGCCGTCGCCGACGCCCGCCGTGTTGAGCGGACGTTCGAGCCGCGGATGGACGCGGCCGACCGCACGCGGTTGCGGGCGCTGTGGCGCGACGCCGTGGAACGCTGCAAAGGCTGGGCCCGCGCGGGCCGCGGTCAATAAGTCCGCGTGCTCGCCGTCGCGCCCTGCTCGGCCATGGCGACGCGGCCGGCGTACTTGTCGGGGTTCGCCGCGAAGGCGTCGCGAGTCGCCGGCGATGCGAAGAGATACATGCGGGACTGGCAGACGACGCCGTAGCGCCGCTGGCCGGGCATGCTCTTGCCCTGCTCGAAGGCGAGCACCGGGTCGTCGCCCGACAGGGCCGGAGCGTAGCGGTCAGGGTCGGTGAGGAAGGTCTTCTGCTGTTCGGGGCCGGCGAAGAGATACGTGCGGCCCCGGTGACGGGCGCCGTACTGCGGCCGTCCCTCGGTCCAGACCTGCTTCTCCGCAAGCGTCACCGGGCAGTAGCCCTCGAGGCCCAGCGGCATCGTCGCCTCGGCGACCGGGCTGGCCGCGGTCGTGGCTGGCGGCGCGGTCGGAGGGGCCGCTGCCACCTGGCCGGGCCACTGCGGGCGGGCGGGAGGCATCGTGGGCGGGGGCTCGGGCTTGGCGGGCGCGGCTTCCGGCTTGCGCACGAGGCCGGCGAACGGCTTTTGGATCGCCGCCATGATGCCCGTGGCAGGCTTGGCGACGGCGGGGGCGGCGCCCTGTTCTGATGCCGTGGAAGGCATGTCGGAGATGCTGGCCGACGTCTCCGGTGCGCTCGTGCCCGCCGTGGCGAGCCAATTCGGTGCAGCCTCCGACGGCTGCGCGGCGACGGCGGCGCCTTGGGCGACGGGTTCGATCGTGGGCCGAGCCGTGGTCGCGGGCGGCGCTGCCAGCGCGAGCGGCGCCGTCGCGCGTTCGGCCGTCCACGTCGGCGGCACCCGCGGCAGGGTCGGCTCCTGAACGGCGGGCGCTGGAGCACCGGCAAACGAGTCGTGCAGATCCACTGGGTGGGGCCCGCCCGCGGTGGCGGACGCCGTCCCGTCGGCGGCGAAGTTCGAGAGTTGCCTCACCTTGGCGGTGAGCATCGAGATCGAGCCGCGCGTCGCCGCCTCATGGGTTGCAGGTGCCAGCGGTGTCGCAGCCTGCGGCCGCGGGGCGTCGCCGACAGCCGCGGTCTGCCGGGTGGAGACGTCGCGGGCCGCCTGTGCCGCCGCGGTGATGAACGCCGGGGCGGCGTTCGGGCACTCAAAGGCGGCCAGTTTCCGATCGCCGGCGTCGAGCACCACGGCGGTGGGCACGTGGGAGACTTCCAGGCGGCGGGTGAGTTCAGGGTCGCCCTCCACATCGAGCACCACGGGCTCGAAGCATGCGGAAAGGAGCGCGTTGACGCCCGCGTCGGCCTGCAGGGCGGTTGCAATGCCACGGCTCTCCTCGCTCCAGGAAGCGACGAACACGGCCAGCACGGGCCGCTGGCTCGCGGCGGATGCGGTTCGGGCGCCTGGGAGGTCGGCATGCCAGGGGGCCGTAGCGGCGGCGAAGGCCGAGCACCAAGTGGTGCAGGCCAGGCAGGCGGCGACGGCGAGCGATGGGCGGCTGATCCAGGTCGCGTGTTGCAGGAGCATCGGACTGCCTCGTTGCGGAAAGGAGCGGCCGGATGCCCCTGGCCCCGACGAACAACGCCCCCTCCATCTCTATCGGTCGAACCGGTCGCAGGAATCGCGACGAAAATGCGGCCCGCAGCCTACCGCTCCTGCCCTCCCTGCCACCGCGTCTCCGCCCGTCAGCACGGCGGGACTGCCGCTTTTGCCGGAAGCCCCCTGTTTTTTGGCGACTTGACAATTTCGCGGGGCGGCCGGATACTCTTTTTCGTCGTCATTCAAGCGACTCCGCGGGCCGCTCACGAGGCTGCGGAAGGCTTCTTCAGTAGTTTTCGTCGCTCGTATTCGCCTCTCGTTTTCCCTTTAGGGTTTTTCGGGGCGGACCGCGGCTGGAAGCGGAAGCATCACGGGTCTGGTTCGCCGTCGGCGGTTCGTCCGCCGCAGAGGCTCCCCGCAGGTTCCGCGCCCCGTGTCTCCGTCTTCTGTTGGCCGTTCCGGAACCTGATCTCCCGATGGAGAGTGCGTTCCAGGGCGGGCTCGACGTCCGTCGCTCGTCGGCGGATTGCGTCCGCAGCGTGCGGGCGTCAGCGGGTTTGTTTTTCACTTTGGAGTGGTGGTCTATCCATGTCGAAGCGGAGGCGTTCGCGGGGCCGTCAGGGATTCGGCGGTCAGCCCGGTCAGGGTGGTTTTCAGCCCGGTGCCCAGGGGCAGGGTGGCGGGTATCAAGGCGGCGGGTACGGCGGTCGGCGGCGTGGTCGCTACCGTCGCGGCGGCGGCGGGGGCGGTGGCCCGGTCCCGGCAGGCGCCGGTGCGGTGGGCATGGACAGCGAGGGCATGCGGCCGCCGGAGCCGGAGCCCGAGGTCGCGGAGAACGGTGAGCCGATCCCGCTGGAGCCGGGCAGCGGCGTGCTCGAGATGCATCCCAACGGCTACGGGTTTCTGCGCAGCCCGGAAACGAACTACACGCGGGAGCGGACCGATCCGTTCGTGCCCGCCACGATGATCGAGCGGTATCGCCTGCGCGAAGGTGTCGCGATCAAGGCGCTCGTGCAGCCCGGACGGCGGCAGCAGGGCCCGCGGGTTCGCGAGATCCAGGAGGTCGAGGGCATGGCGCCCGACCTCTATCCGAACGTGAAGACGTTCGACCAGCTGACACCGATCAACCCCGAGACCTGGCTGCGGCTGGAGACCGGCCAGCAGCCGCTCACGACCCGCGTCATGGACCTGCTCACGCCGCTCGGCAAGGGGCAGCGGGCCCTGATCGTGGCGCCGCCGCGCACCGGCAAGACCGTGCTCCTCCAGCAGGTGTCGCAGGCCATTTCCACCAACCACCCCGAGCTCTCCCTTGTGATGCTGCTCATCGACGAGCGGCCCGAGGAAGTGACCGACATGCGGCGGACGGTGAAGGGGGACGTGCTCGCCAGCAGCCTCGACTGCGACGTCGAGAGCCACGTCCGCCTGTCGCAGCTCGTCATCGAGCGCTGCAAGCGGATGGCCGAGACGGGCAAAGACGTGTTCCTGCTCATGGACTCGATCACCCGCATGGCCCGGGCGTTCAACAAGTGGGTCGGCAACACAGGCCGCACGATGAGCGGCGGCGTGGACATCAAGGCGCTCGACATTCCCAAGAAGTTGTTTGCCACGGCCCGCGTGTTCGAGGAAGGGGGCTCGCTGACGATCGTCGCGACGGCGCTGGTCGATACCGGCAGCCGGATGGACGAGCTGATCTTTCAGGAGTTCAAGGGCACGGGCAACATGGAGCTCGTGCTCGATCGGAAGCTGGCCGACCGTCGTGTCTGGCCGTCGATCGACATCTCGCAATCGGGCACCCGCCGCGAGGAGAAGCTGCTCGATCCCAACACGCTGCACGCCTGCAACATGCTGCGGCGGACACTGTCGAGCATGCATCACGTCGATGCGATGGAGCAGCTCACGAAGCAGTTGGCGAAGTTCAAGAGCAATCGCGAGTTCATCTCGCTGATCGCCAGTTCACGCGAGGATTAGTCGTCCGTGGAAAAAGCCTGCTTGCGAGACTGGAACCGGCTGAGCCAGTAGGCGTACTGCGGATCACCGCAGCGGAACGAGAACTTCGCGTCGGGGAGGCGGTCGCCGCGATGTCCCTCCGACTGCACGCGAATCACGAGCGTGCCGTCCGTGCGCTGCTCGATCGAGAGCCGCTCGTCGGGAATCCTCGCGGGCTCCGAATTGCCTGGCATGCGAACCGCTCGCTCGTGGGTGTCGGGCCGCCGCGACATGTCGCAGAGCGACGGGCGTCCGGACCCGTGAGTCGCATTATGGACCATCGATATGATGGATTCCAGCCACGGCGATGCCGCTTTTTGACACCACGCGCAGGGCATTTCTATACTCTTTGCCTGGTTGGTCGCCTTTTCCCGGAGTTCGCCCTATGACGCAGTATGCGTCGCTTGCCGACGACTTCTACGTCAACATGAACCTGGCGACGGAGATGGACCTTCCCTCCCAGCGGGAGACGATCCTTCATTATTTCGAGCGGGTGCAGAAGAAGTTCCCCTCGATGCGGAAGTTCTACTGCCGCGACAAGCGCGACTACGTGCTTGAGGAAGACAAGGAACAGGGTCGGTATCGGTGGGCGGCCGTGGAGTCGAAGCGGCTCTGCTCGGGGCAGGTGAATCCCCCGTCGCTCGAGGCCGTGCTCGAGCAGCATCGGCTCGTGCTCGATCTGGCGCCCGCGTTCCTGTCGGTCAGCCCGCTGGACTGCGAGGCCCTCGACGTCCTGTTCGGCTTCGATTTCGCCTACCGTGGCAACCACAACGCCCTGCTCGCCGAGGCGCTCGGCGTGGGGCCGGCCTTCGACCGGCTCGGCGACGCGCCGGGGGCCCGGGTGATCAACTACGAGCCCTCGCTCACGGTGGCGCTCGACGAGGACTGCCGGATCCAGGTGCGGATCAGCACCGAGACGCGCACCAACGCCTTCCAGGTGCGGACCGGCGAGTTCACCGAGGACCAGTTGAGCGTGTACGTCACCGCGCGACAGTACGGCAGTCTCGAGCCCGACACGAGCTACGTCGAGGCGATGGACCGCCTGGCCCAACTCGCCCGCGACGTCGTCGACAACTGCGTGGTCGAGCAGATCCTGCGGCCTCTGGCCCGCACGATCGCTCTGAAGTAGCCGCTTTTCCGGCGTCCGCTACCGTCTGCCGCCTTCACCACGCGGCTTGCTGCGGGCGTCGAGGTTGCCGGCGATCACGATGCCGATGGCCTCCACCCAGCTGGGCACGTCGCGGACGTTGTCGAGCCCGCTCTCGGCGAGGATTTCGTCGTCCTCCGGACGGGATTCCCGGCGTGGAGCCTCGCGGCCGGCTTCCTCGATCCCGAGGAACTCGAGGCCTTCGTCGTCCTCGTCGTAGCCTCCGGCCACCGGCGCGAAGTCGGCGCGACGGCCTCGCGAGAGCGTCGAGGATGATGACCGCAGCTCGGAGTCCGAACGCCGTCCGCGGCGGCCCTGCCCGGAGCGGCTCGAGCCGCTGGCTCCGCCTGCCTCGCGGCCGGAGCCGGCGCGACCCTCCCCGCGACGGCGTCGCCGCCGCCGTCGGCCGCGGCCTTCCCCATCGTCGTCGCCAGCGCGGGCAGCCTCGCCCTCGGCCCGCGGCTGGTCTGCACGCGGCGCGGGACGCACGCCGTAGCCGGAGGGCAGGGGCTCGTCGTCCACCGCATCGGCGGTTCGGTCTGCAGGGGCTTCGCGGCGCTCGCCAGTCTCGCGGCCGGCGGCATCGCGCTCTCCGCGCGAGCGGCCGCGACCACCGCGGCGTCCACGGCGGCGCCGCCGTCGCGGGCGGTCGCCATCCTCGTCGGTCGGCCGCTCACGCCCCGCCGCGTCGGGCCCACGCCCGTCGTCGCCAGCCGGCGCGAACAGGTCGGCCTCGATCGGTTCGAGCTCGGATCGCGTGGCCGTCCGGGACTCGTAATCGCCTTCGTGCGTGCGTGGCGACCGCGGTTCGCCCTCCGGGCCGCCGCGCGGGCGGTCGTCGAAGTCGCGGTCGCGCGGTTCGCGGGCCACGGAGCCACGTTCCTCACCGGACTCGGGCCGGTCGCCATCACGCCGCCCACGGCCACGACCACCGCGCCGGCCGCGCCGCCGTCTGCCGCGTCGTTCGCCACCGTCTTCGCCGCGTTCCGCGCTGCGTTCTTCGCCGTGCCGTTCGCCGCCGTCATCCACGCGTTGATCGCCATCATCCCCGCGGGCCGCTCGAAAGGCCGTCTCGTCGCGGGGCGGAGCTTCAGCCCGATCCCGGTCCACCCGCGGGGGGCGGTCGTCGGTGTCGCGATCGTGACGGGGCGGAGCAGGGATCGGCCGTGCGGCAGGCCGGGGCGGTTCCGCCGCAGGGCTCCCGCCGATGCCGAGATCCGAGGCGAGGGCGTCCCAGTCGCCGCCTGCGGCGGGGGTGGGACGGGGCTTGGGCTCCGACCGCGGACGTGGGGCCGGCTTCGGGGGCGGTGCGGGGCGCGGCGACGACGGTTCAGAGGCGGGCGACGCACCGAGCGACTCGGCGAGCGACGCCCAAGGGTCGTGGGGATCGTGTTCCGACATGATGGGGCTTCCAGGGCGGGGACTCATGGCGGCCGTCGGGCAGCCGGTCCAAACGTCCTGAAAGGATACAACAACCGCCCCCGATTCGTCAGGTCACGGCGTTTCCTCCGTGGCGGGGGCTCACGGCGACGCGGTGAGCGTGCGGATCAGGCTGCCGTTGTCGGCGACCTCGAACAGCGGGCGATACGGGCTGGCGAGGCTCCGCCGCGAGCGACCCGCCGGGTAGTACACGACGTTCACGCCCAGGTTCCACGCCGCCGGCGAGAACTGCGACACCGCGCCTCCGGGAAGGACGTCGATCGTCTGTGTCTTTCCCGGAATGACGTAGGTGAAGGTGCCCTCGAGGGCGAGGGACCGGCCCATCGGAGCCCGCACCAGCGTGCCGATGAGGCCGTCGTTCTCGCTCGTGGCACCGCCCCACACCTTCCATTCGTTGGCGTCGCCGAACTGCAACCGGTAGAAGCCCGTGTAGAGGTCGAGCGTGCTGGCCACGCCGTTGGACTTCGTGATCGGGCTGAAGAGGCCGTTCTGGTCGCCAAGGTTTGCGGCTCCCCAGAAGCCGACTTCGTGGTAGCCCCAGACGTAGCTGATCTCGGCCCGGATCTGGGAGACGTCCACATTGTCGAACCAGTTGTCGCTCAGGTAGTCGTACACGGCACCGCCCTGCAGGCCCCGTCCCTCGAAGGCCCGGGTGAAGAAGCCGGTGGTGATGAAGTTCTGCGTGCGGGCGTTCTTCTCGAAGGCGGTCGTGCCCACCTCGACCGACGCCGGCTGGAAGTTGGTCTGCGTGCCCCGCCAGCCGACCTGCCAGCCGACACCGAAGGCGTTCCAGAACGGCATCGCCCAGTTGAGGTATTCGTTGGTGCCGAAGTTGCCGTTGATGCCCAGGTCCGTGGAGTTTGTGAAGGACGTGATACCGGCGCTGGCCGTGAAGTCGCGATACCACCTCCAGCCGTAGTACGGCTTGCCGAACTGCCGCAGCCAGGCACAGATCCGGCCGTGCGGCAGGCACATGTAGCACTCGTCGTCCTCGCACTCGTACGGGTCGTCGTAGAACGACTCGACGTGGAGTTCCGAGGGATACTCGCCCATCAGCAGGCCGTCGTCGCCCGGCATGGTCATCATGCCGGGGTCGTATTCGCCCGGCATGGCGCCGGTCATCTCGCCCGGCATGTCCATGGGCAGCGATTCGCCGGGCATGGACTCGATCACGGTCTGACCCCCAGCGTCCATGCTCGGGGACGGCGTGGGGAGCGTCTCCGTTGCCCCGGCGCCCGGCGGCGTGCGGCCGGGAACGCCGGCGTCGTCGAGGCCGCCCACGGAGGGGGCCTGGGCCATCACGGATGGAATGCCTTCCGCGTTCATCGCCAGTCGCTCGGGGCGGCTGCGCGTCGGTTCGTAGCGGGGCGCGAGGCCGCCACCGAGCCGTGCGGCCGGGGCGCGGGACTGCGTCCGGCCCGCCGTCCGCTCCATGGCAGCGACCTGCCGGCCTTCCGGCGCGAGAATCGGGCGGCCGACCTCGCCCTGGGGCGATCGCATGACGTTGAGGCCGAGCAGGCCGTCGGGGTTGCTCGGATCGAAGGCCTGCCGCATGGCGCCGGAGATGCGGTTGGGGCTCGCATAGTCGCCCCGGGCCTGGCCGCGGGTGCGCATCGGAGCGTAGGACGTGGGCGGCTGCGGCCTCCGGGCGGTCGTTCCAACCGCGGGCACGCCATCGGGCAGGGTCACCGACGCCGGCGGGCCGGCGGGCGGCACGACGGCCGGCGTCGTGTCGGCGAGCGGCGCGGGCTCCGTCGTGGCGGGGCTCGCGGGAGGCGTCGGTTCGGCCGCGGCTGCGGTGGAGCTGGAGGATCGATGCGGGGTCCACTTGAGCTGTGCCTGGCCCGCGGTCTGGCCGACCGGGTCGGCGGCGAACGTGGTCGACACCGCGAAGGCGGTGGCGAGCAGGCCCGCGATCAAGGGCTGGGAACCGGCGTGGACGTTCATGGCATCACCTCCGAACCGATGCTCTGCGCGCCGGGGTGGCGCGGCAAAGACTCCGCGATCGGAACAGTTATCGGCACCGGCACCCGCGGAACTTCCGCCAAAATCCGCGCGATCGGTGGGGCTTGCCCGGATTGCCCGGCTTGCCATGATCGTGGTGCCGATGGGGGCGTCATAAGTCCCACACTTGATCCTTGCGCGTTTCCCCAAAAAGCCCCGGGCGGAAGCCCGGGGATCCCCCGGCTCCCGCCGTGGGCTTGTTGGATCCTCGTCGCGCCAGAGTGCGCGAGGATCAGGTGTGAGCCGCTTAGGCCAGGATCAAGGCGGCGGCAAGGTCGTCGCGGAGGTCTGGGAAAGCCTCGAGGCCGACGGCCAGCCGGATCAGGCCGTCGGCGATGCCCACGGCCCGGCGGGCTGCCGGGTCATAGGACCCGTGCGACATCAGGGCGGGCAGTTCGATCAGGCTCTCGACGGCACCCAGGCTGACGGCCAACTGGAAGAGCCGCGTCGATTCCACGACGCGGCGGGCCTGTTCCGCGGTGCCGTCGATCTCGAAACTGACGATCGTGCCGAAGCCACCGGTCATCTGTTGCGTCGCGAGGGCGTGCCCCGGGTGGGCCGCGAGGCCGGGATAGAGGACGCGGCGCACGCGCGGCTGGCTCGTCAGCCATTCGGCGAGTTCGAGGGCCGTGGCCGACTGGGCCTGGACCCGCAGTTCGAGCGTCTTCAGCCCGCGGGAGCAGAGAAAGGACTCGAGCGGCCCCATCACGGCGCCGGTCGCGTTTTGCAGCCAGTGCAGCCGCCTGCCCAGCTCCGCATCGCGAACGACCAGCGCGCCGCCGAGCAGGTCGCTGTGGCCGCCGATCGACTTCGTGGCCGAGTGCATGACGATGTCGGCGCCGTGCGCCAGCGGACGCGTGAGGGCCGGCGTGGCGAGCGTGGCGTCGCAGGCCAGCAGCGCGCCGGCGGCGTGCGCGATCTCCGCGCAGGCCGCGATGTCGGTGATCGAGAGCAGCGGGTTGCCGGGCGACTCGATCCACACGAGTTTCGTTCCGGGCACGACGGCCGCCGCCACGGCCGCAGTGTCCGACGTGTCGACGGCGGTGACGAGGATGCCCTGGGCCACGAGCACGCGGTTGAAGAGTCGCCAGGTGCCGCCGTAGATGTCGGTGCCGGTGACGATCCGGTCGCCGGGGGCGAGCAACTGCGTCACGCAGTGCGTAGCCGCCATGCCCGAGGCGAAGGCCAGGCCGCGGACGCCACCGTCGAGGTCGGCGAGCGTCCGCTCGAACGCGTGCCGCGTGGGGCTGCCCGTGCGGGCGTAGTCGTAGGCGGTGGACATCGACGCGTCGGGCTGCACGAACGTGCTCGCCAGGTGGAGCGGCGGCACGACGGCGCCCGTGGCGGGGTCGCGTTCCTGGCCGACGTGGATCGCGCGGGTGCGGAACTGCATGTCAGGATCCTCGAACGGATGGAATCGATGCGTCGCCGCACCACGCGGCGGACAAGCGGGACAAGGCCACGAGGGCTTGTTCCGGGTTTACCCCAGCGCCTGGGCGAGGTCGGCGATCAGGTCGGCCGAGTCTTCGATCCCGCACGCCAGGCGGATCATGTTGTCGGGGATGCGAAACGCGGCCCGCTCGGCGGGCGTGTAGTTCCAGTAGCTCATCACGAGCGGCTGCTCGATGAGCGACTCGACGCCCCCGAGGCTGGGCCCGATCCGCGGGATCCGCGCGGCGTCCACGACGTCGGCCGTGGCCCGCCAGTCGGCATCCTTGACCAGGAACGTGACCAGGCCCCCGTAGCCGCGCATCGAGCGGGCCGCGACGGCGTGGTAGGGATGGCTCTCGAGACCGGGGTAGAACACCCGTTCCACCCGCGGGTGGCTTTCCAGGAAGCGGGCCACGGCCAGTCCGTTCGCGTTGTGACGCTCCATCCGCAGGGCGAGCGTCTTCAGGCCGCGCTCCAGCAGGTAGGCGTTGTGGGGCGAGTTCACGCCCCCCATGGTGCCGCGGAGTTTGCGGACCGGCTCGAGTTTCTCGCGGCTGCCGATCACGACGCCGGCGAGCAGGTCGTTGTGGCCGCCGAGATACTTCGTG
>Ga0315900_10004271_pt1 | contig 20253 bp, 18 predicted proteins | sample LakEriMetagenome_FD_203521 | JGI IMG/M metagenome (GOLD analysis project Ga0315900, IMG submission 203521) | Freshwater fungal communities from buoy surface, Lake Erie, Ohio, United States - Buoy 12 MA114 | ecosystem: Environmental > Aquatic > Freshwater > Lake > Lake biofilm | place: USA: Lake...
CGCTCACCTGCTGCTGCAAGGTGATGCGGGGATCGAACATGACCCGCAGCAGGCCGATCACCTCGAGCCGCGGGTTGAGGTTGGCATGCACCTGCTGGATGGTGTTGACGAGGTCGGACAGGCCCTCGAGCGCGAAGTACTCGCACTGCATCGGCACGATCACGCCATGCGCGGCGCACAGGCCGTTGAGGGTGAGCATGGACAGCGAGGGCGGGCAGTCCACGAGGATCAGGTCATAGTCAGCGTCCACCCGGGCCAGGGCCTCGCGCAGCCGGCCTTCGCGGCGGTCCAGGTCCACCAGCTCCACCTCGGCGCCGGCCAGCTCGCGGTTGGCGCCCAGCACGTCATAGCCGCAGGCCTCGGAGGTGACTCGCGCCTCGGCGATCGTGGCCGACTCCAGCAGGACGTCATACACCGACAGCGCCAGTTCGCGCTTGTCCACGCCCGATCCCATCGTCGCGTTGCCCTGCGGATCAAGGTCGACCAGCAGCACGCGTTGGCCGATGCGGGCCAGCCCCGCCGCCAGGTTGACGGTGGTGGTGGTTTTGCCCACCCCGCCCTTCTGGTTGGCGACGCAAAAGATCTTGGCCATGGGAGTCCTCAGGTTCTGCGAGAGTTTTAGTGGGTGTGGGCGCTTACTTGCTCAACACCATCCGGAGGCCGAAACCGACCAGGCACAGGCCGGCCAGCGCCTCGAGCGCCCGCGACACGGCCGGTCGGGCCCGCAGGCGTTCGGCCAGGAAATGGGTGAGCAGAACCACGACCAGGCCATAGGCGAAGGTGAGGCTGGCGATGGTGCCGGCCATCACGCCGAAGGTCAGCCAGCCCTGGTGGCGGGCCGGGTCGACAAACAGCGGAAAGAACGCCATGTAAAAAACGATCGCCTTGGGGTTGAGCAGGGTGATCACCGCCGCCTGGCGGAAGTAGTGCCGGGGCTGGATCTGCAGCACCGGCTTGTCACCCGGCTTCGCGGTCAGCATGCGCACGCCCAGCCAGGCCAGGTACGCCGCCCCCAGCCACTGGACCGCCTGGAACGCCGGCGGCCACGCCACCAGCAGGGCGGCGACGCCGGCCACGGCCGCCCACATCAACACCTGGTCGCCGGCGATCACGCCCAGTGTGGCGGCCAGTCCGCCCCGGATGCCCCCTTTGCTGGTCGAGGTGATGAGGGCCAGGTTGCCCGGGCCGGGAATCGCCAGGAACAGGAGGATGGTGGCGACGAAAGCGCCGTAGTCTGCTACGCCGAACATGGAAGATCCCGGAAGTCCGGGCCTGCGGGTCAGTCGATGAGGAGCGCCGAGTTTACGTGAGCGGCTGTGTCTTTTTGAGCCAGACGATGCAACGCTCGGCATCCAGCCCCGGCACCCGCAATGGTTCCACGTGAAACACCGCCACGCCGGGGGGCAGGCCGGCGATTTCCGGCTCCGGATGGCGGCCTTTCATGGCCAGCCAGACGCCGCCCTCCGCCAAGGTGCCGGCAGACCAGGTCACGAAATCGGCCAGCGAGGCAAACGCGCGGGAGCAGACCACATCGTACGGCGCGGTCAGGCGTTCGACCCGCGCATGCAACCCACGCAGGTTGGGCAACTTCAGCTGAACCGCCACCTGCTGGATGAAGGCCGCCTTCTTGGCCACGGTGTCCACGCAGTCCACCTCCAACTCGGGGCAGCAGATCGCGATCACCACGCCCGGCAGGCCGGCACCGGCACCGACATCCAGCAGGCGCACCGGGCTGGCTGGAGCGCGGGGGGCGGGGGGAGCGGGGGGCGGCGCCGGCCCATCCGCCGCGCCCGGCGCAGCAGACGACGCCGCCCGGTGCGCCATCTGCCGTCGCAAGGGCGGCACCACGGCGAGGCTGTCCATCAGGTGGTGGGTGAACATCTCGTCCGGATCCCGCACAGCCGTGAGGTTGTACACCCGCGTCCACTTCTGGATCAGGCCCAGGTAGTCCAGCAACAGGGCCTGCCGCTCGGGCGGCACCGACAGCCCCAGGGCCGTCAGCCCGGCACGCAGCCGGTCGGCCAGCGGGCCGCTCAGGCCGGAGGCCGTCACCGATGGGGCGTGGGCTGGAAGATCGCCCGGAGACGAGGGCTCGGCCATGCGCGGTCAGGCCGCCTGCCGGGTCGCGGGCGAATCCGGCGGCACCCCCTCGAAGCCCTTGAATCGGCTCTTCTTCAGGTGCACTAGCAGCAAGGAGATCGCCGCCGGCGTCACGCCGGAGATCCGGGAGGCCTGACCCAGGGTTTCGGGCCGGTGCCTGGCGAGCTTCTGCCGCACCTCGATGCTCAGGGCCGCCACCTGCAGGTAATCCAGCTCGGCCGGCAACCTCAGGTGCTCGTACACCGCCGCGCGCTCGACCTCGCCCTTCTGACGCTCGATGTAGCCGGCGTACTTGGCGCCGATCTCAATCTGCTCCACCACTGGCGCATACAGCTCGCCCAGCGTTTCACGTGAAACCTCAGCGCTGGCGTAACGGGCACCGTCCATGCCCACCAGCGCCTCATACGCCACTCCCGGCCGACGCAGCAGGTCACCCAGGTTGTATTCATGCTCGATCGCCTTGCCCAGCACTCGCTCCGACTCGGCGGCCGGAAGGCTGCGCGGATTCACCCAAGTGCCCTTGAGCCGCTCAGTTTCACGTGAAACCGCGTCGCGCTTGCGGTTGAAGGCCTCCCAGCGGGCATCGTCCACCAGCCCCAGGCGGCGACCGGTCTCGGTCAGGCGCATGTCCGCGTTGTCTTCCCGCAGTTGCAGGCGGAACTCGGCCCGGCTGGTGAACATCCGGTAGGGCTCGGTCACACCCTTGGTGATCAGGTCGTCAACCAGCACCCCCAGATAGGCCTCGTCCCGGGCGGGCACCCAGGGCTCCTGCCCCTTCACCTGCAGCGCCGCATTGATGCCGGCGAACAGCCCCTGAGCCGCCGCCTCCTCATAGCCGGTGGTGCCGTTGATCTGGCCGGCGAAGAACAGGCCACGGATCGCCCGGGTCTCGAAGCTGCTTTGAAGGCCACGCGGGTCAAAGTAGTCGTACTCGATCGCATAGCCCGGCCGGAGAATGTGCGCCTTCTCCAGCCCGGGGATCGATCGCACCAAGGCGTACTGGATGTCGAACGGCAGGCTGGTGGAGATCCCGTTCGGATAAATCTCGTGCGTGGTCAGCCCCTCGGGCTCCAGGAAGATCTGGTGGCTGTCCTTGCCGGCAAAGCGGTTGATCTTGTCCTCGACGCTCGGGCAATAACGCGGCCCCACCCCTTCGATCTTGCCGGTGAACATCGGGCTGCGGTCAAAGCCCGAGCGGATGATGTCGTGGGTGCGCTCGTTGGTGTGGGTGATCCAGCAGGGCACCTGCCGCGGATGCATCTCCGCCCGGCCCATGAAGCTGAACACCGGCACCGGGTCCAGGTCGCCCGGCTGCTCCTCGCACTGGGAAAAGTCGATGGTGCGGCCGTCGAGCCGCGGGGGCGTGCCGGTTTTCAGGCGGCCCTGCGGCAGCTTGAGTTCCTTCAGCCGCGCGGACAGCGACACCGCCGGCGGATCGCCCGCGCGGCCAGCCGCATAGTTGTCCAGACCGACATGGATCTTGCCGTCCAGGAACGTACCGGCCGTGAGCACCACGGTTTGGCCGCGAAAGCGAATGCCCACTTGCGTCACGGCCCCCACCACCCGGTCACCTTCCACCATCAGGTCATCGACCGCCTGCTGGAAGAGCGTGAGGTTCGGCTGGTTTTCCAGGCGCCTGCGGATCGCCGCCTTGTACAGAATGCGGTCGGCCTGGGCCCGGGTGGCCCGCACAGCCGGGCCCTTAGAACTGTTGAGGATGCGAAACTGAATGCCGCCTTCATCGGTGGCGATCCCCATCGCGCCGCCCAGGGCATCCACCTCCTTGACCAGGTGGCCCTTGCCGATCCCGCCAATCGACGGGTTGCAGCTCATCTGCCCGAGGGTTTCGATGTTGTGCGTGAGCAGCAGCGTCTGGCAGCCCATGCGGGCCGCGGCCAGTGCGGCCTCGGTGCCGGCATGGCCACCGCCGACCACGATCACGTCGAACACCTGGGGATACAGCATGGGGTGAACCGGGGCCCGCCGGCGGGTGCAGTCTGGGTCGCCCCTGGTCGGACCGATGCCGCCCGAGGGCCAGACCACCCGCACGCGGGCCTGGAGTGCTCCAAAATTCTTCTATTTTAGGCCCGTGGCCTGCGCGCTGCACCTGCCGATCCGTTCACGCTCGACTCACCCCGCCATGAAATGCCTCGTTTTCGCCGGCAGTACCCGGCAGTCATCCTTCAACCGCCGCCTGGCCACCGTGGCCGCCGGCCTGGCCCGCGCGCGCGGGGCCGAGGTCACGCATCTGGAGTTGGCCGACTTCGACATCCCGCTGTACAACGCCGACCTCGAGGCGCGCGGCACCCCGCCGGACGTGATCCGATTCAAGCAGGCGCTCGTCGACCATCCGGCCTGGATCATTTGCACGCCGGAATACAACGGCAGCTATCCCGCTCTGCTGAAAAACGCCATCGACTGGGCCTCCAGCCCCGTCAAGACCGACCCCGCGTGGCAGGACGGCCTGCGCCCTTTCCGAGGCAAGGTGGTCGGCATGCTCAGCGCATCCCCCGGGGCTTTGGGCGGCCTGCGGGCCCAGAGCCACCTGGCCCCGTTGCTGCTCAATCTTCAATGCTGGGTTGCGCCACGGGCCCATGCGATCAGCCGCGCCGCCGACGCCTTCGACCCGCAGGGCCAGCTACGCGACCCGGCCACCACGGCCGCCGTCGAAGCGGTGATCGCCCAGGTGCTCGACGCGGCCGCGCGACTGACCCCTGCGTGATGGCCGCCTGACCCGGGCGGGGTCGGCGCGGCCGGGCTAGGATTGGCGGCTCGGGACGCCGTCCCGCATCTCCTCAGGAACTCCCATGAAGCTCTACTACTCCCCCGGTGCCTGCTCCCTGTCCCCGCATATCGCACTGCGCGAAGCCGGGCTGGCGTTCGACCTCGTGCTCGCGAGCACCAAGACCCACAAGCTGCAGGATGGCACCGACTTCTATTCCATCAACCCGCTGGGCTACGTGCCGGTGCTCGAACTTGACGATGGCAGCCGCCTGCGCGAAGGCCCCGCCATCGTGCAGTACATCGCCGACCAGGTGCCGGCCAAGCAGCTGGCACCGGCCCACGGCACGATGGCGCGCTACCGCCTGCAGGAGTGGCTGACCTTCATCAACAGTGAGCTGCACAAAGGTTTCGGTCCGCTGTTCAACCCGGCGGTGCCGGAAGACGTCAAGCCAGTGTTCCGCGACAAACTGGCCAGCCGCCTGCAGTGGGTCGACGGACAACTCGCGGGCCGCACCTACCTGATGGGCGAGACCTTCACCGTGGCCGATGCCTACCTCTTCACCGTCACCGGCTGGGCGGGCTTCGTGAAGCTCGACATCTCCGCCCTGGCGCAGATCACGGCCTACCGCGAGCGCATCAAGGCGCGTCCCGCCGTGCAGGACGCGCTGCGCGCCGAGGGCCTGCTGAAGTAAGGTCCCCGGCCGGCTGCGCGGTGCGGCGCCTCAGCCGCCTGACAGCGGCCGCTGGCGCAGCGCCACGAGCGCACCGATCCACAGCGCGCCGGCCGAAAACGCCAGGCCCCGCGTGAGACCGCCGGGGCCGTCGGCAATCCAGCCGACGATCGACGGGCCCACGATCTGCCCCAGCGCGAACACCGTGGTGAACGCGCTGATGCCGGCTGCCCATTGCGGGGCGGGCAGGTTATGCCGCACCAGCGCGGTGGTGGACGCCACCACCGACAGGAACACCCCGCCGAACATCAAACCCGACAGCAGCAGCAGCGGCCATGCGGCGGTCACCGCCGGAATGACCGTGGCCACACCCAGCAAGGCATTGAGCAGCGCCAGCGACTGCCCGCCCCGAAACCGGTCTAGCAATCCGGCCCAGATCCGCGACGAGGCCACGACCGCCAAGCCGAGCAAGGCATAAAACAGCGTGATGCGTCCAGCGTCGACCTGCTGCTCGCGCAGCAGCGCGATCACGAAAGTCATGTAGCCGATGTACCCCACGCCAAACATCGTGTAGCCGATCAGTCCCGGCGAAAAGTCGCGCCAGCGGAACACCCGTCCCGCCCCGTCACCGGTCGCCGCGGGTGCCTGCAGGTCCCGCAGCACACGGGCCGGCCAGGCAAACACCAGCGAGGCCAGCACGCACGCAAACGCCAGCGCCCACCAGGCCCAGGCCCAGCCATGCGCGACGCCGGCCGCGCGCTCCAGCAGCCACGGCACCAGCAGCGCCGACAGCACGATCCCGAGCCCGGTGCCGCCGTAATACAACCCCAGCAGCAAGCCGTTGTGCGACGGCTTCTGCGCGCCCAGCCGCGCCGCCAGCAGCCCGCCCGTGATGAACAGCAGCGCACTGGCCATGCCCGCCAGCAGCCGCTGCGCCAGTAACAGGGTCGCGTCGGTGAAAAAGCCGGTGAGCGCCATGAAACCGCTGGCCAGCCAGGCCCCGAGCAGCGCCACGCCGGACGCGGTCAGGTGCCGCAGCAGACGGGGCGTGATCAGCGCTCCCAGGAAATAGCCCAGGGCATTGGCGGTGTTCATCGCGCCGGCCAGGGTGTAGGACCACTGCAGGTCGGCCCGCATCGGCGGCAGCAGCAGGCCATAGGCGAAGCGTGTCACCCCGAGCGAGACCGCCGCACCCAGGGACAGGGCCAGCGCCAGGACCAGCAAGCGGGCGAATGAAACGGGGGCAACGTGGTGGACGGGGCCGGACATTCACAGCCATTGTGCGTCATCCCTGCACCATCCGGATGCCGGGCCGTTGCGCGGGTCTCCGGCCCAACTTTCTACAATCGTCCGATGACCGCCCCCACCCTCTTTGATCCCGTCCAGGCCGGCGCGCTGCGCCTGAAGAACCGCATCGTCATGGCACCGCTCACGCGCAACCGCGCGCCCGGTGCGGTGCCCACATCGCTCATGGCGCAGTACTACGCGCAGCGCGCCCGCGCGGGGCTGCTCATCACGGAAGCCACCGCCATCAGCCATCAGGCGCAGGGCTACTCGGACGTGCCGGGGCTGTATGCGGCCGACCAACTGGCCGGCTGGCGCGGCGTGACCGACGCGGTGCACGCGGCCGGCGGCTGCATCGTCACCCAGCTGTGGCATGTGGGCCGGGTCTCGCATGTCGACCTGCAGCCCGGTGGCGGTGCGCCGGTGGCGCCCTCCGCCATCGCCGCCAAGACCAAGACCTTCCTGATCCAGGACGGCACCGGTGGCTTCGTGCCCACCTCCATGCCGCGTGCGCTGGAGGCGGCGGAGCTGCCGGGCATCGTCGAGGACTATCGGCGCGCCGCGCAGGCCGCCGTGAAGGAGGCCGGCTTCGATGGCGTCGAGGTGCATGCGGCCAACGGCTATCTGCTCGACCAGTTCCTGAAAACCGGCAGCAACCATCGCCAGGATGACTACGGTGGGTCGATCGAAAACCGTGCTCGCCTGCTGCTGCAGGTGATGCGGGCAGTGGTGGACGCGGTCGGCGGCGGCCGCGTAGGCATCCGCCTGTCACCCGTCACGCCGGCGAACGACATCGTCGATGCCGACCCGCAGCCGCTGTTCGAACATGTGGTGCAGCAGCTGGCCCCGCTGGGACTGGCGTATGTGCATGTGATCGAAGGCTCTACCGGGGGGCCGCGCACGCTGGACGACCGTCCGTTTGACTACGACGCACTGAGGGCCGCCTGGCGCCACGCGGGCGGCCGGGGCGCCTGGATGGTGAACAACGGCTATGACGGCCCAATGGCCGCCGGTGCCGTGGCCGAGGGCGCCGACCTGGTGGCCTTCGGCCGGCCCTTCATCGCCAACCCCGACCTGGTGGAGCGCCTGCTCCGCGGCGCGCCCTGGGCCACACCCGACCGCACCACTTTCTACGGCGGCGGCGCAAAGGGCTACACCGACTATCCGGCCCTGTCGGCCTGAAAACGCAACCGCCGAACGAACGAGGGCGAGGCAAGGCCGGACATGCCGGGCCCTCGTGGTGCATCAGGACGGCGCCGGCGCGCCGGACTTCCCAGCCTGCGGGGGCGCGTAGAGGTAATCGAGGATGATCGGGATCAATGCGGTGGGAAACACGGCCTGGGCGGAGCCAGAAATCGACGGGCGCCAATTCAGGCGCGCGATGATCGGCCCAGTCGCCTCTCGCTTCTCCGAGATGGCTTTTTCAAAAAAGGCCCGTGCAACCGGCTCTGGGGATAGGCGCGCCCGCGACTGGGCTTCCCCGTCGATCATGGAAAACATCCGCCCGAAGACGTTTTCGCGTATCGCCTCCGAGCAGCGAAAGTCGAGAAGTGCCAAGACCTCCTCCGGGTTGCTGTAAACAAGAGGCGTCCCCGGAACTCGAGGGGAAAACAATTCATCGCAAAAAGCACGGGTCACTGGTTCATCTTCGAGCAAAGAGGACGCCTCTTTGGAATCTTTTTGAAAAGGAAGCTCCTGAGATCGCCCGCAAAGGATGAGTCTGGTTACAGTCTGGGCGATCGCTCTGCACAGACCGTCAAACTCCAAAGGCAAGACCCCCGTATCGTTGTGGTAGGTCAGCCAGTTCAAATACCGGTGACCGACCGCGAGTGCGGTGGGCGACGGGTCCATCTCCGCTCGAAGCCTGAGAGGGGGCTGGTGAAAAAAACCAGCAATCCAGGGTGCGCTCACTTGGCGCAAAAGCGGAGCGGTGAGTCGCCTTTCCGCCAAATGACGCGCTTGCGACTCGGGGCCCAGCGCGCTGTAGTCCGCAAAATCATCCGCCAGCACCGCCAAGGCTTCCGCGACCAACTCCAGAATGGGGCGAATCTGTTCGCGGGGGGCGCTCAAGAGGTCAAAGGGCGTCACTTCGCAAATCGATGTCTGTGCCACCTGCCTCAGGGCATCCCGCCAAAGTTCCTGACTCTTCGTCGGGTGGGATGTGGCCAGCCTGGCAAGGCCCGCCAAGCGTTGCGCCTCCATGATGCGCAAGGCATCTTTTTCGGCGCGTTCCTGCACCTGATCGATCGACGTCTGGGCATGCCGGCGCAGATACCGCTCGCCAAGCAACCGCACCGGTGAATAGCGCGATGGCTGGTGGTGACGGGCCAGCCTGGCGCGTCCCTCGGCGAGGGTGGCGAGCGCATCCCCGACGGAATCCGGCAGCGGCGAAAGGGACTCACCCTGCGAAATCACCTTCCAACGCGGTGCCGGATAGAACTTGAGATCCGATCTGCCACTTTTTGGAGGTGCCGTCGGGGGCCGCCCGGAAGAGGTGGACGATGACGATGACGAGGAATGGTGTGCCCCGGGGGGCGCAGAGTGGGTACCGATCATTTCTTCAACAGGCTTGCCGCGAACTCGACTTAAGGAAAATCGTGAGTGGGCATTGACGCATCCGGGATCCCGGCTCGTCAGCCTTCATCCAGTGCCCAGCCTCAGCACCCGGCACGCGTCCTCGCCGTGCGGATGCGACTGCTAGCGCTTCGCCAGCCGCGAATCGCCCGCCGGAGCGCTGTCTGGCCGCCAGCGCCGCAGCCCCAGCGCATTGGCCATCACGCTCACGCTCGACAGGGCCATGGCCGCGCCGGCCACCACCGGGCTGAGGTAGCCCAGCGCCGCCAGCGGAATGCCCGCCACGTTGTACGCAAAAGCCCAGAACAGGTTCTGACGGATCTTGCGCACGGTCAGGTCGGAGATCGCGAACGCACCGGCCACCAGCCGCACATCGCCCCGCATGAGGGTGATGCCCGCCGCGTGCATGGCCACATCAGTGCCGGTCGCCATGGCCAGGCCCACATCGGCCGCCGCCAGTGCCGGCGCATCGTTGACGCCATCGCCCACCATCGCCACCACCCGCGCGGGCCGGCCGCGGCGATGCGCGTCGGCACCCCGATCCTCTCGCAGGGCCATCACCTGCGCCGCCTTGTCGCCCGGAAGCACCTCGGCCCGCACCTCGTCATCGCGCAGGCCAAGGCGGGCCGCCATCGCCACCGCGGCGGCGCGGTTGTCGCCGGAGATCATCACCAGGCGCAGCCCGCGCGCGCGCAAGGCCTGCAGGGCCTGGGCAGCCTCGGGCTTGGGCTCGTCCGCGAAGGCCATGAGCGCCTGCGGCACCAGACCCGTCGCGGTGCGCTCCACCAGCAGCGACAGCGTCGCGCCTTCGCCGCGCCAGCGCGCGATCGCCGGCGCCAGCGCCGCGGCGTCCACGCCGAGTTCCTCCATCCAGCGCAGGCTTCCGATCAGGAAGCTGCGGACGCCAACCTCCCCTTCGGTGCCGCGCCCGGCCACGGCGCGCACGGCCGCGGGCGCGGGCACCGCCAGCCCCTGCTCGCGCGCCCGCACCCCCACCGCGCGGGCCAGCGGATGCTCGCTGCCGCCCTGCAGACTGGCCGCGATCGCCAGCGCCTCGTCATGGGCCACGGCGGGCGCGGCCTCGAAACCCACCAGGCGCGGCCGGCCCTGGGTGAGCGTGCCGGTCTTGTCAAACGCGACGGTGTCCACGCGATGCGCGATCTCCAGCGCCTGCACGTCCTTGATCAGGATGCCGTGCCGCGCCGCCACCCCGGTGCCGGCCATGATGGCCGCCGGCGTGGCCAGGCCCAGCGCACAGGGACAGGCGATCACCAGCACCGCCACCGCATGGATCAACGCCACCTCGACACCGGCGCCCGCAGCCAGCCAGCCGGCCCAGGTGATGGCCGAAATGAGCATCACCACCGGCACGAACACCGCCGACACCCGGTCCACCAGCCGCTGCAGCGGCGCCTTGGCCGCCTGCGCGTCCTCCACCAGCCGGATGATGCGCGCCAGCACCGACTCGCTGCCCACCGCCGTGGCCTGCATCACGACGCGGCCTTCGGCATTGATGCTGCCACCGGTCACCCGCGCCTGCGGTCCCTTGGCCACTGGCAGTGGCTCGCCGGTGAGCATCGATTCATCCACATGCGTCTGCCCGTCCAGCACCACGCCGTCCGCGGGAATGCGCTCGCCCGGGCGAACCACCAGCCGGTCGCCGGCCAGCACTTCGGCCAGCGGCAGGTCGGCCTCCTCGCCGGACGGCTGCAGCACATGGGCCACCTCCGGCCGCAGGGCCTGCAACGCCCGAATGGCGGCGGTCGTTTGGCGCTTGGCGCGCACTTCGAGCCATTTGCCCAGAAGCACCAACGCGACCACCACCGCCGAGGCCTCGAAATACAGATGGGGCATGACGCCGGCCGGCGTGGTCAGCCACAGCCACACCGACAGGCCCCAGCCGGCGGTAGTGCCCACCGCCACCAGCAGGTCCATGTTGCCGGTGCCGGCGCGCAGGGCGTGCCAGCCCGCCTTGTAAAAGCGGGCGCCCAGCACGAACTGCACCGGCGTGGCCAGCAGGCACTGCAGCCACGCCGGCAGCATCCAGTGCAGGCCGGCCAGGTCGGCGAGCATGGGCAGCACCAGCGGCGCCGACAGCGCCAGCGCCAGGCCCACCGGCGCGAAGCCGGCCCAGGGGGAGACGTCCGCGGCCATGGCGGCCTCGGCCGCGCGGGGCTCATACCCGGCATCGCGCACGGCGCGCCGGATCCGTCCTTCGGCCGCCTCGTCGGCCACGAACGTGACGCGGGCGCTTTCGGTGGCCAGGTTCACGCTGGCCTCGCGCACGCCGGGCACGCGGCGCAGCGCCCGCTCGACCCGGCCCACGCAGGAGGCACAGGTCATGCCGCCCACGCCCAGGTCGAGGGTGGCCGTCGCGTCGGCCGGCGGAGACACTCCCGGCGACACGGGGGACTCAGGGGGCACGGGAGACGCGGCAGAGGCACTCATGGGGCGGCGGTCATGGCAGTGGCGGACACCTTGCCCGGGCGGCGCGCGCAAGGCTTGACATGGATCAACCCTTTTCAATGCGGGGCTTGACCCCTGCCGGGGAGAAGGGTTCATCATGCGCGCATCGCCTTGAATTTCCAAGAGGACCATGCCATGAACCAGAGCTTCGATGTGCAGGGCATGACCTGCGGGCACTGCGAGCGCGCCGTGACCCAGGCCGTCAAGACGGTCGATCCCACCGCCGAGGTGACGATCGACCGGCCCGCCGGAAAGGTGCAGGTGCAATCCGAGCAGCCCCGTGAGGCGATCATCCGCGCGATCGCCGACGAGGGCTATGCCGTCCAGTGAAACTCATCCCCCCGGAAAGGACTCCCCCATGAAGAAGAACGTCGGCGGCATCGACCGCATTCTGCGCATCGTCATCGGATTGACCCTCATCGCGCTGGCAGCCACCGGCCTTGTCGGCGCCTGGGGCTGGCTAGGGCTGCTGCCCCTGGCCACCGGGACCATCGGCTGGTGCCCGCCCTACAGCCTCCTGGGGTGGAACACCTGCAAGACCCCGCAGGCCTGAAGGGGCCGGCGAGAGCCGACCGGCAGGACCTGGCGCTCGGTGATCCAATCGGGGGCATGAATCCGCAGCCCTCTTCTGCCTTGACCCCGCCCGCCGCCGCCGCGCTTGTGCAACCCCGCGGCGTCGAACGTCTCGTCACCGGCCAGGCCACGCGTGATGGCGCGGGCGTCAAGCTCACGCGTGTGCTCACGCAGGACCTGCAGCGCCGGCTCGACCCCTTCCTCATGCTGGACAACTTCGCCAGCGACGATCCCAACGACTACGGCGCAGGCTTTCCCGACCATCCGCACCGCGGCTTCGAAACCGTCACCTACATGATTGCCGGCCGCATGCGCCACCGCGACAGCGCAGGCCATGAGGGCCTGCTGCAAAACGGCGGCGTGCAGTGGATGACCGCTGGCCGCGGCCTGGTGCACAGCGAGATGCCCGAGCAGGAAGACGGCGTGATGGAGGGCTTCCAGCTGTGGCTCAACCTGCCCTCGCAGGACAAGATGTGCTCGCCGTGGTACCGCGACATCCAGGATGCCGAGGTGCCCTCGTTCACCACGCCGGCTGGGGTGGGCGTGCGGGTGATTGCCGGATCGAGCCATGGCGTGGCGGGGGCGGTGCAGCGCCGCCTCACCGAGCCGCTCTACCTCGACCTGCACCTGCCTGCGGGTGGCGCGGTCTTCGAGCAGCCCTTGCCGGCCACCCACAATGCCTTCCTGTACGTGTACCGAGGCCAGCTCGAGGTGCAGGGCACACCGGTGCCTCGCCTGCGCATGGCCCTCCTGGCCAACGAGGGCGACGGCGTGCGCCTGCGCAGCGCAGCGGGCGAACCGGCGCGCGCCCTGCTCATTGCCGGCCGGCCACTGAACGAGCCAATCGCCCAGTACGGCCCCTTCGTGATGAACACCCGCGAGCAGCTGATGGAGGCGGTGGACGACTTCCGCCACGGGCGCCTGGGCTGACGCAGAGGCCAGGCCGCTGAGCCAGCCTCCTCTGTGGGCGCGCCGGGTCGGCGAGCCCCGGTCGCACGGGCCCCTCGCGTCGTGTCCTACGGCGGGCCCTCCAGCGCGACGATAGAACCGTTCAGGGCGCCTTGCCCGGCGCAGGACGGCCTCATGAGCGCAATACCGGCCACAGCCCCGGTGCTGACCGTGATGACGGTCAATATCCATAAGGGCTTCACGTTGTTCAACCGGCGCTTCATCCTGCCCGAGCTGCGCGATGCGGTGCGCAAGGTGGGGGCCGATGTGGTGTTCCTGCAGGAGGTGCTGGGCACCCATGCGGCGCACGGACGCAGGTTCAGCGGCTGGCCCGAAACGCCGCATTACGAATTTCTCGCCGACGAGATCTGGCCGCAGTTCGCCTACGGCCGCAATGTGGTGTCGCCGGTGGGCCACCACGGCAATGCGGTGATGTCGAAATACCCCATCGTCCATGACCGCAACCATGACGTGTCGGTGGCCGGCCCGGAAAAGCGCGGCCTGCTGCACTGCGTGCTGCGGGTGCCCGGACAGCCGCTGGACGTGCATGTGATCTGCGTGCACCTGGGGTTGCTCGAACGGCACCGCCAGCAGCAGCTGCGGTGGCTGTGCGCCACGGTGCGAGCGGAAGTCCCGCCGCATGCGCCACTGATCGTGGCGGGCGACTTCAACGACTGGCGCCGCCGGGCCGATCCGCTGCTGTGGGACGGCGCCGGCCTGCGCGAGGTGTTCGTCAGCGCCTATGGCGTGCCGGCCCGCACCTTCCCGGCACGGATGCCGCTGCTGTGCCTGGATCGCATCTATGTGCGCAATGCGTCGGTGCATCTGCCGGTGGTGCTGCCCCGCAAGCCGTGGTCGCATCTGTCGGACCATGCGCCGCTGGCAGCGGAGATCCTGCTGTGAGCCGGCCCGGCGCGCCGGTTGCGCCCTGGGTGCCAGGCAACGCGCTGCACCTGCTCGAAAACGGCGAAGCCTTCTTCCCCGCCGTGTTTGAGGCGATCGCCAATGCGCGGCACGAGGTGCTGGCCGAAACCTTCATCCTGTTCGAAGACCGCGTGGGGCTGCAGCTGCATGCGCTGCTGGTGGCCACCGCGCGGCGCGGGGTACAGGTCGATCTGACCATCGATGGCTGGGGCTCGCCGGACCTGTCGGGGCCATTTATTCGCACCCTCGCCGAGTCGGGCGCGCGGCTGCATGTCTTCGACCCCGGCCCTCGCCCCTTCGGCCTGCGGCCCAAGGCGCTGCGCCGGCTGCACCGCAAACTGGTGGTGGTCGACGGTGCCGTCGCCTTTGTCGGTGGCATCAACTTCTCGGCCGACCACCTGGCCGACTATGGCCCACGGGCCAAGCAGGACTATGCGGTGCAGGTGCGCGGCCCGCTGGCCGGGCAGATCCGCCAATTTGCCCTTGGCGCGCTGCCGCCCGGTCCGCATGCCCCCCTGCCGCCGCCCCGGCCCGCCGGCCCGAGCCGCGCGCGCCTGGTCGTGCGAGACAACCGCGACCATCCGGAGGACATCGAGCGCGAGTACCGCCAGGCGATCCGCGCTGCGCGAAGCCGGGTGGTCATCGCCAATGCCTACTTCTTTCCTGGCTACCGGCTCGTGCGGGAGCTGCGCCTGGCCGCGCGGCGGGGTGTCGACGTGAGACTGCTCCTGCAAGGCCAGCCCGACCTGGCCATCGTGCGGGCGGCTGCCCTCACCCTCTACCGGCACCTGCTGCGCGCGGGCGTGCGCATCTTTGAATACCAGCGCCGGCCCCTGCACGGCAAGGTGGCCTTCGTCGACCAGGCCTGGGCCACCGTGGGTTCGAGCAACCTCGACCCCCTCAGCCTGGCACTCAACCTCGAGGCCAATCTGGTCACCGACGACCCCGCCTTCGTCCAGGTGCTCGATCGCCACCTCTCGCACCTGATGCAGGCAGACTGCCGCGAAGTCGATCCGGGCCAAGTGCCGCCGGTGCGGGGCCTGGCGCTGCTGCGCAGCTATCTGGCGTTCCACGTCATGCGGCGCTTTCCCGCCTGGGCCCGGGGCCTGCCCCCGCATGCGCCGCGGTTGCGAGCGGCACCGCCGGTGCCCGGCCGGGATACGGCATGAACCGGCCTCGCTGGCGCTGGCTGGCCCGGGTGGCGGGCTTGCTGCTGCTGCTGGTGTTCGGCGTGCTACTGGCGCGCCTGGCTCGGCGCATCGACGGCCCCGCCGTCCTGTCCGCCATCACCGACATCCCCGGGCCGATGCTCGCCCTGGCCGCCGGGCTGGCGTTTGCCGCGCATGCCTGCTATGCCGCCTTTGATGTCCTGGCCCGGCGCTATGTGCACCACTGCCTGCCGAGACGGCGGGTGATGCTGGTGGCCTTCACGAGCTATGCCATCAACCTCAACCTCGGGTCCCTGCTTGGCGGCGTCGCGTGCAGAGCGCGGCTGTACCACCGCCTGGGCCTGGGGCCGGGGCTGATTGCCCGCATCGTGCTGTTCAGCATGCTGAGCAACTGGATCGGCTATCTCGCCCTGGCCGGCCTGGTGTTTTCGATCTGGCCACCCGCCCTGCCTCCGGACTGGGAGCTCGACAGCACCGGCCTGCGTGCACTCGGTCCTCTGCTGCTCGGTATTGTCCTGGTCTACCTGGGCCTGTGCGTGTGCCGGCGCGGCCGGGTGATCACCGTGCGCGGACAGTCCCTGGCGCTGCCGCCGCCGGGCCTGGCGCTGGCCCAGGTGGGTGTGTCGATGCTGCACTGGTCCGCCATGGCGGCCCTGGTCACCACCCTGCTGCAGGGCCGAGTGCCATTCGTGCTGGTGCTGGCGGTGCTGCTGGTGGCCGCCATCGCCGGCGTGCTGACCCATGTGCCCGCGGGCCTGGGCGTGATCGAAGCGGTGTTCGTGGCGCTGCTGTCCCACCGGCTGCCGGCGCCTGTGCTGCTCGCGGGGCTGGTGATGTACCGCGTGCTGTTCTACCTGTTGCCGCTGGGGATCGCAGCCGGGGTGTTCCTGCGGCTGGAGTCGCTGGCGCGCTCAGGCCGTGGGCAGGCCCTGCCCCGCTGAAAACAGGCCGACCGCCCGCGCGGCCCAGGCCCCCGCCCAGGCGCCCGTGGCGCTCACGAAGGTGCCCCAGGCGATGTCCAGCAGCGCCAGCTTCCAGGGCCAGGCACGCATCACCGCGAGGTTGGTCAGGTCATAGGTGCCATAGGCAAACAGGCCGGCCGCTGCCCCCAGCAGCAGTGCCCGCGCCCCATCGCCGCCAGAGGGCAGCACCGCGAACACCAGCAGCCCGACCGGATACAGCAAGTAGAACCCGGCCGCGGCGGGCCAGAACGGCCGCTCGGCCATCAGATGGCCGAGCCCCTGGGCATACCAGCCGCGCGCGATCACGCCCAGCCAGAGCGCATCAAGCACGCCCACGGCCAGCAGGGTGGCCAGATACGTCAGGAGGTGACGGGTCATGGATCGATGGTCCTGCGCCCGGCTTCAGCCACCCAGCGGGCGGACCCCGATCCAGGCCCCATGGGCCCAGAACGCAAAGCCGGCCCAGGCGGCCGCCCCGATCAGCACCGCCGCCGCGGTGGCCATGGACGAGGTGGGTGCGGCCGCCGCTCCGACATCGCCCGACTCCATGGCCTGCGCCGCGGCCCGGTCGCGCCCGCGCGCCGCCCGGTAATCGAACACCGCCCACAGCAAGAACGCACCGAACAGCACCAGGGAAGCGGCGGTGCCATTGGCCAGCAGGTGCGCCAGGGCCCAGACCTTCACGCCCAGCACCATCGGATGCCGCAGCCGGGCCTTGATCGCATTGCGCGGCACATAGGCCGCGGCCAGGAGCACGAACGCCACCAGCGTCAGCAAGGCCGCCAGATGGTTCATCCCGCGCGGCGGCGACCACACCACCACCGGCGACTGCCGCGCCCAGCCGTAGCCCCAAATGATCAGCAGGAAGCCGACCAGCGACACCACCGACACGAGACCCTTCCAGCCCTTCTCTCCCAGGCGCTCGACCATGCGGCCCCGCCAGCCATCCGCCACGATCCGGGTCGCATGCGCGCCCAGGAAAAGCACCAGCCCCAGCAGCAACCATCCCATGTCCAAGCCTCCTGCGCGCACGCGCCCCGATTGAAACAGCCCGCATCATACGAAGGCCCCCGGTAGCGCGTCCCGCCAGAAGTTACGGACCCGCGATCCGGCAGGGCTTTGCGGCCGCGTAGATTGCTCCTCTGCCCCGCACACGGCATCCGCCGGCTGTCGGGCAGGCCCATCGTGCCCATGGCCTCCCTGCTCTCCCAAGACCGCGCGCTGTCGCCGCGGCACCCTCGACAGCATCTGCCGCGCTACGGGCTGGCGCTGGCCTGCAGCCTGCTGTTCACGGCCCTTCGGCTCGGGCTAGAGCCAGTGCTGCAAGGCCAGGCTCCGCTCATCGCCCTGCTGGGCGCACCGCTGATCGCCTCCTGGTGGGGCGGGCTCGGCCCGGGCGTACTGGCCACCGTGCTGTGCGCGGCCCTGGGAGAGCTTCTGTTCATCCCCCCGCATTTCAATCTGTGGCCGGCTGATCGCGGCCAGGCGGTCAGCCTGTTGATCTTCGTGGCGTATGGGCTGGTGTTCAGCCTGCTCAACGAGAGCCGCCTGCGGAGCCTGCGGCTGGCCGAGGTGCGCCATGAAAACCTGCTGCGGGCGCAGCAGGAACTGGCCCTGCGCGAGCAGCGCATGCGCGAGACCCTTGAGGCCTCCCCCGCCGGCATGCTCGTGGTCAACCGAGAGGGCCATGTCGAGCTGGTCAACGGCCAGGCGGAACGCCTGTTTCGACTGCCGCGCGAGGCGCTGGTGGGCCGCCACATCGACACCCTGGTGCCCGAGGCGGTGCGCGCCCGCCGTGGCGACGGCTCGGAGTTTCCCGTCGAGATCGGCCTGACGCCACTGCAGGGCAGCTCCAGCGGACTGGTCCTTGCCTCGGTGATCGACATTTCCGAGCGCCAGCGCACCGAGCGGGCCTTGCTCGACAGCGCCGAGCGGCTGCGGGCGCTGGCCGACAACATTCCGCAGCTGGCCTGGATGGCCGATGCCCAGGGCGCCGTCCACTGGTACAACCAGCGCTGGTTCGACTACACAGGCACCCGCATGGCGGACATGGTGGGCTGGGGCTGGACCGCGGTGCACCATCCCGACCATGCGCAGCGCGTCATCGAGAAATTCCGCCGCCACCTGCAGTCCGGGGAGCCCTGGGAAGACACCTTTCCCCTGCGCGGGGCGGATGGCCACTACCGCTGGTTCCTCTCACGGGCCTTTCCGATCCGGGACGAATCCGGTGCGATCCGCCGCTGGTTCGGCACCAACACCGACATCACCGAGCAGCGGGCTGCCCAGGAGGCGCTGCGCGAATCCGACCGTCGCAAGGATGAATTCATCGCGCTGCTGGCCCATGAGCTGCGCAACCCGCTGGCCCCCGTGCGCAGCGCGGTGGAAATCCTGCGACGCATCGACCCGCGGGACCCGCGCTTTGCCCGCACCCGCGAGGTGATCGCCCGGCAGGTGGAGCACATGGCGCGGCTGATCGACGACCTGCTCGATGTCTCGCGCATCGGCCGGGGCAAGCTGGCCCTGCGCATCACCCGCTGCGACCTGGCCGCCATCGCACGCGACACCACCGAAGACTACCGGCCCAGTCTCGAGGCGACCGGCCGCCGCCTGATGGCGCACATCCCCGCCGGCCCGCTGTGGATCGACGGCGATGCGGTGCGGTTGGCCCAAATGTTGGGTAACTTGCTCAACAATGCTGGCCGCTTCAGCGATCCGGGCGACCTGATCACGGTCGAGGTCAGTGCCGATGCGCCACATCAAGCGCTGCTGCTGCGGGTCACGGACACCGGGATGGGCATCGACGATGGCCTGCTCTCCCGCCTGTTCGACCCGTTCGAGCAAGGCGCGCAGGATCTCTCTCGCAGCCGGGGCGGCCTGGGGCTGGGCCTGGCGCTCACCCGGGGGCTTGCCGAATTGCACGGTGGCCGCATCGAGGCTGCCAGCGCAGGGCCGGGTCAGGGCGCGAGCTTTACCGTGCACCTGCCTGCGTCGCCGCCAGCTTCATCCACCCCGCCACAGCCACACGCCCCGTCAGAGGCTGGCGCCGCAGCATCCGCATCGGTGCCAGCCCCGCAACGCCCCGTCAAGGACGATGCCGGCCTGCGCATCCTGCTCGTGGAGGACCACCGCGATGCGGCCGAGACACTCAGCGAGCTGCTGGAACTCGCGGGCCACCGCGTCACGGTCTGCCACGATGCCGAATGCGGGCTGGCCCTGGCCCGGCAGCAGCGGCCCGACGTGGTGATCTCCGACCTGGGCTTGCCGGGTGAGCTGGACGGCTACCAACTGGCGCGCCAGCTGCGCGCCGACCCGCAGCTGGCCGGCCTGCGCCTCATCGCGCTGTCGGGGTACGCCGACGCCCGGGCGCAGCAGCGCAGCCGGGCGGCGGGCTTTGACGCCCACCTGCCCAAGCCACCCGACATCGATGACCTGCAGCGGTGGCTGTCGCAACTCACCGGCCGCGCAGAAGCCGTACCCCGAGGGACCCTGGCCTGAGCACTGCGGCGATCGCCAGCCCTGCGTCGTCGGGCTCGGCGGCCGTGCCGCTCACACGTCGATGTTGGCCGCGCGCAGCGCGTTGGTTTCGATGAAATCGCGACGCGGCTCCACCTCATCGCCCATCAGCATGGTGAACACCCGGTCGGCTTCGATCGCATCCTCGATCTGCACGCGCAGCAGGCGGCGCACGGTCGGATCCATCGTGGTCTCCCACAGCTGCTCGGGATTCATCTCGCCCAGACCCTTGTAACGCTGCCGGCTGGTGGCCCGCTCGGCCTCGCCAATCAGCCAGCGCATTGCCTGGCGGAAATCAGCGGTTTTCTCTTCACGCTGCTTCTCGCCCTCGCCACGGCGCACCAC
>Ga0315900_10004273_pt1 | contig 20250 bp, 21 predicted proteins | sample LakEriMetagenome_FD_203521 | JGI IMG/M metagenome (GOLD analysis project Ga0315900, IMG submission 203521) | Freshwater fungal communities from buoy surface, Lake Erie, Ohio, United States - Buoy 12 MA114 | ecosystem: Environmental > Aquatic > Freshwater > Lake > Lake biofilm | place: USA: Lake...
CGGTCTTGCAGATGACAACGTCTTGCCCTCTACTTAGTAAGACACCCCTGGGGGCCAAATGTTGTGCTCTTGGGAAAAGAATTTTTGGGGATTTCATACCTATATATAGGCGTGGAATCCGTGCTCAAGGCCGATTTTGGCCCAAAACGCTGGGATCGGGCTGGGCGCAGGCTGGAAATCAGGGGTGAATTAGGTCAGCAGGTGCAGCGGTCGGCTTCGGCCACGCCTTCGAGCGCTTCCTCGACGTGTTCACCGAAGTTGGACGAGGTGGCAAAAAGAATTAAGGGAAGCTAAAGGCTATCTATAAACATCTGATTGGGTAGACTCGAGTTAAATTCGCAGCATTAGTAGTCCCTGTGATCAACAAGACCCCCAATGAAGTGTTAACGCCGTTAGATAATAATGCTCAAATCATTTGTCTAAGTTAAATTCCTGAAGCTAAAGCATCGAGGTAATAATGGAAAATATAATTTTAAGAACGAGGGCGGTTAACCTTCGGAATAGATCCGATGAATCTTCTTACGAACTTACTACTTTCCAAGCCTTGAAAGTAAAAATCTTGCAAAGCTCAAGGAAGATGGCACAAAAAAGTAAATTTACTAAAAATATTTGGTCAATTCTTGCGAGATTAAAACAAAATTTTGCAAATAAGGATGGGTTGATAAATCGCCCAGAAAATGAGCCTTCTATAGATAATTTTTATAAAGATGGCGAGAGCCTGTATCAAAATTCATTGTTTTTGCTATCCTGTGCCACGGTAGAGAAATACTGCACTAGCAGGAAAACTACTATCATTAAAATACATGACGAAAGTAATTTTCAAAGCTTATTTAAACGTAACTATTCTTACATTCGTGAAACTTTTCAGAAAAATCAGCCTGCAAACTTGCTCTACATAGGTGGCGACGTTATCGCAATTAGAGATTTCGAGTTTCCACCGACTGATAAATTACCATTCCAAATGTTCAATTACGCAAAATTCCCAGAAAAATACCATAATAGCCGCGCAGGTGAAAGAAACTTTCATGGAGGTGGTTGCTTTTTTGAACATTATTTAAATGCTGAAATCCGACTATATGGACACAACATACCGGAGGATGTTTGGAAAATTGGAGACAATTGGTTTGATAACTGGGTCAATTACTGGGAGTACGAACAGGATTTGTGGAATGCAATGTTCAGAGCAATTCTTGAGCGAGAAGGAAATATCGTCAATAATTCTTCATTCCTCCCAAACCCTAGTTTCTCATTTCAGATGCCAATAAATGAAATAAAGGATCAAAGAAAAATTCAGGATTGGAATGGTATTTCAATCTCGTCTGCAAAATTGGTTCATCTCCATTCAAGCCGAGGAGTAAAAAATGCCGTAGACTTTGTAATTGAAAATTTAAGCTAATTTAACACCTGCAGTTATTTAAAGCCTCTAGTAATTCTAAGTTTCCAAATTGTGAAATACTTTTAACTAAATTTGCCCTTCGGACTACGTCTGATGGTTCCCCCACATAATAATTGATTGAATGAATTGGCTGATTACTTTCTAAAATGCTTTCAGTATTTGGCCTGAATTCCTCAGGTAGCGCACTAAATATTTTTTCTACAAAATTTAGAACGGAAGTCCCTTCGCCTGAGCTAAAATTAATAAAATTATTTCCTAGAGAATCTAGAATTTCATTTATAATTAATTTTATGACATCACAAAGATTTACAAAGTCTTTGATTGCATCTGGTGTTTTAATCACTAAATTTGCCTTCGTAAGAATACTTTTGCGGATTTCTGCATCCAACTTTGGCAAGTTACTACCTAATCCATATACTTGAAAAATCCGGATGTAGGTAAAAGGTATCGAAACATTTTTTGAGATATAATCGCTAATTAGGACCTTTGATTTAGAATACTCATCCATCGGAAGTAAAAGATCTGAATCTCTTACTTTTCCTAATCTATTGCAAGTTTGACCAAATTCCGATCCTGACCCTGTCACTATAATTTTTTTTATTCCAATTAAATTTGCTACGTTAATTAATTCTATGCTCCGACTGTAAAATTCTTCATGAACTCTTCTGCTTTCGCCTCGCTTCGGGGATGCTAAATGAACGAGAACGTCATCACGCTGTAAGTATTCTAATGGGTTCTTGAGTAAATGATCAAAATGGAGAATATCATCAGATTCATTAGAGAAGGTTATAGGAAAAACTCTCAAGCCTTGATTAATCAGATTACTATGTAGGTGTTTGCCTATGAAGCCCCGAGAGCCCGTTAATAATACTTTCACAATTTTGATTCATGGACATAAGGAATAGGTATAAGAGCGCTAAAATTATTAATGCTTCTTCCGCGAATTACCGAAATAATTTCAGATGCAAAATTCCAAGCTAAAATTAGAACACAATCGAATTCTATTTCATCTAAAATTTCTGGTGGATAGATTTTAATTCCAGTGCCAGGGATAAATTTATTTTGCTTCGCGATACTGGAGTCAATTGCAATTTCAATCATTTTATAATCAATTTTTGAAAAGTTCAGCAAAGTTGTGCCTTTTGCTGCAGCCCCAAAGATAATGACACGCTTCCCTTCGGCAAGTAAACTCACTATTTTTTGATTTAGATCATCTTTAATTTGATTTACTGATTCTGAGAATTTTTCTTGGACATCTTTTGCGAGTGGGTTATATTTGGATTCAAATTTCAAAAGCTTCTGAACGCTTGGATCTGTTTTGTGCTGACTCGTCAATTTAGAGACATGAATTCTTAATGACCCTCCATGCAGATCAATTTCTTCTACATGGTGGACTTGTAAATTATAATTTGTAAAAACTGGGATCAAACTCATTAAGTTTAAGTACGAATAGTGTTCATGATAAATCGTATCAAACTGATTATATTGAATCATTCTACTCGCATGTGGAAATTCAAAACACGCAACGGTAGTGTTTGACATTAATCTGCTCACGCCGAGAATAAAACTATGCAAATTGGGAACATGAGCGAGAACATTGCATCCTAGAATCAAATCTGGATGGCCGTATTTGTCCAGGACTTCGATTGACAATTTATCTGTGAAAAAATCATTTATTGTTTCTATTTCAATTTCCATAGCCGCTTTTGCAACATTCGCGCTTGGCTCTATGCCCAGAACTTTCATTTTTAGTTTTTTGAATTCTTTAATGAATGTTCCGTCGTTGCTTGCTAATTCAATGACGAAGTCATTTGGTTTAAGTTTAAGCATTTTTCGCAAGTTCGCTGCCGAATTTCTACAATGTTCAATCCAAGTTTTGGAATATCCGGAAAAGTATGGATAAGCATCATTAAAGTGAATCTTTGGATCATGAGATTCGCTTAATTGCATGAATGAACAATTCTCACAAACCATCAATTTAAGGTCGTATAAATCTAGATTGTCATTTCTATTATGCAAGTAATTATTTGAGATTGGCATTGGTCCCAAATCAAAAAAAGTTATAAGTTTATTTGAATTACACGCTCTACAATTAGAGAGAATCATGGTTATTTTCTTTCAAATTCTAGACTCGATCATTCATCCATGGAACTTTGGCTAATTTAGACAAGGTCTCTAACTCGTTTTTTTCTCTTAATGTGTCCATTGGCTTCCAGAAATCTTCGTGCTTATAGGCGTTGAGCTGGCGTGCTCGCGCAATATTTGGCAAAGATTCAATTTCGAACGATGATTTTTTGGCTGCAATGTATTTTGTGACTTCTTTATTAATTACAAAAAAACCCCCATTAATCCATCCTTCATTAGTTTGATTCTTCTCACTAAATTCCTCAACCAAATTATCTTCTGAACTAATTTGTAAATATCCGAATCGTGCTGGCGGATGAACTGCGGTAAGAGTTACCATTTTTCCAGATTCTTTGTGCGACCTAAGTAAATTACTTATGTCAATATTCCCGAGGCCATCTCCGTAAGTCATCATGAAGGACGACTCTGAAGGATATTCGGACAAGCAATGGGCGATTCTTCCTCCTGTTTGGGTTTCGAGGCCTGTATCGATCGCTGAAATATTCCAATCATTATTTAAGGACTTAACCCAATCGTTAATTACGTCGCCCTTGTATCCTGTTGCAATTATAAAATCTTTATAGCCTTGACTCGCATATATGCCCATTATGTGCCAGAGAATTGGTTTACCGTTGATTTCGACCATCGGCTTTGGCCTTTTAGAAGTCTCTTCAGATATTCTTGTTCCAAGCCCTCCGGCGAGAATAATAACTTTCATTCCAAAAGTTTAGCATTCAGGCCTAGTTTATTTCATGAGTAAAAAATTTTTTATTTGTCTTATTGTTAAGTCTCGTGGATTTTCGTTGCCATAATTCTTGTACCATTCAACACACATATTTACGCTTTGTTCGAAACCCATCTTTTCTTTCCACTCTAATTGTTTACGGGCATTTGAGCTATCTAATAACAGATATGTACTTTCGCTTTGAATATTTGCAGAGTCTTGATTCCAACGCGACCTTGATCCCCATTGCATTGAAAATGACCGGACAAATTGTTCAACATTTATTGGTTGTTTGGAAGTTGGACCGAAATTCCATTCACCCCCCACTTTTTCGGTCAATTGCTTTGACACAAGGTGTAAGTATCCATTTAGACATTCTAGAACATGCTGCCATGGTCTAACAGCATTCGGATATCGTAATCGTAGTATTGTTCCATTCTGTAAATTCGTAACAACATCTGGAACTAACCTACCTTTTGCCCAATCTCCTCCACCTATAACATTTCCGGCTCTGGCAATTGCGGTTGGCACTTTACCAAAACTTTTAATCCAGCTTTGTGCCGCAATATCTGCGGCAGCTTTTGAACCGCTATATGGGTCGATCCCGCCCAGTGGATCAGTCTCTGTGAAATAATGATTGTCACCCGAATTTTTGTACACCTTATCGGATGTAACAATTAATATTGCTTTTATGGAATCTGCACAGTTTGAAGATTCAAGAATGTTTAATGTTCCCATTATATTTGTATTGAAGGTTTGGATGGGATTTCTATAAGATTCGCCGACCAAAGATTGGGCGGCTAAGTGAATAATTACATCTGGTTTTATTCTGGATACGCACTTTTGAATTTTTCTAGCATCAAGGACATCACATCTGATGTCAAATTTAATTAAATCTGAAACTTCGGCTTGGTTAAATAGTGATTTCTTCTCAGGAGCCAGAGAAATACCAGATACCTCGTGTCCTAACTCTTTAAGCAAAAGAGTGAGCCATGTTCCTTTAAATCCTGTATGACCAGTTATCAAAAAATGCATTTATCACCTCACGCTTTAGTCTGTCATTCAATTTACACTAATAGTAGCTAATTCCTGATTTAAAAGCCGATTACACTTAACTTTTAATGTAGATCCATATCTTCAAACATAAGGTTTTTGGACTTATGAAATTAGACTAAGTCTCCAAATTTGGTGCATTGCAAGATATGCAACCCATTAAAATTTGAATATTTAGGCAATGACTGAAATTTGAATTCAGGCTGAAGTAAGTAAACCCTCTATTTTTGATGACATTCACTATATTGCATTATGTTTGGATTTAAAGTCTTTGTCGTTATTGCAGTTATTCACACTAATACATAGAACTTATATTGAATTAAGTCAGCAGGTGCAGCGGTCGGCTTCGGCCACGCCTTCGAGGGCTTCTTCAATATGTTCGCCGCAGCCAGACCAGGTGGCTTTCTTGCAGATCTCACATGTGACTTTTGAACACATTGATAGGCTCCTCTTCTGCCTTTGATTTACCGGGGTGGGCCCCGTCGGGATCGAACCGACGACCCACGGATTAAAAGTCCGTTGCTCTACCGACTGAGCTAGAGGCCCTGGCAGCCAGAGCCCATTTGGGCTTATTTGGCGCTTGCGAAGTGTAATGGTTAAAACCCAGATAACTAAACCTGGGCTTGGATAGTTAAAACCTTAGGATTCAAGGGTGAGCAGAGAAGAACTTGAGGGTGCGATTCGCCAGGTGCCAGATTTTCCCAAGCCCGGGATTCTGTTCTTCGATATTTTGCCATTGCTTAAGGATCCAAAACATTTTGCAACGCTGACTAAAGAACTTTCTGTGTTTGCAAATGCAATTGATGTTGTTGTTGGGATAGAAGCGCGAGGGTTGATTCTTGGTTCTGCGGTTGCGCAGCATTTGGGTAAGGGGTTTGTTCCACTTCGCAAGAAGGGAAAGTTGCCGGGCGCAACTTTGGAGGAGAGTTATGGTTTGGAATATGGGAAAGACACTTTAGAGATTCAAGAAGGTGTTTTGAATCGTGGTGATCGGGTGTTGTTGATTGATGATGTTTTGGCGACTGGTGGAACTTTGGTTGCGGGTGTGAAGTTGATACAACAATGTGGTGCTGTGGTGGAAAGTGCTGTTGTGGCTTTAGAGATTAAAGGGTTGCCGGGAAGAAGTTCTTTTGCTGGGGCGTTTCCTGATATTGCTTTGAATTCTTTATTTGTTAAGTAATTTACTTTTTTTATTTATTAATTAGCTGCGCGCTTTAGGCGGTCGCGGATTGCAGCGGCAAGACCTGGGCCTTCGGGTTGGATGACACAAACTTTTGTTAGACCTTGGGCATCTGCAAAGCGAAGTGCGGAATAAAGATCGCGAGCGAAACCTTCGATGGAACTTGGTGCAGCAAGACGGATTGCACCGGGTGGGGTTTGAATGGAATCGATTGCGATAAAGCCTTCTCCGCTTTGGGGATAGGTGTCTAGAACTACTGTGGCACTTGGCGAATAATGCGATTCGAGTGAACCTGATACCCGGATATCTGTTTGTGCTTCGTCTATGACAAGCAGACCCGTGCTCTCTTGAATCATCTCTTTTGTGATTGCGCCAAGTCGAAGTATTTGTGGGGTTTGTGATGTGCAATCGATGATGGTGGATTCAACACCAACTTGGCATTGACCACCATCTAAAATTACGTCGTTTGTTTGATCAAGATAATTTTGTAGTTCGTCTTTAACGGCTTGTGCTGTGGTTGGTGAAACTGCACCAAAGCGATTGGCGCTTGGGGCGGCGATGCCTTTGCCACCAAGTGCTTCGAATTCTTTGAGTAGGGCAAGTGCGATGCTTTGATTTGGGACGCGCAGGCCAACGGTGTTTTGGTTGCCGGTGATGAAATCTTTTGCAAGGTCGCTGCGCTTGAAAACAAGTGTCATTGGGCCGGGCCAGAAATCACGGGCTAAGTTGATTGCATATTCGTTTATGTCTTGCGCCCAATCGTTTAAGGCATCGATTGATGAAATGTGAACGATAAGTGGATGATCTGCGGGGCGGCCTTTTGCTTTATATATTTTTGCAATAGCAGTTTCGTTTGTTGCATCGGCGCCCAGGCCATAGACAGTTTCGGTTGGGAATGCGACTAAGTGGCCGGCGATAAGTGATTGCGCTGCGGCTTTTAAGGAATCTGTCGAACACTGCGATAAGAACACAGGTTAATTCTCTCATTAAACTATCGGCTATTTAATGGGTTTTACATATGAAAGGTGTTCTAGGCTGGGGGCATGAAATCACAGATGAGTAAGGCAAAGCGGGTAAGTGCAGTTGTTTTAGTGGTTGCAATGGTTTCGGTGTTAGGTGTCCAGGTTTCGCAGGCGGCGCCTGTTCGATACATCAGCGTGAGTTCGGTTGGGACCGTGAAGGTGACACCGGATGCGGTCCGATTGAATGCATCGGTTTCTAATATTTCGAAGGTCAGCAAGGATGCTTTGGCTGCGGCCAATGTTGCGACATCGAAGTTTCGCACCGCGATTCTTGCAAATGGAATTGATAAGAAATATTTAGCAAGCACTACTTTGACGGTTTATCCGGAATATAACTACACCCAAGAAGGTGGCAATGTTCTGATCGGGTATCGCGCAAGCCAGAGCTTTGAAGTTGTGATTCGAAATGCGGCAAAAGCTGGCGAAATTGTTGATGCCGTTGTTGCAAGCGCTGGTGATTTGCTTGCAATTAATGGTGTGACACCTTTTGTTTATGACAATACGAAGGCGACTGAAGCTGCACGAAATAGTGCGGTGAAGAATGCAAAGGCGAAAGCTGCTTCTTATGCGAAGTTACTTGGAGTAAAGATCGGGAAGATTATTTATCTTCAAGAATCTTCAGCACCTTCTTCATATCCAATAGCGATGGTGCAGGCAAAGGCTTCAGATGAATCAACTCAAATTGATTTAGGCCAGCAAGATGTCACTGTTTCGGTTGCCACAAGATGGTTAATTTCTTAAAAATACGTGCGTAATTAATCGAGTTTTGCCGTAGGGATTGAGTCCGATACCCTTGCGCTCTGCCTTAAAACGTCCCCATCGTCTAGAGGCCTAGGACATCGCCCTTTCACGGCGGTAACACGGGTTCGAACCCCGTTGGGGGCACTAGGTAAGGAAGTTTGTGAGAATTTATTCTTGCAAGCGTTCTTATACGAAAGCACGTCGAAGAACGTTTGTTGCCACGCGAGTGGGGATGAACAAACTAAAAGTTCTTAGATGTGTGGAAAGGCCCAGTAGCGCAGTTGGTTAGCGCGCCGCCCTGTCACGGCGGAGGTCGCGAGTTCAAGTCTCGTCTGGGTCGCTAGAAGAGAGTGTCCACACACTCTCTTCTTTTATTCTTTTTACTTTAAAGAATTTGCAAGCACAATTAAATATTGGCTCGGTAGCTCAGTTGGTACGAGCGCGCGACTGAAAATCGTGAGGTCGACAGTTCGATCCTGTCCCGAGCCACTCTTGATTTTTGTTAAATGATTGTTCTGGTTAAGCGTCTTTAGATTGAAAGAACTTTATAAACAAGACAGCCCAGACAAGTGCTGCAACTGCAACGATAATTTGTTCGAGGCCTTCGGACGTTCTTGGAATTGCGATTGCGCAGAGCGCGAAGAAAGCTGAAAGTCCCCATAGAGAAAATGCTGCGGTGCGACGAGATAAGCCACCGCGGATTAGGCGATGAGATAAATGATCGTGGCCACCTTGGAATGGTGAGATACCGCGTTTAATTCTTGAGATAACTGCAACTGATGTGTCGAGAATTGGGACTGCAAGAAGCAGGACTGGTGTGGCAAGTGATGTCCACATAACTTCGGTATCTGGTTGTAGACGAATTGTTAGGGTTGCAATTAGAACACCGAGAAATAGCGCGCCGGCATCACCCATATAGATACGGGCTGGGCTTTTGTTCCAAAGTAGAAAACCAATTGTTGCACCGGCTGTAACTGCAGAAAGCGCGGCGATCATAAATTGTTGGCCTTGGAAACCAAGCACAAATAGTGCACTAGAAGTGACTGCGACTGTGCCAGCTGCGCCACCATCGAGATTGTCGAAGAAGTTGATTGAGTTGCAAATACCAACAACCCAGATAGATGTGATGACTGCATCGATGATTGTCGAATTTGTTGGGTTGCCAATTGTGTCTTGTGAAATCAAAATCCAAGCGGTGAAAAGACCAGCTGCGCTTTGAATAAGAAGGCGTGGTGCGGGGCGCAGATTTCGCATGTCATCCCACAAGCCAATTGCACCGAGAACAATTGCGGGGGCAAGAACAGATGTCATCAACAGATAATTTTTCGCGGTGAAGCCATCAACGATTGCGACTCCGTAAGAAATAAAGACAACGCCAATGATTATCGCGACGCCGCCAAGATATGGGACGGGCTCTTTATGGGTTTTGTGGGCTGCGGTTGGTGCGTCGTAAATTTTCTTGGTGATTGCGACTTTGCGCATTACCGGGGTCAAGAAGCCTACAAATGCGAAGGTTAAGACAAAGAGTAGAAAATACTGAAAGTCGGAAATCGTCATTTGTTAAAGGTTGTTTGTAATTAGGTTTCGATTAACCAGCAGAACCTGATGGGCCAGATTTACGGCGGAACATCTTTGGTGCATTGGCACCGGCTGCCGCGTTAACTTTGGAACCAGATGCTGGTCCACCTTTGACGCCACTGTTGTTCTTGCCTTGCTTCTTGGCGAGCGCTTCTAACATCTTTGCCTTCGCGGCTGCCTGGGCATCTGCTTTGGCTTGATCTTTTGAATTATCTGATCCGCTCATTTGGTTGGCGCTTCTTTCTCTGGTTTCTCTGGTTTCTCTGGTTTACCCGGTTTAGCTTTTGTTGTGTAACTTGCTAGAAGTAATTTTACTTCTGATTCTTTATAACGATAGTGGCGACCTGCGGTTTTGATGATCGTAAGTTTGCCTTCAGTGGCCCAGCGGTTGATGGTCTTTGAGCCGACTCGAAAAAGTTTTGCGACCTCTGCTGCGGTCAATAGAACTTCTTGTTCGCCAATCATTTGGCAATCCTAACTCAATCAAGTTGCGGCTTCGAAGGCCGAAACCTTGCGCCACCTTGATATTAGGCGCTCATAACCAGAGCCAGCTTTTGCACCATCGCCGGTAGATAGGCCAGCAAGTGATAATTGAATATCTTCGATTGATGTGTCGGCCTCTAAGCCGGCTTCGCCTTCTTCAATCAAGATTTTTTCTAAGTAACCAGCAAGGCCGCCGTAATCAACTTCGACAATTGATTCGGCATGGAAGAGCGACATCCATTCGAGTAGATCTGCAATCTCTTCTTCTATTGGGCCGTGGCCAAATGCGGAGACAACTGATTCGTGAGTAAACATGCAACGCGCTTTGGCATTTGCGATTGTGGTGCGCATGATTGTGAAGGGGCCATCATCATTTTGGCCGCGCATGCGATCTTCGGGAACAAAGAGTGAGAACCAACGAGGTGGCACCATCCAAGTTTCAGAGATGATGTGTGGGACTTTGTCTTCAAGGCTTTCAGAATTTATGTTGATTGCTTCTTCGATATTTTCTGGGATAAAGAATTTTGAAACTGGAAGCGGGACCGAATCTTTGAATTTATCGAGTGCGGCCCAAACACGTGCAGCGGTTGACCACGGGCAGACATAACGTTTGCCTTCCCATTCGAGAATGTGTGCGCCATCTGGGCGAAGTGCTGGTGGTTCGGTAATTATTGTGCGAGCAAGTGCGCGAGATTGTTCATCGCGTGATGTTGTTGCAGAAATTGGAATTGCTTGCCAGCGAAGTGCTTCGGCAGGAGAGAACGCGGTGATTGGTTCGTAGATGCGAAGTGATGCGACGTACGGCGTTGGTCTACGCACGCGCTATGTAGTTGCCCTCGGCATAAGGATCGTCATCGTTTTCGTTTTCGACTTTTGTTGTTTCGCCGTGGAGCTCTTTAGATAAACGCTCTAAGTCCATTTCGGTATTTGAATATTTCAAATCGCGTGCGACTCGTGTGGCTTTTGCTTTTTGTCGGCCTCGCCCCATGCGCGTGACCTCCTTCTCGCTTTATAAGTTATGAGTTCTTCAGACCCGAAGGTTATCGCGTGGCGAAGCTGGCTTCCAACGCAGCTGCGCCGTTTTGAGCGTTGCTGGCTGTGAGATTGGGCTGAATTTCGCCGGCTGCCCAGGCTTTCATTCCGCGTGCCGCAAGGCTTCGGATGGTCAGATCTGCGGCCTCTGGAGCAACGATGGCGGCCATTCCGATACCGCAGTTCCAGGTGCGCTCCATGTCGGCTTGAGGGACGCCACCGATTCGGGCCAGGTAGGCCATCTCTGTTGGCAAGGCCCAAGTAGATCTGTCGTAAACCGCTTTTAATCCGGCCGGAATAACGCGGGCTGTGTTGTCGGCGATGCCACCGCCAGTGATGTGAGTGAAGGCGTGCAAATCTGTTTTGATGCCTTTGATTAGTGCAAGACAATCGAGTGAATAAATTTCGGTTGGGGTAAGTAGAACTTCGCCAAGGGTTTTTGTGAAATCTTGTGGAGTGGAATCTAATTTTAAGTTTTTAGTTTTGAGAATGTGGCGAACCAGTGAGAAACCATTTGCGTGGATGCCACTTGCTGGCATTGCGATGATGACATCGCCGGCCTTAATTTTTTCGGCACCGAGAAGATTTTCGTAATCGACTGCACCGGTTGCAGCGCCAGCAATATCGAATTCATCTTCGCCAAGAAGTCCTGGGTGTTCGGCAGTTTCGCCACCGACAAGTGCGGTGCCAGCTTTGGCGCAACCCTTTGCAATGCCAGAAACTATTTGCGCAATACGTTCTGGGAAAACTTTTCCGACTGCAATGTAATCAGTCATGAAAAGCGGTTCAGCACCGCATACAACTAAGTCATCAACAACCATTGCGACCAGATCTTCACCGATGGTGTCGTATTTTCCGAGCAGCCTTGCAATTTCAGTTTTGGTGCCGACGCCATCTGTTGATGTTGCAAGAAGTGGGCGGTTGAATTTTTTTAGGGCACTTGCATCAAAGAGGCCAGCAAAACCACCGATGTCGCCAACAACTTCTGGTCGACGAGCTTTCTTTAAATGTTCTTTCATTAATTGCACGGCTAGATCGCCGGCATCAATGTCTACTCCTGCTTGGCTATATGTGCTCATTATTCGTAACGGTTTACTACTTCTAATAAATTTTTGCCGGCCGAAAGATCAGCTGGAATTTGAATTGGGTATTTGCCGGTGAAGCAGGCGTTACATAACTTATCTTCAGCGATTGTGGTTGCGGCGATTAGGCCTTCCATTGAAACGTAGCCAAGTGAATCGGCGCCGATAGATCTGCGGATTTCTTCGGTTTCAAGGCCAGCGGCAATGAGTTCGGCCCGTGATGCGAAATCGATGCCGTAATAGCAAGGCCACTTCACTGGGGGCGAAGATATGCGGACGTGGATTTCAAGGGCGCCGGCTTCGCGCAACATGCGGACAAGTGCGCGTTGAGTGTTGCCGCGAACGATTGAATCATCGACAACAACGATTCGTTTGCCTTCGATAATTTCGCGAAGTGGATTTAATTTTAAACGGATACCAAGTTGGCGAATTGTCTGGCTTGGTTGAATAAATGTGCGACCAACATAAGAATTTTTGACTAGGCCCATTCCGTATGGAATGCCAGATGCTTTTGCATAACCGATTGCAGCTGGCGTTCCAGATTCTGGGACCGGGATAACAAGATCAGCGCTTGCTGGATGTTCTTTGGCAAGTTGTTCGCCGACTGCAACACGTGTTGCGTGAACATTGCGGCCCGAGATTGAAGTGTCGGGGCGCGCAAGATAAACATATTCGAAGATGCAACCCTTTGGTTCGGGTGTTGCCCAGTGATGCGAGCGCAGACCATTTTGATCAATTGCAATAAATTCACCGGGTTCAACTTCGCGAACAAATGATGCGCCAACGATATCGAGCGCTGCAGATTCGGATGCAACAACCCAACCATGTTCTAGTTTGCCGATAACAAGTGGGCGCACACCGTGCAGATCGCGGGCGGCATACAAAGTGTGTTCATCCATGAAGACAAGTGAGAACGCACCTTTAAGTTGTGGCAGAACTTCAAGTGCTGAAGATTCGAAATTCTTGCCATCTTGGGCGGCGATAAGTGCGGTCATGATTTCGGTATCGGTTGTTGCGTTTAAACCATCTTCACTGTTTGTGCCGATAATTTTTGAAAGTTTTTCAGCCAGGTCACCGGTGTTAGTTAAATTTCCGTTGTGGGCAAGTGCCAATGTGCCGTGATTAGTTGCACGAAGAGTAGGTTGGGCGTTGTTCCAAGTTGAAGAACCAGTTGTGCTGTAGCGGCAGTGACCGATTGCTAAATTGCCAGTAAGTGTTGCGAGATCGCTTTCGGTAAATACTTGCGAGACCAGGCCCATATCTTTGTAAACAAAGATTCGCTCGCCATCACTTGTTGCGATGCCTGCAGATTCTTGGCCGCGATGTTGCAGCGCATAGAGCCCGTAGAACGTTAGCTTTGCGACTTCTTCGCCGGGCGCCCAAACACCAAAGACTCCACATTCATCTTGCGGCAGATATTCGCCATCGTAAAGCTCGAAAGTTAATTTTCCATCAGGACGGCGGGCCATGTCGTAATCCTATTCCGCGTTCGCAACTTGTTGGAATAGAGCGGATAAATCGGAGCGTTCGCCAGATGCGCTGATGCGACCATCGGAGATTGCATCTGGCCAATTAATTTTTCCGCCTACGATTTCGAATAAAACTTCGGCGCTCATCTCGACAACATTTGGTGGTGTGCCACGTGTGTGTTTTGGGCCTTCGACACATTGGATTGCGGAATACGGTGGGATGCGAAGTTCGACGGCATGACCAGGTGCAAGTTTAGAAATCTTGGCAAGAACATCTTTTACTTGGCTCATGATTTCGGGATCTCGCATCGGTTATCCAAATAACTTCGGGAAGGTTTCGGTGTGGGCTTTTGAAAGTTCTTCGATAGAAATAACGGTTTGATTGATTTCCAAGTCGGTGCCACCGGTGGTGCCAATTTTGTAAATTGGGATTTGGTATTTGCCGGCTAAATTTACGATTTCATTTGTAGCAGTGTCCTTTATTGAAACGAGAACGCGGCCCGGGGTTTCGCTGAAAAGTGCATTTGCAACATCGTTTAATTCGATGCGGGCGCCGATCTTGTTTTTTAGAACTGATTCAACAATTGTTGCAGCCAGGCCACCATTTGAAACATCGTGTGCAGATTCGAAAATTGGTTGACCATCAAGTAAGAAATTGACTAAACGTTTCTCCATATCAAGATCTGCAACTGGGGCGGCATTGCCGATTTCACCATGTAGATAAGCCCATTCGCTGCCAGATAAATTGCCGTTGTATTTTCCGATTAAATAAAGATCAAAACCAGCGGCTGAGATTCCCATTGGTGTGCGCTTTCGAACATCTTGGATAACACCAAGGACACCGATGACAGGTGTTGGCAAGATTGCGACAGCGCCAGTTTGGTTATAGAACGAAACGTTCCCACCTGTAATTGGTAGACCAAGTTCAAGCGCGGCATCTGCAAGACCACGAACTGTTTCGGCAAATTGCCACATCACACCTGGATCTTCAGGTGAACCGAAGTTAAGGCAGTTTGTAACTGCAAGTGGTTTAGCCCCTGTAGTAGCTATATTTCGGCAGCTTTCGGCCAGAGCCAACTTCGCACCCTCGTATGGATCTAAATAAGACCAACGAGCATTTGCATCGGTTGAAACTGCAACACCAAGATGTGTTTGTTCATCGATGCGGATTAAGCCGGAATCTTCGGGCTGGGCAAGAACGGTATTGCCTTGAACATATTTATCGTATTGGGATGTAACCCAAGATTTATCTGCGATGTTTGGGCTAGCAATTAATTTTAGAATTGCAGCTTTAACTTCATCAGGCGCAGTTGGAAGTGGGACTTCGAATTTAGATTTTGCAAGTTGGTCAACGTAATCCGGCTTTTTGATTGGTCGGTTGTAGACCGGACCGTCGTGCGCAACGGTGCGAGGTGGAACATCAACGATGAGTTCGCCATTGAAAGTAATGTGCAGGCGTTCGCCATCTGTGACTTCGCCGATAACAGTTGCAGTGACATCCCACTTCTTGCAGATTGCCATAAAGGTTTTAATTTTCTCGGGTGCAACGATTGCACACATGCGCTCTTGAGATTCGCTCATCAAAATTTCTTCTGGCGAAAGTGAAGGATCGCGTAGCGGAACTTTCTCTAAATTAATTTGCATACCACCGCTGCCGGCAGATGCGAGTTCGCTGGTTGCGCAAGAAAGTCCGGCGCCACCAAGATCTTGGATACCAATAACTAGATCTGCCTTAAAGATTTCTAGACAGCATTCGATTAAAACTTTTTCGGCAAACGGATCGCCAACTTGAACTGCTGGCCTTTTTGTTGGTTTTGCATCACTGAAAGTTTCGGATGCAAGAACTGAAACTCCGCCAATGCCATCGCCGCCAGTCTTTGCACCAAATAAAACAACAAGGTTTCCGGTGCCGTGCGCAGTTGCCAACTTGATATCCTCGTGTTTCATAACGCCAACACACAAAGCATTTACAAGTGGGTTTCCGGCATAGGTTTCATCGAAAACTATTTCGCCACCAATGTTTGGAAGTCCTAAACAATTTCCGTAACCACCGATACCGGCAACGATTCCTGGAAGTAAGCGGCGAGTATCTGGTGCATCAGCAAGACCAAAGCGAAGTGGATCCATAACTGCAATTGGGCGGGCACCCATCGTCAAAATGTCGCGAACAATGCCACCAACACCGGTTGCGGCGCCTTGATATGGCTCGATAAATGAAGGGTGGTTGTGGGATTCGATTTTAAAAGTGATTGCATAGTTTTGGCCGATATCTACAACGCCAGCATTTTCACCGATACCAACTAGAAGTGCATCTGACTTAACAGCTTTTTCGCCAAATTGTTTTAAGTGAATCTTTGAAGATTTGTAAGAACAATGTTCGGACCACATGACGGAATACATCGCAAGCTCGCTTGAAGTTGGACGGCGACCAAGAATTGATTTGATGCGGGCGTATTCATCTTCTTTTAAACCGAGTTCGGCAAATGGTTGCTTGGTATCTGGATTTTGGGTTGCAGTTGTTACGGTATCTAGAGCCATTAGCGTCCTACCAATTGATGTAGAACTGAAGTGAAAAATGTTAAGCCGTCGGTGCTTGGGCCAGTCAAAGATTCGATTGCATGTTCTGGGTGTGGCATCAGACCAACAACATTGCCGCGTTCGTTAGAAATACCAGCAATTAGATTGCGTGAACCATTTGGATCGAAATCAACATAACGAGCGATTACACGGCCTTCGCTCTCGAGCATATTTAAAGTTTCATCATCGCATTGGAAAGAGCCTTCGCCATTCTTAAGTGGAATCAGAATCTCTTGATCTTGCTTGAAACCTGTAGTCCACATGGTGTTTGTGTTTTCGATTTTTAACTTTTGATCGCGACATAAGAAGTGCAGATTGCTGTTGCGGGTAAGTGCGCCCGGCAATAAATGTGATTCGCATAAAACTTGGAAACCATTGCAGATACCAAGCACTGGAAAGCCGTGATCTGCAGCGGTAACAATTGAATTCATGATTGGTGCAAAGCGTGCGATTGCGCCGCAACGTAAATAATCACCGTAAGAAAATCCACCAGGTAGAACAACTGCTTGAACTTCTTTTAGATCATCGCTGGCATGAAATAACGGGACTGCAGTGCCGCCAGCCATTTCTACTGCGCGAGCAGCATCGCGATCATCGAGTGATCCCGGGAAGGTGACTACACCGATGCGAAATGACATTACTTCTCGATCTTTACTACGTAAGTTTCGATAACAGGATTAGAGAGAAGAGTTTCAGCTGCTTTTTCGACTTCTGCTAATTGCGCAGGTGTTGGATCGCCAGCAACTTCAATTTCAAAGCGCTTTCCTTGGCGAACTGATTTTGCGAAGGTAAAACCTAAGCGGGGCAGCGCTGATGCGACTGCTTGGCCCTGGGGATCGAGGATTTCGGGTTTCAGCATAACCTCGACAATTATTTTGGCCATTTAAAATTTCCTTCCAGTGATTAGTTCAAATGCACTTGTGTAACGCTCTTGCGTCTTTGCAACTACGTCATCGGGAAGTGGTGGTGGATTGCTATTTCGATCCCAACCGGAATTTAATAACCAGTCGCGAACAAATTGTTTGTCGTAAGAATAATGAGTATCGGGTTCCCAGAACCGAGATGAATCAGGAGTTAAGGCTTCATCGCCTAGGCAAATCATGCCAGATGGATCGATGCCAAATTCGAATTTCGTATCTACCAAAATGATTCCTTTGGTCTGGGCGAAATCATGAGCCTTGGAATAAAGCGCGAGTGTGAGTTTTTTGAGAATTTGTGCGGCTTGTTCGCCAATTAGCTCTTCACATTTTTCATATGTGATGTTCTCGTCGTGCTCGCCATCTTCGGCCTTTGTTGCTGGTGTGAAAATTGGTTGTGGCAGCTTTGATCCATCGCTTAAGCCCGCAGGTAATTTGATTCCGCAAACAGTTTGCGATTTTTGATATTCGACCCAACCAGAACCAGCAAGGTATCCGCGTGCAACACATTCAACTGGAAACATAATTAAAGGCTTAACAATTACTGCGCGGCCTGCGACTTGCGTTGGAACATCAGTTGAAACAATATGGTTTGGAACAACGTCTTTTAATAAATCGAACCAGAACAACGAAAGCTGCGTTAACAACTTTCCTTTATTTGGAATTGGTGTTGGCAAGATGTAGTCAAAGGCAGAGATGCGATCAGATGCGACGATTAGAAGTTCATCTTTATCGTTTGTGAATAAATCCCGGACTTTTCCGCTGCGCAGATGTTTCCATCCGGTTAGCTCGGGGATCATCGAATTTGGCCGGGACGGTACTGCGCTGCCGCAGCATGAGCGGAAGTAATCGCATCGATGCGACTTACGACTCGCTGGGTTTGCCCTTTTGCATCGCCGGTAAATTCAAGTGGCTTTGCAAGGAGTGCATTTAGTTCTTCAAGGGTTAAAGGGATTCTGGAATCTTCAGCGATTGCTTGAATCATTAAATTTGGTTTGCCGGCTCGAATACCAAGTGCGGCGGCAACTGCATGTTCTTTAATGACTTCGTGCGCAACCTCGCGGCCCACACCGGCTTTGACTGCAGCCATCAAAATCTTTGTTGTTGCAAGGAATGGAAGATACTTACTTAGTTCGGCTTCGATTACATCAGGGAAGGCGCCGAATTCAATAAGAACAGTCATGAAAGTTTCGATTAAACCATCGAAAGCGTAGAACGCATCTGCAATTGCAACCCGACGAACAACGCTGCAAGCAACATCGCCTTCATTCCATTGATCACCAGAAATTTCGCCAACCATTGATGCATAACCACGAAGCACAACGGCTAGGCCATTTACGCGTTCGCAAGAGCGGGTATTCATTTTGTGTGGCATTGCTGATGAACCAACTTGGCCAGCTTTAAATCCTTCAGTTACAAGTTCGGCGCCAGCCATTAAACGAATTGAAGTTGCAAGTGAAGATGGTGCGGCGGCAAGTTGAACAAGTGTTGTAACGACATCGAAATCAAATGAACGTGGATAAATCTGTCCAGTGGAATCTAAAACATTTTCGAAGCCAAGATACTTTGCAACTTCGGTTTCTAATTTTGCATGCGAAGCAGATGATCCAAGTAAATCAACTGAATCCTGTGCGGTGCCAACTGGGCCTTTGATGCCGCGAATTGGATAACGCGAGATTAAATTATCAAGACGCTCATAGGCAAATAACAATTCTTCGGCAGCTGATGCAAAGCGCTTGCCCAGAGTTGTGATTTGAGCCGGAACATTGTGTGAACGGCCAGCAATTGGTTGATCAATATATTTTGTTGCAAGGGTTCCGAGTAATCCAAGAGTTGCAACAACGCGATCATGTGCAAGTTGCAGGCCATCGCGAATCTGCATTGCTTCGACATTTTCGGTCAAGTCGCGCGAAGTCATGCCGGCATGGATAGCTTCGTGACCGGCAAGTGCGTTGAACTCTTCGATCCGCGCTTTAACATCGTGTCTAGTTTGTTTTTCGCGGGCATCGATAGAAGCCAGATCTACCTTGTTAATTACTTTTTCGTAATCTGCGATTACTGAATCATCAATTTTGTGGCCAAGCTTTGTTTGGGCGCGCATTACCGCGATCCACAATTTACGTTCGCTGATTATTTTTGATTCGGGCGCAAAAATTTCGCGCATTCCCGCCGATGCATATCGTTGGGCTAATAAACTCACTGGTGAATTATCTCCCATTTAATTGCCCTTCTCTGCCACCGACGCATTAAGCGCGATATCGCTTCGATAATGGCTGCCGGGCAATGAAATTCGCGAGATTGTGCGATAGGCGGCATCGCGGGCCTGGGTTAAATCGCTGCCCAATCCAGTGACGGTTAATACGCGACCACCGGAAGAGTGCAGAACACCATCGCGCATTTGCGTGCCGGCATGGAAAACGTAAGAACTTTCATTTGTTTGGATACCGGTAATCGCTTCACCGGTTTTTGGATCTGCTGGATAACCTTCTGATGCAAGAACAACTGTTACTGCTGAATCTTCTGACCATTCGAGATCGCCGAAGTTTTCTAAGTTTTTCGTTGCAGCTGCATATAACAATTGGGCTAGTGGAGTTTTTAACCGTGGCAATAAGACTTGAGTTTCGGGATCACCGAAGCGCGCATTGAATTCGATAACTTTTGTTCCGCGCGATGTGAGTGCAAGACCGGCATATAACAATCCAACAAATGGTGTGCCGCGCGCAGCCATCTCTTGAATGGTTGGATTTAAAACTTGGTTGAGTGTTTCTTCCATAATTTCATCGGGCGCCCAAGGCAGCGGTGAATATGCACCCATGCCACCGGTGTTTGGACCAAGGTCGCCATCAAATGCGCGTTTGAAATCTTGTGCTGG
>Ga0315900_10004274_pt1 | contig 20248 bp, 17 predicted proteins | sample LakEriMetagenome_FD_203521 | JGI IMG/M metagenome (GOLD analysis project Ga0315900, IMG submission 203521) | Freshwater fungal communities from buoy surface, Lake Erie, Ohio, United States - Buoy 12 MA114 | ecosystem: Environmental > Aquatic > Freshwater > Lake > Lake biofilm | place: USA: Lake...
TTCCTGATGATCCGCTTGTTCCAGAACTGCCTGAAGTGCCGTTTATACCTGAACTGCCTGATGTACCATTTATGCCTGAGCTGCCACTAGATCCACTAGAACCAGACGAGCCTGAAGAGCCGCTTGTTCCTGATGATCCGCTTGTTCCAGAACTGCCTGAAGTGCCGTTTATACCTGAACTGCCTGATGTACCATTTATGCCTGAGCTGCCACTAGATCCACTAGAACCAGACGAGCCTGAAGAGCCGCTTGTCCCTGATGATCCACTTGTCCCAGAAGATCCAGAAGTTCCATCGATTCCAGATGAACCGGAAGTACCATCTATTCCTGATGATCCACTTGTGCCAGATGAACCAGAAGTTCCACTGGTTCCTGAAGTCCCATTTATTCCGTTTGTTCCATCTATACCTGATGTACCGTTAGTGCCAGAGGTTCCATTTATGCCGGAAGTTCCCGAACTGCCAGAACTTCCGCTGTTTCCAGGCGGACCACCCGCTACCGCAGTGACATTTATATCATTGCAATTAGCATCAATAACTATATCATATATACATCCCATATATTAATGTGTTACGTCTGAACAAACATTTAACCTAAAACTAAACAAAGTTCTATTTCCTATTCCAGTAGAATAAAAATGCACATCACCATATAAATTTATAGGTGGAAAATTTCTTGTTTGTGACGCAGGTACATCAAATTTTACTTGAGCATTTCCTGAAACACCACTTATTACAGTTGGAAAAAAACTATATAATAATTCTCCATCAGGATGAGTTCTTATTTGACCTGAACAAGTTAAATTATCAAAATTCAAAACTTGAGATTCCAAATTGATCGTTTGAGAATCTAAATCATCGCCCCTAATTACTGATAACTGTACAACAGCCACGAATTATATTACACTAATTTTATATTTTGTGATAACAAAAAACCCCAAGAAATATCTTGGGGAATAATCTTCTTTACAATTATATTTATTGTGTTTTTTCTTGTTGCGAAGCGTTTTGCAATCTTTGTCTATTTGCGAGTTCTTGATTAAGTATAGATAAATTATTTTTAGCGATTTCTAATTTATTAAGCTCATCATAAGCTAAAGCTTTAAGTTGAACTTCGTTGAACTGTCCCAAATCTATCTTATTCTGTTCCATAATGTTAAAATTCTTTTAAAATTTTTATTGTTTTTTGATGTTGAGGGTTATTAGGATCTAAAATTAATGACGGATTTTGAACCATCATTGAAATAGTTCCTTTACTTGTTGATTTAAATTCCCGCAATAATTTATCTCTAATTTGCTGTCTAGAACCGCTTGCGAATATGCCAATTTTTTCGCACATATGTTGCATATCAACAATAGTCATTTCACTTAATTTTTCTGTAAATATTTCAATATTAGACGTACCAAATGGATTCATCTTTTTAATGCCTAGAATTTCTTCTAGTTGTTTAACTTTTTCAATATCTGGATCAGTATGAACTTTACCATCAGCAAGATTTATATTGTCAAGCTCTGACTTAACTGGTTCAGGCTGTTTTGCATTTACTGATTTATTCTTCTTTGTGGTTTTCTTAGCCATATACTATATTACACAAATTTGATAATATTCAATAAAAAAGGCGTTACCCTTACGGATAACGCCTAATTTATGACGAACCGACTATATATTAGACAACTAGACCAACTAGAGCGCGATTGTCGAGAACCATGCGGCCCTCTTCAAGTGAACCATAGTAACCGATCTTGCCCTGACGAAGAGTATACTGATCATCAGCGACGAGGTTGAACTCAGAACCGCTGTCAGCATCAACAGCGATAGCGCGAATCAAAGAATCGCGTGATCTGTCAAGACCAACGATAATCTCTTCAGTAGCACCATTGAAACCTGTAGCAGTGCCACCGTAAGCATTGATACCATAGTGGTCAGCATAAGCTGTGGCACCAGCGACAGTATCGAAGATTGTGTTGAACTTCTTACCAACACCGAATTCAAGAATTTCCATGATGCTAACACCATAGAACTCAGGAAGACCAGCTTGGTTAAAGATTTGATCGCGGACCGCATCTGTTGCAACAACTGGAGCGTTAGCAGCGGTGTTAGAACCTGCGGCGATTGGAGCTACGGCTGTATTGATAGGATTGTAAGCCATGCCACGAATCTCTTCAACGATTTCTGGAGAAACGATAAGATCTGTTAGACCTCTACGAGCGCCAGAAGGAGTTCCACCAACGAAAGAAGCGTTGATACGCTTGATCTTAGTGAACAACTTATTAAGATCGTTCAATACAAAACGACCAGCAGCAGCAGTACGGAAAACGTGATAGTTATTTGCAGCAGTAGCATCATTTCCGGTGGAAGCTTGAGCTAGAGCAGTCATGAGGAGGTTAGCAGAAGTTCTCTCTTGCCTTAGCATAACTTCTTGAGCTAGGCGAGTAAAAGACTTACTAACTACATCTAGACGACTCTTGGCGGCATACTTCTTATCGAAAGCTACAGCACTATCGAGACGATAAGTAGCAATCTTTAACTCAGAAGCGAGAGGTTGAACTACGTTCTGAGGTAGACCACCAGCTACGCTCTGGCTGTAAACCTTAATATAGTCCTCATCGAAAATATCATAATATAGGTCGAGAGGAATTGAAGGATTATCTTCAGCATTGAACTGAAGACTGGTGAACAAGTTAGAAACAGTAGGAGCATTGTTGATAACTTCAGCCAAAACTGGACCAATGAATTCAGCCAATGCAACTTGAGCGTCAAAGGCTACTTCACGGTTCTTAGAGGCTAGAGCTTTGATTAGCTCAACTTGTTCATCTGTTCTCTTTAAAACGATTTTCATATTAATAAATTGTTATAGATTAGACAACGTAAGATGTGGTACAGTCGATCTGAACTAGAGCGAATTTGCCAGTTGTACCGGCAGCGGCATAATAATCACTCTTACCATTCTGAGAAGTACGAGTACCTGTTCCAAGAACACGACCAATAATACTTGTAGTTCCAGTGAGGGGAGAAATAGCACTAACTGCTAAACCAGAAACTTTACCAGCGTTTGCTGATATAATCAAATGGCTATTTGGGGCCATTGATGCATCAACCCAGTCGATAGCAGTATCAGCTAGAGTGAAAACGCCGCGAGTAGCTACAGGAACAGCCTGTCCAGTGAGAACAGCTTGTAGTTCAGCACGTTTGACAGGATTGTAGAGTAATCTCTCACCATTTTCATCAGCAGCAAGGGTCTGATTTAGTGTTAGACCAAGAACTGGCTCACCAGCTGTTGCAGCAGTGAAGCGCAAAGGTACAGCAGGATATTGAGCAGCACCCAAGAAAGGATAATCTGCCTTACCAAGTGTATTTGTAATATCGGTAGCTGTGTATTGAATTGGATCTAAATCCAAGTTACCAGCAGATACCTTGACGAAAACACCAGCTGAACCATTGCCATTTGTAGATGGACTGGCATCAACAGTGTCGCTAGCGTACATATTGATAACATCAACGTCGCTATACTGTCTGAATGGATATAATCTTAGTGACATATATTTTTAAAATTTTACTGTGATATTTTCCTTACTGAAAGCCTTACCTAGTCTTTCCTTCCAAGAAGTCTTTGTTACCGTTGGGGTATTCGTCTGAGAAGGAATAGTTGGCTCTTCGCGTTTAGCATTTGCTAAAGCTGTTTCAACCTCAACTGTCTTCTCGACAACTTCAGTTGGTTGAGTCTTTACTTGTCCCATTCTCTTAGCCAACTCGGCCTCAAGACGGTCTTGGAAAATCTTATCTTGATCTAGCTTTGAAGCTTTGTTTTTGTGTCTGAATATAACAGCGAGCTTCTCCTTATATGAAGCAAAAGCCTCATCAGTTGTAGCTAAAGCGGAAATTTCCTTTGCTAAATAACTACGATCAACTTCGTCTAGATCATACTCGTTATCAAGAGAAGCCATTCTTGAATTATAAATCTCTTGAGCAGCTTGAGCTGAAATTGTATTCTGAAGCTCTTGTAACTTAGCGGCAGTTTCAGCGAGCTTCTTGTTGTTGTCTTCAAGATCCTTCTTGAACTGTTCAGCTTGAGCTATAGCTTCAGCCTTAGCGACTTCAGCTTTTTCCATCTCTAGCTTAATTTCTTCGTTCTTTTGTTTAATGCTGTCAGCGATTTTAGCAGAAATTGAGGCAACTGCTTCTTCACTAAACTTAACAGTTTCTTGCTTTTCAGCGAGAACTGTCTTTAATGCAGATAGTATTTGTTCTAAATCCATAATTTTAGTTTTGGTATTATTTACAGGTTGTTTATCAGATTGTGAAAATAATTTATTATTTAAGCTAAGTAAATCTATAGAATTTATCTCGTAGCATTCAGCTTCTTCAACTTCCATTTCATTTTCTTCATTATCCTCCTCCTCATTATCCTCTTCGTCTTCTTCATTTTCGGTTTTCATTGCTGATGTACCATCATCAATAACAACTCCTTGAACATCAGCAGCAGGATTTGTTGTGAATCCGATACCCAAAGGATAAATACGACCAGTAACTAAACGATATACAGGAGTACCGTCATTCATCACGCCGGGACCATCAAAACCTTTTAGATATTTCTTAAATTCTTCTATTTGTTCTTTTTTAGTAATTATTTCAGCTTGCTTTAAATCTAAACTACCAACAGCGACTAAATATTCATTGAATCCAATTTCCCAACTCGCACTAATTCTCTCAAACAAAGCAGACTCTGGATCATTTGAATCCATAAGCGCATCAGCAAATTGGCGATCAACTGTTTTATAAACAACTGCCGCCAAAGCTATGTTAAATGGATTTAAAGTTCCTCTTACATCATCATCTGATAAAATTTTATTTTCACCATAAGATGAAAATGCAGAATTAACAATATGACCAACTACTCTTTGCTTTTTATGTTCAATATTTGTTGGTTTATGTATGAAATATTTCTTAAAAGCAATAGCTGTATTCGTATCGATTCCATCACCATTTTTGTTAAAACGATTTACAACAGCAGCATTAAAAGCTGCACCAACTAAATCTACATTCTTATCTAAATTAACAGTTGCTGGAATAATAGATTTTAATGGTTCAAGTGAAGCTTGAGATAACAAAATATTTTTATCAAAGTTCACAGAAGCGGTAACAATATTCTCAAATGATGTCTTATAAAGGAACATATTATTAGATTTTACACTGAATATTTAGTGCTGTGATACAAAAGACCAGCGGCATAACTATCTAGTTCGTGTTCTGCGGCAACATTTTGAATATTATTTAATATTCCTAATTTGTCTAATTTTGCAGGATCATTAAGAACTTCAATGGCTAAATTATTCCATGAATCCAATTCTGAACCCATTATAATTGCTTCAGAAATACCATTAGCTAATTTCTTTTGTTCGACATTTAAAGATTTCTTTGAGTATTTCTTTTTTAAACCAGATTCAACTAAACTATATAAATCTTTAGTTCTGTCTAATACTTTTGCAATCGCATCTTTAGAATAAACTGATGCTTTTGCGCCAATTGGACGACCTTTTTCATTTGGAGTGGATGTCTTTTTATTTGGAGTCGCTCCACCTACGTCAGGCAATGGAGGCGGAATAACAGGAACGCCGCCAACAATTGGATTGTAATAACCTTGTTTTCTTTCTTGAACAAATTTTTCTTGAGCAGAAGCAAGCTCTTCTTTGGTTGGATAAATTCCTGTTTCAATAACCTTTATTCCTTCTTCAGGAGGAAGAATACCAAGCTCCATCATTCGCGTAACTACACGATTAAATTGAGTTTCATCTTTGATTGATACTTCTTCAAACTTTGCAATTGGGCATTTTCCTTTGAATCCTAAATTACGAAAAATCAATTCCATTTCAGGCTGTAAAAAATCATTTAAGAAAGCTTTTCTAGCTTCCTTTAATCTTTCGAAGAACACTTGAGCTTTTACTGTTGTATTAGCAAATTTTTCGGAACCAATTAATATATTTTGCAATCCTTCTTTTATATCTTCATTGACTATTTTATATTTTTCATAACCTAGAACTCTATTCATATCTGGAATAATAAATTCGGCTTTTGTCGTATAATCAGCGACAAGAACTCTACCAACCGATTGATTACTCAAAAGACTTTGCATTGCTTTAATATTTTTATGATTGATGCCACCTTTTGTTGGCTCAGTACCCATAGTAATCAATAAAATTACATTCTCGATTGTGCGGCAAATAGCTTGATCAATCTTTTTCATTTCCATTTTAAAATTAATATCATCAAGAACTGCAAATCCAAAAGGCACAGCAAAAGGTTCATAGTCTTGTTTCTTATAAAAAGAATATATAATATTAGTAGGATTTATTTGTATTTTTAGTCCATCTCTTGCCCATTGCCCATTAGTGATCTTATTTTGAGTCTCTTTATCTAAACTATTAAAAACCATTTTATCATGCTCGTTTTTTGGTGAGCGAAGTCTTTCTAATTCATATTCAGAAAGAATTTTTTGATAAACAACTTGATGCCAAGAACTAGTATGATTTGTTGTTAGATAAAAAGGATTCAATAAAATATATTGAACTGGAATCGAATTCTTTATGTCATAATTAGTTGGATAATTATATAATTTTATATCTGTATTATAAGAAGCTCCATCATATGAAGCGTATGTTTCTAGAATCTTTTGGAAGTCATCGATCTCAAACTTAGCATTAATCTTGTAAAAGAAAACATTACCACTACGATAATACTCGCGGAAATACTGATCTTTAATATTCCACATTCTTGTATACTTCATCCATTTGGCAAAAAAGTCCTTAGCTTTCTGACTACCTCCCTCAAGATAAATCTCAGCGTTAGCAAACTCAGACATGATATCTACTGCATTTCTAAAAATAGCGACATTAGCATAAGCTTTTTGACACAATTCAATAGCATCGCGGATATTATATCCGTTTACAGAGAACTCAAAAGGTAATAAACCTTCACGAATATTACCATATTTATAAATTTTTGGTCCTACATATGCTAGATTGCGACGAAGATTAGTTGTTTCGCCTGAACCTGTTCTTTCATAAGTCGAAGCTTTTGATTCTTGCTGATAGAATGGATCTCCAACTAAAGAAGGTTCAGAAAAATCTTTCAACATAGCGTCCAAAGGTTGTGAATGTTCTTCATTAGCTTTAGAGAACTTGTTCCAATAATCTGAACGTTTATTATATTTACGACTCATGTTAATAATAGTTACACATTGTAACTTTAAAAGTGACTTTTAAACTTTAAGCAATAAACATTGGTTCAAAAGTTTCAGTTATATCTTCAACATGAGTGTTATTCATATCAAAGTAAATTTTACATAACCAGTTACCTAATACCAATGCAGAATAACTATCTTTACGAGGTTTATCAGGTCCAGATTTACGTTTCAGATTAGGTGGTAAATCAAAATTCTGCATACCTTGAGAAGAAGTTGTTATTTGTATCAAAGCGCATTCTGTTTTTGTAAGCATAATCATATCTGATAAATGTTCAACAAAGTCAATCATCTTCGCTTCTTCATTTTCTTTTTCAGTATCTAAAGCATTAGAGAATTTCAAATCTGAAATACCTATATGTTTTTTAGTTTGGCTTCTAAAATTATCATCAATTGCTCTACTAGCAAAATAAGTACGACGATGATCAAAGTTAGCTTGTAATAACTCATTAGCTAAACGTATCCATCCAGAAGTTGGCTTTCGCAAGAATACGTATTTATAATCTGATTTATTATATTCAGTCTTTGCGGAATATAAATTTTGAGCATACTCTTCTGGTCTCTCAAATTCAGTTACCATTGGTTTTAAATTGATTTTGGCATCTTTAAACAATTCACTTTCGTTGCAAGAATTCATAAACTGAACGCCACCGTTATAGTCCATACAAACACCTACAATATTAAAGTTCTGCAATATATATAAGAAATATTTTATATGATCTTTTAATGAAGATCCAGAAAGAGCATATGAATGTACTAATGTGTTTATCTGTTTTTCTTTATTAATCTTTAATACTTGAATTGCGAAATCATCTGATGATTCAGTTTCTGACCAAGAAGGATCAACGGCTAAAATATACTCATCTTCTGGATTTCCGACAACTTCAACAGATGGAGCTTCGCCATCTGGAACTGTACATAAAGCCATCTTAGATATTTTAAAATATCCAGAACTGTCGTCACTAAATTGAGCGCCAAACTCACGCAAGAATTGCGACTCACTCATTGTGGCCTTCGCTTGATTGATTAGATTCTGATCATATAGTTGCAATGGAGCGCAATCATAAGAGAGCTGCATAATGCAACGTTTTGTTTTTTCTTTGTTTTTAGGGTTGAATATCAAATTCTCATACTGCTCATAAAGCTTATATAAATATTCAAATTTGAATGAAGCAGAAGACAGCGCAATTAATTTATTATTAGGCCATATATATCTGTCGTCTTCAGTCATCTCGCCTTTAGCGATCAACTGTGTTTCTAAATTATATAATTCTTCTCTTTGAGTAGGATTCTGTACTACTGACAAGAACGGTACTATAACTTCGTTATAAATTCGTTCAGGCATCAAAAGAAACTCGTCAATAATTATCCTATGAAAACGGAAACCACGAAGCTTTTCGCCATCGCCCAAAGGCAATGCGCGAATTCGACTTTTACCAATTTCCATCACCCATTCGTCATTAGACTTTGATACCTTTGTAATACATTGTTTTAAAAGATAAGCTTCAGGTTTTGCAGCAATATCTTCTATCTTTTTAAATATCATTTTTGACTGGCGAAAAGAGCGCGATAATATACCTGTTTCAATTCCTTGATTCAATATAGCATCTAATACTGCATAAATACCGCATGTATACGATTTTGAAAGCCCACGACTCCATACAGCTAAAAAATAATCACTTTCTAACATTCCTTTAATAGCCATGTGTTGAAAAGGAAATAACTTTACGCCAGTGATTAAATCAGTAGCAAAAGTAGTATTATTGCGAAGAAATTGATAAAACAATAACTTCGCTTCTCGTTCTTCTAAATAACCAGGAATCTTTGCTAATTCCTCATTGGAAATTAAGCGTGATTTCCTTGGTACTTGATTCCCTATTTCCCACATAATCTAAAAAATATTGTATGTCTACCTGCCACAGTGACTTACCATGATATAGTAATTTTGGTATAATCTCTAATGATTTATTTCTATCGCCAGTAAATATAAATTGCGTATGTCTTGGATATTTATGGCACAAGCTACGCATATTATGAAAAACATATTCTAGATTTGTTTTTCTATTATATTTCTTTTGATTTATTAAAATATTTGCTATAGTTGTCTCTACAACAACAAACAAATAACAATTCAGCTCAACAGCTCTTTGGACTTCACGCTCAAACCTTTCAATGCCAGAAGCCATTGTTCCAAGAAAATCTGATTCACTTTTTCTGTCAACAAATGTGTTAGTAAAATATTTCTTATCAGCAATAAGATAATCTCCAACATAAATTTTTTCAACTTTTGTATTTTCAAAAGATAATGGATCTTGCTCCCGAGTATCTACAAGAATAGGCAACTTAGAAACATCAGTTGATTTAAAAACTTCAGGTAAATTTTTATTAAACAATGGTTCAATATTCAATAATTTACAAGCAGCAGTATATGAGTTGAAATATTTTTTATATATAGTCAAACTCGGCATATTCAATGTAATCAACTCATTATGAAATGGAGCAAAACGATAACTCTTTTCATCAACTCTTTTCTTTAAAAGTTCCAAGCACTTTTCTTTTACAATTTCTGGATTATTAGCTTTTTCCCATTTCAAGAATTCAGAATAATCAATAAATTCTGTTTCAAAATACTGCTGCTTGTTCTTAAAAGGTATTCTTTGACGATAGTACAATGAATATCTTGGAAAATGAGTACAATAATATTCTGCCTGATAAAGATTATGCTTCTTTAAATGGGCATGAAAAGCTCTATCGTTATTGAAAGACTCGCTACAGATTTTGCACTGAATCATATAGCATCTTCTTTAGAAATTCCTAAAATTCTAGCTTTCCAAGATGACATATTCTCCAATCGATCAGCTTCTTCTTTAATTGTTCGTTTTTGCATATCAGCGATTTGTATCATCATCTTGCGCTCTTGCTCATCTTGGAATAGCTCTACAAGATTAAGAATAGAAGCGTTTTTTTGATGCGTTAGTTCTACTCTCTTTGAGCGTTCACCGTTTAATTTTTGAATACTCTTATCTATACGACTTGCACACTGATTATATTCTTCAGATATAGTCTTAAGAACTTCAGTTAGACGCATAGTAAAATCTTTCTGATCTTGCGTCTCATTAAACATTTCATTGATCTTATTCTTTTTAATATCAATCTGGCGAAGATTGATGTAATCCATGCAAACATTTATATATAAATTTATTTCATCAACCGTAAGATCAGGCTTATCCCAAACTGATCGAACGAACTCCGCTTCAAATAATTCTTTATCTGTAGAGCTGTTATAAGAATCGTAATTGCCGACAAAACGTGGACTAGACAAGTAAGTCAATAGTTTTTCCATGCATTTTCTATGCTGCAAAGATAATTTATCTTCTGAAATGTTTTGACCCGCCCAACGATTAACTTTATTTATTACAGTTTTAATAGAGCGCGGGACTGAATATTTATCTCCAATACCTGATTCATTATCAACAAGATGATCTGGATGTTTTTCTTTTATATATTTTTGTACAGCTCTATATTCTGGCGTGATAAAAATATTTAAATTTTCTATTCCTGCAAATTTTTCATGGAATATCAATTCTGTGGCTTGTCTAGGTGTAATACCTGTTTTTATATTTTGATCGATAAATTCACAATTTTCTTTTGACAATATTTCGATCATTTGCGTGGGTTTTGGTTTTTCGCTTTTTTTAGCAAAACCTGTTGAAATCAAAAAATCTCTAACTATTTTTGATTCTTTTGATCTTCCAGTTAAATCTTCACGATTATAAAGAAGATTAGCCAAGACAACATAATCATGAATATCTTCATTTATTTTTTTTAATATAAATGCTTTTTGATCGTCACTTAACATATCACAGTGAAAATAAATCGTTATCTTTTAATAAATTTTGTGCTTTTAAGTATAGCATTTTTTTCAAATTTTTTATTTGCTTGTAACCAGCTTTTCTACCTTTTTCGTTCGTTTTAAACTTTAAGATTTTAGCTACCTGATCATCAGAAAGATTATCAATAAAAAACATTTTATAAATAAAAAAATGTTTATCACTTAAATTTTGTTTCATCAAATCGTGTAGTTTTTTTTCAGCTGTTTTAAAATCATAAGTTTGAGAAGACTCAAAACTCATGAAATAATTTTTATGATTTTCTAAACTTACAGTGATTTTAATATCGTATGCAGATTTCTTTACTTTTTCCCATTTAGCGTACAATGGACATTCATTACACTGTCTTCCACTAAGAGTAAAACCGCAAGACAGATCAAGGCCGTTTTCACTATCTTTATTTTGATTAAAAGGGCAAGATAAACAAGGTCTAGCATAATTACTATAGTTATTGCGAATTATATTTCGCATTTGATTTGTAACAATGCGATTTATCCAGGGTTCAATGGCTCGCGTTTGATCCCAAAGATGCCATTTTTTATAAATATGCAGCTTTATGATTTGTTCGATATCTTCAAAATCAAACCAAGTAATCGCTTTTAATTTCCATTTATTTTTACGCTTCTTGATTACTTGATCAATTGTTTCATACATCTCTTCAAATTTTTTATTTTTACGCTTCATCAATATCCTGAATTCTTCTAGAACTACATTCTTTTAATGATTGACGCAAAAACTCTTCTTTGCTAAGTTTTTGATAATTCACCCTTCTTCTCGGAGTTTTATCTGTATCTGATAAAGGAGAAGAATTGAACAAATCTTTCGCAAAAAATTTATTATTTGGTTTTTCTATTTCGTAATGTAGTTTTGATGGTTTACGAAAAGACGTTGGAATACCATCATCATCTTCATCAACATTTACTGTAACAATATTATTGGTTTTAGATGATATGTTTTGTAAAGAAGGTTTGCTTATATTAGCGAAACCACCTAATGAGTTGCCACAATTGCTGCAAAATTTAGCTCCAACAATATGTTTACTTCCACAACTTGAACAGTAAATATTACTCATAAATCATTATATCAATGAATGGTGGTTTTATCTAGTTTCTTAAATGTTGCAACGATATATTTTAGTATTTCACTACGCATAATATCTTCTTCGTCGAATTGAAAACAATAAATTCCACGATCTTCGCTTTCTTTATTATTAAAAAGATCGTAGACTTTCATAAAACCAGATTTATTACCAATATCTGATTGCATTGCGTCACCACAAATAAATATTTTAGTATTTTCTCCTATACGAGTTAGAAGAGTAACAAGCTCTTTAGTACTATAATTTTGCGATTCATCAGCGATGATAACTTTATCGTTCCAAGTTGCACCTCTCAAAAAATTTATTGGTAGAGCTTCGATAAAACCATTGGTTTCTAAATATTTTGATTGAGATATAGGCAACAATTCATCCAACTTATCATATAAAGGCATCATAAATGGATTGAACTTTTCATCTACGGTTCCCGGTAACGAGCCTAAAGCTCTTTCTCCAGATTCAGCAATAGTTCTAATATATTTTAATTCAGATCTCTGATTCATATTTAATATATGAAGCGCACAATATACCGCCAAAAATGTTTTAGAACTACCTGCGGGACCATTAATAAAAATAATTTTTGTATTTTTATCGAAAGCTATTTGTGCAAAACTTTTTTGTTTGTCTGTTAAATTGAAGTTTCTAATATTTAATTTGACCGATCTGAAATGATTATCGGCTATTATTTCATTAAAATCATCTTTTTCTTTTTGAATTTTTTTCTTTTTTGTTGACATGATATTTAAAAATTTACACTATATTGTATGATTTTTCACTGTTTAAGTGTTCCTTATTCTCCTACAAGAAAAGATATATCATTATGCGCCTTTATTCAAAAAGTTTATAAATTTTGTGATGAAATGACTAAAAGAGGTCATATTGTCTATCATTATGGCCATGAAGATTCTATTGTTAATTGTACAGAACATATAAATGTTGTTAATAATGATATCTTAAAAGAAAGTTATGGCAACTTAAATGATTGGAAAACAAAAGGGTTCAATCAAAATATAGATACAAAAGCTGTCAAAATATTTAATGAAAATTGCATTCACGAATTAAATAAAAGAATAAAATCTAATAATGAATTCATACTATGTTGGTTTGGCTTTGCACACGAACAGTGTGTAAAACATTTCTATAATAAAGCTATTGTAATAGAACCTAGCATTGGATATGATAGTATGTTTGCTCCAATAAAAATATTCGAAACATATAGTCAAATGCATAAAATGCATGGATTTTCTAAAACGAATATTTCTTTAGGATTAGAACACGTTGTTTATCCAGGTTTCGATAGTAAGGATTTTATTTATAAAAAAGATAAATCAAATACAGCGTTATTTCTTGGTAGAGTAATCGAAGCTAAAGGAGCAAAACTTGTTTATGATATTTGCAATCATATTGGCCAAGATATAATATTTGCAGGGCCAAATATCTTAAATCTCAAAGATACTAAGCATTGTAATTTCATAGGTTTTGTAGAACCTATTCAAAGAATGCATTTATTGAGTAATGCAAAATTTTTATTCGCTCCCTCTTTGTTTATAGAACCTTGTAACTGGACTATTATTGAGGCTCAGTTTTCGGGAACCCCTACAATAACTACGGATTTTGGCGGTTTTTCGGAAACCGTTGTTGATGGAAAAACTGGTTTTAGATGTCAAGATATCAACAGCATGATAAATAAAATAAAAGATATTGATAAAAAAATTGATTCAAAAAATTGTTATGAAAACGCTTGCGATAAATTTTCAATCAAGAAACATTGTGATTCTTATGAGAGTATTTTTCATAACCTATTTTAGATTCAGATAAGTTAGAATTGAAAAATTTCTTTTGAAAATTTTGTTTTGCAACATGTCTTTGATAATTACAAAAATCAACGTATTGAGCGGTTACTTGATTATTCTTAGCTTTGTCAACAGCGTCAAAAGTTAATTCATTAGCTTTAAGCATTTCCTTATATTCTTTAGAGTGTATCATGGATATCCATGTTTCCTTATCAAATTGATTTTGTAAATGTTGATGACATTGAATCCAAGAATTATATGAATCTGATTTTTTATTTTTTTTGATCTCTAAAATACTTAGATAATCAAATGCGTAAGCTTCATCGACAGATAATGTAATCATTTTAATTTAAAAAGTTTCTTTTAGTTTTATTGACAAAAGATTCGCCAGAATATTGACTAGTCACTCTATTGAATAAAATTGCCATGTCAATATTTTCGTCCCAACAAAATTGATTCAACCATCCATCAATAACGTACCAAGGACGATTATTAGAAAAACTTTTTTTAAGAGAATCTTTAATTGTCTTGTTATACATAATACATTGAGTACCAATTATTTTGTCAGTTATAAAACAATCAACTTGATTATTTGGCACATATTTTATATTAGATTGCGGCACACCATAATCTAAAGTTTTTGTATCTCCAAAAGAAAAATAACCAATATTATTTTCTTTGCATGTTGTAGTTATTTTATTCAATAAAATTATAAATTCAGAATGAGAAATTTCAAACAAACAATCTCCCTCACAAACAATCAAAAAATCAATATCGTCATCGAATTCTTGCATTATAGCTTTTTTATGTGAATCAAAACATCCATAATGTCTAGATGTTAATCTATCAGAACTATCAGAAGTCAATAAATCTGGGTATAAACAATTCTTTAAATATTCGTCGCCATCATATAAATCATTTTTATGATTAACGTATTTTATACCATAATCTTCAAACTTTTTAATAAATTCTTTTGATTTTTTTTCACTTTCTGTGACTAATGTTGTTTGAAGGTGAACAATTTTTATTTTTTTTTGAGTAAAGGAAACTGAGTTTTTCAACAATTCATCTATTTTATTGATTACACGTTCTTCTGTAATGTTTTTAGAACATTCAAAATTTTTATTTTCGGGGCACCATGACCAGTTACTAGGATCAAATTTATGATTTACATTATTGAAACAGCTATTACAAACCGACTTGTCATGAACATAATATTCGGTTCCGAATTCAAAAAAAGGATCAACGCTACCATTGATTTTTACTATCTTTTTATTTAAAGCCCAAGCCAACCAAGACAAACCAGAACTCAAACCAATAAAAAATTCACATCCATTCATTATATCAATAATTTCTTCAAATGAATGTTCTCCTGCGAAATAATCTATATTACTAGGGCAAGTGTTAGAATATTTTTTAGTACCAAAACTATAATGTTTATCAACACATACCACTTTATAATTTTTACGCTTAAGATAAGAAACTATTTTTTCCCAAGCACCAGATCTATTCCAATACCTAGATTGAGAAGTTGATTGTATAGCAATACATACATAATTTTCATATCTAAAATTATATTTTTTGGGAACATGAACTTTTGTACGTGTTTCTTTGTATTCTAGACCTAGCAAATCAAATGCGATTTTTTGTAAGTTAGAAGTTTGCCAGTTTTTATTAGTTAGATTTGATTGTTTAATATTATCGAAACAGCCTATTTTATATTCTACATAATAATTTTTATCATTTTTATCAGCATAATTGAAAAAACTAATATTGGAATATTCTTTTTCAAATATATCTTTTTTAGCAGTAAAATAGTCTATTTTACAATTGTGTAATTTTTGAAATTCATCCACAGCGGCCATCCAAGCAATCGAATCACCTAAACTATTCGACTCATTAATTATGCGAACATTTTTCTTACTTAAATCTAAAGTGAAAGTTTTTTGTAAACGTGATTTGAGATTTGTTACAATAATTTTCCAATCACAATAATAAGCGATAGAACATGCGGTCCACATGTTGTTTTTTATTGTTGATCTAAAATGTTCAATGTTATTTTTATTATCTATGAAACGAATTTCATAATCACATGAGACACCACCCAAGATTTCAATTTTTGGAGTTGGAAAGAATGTGCAAACAACTTTATTACGCTCTTCTTCTATATCAGATAAATTAAAATTTATTATATTTAACATGTTTGTTTCAAAACATTTAGATAATAAGTATTTTTCTAAATTATCGTTTTTAATGAAATTTATATTTTTATTATTAGAGTATTGATTTTTTATAGTATTAAGTTCAGACACGAAACAAGGCATGTTCCACGATAAAGCTTCTTTTAGAGCTATTGGATTCAATTCTTCCAAAGATGGCATAACAAAAACATCCATACAAGACATAAACACATCAACATCAGATCTTTCACCCCACACTCTACAATTTTTCTGATTTTTGTCTATACCACATTCATCAATATAACAATGATTACCTACAAAATGAAATAATATCTTATTACTAATAAATTTTTTTGCTAGTTCGAATGTATATTTTTGATTTTTATTTGAATTGAACAAACCTACTTGCAACACATGAATATAACTCGGATCTAAGTTTAGAGATCTTAAAACAGATTCTCTATCCGGTTTGTTTTTCTTAGGAATGTCCATTTCAACCAATAAGCTATCAAAATCATTTTTAATAGCGATATCATAATGATACTTAGAAACTAACCACAATTGATCAGGAATATTTCTTTTTTTAGAAATATCAGATTGTGTAGAGTGAGTCGTCTCATACAACTTGAATTTTTTGTTTTTATCGTACAAAAAGTCAACCATATCTTGAGATAAATTTTTTATTGCAAAATTTTCACTAAATTCATTCAAATGAATGTAGTCTGGATCATATTGCTTTATTTGTTCAATTATATTTTTTGATTTAGAATAAAAAACGTCATCTTGTTCGGTATAATGGCCAACACTAATAAAATTTTCTGCTCCAATCAAATTAATTATTGAATTTCTATGTATTACATATGCATCGCTATATAAATTCCATTCTATGACTTTCACAGAGTAACCTTCATTTATTTTTTTTGAAATCAACCATTCAAGATATTTCGGACTACCACCTGTGGAAAGATGAGCTGTAATAAATAAGAATTTTTTATTATTTTTGTTATTTGTAAAAATAAAATCACAAATTGCGCTAGGTTCTGGATGACAATCAAAATTTGATTTATTTTCTAAACAATTTATTAATGGAGGTATGCCTTGTATAGTTTTCCATTCTTTTACTCCATATTTAATATCAGAAGCGCAAAAAATACCGCACGGCCCACTGATGTAAGTGTATTTATATTCTTGGCTATTTTTTCTAAATGGAGCGCGTAATTTATTGTTTATTGATGAGCCAAGTTGTATGATGTGTGTGTCAGTTGTTCCAGCTAAATGCAATAAACCAGAATCCATTGTTATAAAATATTTAGCTTTGTTTATAACATGCCAACACTGCGAAATATCTAATTTATTTGTAAGATCTATGCCAATAGTAAAATTTAAATTTTTTGTCGGCTTATCAACATTGTAAAAACCTGTTTCATGACTATTTTTTCCAATAAGAACAACAGGTATATTTCTTGAATTTAATAAATCAATCAATCGTTGCCAATTTTTATCAGAATAAGTTCTTGAAGGCCATGTGTTAGCGACATGTAAACAAATATAATCATTTGGTAAATTTTCTATTGTTATAAAATCATTAGAAACATAATCATATTCCATTTCTTTATCACTTAGCATGAAACCTAGATCGATAGCATGATATTGGCGAATATCTATTGTATTATGTTTTTTTTCAACTCCGTAATCATTCTTTTTGCCGCCAACTCCGAGAAATGTGTTAAATATTTCTGAATAAGAACTTTCATCACATTTATCATTAAATTTATATATCTTATCAACGTATTTATTTTTTATGAAAAGCTCTGGATGATACGTGATAATATCTATTTTTCTGTTATAAGATTTTGATAATTTTCGCAACGTAGGAGTAACCGCCAAGCTATCACCAAGCGACTGAGAATGAATTTTTAAAAGATATTTATTCGTCATGTGGTTTTTCACATAATTATATTCATTGTCTGATATTTTTCCGTGATAAAAAAACAAATGTTTAAGATTTTCTGTTGATGGTATGCGACAAAATGTATCTATGAAATAATCAACATCTTTGGGCGCTTGTAAACAAGACAACATTTCAGATATCTTATTTAGAGATTTATCATAATTTTCTGTATTATATGGCAAATTAATTAATGATTGACATAGGTCATCTATGTATTCATATTTTTGCCACAATAAACAATTAGCGACTGTTTCTTCATGAAAAGGCGCATAGAATTTCCAATTATTTATAATTGTCATGTCATTGCAAATAGTTGACCATTCTTTTATAAAATCTGCGCATTTATTATTAAAGAGAAAGACGCCTGTTTGTAGATATTGTTTTCTATTATTGATATCAAATTTCAAATAATTCAAAAGATTAGCTTCTAATGTTAAATTAAGATCACAATTACCATTTATAAATGGATCTCCTTTACCATTGAAAATCATGAAATCATGACAACCTTTATTAAACAAAGGATATTCTGTATTTTTTTTTATTTTATCAAATATATTGTCGCAATTTTTTATTGCTAAACAATCTGCATCAAGATAACAAAAATTATCTTTGGCGCTAAAATTATGCAATGTATCTTCGACGATTAAAGGCTTTAAAAATACATGATGAACTTTGCAAAGATCATTATTTTCTACTGAAGACTTTATTTGAGATTTGCGGTTATCTGTTGTTATTTTTTTTACTATTACGTTTTTATATTTACAAATATAGTCAAAATCAACTGTATAAAATATAATTTTATTCGATGAAAATAAAGATAACGTTTCAAAAAGACGTTCGGCGTATTTTATGTATGTTTTGTCACAATGAGTAACATAATAATTCATGTTTTATAAAATAGATTTTAATTTATTGATATCAGCGCAAGAATGCCTAACTTCTTTTCTTGCTTCCTTGTATATTATATTATTTCCAAACTGTTTTGCTAGTGTATTTATAGAAATTGATTGGCCGGTTCCAATATTTAAAATATCATTTTTTACATCAGCAGTTAATAATTTAGAAACATAATTACATATATCATTTACATTTATAAAATCGCGAGTTTGTTCGCCATCACCATATATAATCAAAGGTTGATTATTTTTCGCGGCATTATTAAAAGCAGTAATTACACCAGCATATTCTGGATTTTGACCGTGACCATATACATTAAAGAATCGCAATATTAGATAATCTATATTCCATAGTTGACAATACATTTGTATATATTTTTCAGATGCTAATTTATCTAATCCGTATGGACTGTTAGGTTCTGTAATATCGTTTTCACTAACAGTTCCTTCTTTAGGCCCATACACTGATGCGCTAGAAGAGAATAAAAATTTCTTGATTTTATGAACGTGGGCGGCTTGCAATAATTTCACAGTCAAGAATGTATTGTTGCCAAAACTATTTATCGGATCTTCAAATGATCGCGGCACACTAACCATACCTGCGAGATGAATAATGACATCTGTATCATTAAGAAAAACATCGTTAACGTCAATATCCAATATATCTATTATTTTTTGTTTGTCAGCTGGAAGTTCGGGGCTGCAAATTTTATCTAAATTATATATATCGTGTCCATCATTTAATAACTTTTTTGTGATATGTTTGCCGATAAAGCCGCTGCCGCCAGTTATAAGTATTTTCATGTATTTTTATTATAAAATTGGTTCGTATTTTTTTACATAAATAATAGGATTGGTGGCAGATTTTTTTTGTTTTTTTTTGATAAATAGGGGGGTATGCATATATATTAATTATATGGTTGTATGATAAAAAAGAATGATAATGATATGGGTTTGTATATGTTAGATAATGTGTTAAATAAGAATAAAATGAGATAGAGATTGAGGAAAAGCTCCCCCCACCTTGATGCAACAAATGTCAAGTAAAAAAATTTCAAAAAAATGGGGGGGTATCGCAGCCCCCCCCCAGGCTGGTTGGCACGATTCCTGCCTAGCAAGTGTTGTGCCAAGCTAACGAAAACCAGGTCGAAAGAAAGTTTAAGAAAGTTGTGGACAGAGAAAGCGCCGATGCCCTACCTTGTACG
>Ga0315900_10004275_pt1 | contig 20248 bp, 17 predicted proteins | sample LakEriMetagenome_FD_203521 | JGI IMG/M metagenome (GOLD analysis project Ga0315900, IMG submission 203521) | Freshwater fungal communities from buoy surface, Lake Erie, Ohio, United States - Buoy 12 MA114 | ecosystem: Environmental > Aquatic > Freshwater > Lake > Lake biofilm | place: USA: Lake...
GCAGCCCGCCTGGCGCCATTCGTCATAGTCGAGCGGATGGCCGCGGGTATAGATCTGGGCGTTGATCGTCGAACCGCCGCCCAGCACGCGGGCCTGGGTAAAGCGGATCGTCATCCCGTTCATGTGGCGCTGCGGCACGGTCTGCCAGCCCCAGCTGCCGATGCCCTTGGTCATCTTCGCGAAACCCGCGGGCAGGTGATAGAGCGGATGGCTGTCGCGCGGCCCGGCCTCGAGCAGGAGCACGCGGGCGTCGGGGTCTTCGGACAGGCGCGCGGCCAGCACCGCCCCCGCCGAGCCGCCGCCGATGATGATGAAGTCGTGACTGTCGGACATGGATCAGAGCCTTGCGATGGAAAGGCCGCCGTCGAGCGCGATCACGCTGCCGGTGGCAAAGGCCATGGCGCCGGTAACAAGCGGGACGACGGCCTTGCCGATATCCTGCGGCGTACCCCAGCGGCGGGCGGGGACCAGCCCCTCGGCGATGCGGGTGTCATAGGCGGCGGCGACCGGGGCGGTCATCGGGGTCGCGATGATGCCGGGGCGGATGTCGAAGACGCCGATCCCCTGCGGCGCAAGGCGCAGCGCCAGAAGCTGCGCGGTCATCGCGGTCGCGGCCTTGGAGATGCAGTATTCCCCCCGCTCGGGCGAGGCCATGGCGGCCGAGACGGAGGTGACGAAGACGAGGCTTCGGTAATGCGCGCCCGGGCGGGCGACCATCCGCCGCGCGCAGGCCTGGGCAAGGAAGAAGGTCCCGCGGGTGTTGACCGCAAGCACGGCATCAAAGCTTTCGGGCGCAAGGTCGAGCAGGTCGCCGCGGATGCGCGCCGGGATGCCGGCGTTCGAGATCAGCGTATCGACCGGGCCAAGCGCCGCCTCCACCGCGTCAAGGAGCGCGGGCGCGCGGGCGATGTCGGCGATGTCATGCGGGACATAGAGCGTCCCGGGCGGCAGCGCGGCCAGCGCGCCTTGCACGGCGGGGTCGTCCCGGCCGGGCAGCGCGGCAAGCGCGAGGCGAAAGCCCGCATGGCTGAGCGCGGTGGCGATGCCGAGGCCGATCCCCTGCTGGCCGCCGGTGATCAGCGCGACGGGGCCCGTCATGCGAAATGCCGCGCGCGGATATGGCCCGCGGCGCGCAGGGCGAGTGCTGCAACCGTCAGCGCCGGGTTCACCGCGGCCGAGGTCGGCAGCACGCTTGCATCCACGACATAGAGGTTGTCGTGATCATGGGCGCGCAGGTCCGGCGTGACGACCGATGCGGCCGCATCATGCCCCATCCGCGCCGTGCCGCATTGATGCGACGGCGTGCGCCGGTCGAAGGCGCGCGACAGCACGACCGGATAGCCCGCGCGGCGCAGCACCTGCTTCATCCGGGCGACCAGCGCCTCGTGCGCCTTCCAGTTCGACCGCTTCCAGTCGAGCACGATGCGGTCGCCCTTGAGCGTCACCCGGCTTTCGGGGTTGGGCAGGTCCTCGGACATCGCCAGCAGATCGACCGAGCGACCGGCGATCCAGGCCGCCAGCGGGCGGGGGATCGGCGTGTCCGACGCCAGAATCGGCCCCGAGATCTTGCCCAGAAGCTGGATATTGCCCAAGGGCGTGCCGCCCTCGCCCCCGGTGAGGTAGAAGTCGTTCACCATCAGCGTCTTCTGATAGATGCCGTCATTGCGCCGGAAGGGGTGCAGCGCCAGCACGGCCGAGAGGTTGTGGTTCATGAAGTTTCGCCCGACCTGGTCTGACCGGTTGGCCAGCCCCGCAGGATACCGGTCCGAGGCGGAGGCGAGCAGCAGCACCGCCGACATGACCGCCCCGGCCGAGAGCACGACGACGGGGGCCGACAGCGTCTCGCCATTCGTCAGCATGACCCCGGTGATGCGGCCGTCTGCGCCGGCCTCAAGCCGGGCGACGCGGGCGCCGGTGCGCAGCGTCACGTTGGGGTGCTGGAGCGCATGGGCAAGCCCCACCGTCTCGGCATCCATCTTGCCGCCGCAGGTATCGGGGAAAGCGTCCCAGGGCGTTGCCCCATGCGCCAGCCAGCGGTCGATATCGACGCCCAGGGGCAGCGAGGCCGGATGCAGCCCTGCGCGCATAAGCCGCCGGCGCAGGTCGGCGATGGCAGGTTCGTCCGGGACGGGGGGAAAGGGATAGCGGCCGGAATGGGGGGGTTCGGTCGGGTCCTGCCCGATCTGGCCGCGCACCTGATAGAGCGCCTCGGCCTCCTGATAGAAGGGTTCGAGCGTGTCGTAGGGGAAGGGCCAGCCCGGTGTCGTCCCCTCGCGGTGGCGCAGGGGGGCGAAATCCTCTGCCCGGTAGCGGATCAGCACCGCGCCATAGAATTTCGAGTTACCGCCGGCGTAATAGTAGTTACCGGGGTTGAAAGAACGCCCCTCGGCATCAAGCCATTCCTCGGCGGGGCGGAAATGGCCGCGGCCGAAGATCGCGTCGGGGTCGCGCGCCTCGGGCGATGGGTCGAGCCTTTCGCCGCGTTCGAGGATGAGGATGCGCGCGCGCGTCGGCGCGAGTGCCGCGGCCAGCGTGGCCCCCCCCATGCCCGAGCCGATGACGATGACGTCGGGCGCGCTCACGCGATGCGGGCCTCGGTCGCGGGGTCGAAGACGACGGCCTTGTCCATGTTGACGGCAAAGCCGAAGGGCTGGCCCGCGGCAACGGTCGCATCCCCGCGCATCCGCGCGATCACGTCGCGGCCCGAGAGCGTCATGGTGACGAAAGTGTCCGACCCTGCGGGTTCGGTCACGGTGACGCGGTTGGTCAGCGGCTGGATGTTGCGCGACCTGTGGTCCGCGCCGTCGGGATCGGTGATCGCCTCGGGCCGGATGCCGAGGAGGATGTCCTGGCCCGCCCGGCCGGCCAGCGTATCGCCGGAAAAGCGCAAGAGACGGGGCGCGCCCTCGGCATCGGTGATCCGGGCATGGGGCGCGCCGCCCTCCATCACCACGGTCGCGGGCAGGATGTTCATCGCGGGGCTGCCCATGAAGGTCGCGACAAAGACATTGGCCGGCGTGTCATAGATGTCGCGCGGGGTGCCCAGCTGCTGGATCAGGCCCTTGTTCATCACCGCGATCCGGGTCGACAGCGTCATCGCCTCGATCTGGTCATGGGTGACATAGACGATGGTCGTGCCGAGCTTGTGGTGCAGCTTCTTGATCTCGGTCCGCATGTCGACGCGGAGTTTTGCGTCAAGGTTCGACAGCGGCTCGTCGAACAGGAAGACATCGGGATTGCGCACCAACGCGCGGCCCATGGCGACGCGCTGCCGCTGCCCGCCCGAGAGTTGCCCGGGCTTGCGGTCAAGCAGGTGGTCGATCTGGAGGAGCCTTGACACATCCGCGAGCGCGCGGTCGCGTTCGGGCCTGGGCACGCCGTGCATCTCGAGCCCGAAGGTCATGTTCTGCGCGACGGTCATGTTGGGGTAGAGTGCGTAGGACTGGAACACCATCGCGATGTTGCGCTGCGACGGGTGCACCCCGTTCACGACGCGCCCCTTGATCGCGATCTCGCCCGAGGTGATCGCTTCAAGCCCCGCGATCATGTTCAGCAGCGTGGACTTGCCGCAGCCCGAAGGGCCGACGAGGACGAGGAACTCGCCCTCCTCGACCGCGATGTCGACATGGTGGAGCACCCTGACCGGGCCGTAGGATTTGGTGACGCTGCGGATGTCGAGAAAGGACATGGGTGTCAGCCTTTGACAGAACCCGCCATCAGGCCGCGCACGAAGTAGCGGCCCGCGACGATGTAGACGAGAAGCGTGGGAAGTGCGGCAAGGATCGCGCCGGCAAAATGGACGTTGTATTCCTTCACCCCCGTCGAGGACTGGACGAGGTTGTTGAGCGCGACCGTCATCGGCTGCGAGGTGCCGCCGAAGGACGCGCCAAAGAGGAAGTCGTTCCAGATGTTGGTGAACTGCCAGATCACGCTCACCACCGCGATGGGCCCCGACACGGGCAGCATGATGCGCCAGAAGATGCGGAAGAAGCCCGCGCCGTCGATCATCGCCGCCCGCACAAGCTCGGTCGGAAACGAGGCATAGTAGTTGCGGAAATAGAGCGTGGTGAAGCCGAGCCCGTAGACGACATGGACGAGGATCAGCCCGGGGACGGACCCCGAGAGGCCAAGCGTGCCGAGCGTGCTGGCCATCGGCAGGAGCACGATCTGGAACGGGATGAAGCAGGCGAAAAGCATCAGCCCGAAGACCCAGGTATCGCCGCGAAAGCGCCATTTCGTGAGCACATAGCCGTTCAGCGCGCCAAGGAGCGTCGAGATCACGACAGCGGGCACCACCATCAGGATCGAGTTCAGGAAATAGGGCCTGAGCCCCGTGGGCTCGACCCCGATCTGCGCCGCCGACCAGGCCTGCCGCCAGGGCTCCAGGGTCCAGGTCTGCGGCAGGTTCATCATGTTGCCGCCGGTGATTTCGTCCAGCGGCTTCACGCTGTTCACCGCCATCACGTAAAGCGGCAAAAGGTAGAAGAGCGCGAAGAGCAGCAGCACGAGGTAGATGAACACCCGCGTCACGGAGCCTGTCCGCACGGCGGTATCCTGCGTGACGGCGGACATCAGCGCTTCTCCCGCAGTTCGGCGTAGAGATAGGGGACCATGATCGCGGCGATGGTCATCAGCATGATCACCGCCGAGGCTGCGCCCACGCCCATCTCGTTGCGGGTGAAGGTGTAGCTGTACATGAAGGTGGCCGGCATCTCGGTCGCCCGGCCGGGGCCGCCGTCCGTCATCGCCTTGACAAGGTCATAGGACTTGATCGCGAGGTGGCTGAGGATGACGAAGGCCGACAGGAACGCGGGCCGCAGCATCGGGATGACGATCCGCCGGTAAAGCTGCCAGGCCGAGGCGCCGTCGATCTGCGCGGCCTTGAGAATTTCGTTGTCGATCCCGCGCAGGCCGGCCAGGAACATCGCCATGACAAAGCCCGACGACTGCCAGACCGCGGCGATGACGATGGTATAGATCGCCATGTCGCGGTTCTTGATCCAGTCGAAGGAAAAGCTCTCCCAGCCCCAGGCATGCATCGTCTGTTCAAGCCCGATGCCGGGGTCGAGGAACCATTTCCACGCCACGCCCGTGACGATGAAGGACAGCGCCATCGGATAAAGGTAGATCGGGCGCAGCACGCCTTCGCCGCGGATCTTCTGGTCGAGGAAGATCGCGAGCATCAGCCCGATCGCGGTGCAGACGGTGATGTAGAGCGTGGCAAAGATCGCGAGGTTCACGAGCGCGGTGTGCCAGGCCCCGAGGCCCCAGAGCCGGGCGTAATTGTCCCAGCCGACAAGGTTGTAGCTTGGCAGCATCTCGCTGTCGGTGAAGGAGAGGTAGATCGTGTAGAGGATGAAGCCATAGACGAAGAACAGCGTCACCGCGAGCGATGGCGACAGCACGATCTTGGGGATCAGGTCCTGCAGACGGGTGCGCAGGTCCACCCCGGCGTGGTCGGGCATGGGTCGGTCCTTCCCGGCAGGGAAGCGGGGGGCCGGACCGGCCCCCCGCGTGGTGCCGTTACTGCGCGTCGGCGACGGCTGCGGCCAGTTCGGCGGCTGCGGTGGCCGCGTCATACTCGCCGTTGAAATGCGCCGTCACGACGTCATAGAGCGCGTTCTTGACCGCCGCGGGGGCCGCGTGGCCATGCGCCATCGACCCGAACAGCGTGCCGCCCGCGGCAGCTTCGGCCAGGTCGGCCATGCCCTTCTTGCCGCAATCGTCGAAAGCATCGTTCGGCACGTCGGTCCGCGCGGGGACCGAGCCCTTGACGACGTTGAACGCCGACTGGAAGGCCGGGTCCATGATCGCCTTGGCCATCGCGACCTGCGCTTCCTGGGCGGCGGCGTCGGCCTGGTTGAACATGGCGAACTGGTCGCTGTTGAAGGTCACCATGCCCTGCGTGCCGGGGAAGCGGATGCAGACGAAGTCGGTGCCCGGGACCTTGCCGGCCTTGAGGAATTCGCCCTTGGCCCAGTCGCCCATCATCTGCATGCCGGCTTCGCCGTTGATGACCATGGCCGAGGCGAGGTTCCAGTCGCGGCCCGAGAAGTTGTCGTCAACATAGCCGCGCAGCGTCGCCATGCGGTTGAAGGCCTCGACCATCTGGTCGCCGCCCAGCGCGGCGGGATCAAGGTCGATCATCGCGGACTTGTAGAAGTCAGGGCCGAGCGAGAGCACGACCGCGTCGAAGATCGTCGCTTCCTGCCAGGCCTGCCCGCCATGGGCGAGCGGCGTGATGCCGTTGGCCTTCATCGCGTCAAGCACGGCCACCAGCTCTTCCCAGGTCGTGGGCGCGGCCAGGCCGGTCGCGTCAAGCGCGGCCTTGCTGATCCAGACCCAGTTGGTCGAGTGGACGTTGACCGGCGCGGCGATCCACTTGCCGTCGCTGGTCGAGAAGCCCTGCAGCGCGGCGGGCACGACCTTGTCCCAGCCTTCGGCCGTGGCGGTGGCAGTCAGGTCGGCAAGCGCGCCTTCCTTGGCCCAGTCGAGGATGTCGAAGCCCAGCATCTGCACGGCCGTCGGCGCATCGCCGGCGGTGACGCGCGCGCGCAGCGTCGTCATCGCGGCCTCGCCGCCGCCGCCGGCGACGGGCATGTCGATCCAGCCGATCGACTGGCCGCCCAGGTTGTCCTTGAGCACGTTCAGCGCGGCGGCTTCGCCGCCCGAGGTCCACCAGTGCAGGACTTCCACGTCCTCGGCGCTGGCGATGGAGGCAGAGGCAAGGAATGCCGCCGCCAGGGTCGTCGTCTTCAGGAAACCACGCATCTTTTGTCCTCCCGGTTGTGCGGTGGTCGTAAGCCCGACATGCGTCAGGCCGGCTTCACCCAAGGTGCCCGCGTGCGGCCGATCCGCATCACGAGCGATTTCACCTCGATGAATTCGTCAAGGCCGTAGGGGCCGATCTCGCGTCCCAGGCCGGATTGCTTCATACCCCCGAACGTCACTTCGGGGAAGCCGTCCATCCAGGTATTGGTCCAGACGGTGCCGGCCTCGGCCGCGCGGGCAAAGGCAAGGCAGGTGTGGATGTTCTCGGACCAGACCCCGGCCGACAGCCCATAGGCCGAGGCATTGGCGAGCGCCGCCGCCTCCTCCGCGGTGCGGAAGGTCAGGACGGACAGGACGGGGCCAAAGACCTCGTCCCGCGCCAGGGCCATGTCGGCGGTCACGCCGGTGACGATGGTGGGCGCATAGAACTGGCCCGGCAGGCCCGGCACGGTCAGCGGCGCGGCCCCCATCGTCGCCCGCGCCCCGGCGGCCAGCGCGGCCTGCACATGGGCGTCGATCCGCGCCTGATGCGCCGGCGTGACGATGGCGCCCACCTGCGTGCGCGCATCCAGCGGGTCGCCATAGGCCACACGGCGCGACAGGGCCGTCACGCGGGCGACGAAGTCCTGCGCGATGTCTGCGTGCACGATCGCGCGGCTGCCGGAATTGCAGCATTCGCCCGCGTTGAAATGCACGCCGAAGGCCACCGCATCGGCCGCGCCGTCAAGGTCGGCATCGGGAAAGACCACCTGCGGGTTCTTGCCGCCAAGTTCGAGCGCGACCTTCTTGAGCTCTCCGCCCGCCCGCGATGCGATCAGCCGGCCCACGGCGGTCGATCCGGTGAAGGTCACCATGTCGACATCGGGATGCGTCGTCATCCGGCTGCCCACGGGGTCGCCAAGGCCAAGAACCACATTGACCACGCCCGCGGGCAACCCCGCCTCGGCCAGCAGCGCACAGAGCAGCACGGTGGTCGAAGGCGTCATCTCCGACGGTTTCACCACCGCGGTGCAGCCTGCGGCCAGCGCGAAGGGCAGCTTCTGCGACAGGATCCAGAAGGGAAAGTTCCAGGGCGTGATGACCGACACCACGCCCCGCGGTTCCTTGAGGATCACCGCCAGCATGTCGGGGCCGAGCGTGTTGTGGCTGTCGCCATGCAGCATCCGCGCCGCCGCGGCGGCATAGCGCCAGAGGTCCGCCGCCCCCGCGATCTCGCCCCGCGCCTGGGCAATGGGCTTGCCCGATTCCAGCGTCTCGATCAGCGCGAATCGCTCCACCTCGCCTTCGATCAGGTCGGCGACCTTGAGCAGCACCGCGGCCCGCGCCTTGGCCGGCAGCCGCGACCAGCGCCCGTCGTCAAAGGCGCGGCGCGCGGCGGCGATGGCCGCATCGGTTTCGGCGATGCCGCCCCTGGCCGCCACGCTGACCACGACCCCGTGCGAAGGCGAGACGCGTTCGGTCACCGCACCATCGGCGCTGTCGGTCTCGCGCCCGTCGATGACATGGCGCAGCCGCAGGGGGCCTGCGGGAAGTGCGGCACCGGTGGCGGGGATGAGCGTCATCTCGGTCATGTCAGGCTCCGGTGAACAGGGGTTTCCGCTTCTGGCGAAAGGCTGCGACGCCTTCGGCCTTGTCGGCAGCGGCGGCGACGGCGGCCGAACCCAGCGCCTCGATCATCGCGCCCTGATCCTCGCCCCGGGCGGCATGGATCATCGCCTTCGCGGTCTCGACCGCACGCGGCGACAGGGTGACAAGCTGCGCGGCGATCCCGGTCGCGGCCGCAAGCGTGTCCTCGGCGACCTCGGCCACGAACCCGGCCGCCAGCGCGCGCGAGGCCGGGATGCGCCGACCGAAAAGCGCCATCTCCTTGAGCATGGGCTCGGGCACCAGCCGCGCGAGGCGCTGCGTTCCCGACCAGCCGGGCACGATGCCGATCCCCGTTTCGGGCAGGGCGATGGTCGCCCCCGGCGCCATCACCCGCAGGTCGCAGGCGGCGGCGAGTTCGAGCCCGCCGCCGAAGGCATGGGATTGCAGCACCGCGATCGTCGGCCGCGCCAGCCGGGCCAGCCGGTCGAACAGGCGATGCCCCATCCGCACCCAGTCGCGCGCAAATTCGGCCGGGGACAGGTCGCCCCAGGCCGCGATGTCCGCGCCCGAGCAGAAGGCGCGTTCCCCCGTCGCGGTCAGAAGCGTGCAAAGGATGCCCCCGTCCGCCTCGATCTCGGCCAGATGGCGATCGAGGTCGGCCAGCATCGCGGGCGTCAGGCAGTTCAGCCGCGCGGGGTTGTCAAGCCGGAGCGTGGCCACGGGCCCGTCGCGCGTCAGGTGAACGGCGGTCATGGCACCCACCCCATCGGCCCCTCGGCCAGAAGCGACAAGGGCATCGCCACCGCCCCGGGCGCGACGGTCACCCGCCCGCCGCTGGCCGCCACGATGTCACGCGCGGGGTCGATCCCGGGCATGATCTCGGTCGCGATCAGGCCTGCATCGGTCAGGCGGATCACGCAGCGTTCGGTGACATAGATCACGTCCTGCCCCTGCGCCCGGGCGCGCGCGCCCGAAAAGGTGACATGTTCCACCCGGTCCACCATCTTGGCGAACTTCCCCGGGCGGGTGACCTTGAGGCCTGCGGGCGTCAGCGCGACCTCGGCCCCGGCTTCGAACCAGCCGGAAAAGACGATCTTGCGCGCATGGGCGGTAATGTCGACGAACCCGCCGCAGCCCGCCGTCAGGTAAGGCTTCTTGCCCAGCTTGGAGACGTTGACATTCCCCTCTGCATCCACCTCGAGGAAGGAGAGGAACGACATGTCGAACCCCGCCCCCTGGAAGTAGATGAACTGCTGCGGCGAGGGGACGAAGGCATGCGCGTTCGACGCGCAGCCGAAGGCAAAGCCGGTCAGCGGCATGCCGCCCACCGCGCCCTGTTCGATGGCCCAGGTCACCGCCTCGGGGTGGCCTTCCTCGAGCAGGATGCGCGGCACCATCGCGCTGATGCCGAAGCCGAGGTTGGCGGTCTGGCCTGCCTTCAGCTCCATCGCCGCACGCCGGGCGATCACCTTCTCGACCCCATGCGGGGCGAGCGAGAAGCTGTCCCAGGGCCGCATGATCTCGCCCGAGATGGCAGGGTCATGGGGCGTCTCGGTCGTCTGGCGCTGGTCGGGGTCGAGCACGATCAGGTCGATGAGATGCCCCGGCACCCGCACGTCATGGGGCCTGAGCGACCCCGCCGCCGTCAGCCGCTTGACCTGCGCGATGACCAGCCCGCCGTGGTTGCGCGTGCAGATCGCCTGTTCGAGCCCGCCCAGATAGGCGCCCTCGTGTTCATAGGTCAGGTTGCCGCGTGCGTCGGCGGTGGTGGCGCGCAGGATGCAGACATCGGGCACGATGTTGGGAAAATGCAGCCAGGTCTCTCCCATGAACTCCACCCGCGCGACAATGGGCGTGGCGCGCGCGCGGTCGTTCATCGCGCAGCCTTCGCGCTCGGGGTCGACAAAGGTGCCAAGGCCCACCTGCGTCAGCACACCCGGCCGGCGCGCGGCGGTTTCGCGCGTGATGTCGAAAAGGATGCCCGAGGGCACGTTCCAGGCGGCGATCCGCTCCTCCACGATCATCCGCCAGATGTCGGGCATGGGCAGCGAGGACGGGCCCGAGGGATAGGACCCCGCGATCACCCGCGCGAGGCACCCCTCCTGCGCCAGATGGTCGATCCCCTTGACCCCGTACATGTCGCCCGCGGCGATGGGGTGGATCGTGGTCAGCCCGCGCGGGTGGCCGGTGTCGCGGAACCGCGCGCCGATGGCGGCCAGCACCCGGTCCGGGCAGCCCAGCGCCGAGGAGGAGGAGACGGTCACGGTCGCCCCGTCGGCAATCCGCGCGGCGGCCTCTTCAGGCGTGACGAGCTTGCCTGCGTTCATCGTGCGGAAACCGCCTGCTGCCGCCCCGTCTCGGCCGCGCTGCGCACGGCCAGCGCGACGGCGAGCGAGGCGATGCCATCCTCCCCGGTCGCCGCCGGACGGCCGCGCCCGGCGCAGGCGGCGGCAAAATCGGCCAGGCCCTGCAGATAAAGGTCATGGCCGGGGAAGGCGATCTCCTCGCGCCCGGCTTCGGTCACCAGGTCGATCCGCCCGACGGGGCGCTGCGTCATGATCCCGGTCGCGATGATCGACCCTTCGGTGCCATGCACCTCGAGCCCGGTGCCGGCAAAGCGGTGGGTGAAGCTTTCATGCGCCATGACCATCGCGCCCGAGGGCATGGTCCAGACCGACATGGCCGAATCCTCGACCCCCTGCCCCATGCCCGACGCGGTCATCTGTGCCACCACGCTCACCGGCGTCTCGTCCAGCAGGAACCGTGCGGTATCGGCGTCATGCACGGTGATGTCGGCGATCACCCCGCCGCCCGCCGCGGGGTTGTCGATCCGCCAGCCCTGCAGATGCGGCGGCAGGTGGACGGCGTGAAAGATGCGCAGGGACAGCACGCGCCCGATCCGCCCCGCGGCGATCAGGGCGCGGATCGTGCGGTGGCTGCCGGCGCAGCGCAGGTGGTGGTTGGTGGCAAAGGTCACGCCCTGCACATGGGCCGCGGCGACCATCGCCCGCGCATCGGCCAGCGTCATCGCCAGCGGCTTTTCGCACAGCACATGCCGCCCCGCCGCGATGGCGGCCAGCGCCTGGTCGCGGTGCTTTTCGTTGGTCGATGAGATGTAGACCGCATCCCCCGGCCCGGCGAGCGCGGCGGCAAGGTCGGTGCCATGGCCGGGGATGCCGTGCATCGCGGCAAAGGCCGCCGCACGTTCGGGCGACGTGCTGACGACATGCCCGATGCGGCCGCCGGTCGCGCGGATCGCACCGATCACATGCTCCGCCGCAATCGTGCTTGCCCCGACCAGAGTCCAGCGCATCGGAAACCTTCTCTTTGGAACGTTCCGAACGGTTAGAATCCTCGCCGCCCCCCGTCAAGCGATTCGCGCCGCGCCGTTCTGCCGCAGGGACCCTTGCCCCCGGGCAGGGCGCAGCCTAGGCCTGAGGTGCAAGGACGGAAAGGTCGGCACCATGCAGAGACACCCCGGATGATCGCGTCGGCGGGCGAGTTGCTGGTGGAATTCGTCTGCACCACGCAAGGCGGCCGCCACCTGCGGCCTGCGCTCTATGCCGGGCCCTTCCCCTCGGGCGCGCCGGGCATCTTCATCGACCAGGCCGCCCGGATGACCGGGCGCGCCGTCTTTGCCGGCGCGGTGGGCGACGATGCCTTCGGCCGGGTGATCCTCGACCGGCTGCGCGCGGCCGGCGTGGACGACCGGCTGATCCCGATCCTGCCGGGGCTGCCCACCGGCACCGCCCATGTCGCCTACAGTCCCGACGGCAGCCGGGATTTCGTCTTCAACATCGCGCAGTCCGCCGCCGCGCATCTGCCCGCCCCGGCACAGGCCGCAGAGGGCTTTCTCGCCGCCGGGACGCGGCTTTTCCACATCTCGGGCTCCTCGCTCGGCGATCCGGCGATGCGGGCGACGCTCCACGACCTCGCGCTGCGGCTGAAACGCGCGGGCGTCGCGCTGTCGGTCGACCCCAACATCCGCGCCGAACTGATGCGCGATGCGGGCTATCCCGATACCGTCCGCGCGCTCGTGGCGCTCGCCGACTATGTGCTGCCCTCGGATGCCGATGCCGCGGTCCTCTGGCCCGGGGCCGACTTCGCCGACTGGGCCCCGGCACTCCTTGCCGCGGGGGCCCACGCCGTCGTGCTCAAGCGCGGCGCGGACGGCGCCATCGGAATGGACGCGGGCGGCACGCTGTCCCTGCCTGCACGTCCCGCCCGCGTCGTCGACCCGACGGGTGCGGGCGACTGTTTCTGTGCGACCTTCCTGGCCCGCCATACCGCCGGGCATGGCCTGGCCGATGCGCTGGCCCATGCCACCGCCGCCGGCGCGCTTGCCGTGGAAAGCCTGGGGCCGATGGAAGGCAATGCCGGACCCGCAAGCCTGCGCGCCCGGATGGGCTGACCGCTTGCGGGGCCGGCCGGCGATCCCGGCATCGGCACCAACGCTTTCTTAATCTCCCGGCTGATACACCCCACGACGGGACGCGGCCGCCTTGGCCGGGGTGTTGCGGTGACGGGTTCATGAAACTCTGTATTGTCGAGGATGAACCGATCAGCCGCGCCGTGCTTGCCGGCATCACGTCATCCATGCCGGGCCTTTCGGTCGAAGCCTTTGCCGATCCCGCTGCCGCGATCGAAGCCTGCCGTCACCGGGCCTTCGATCTCATGATCGTCGATCAGCAGATGCCCGGCATGACCGGGACAGAGGTCATCCGCGCCCTGCGCGAGCTTCCGGATTATCGCCATGTCCCGATCATCATGGTCACCGCCGACAACAACCGCGCCGTGAAGCTCGAGGCGATCCATGCCGGCGCGACCGAATTCCTGGCCAAACCCACCGACCCGGACGAATTGCGGCTCAGGGTCGGCAACCTGCTCGACCTGCGGCAGGCGCAGCGGGCGCTGGCGGACCGCGCCTATCACCTGGCCCACGAAGTCAGGGCCGCCACGCGGCGCATCACCGAACGCGAAGAGGAACTGATCTGGCGGCTTGCCCGCGCGATCGAATACCGCGACGGGCAGACCGGCGAACACATCACCCGCGTCGCCCGCGTTTCGCTCTATCTCGCGCAGGCGCTGCACCAGCCGACCACGTTCTGCCACAACCTCTTTCTCGCGGCACCGCTGCATGACACCGGAAAGCTCGCCGTGCCGGACGCCATTCTCAACAAGCCGGGCCGGCTGACCATGGCGGAAATGGACGTGATGCGCCGCCATACCGTCGTCGGCGGCGAAATCCTGAGCGACGGGACCAGCGACCTTGTCTGCATGGCGCAGGACATCGCGCTGGCCCATCACGAACGCTGGGACGGCACCGGATACCCCCACGGCCTGTCGCGCGAGCAGATCCCCCTGTCGGCGCGGATCGTCGCGGTCGCGGACGTGATCGACGCGCTCTGTTCGGAACGCATCTACAAGCCGGCCTGGACACCGCAGCGGGCGCGGGCGGAAATCCTGCGCCTGTCGGGCAGTCATTTCGACCCCGCCTGCGTCGGGGCGCTGATCAGGTCGTGGAACCGGATCGAACCTGTCCTGACGGAAATCGGCAGCACGGCCGGTACCTCTGCCGAACCGGCAAGGGCATCGGGATGACACCGGCACACGCCGCAACCGCCGGGCAGGCCAGAACGCACCGGGCCAGGCTGCGGGATCCGGTCCCGGCAGCCCCCCTGCCGCAGCGGGGCTGAGCGCGCGGATGCTGACCCTTTCGCAAGACGGGAATCCGCTCAGGACCCTGCTGGGGCTGGCCGGCCGGCGCCGGACAGGACCCGTCATGGCAGCCAGACGGCGCCTGCGCGAAGCGGCGATGCGCCCCTTCATGCTGGCGACCTGGGTGCTTGGCCTTTACGCCGTCGTGCTGGTCGGGGCCTCCTGGGTGCTCTTCGCCCGGCTCGTGTCCACCGACCCGTCCGAACTCTCCGGCCTGCGCGACGATATGATGTGGACCACCTATCAGGCCGACCGTCATGCCGTCACACTCAAGTGGCTTGTGGATGCGGCGATCCTCGCCGGCGACCCGGACCGGCTGGATGAACTCTCGGCCGTCTATGGCAGCCTGCGCGACCGCACTGCCCAGATCGATACCGATGCCTTCGGGAGCAACCACCCCGAAGACCAGCAGATCGACCCGATCCGCGACCGTGCGACCGCGCTGATCGCCGGGCTTGGCGACCGGCTCGCCGCGATCGACCCCGCCGCTCCGGACCTTGCCGGGCAGCTGCGCGCGATCAAGCCCGTGACAGACGAGATCGCGGTCCTGATGGCGGAACTGACGCTGCGCAGCAACGCCGCGCTGACCACCTTGCGGATCGAGGAACGCCGGGCCGAACGTGACCGGTTCTTCGACCTCGGCATGGCCGTGGGGCTGATCGTGGTCGTCTTTCTCGGGATTGCCGTGCTTCTGGCGGTGCAGTTGCGCAACAACCGCCGCTCCAACAGGCGGATGGAGCTCCTGCGGGAACGCAGCCGCCTTCAGGCGCTGCGTGCCAGCCGCGCCAATGCCGCGAAATCGACCTTCCTTGCCACGATGAGCCACGAGATCCGCACCCCTCTCAACGGCATCCTCGGCATGGCGGAAAAACTGTCGCTCGGGCTCCTCGATCCGGAACAGAAACGCCATGTCGGCGTGATCCGGACGGCCTGCAGCCTGCTCCTGGACGTCATCAACGACATCCTGGATTTCAGCCGGCTCGAATCGGGAAAGGTCACGCTGAACCTCGCCTCCGTCGACCTCTTCATGGTCGAGGAAACGCTGCGCTCCGTGCTCGCGCCGGCAGCCGAGAAAAAGCAGCTCGACCTGACCATCGCCATGCCGCGGGGCAGGATCGTGACCGATCCGGGGCGCCTCAGGCAGATCGCGCTCAACCTGACGGGAAATGCGATCAAGTTCACCGATCATGGCAGCGTCAGCGTGACCGGCACCTTTGCCGGGCCCGACCGGCTCAGGATCGAGGTGCGCGACACCGGGGTCGGGATCGCGCCCGAAAGCCTGCCGCTCCTGTTCCGCAACTTCAGCCAGATCGACGGGTCCTTTACCCGGCGCCACGGCGGGACCGGGCTTGGCCTCGCCATCTGCAAGAGGCTCGCCGAAGGCATGGGCGGCGCGATCGGGGTCGAAAGCACGCCGGGCCAGGGCAGCCTGTTCTGGTTCGAAATTCCCGTGACCCCTGTTCCCGCCGCCCCCGCGCCCGAGACCGAGGTCGCCGCCCCGACCGGGCGGGGGGCCTTCCGCGGTCGGGTCCTTCTGGCCGAGGACAATGCGATCAACCGCGAGGTTCTGACCGGGCTCCTGCAATACCTGGGGCTTGACGTGGAAACGGCCGAGGATGGCCAGGCCGCGGTCGAGGCGGTAGCGGCGCGCCGCTATGACATCGTGCTCATGGACATGCAGATGCCCCGCAAGAGCGGGATCGAAGCGACCCAGGATATCCGGGAAAACGGCCATCGCGTTCCCATCGCTGGGGTGACGGCCAATGCCTTTACCAGCAACCGCCGCGACTGCGAACGGGCCGGCATGAACGACTTTCTGGCCAAACCGGTGACGCTGGAACAGCTCGCTGCGCTGCTCCTCCGGCTGGGCGTGCCGCGCGGAGACGGCGCCGCCGTGCCCGACGCCGGACCGCAGCCGCAAGCCGCCTCCCCGCCGCTGCCGGCACCGGCCCAACCGCTCCCGCCGGCAGAGCAGGGCCTGTCCCTGCCGGCGGCAGGCCAGAGCGAGGGCACCGCCGCGCCCGCCACGCCATCCGGGGGCGAAACCGACCAGCTGCGCGCGCTCGCCGGGATCATCGGAGCCGAAACCGTGGCGCAGCTGCTGGGCCGGTTCGCCGCGGAACTGGATGCAATCGGGGCCGCACTCTCTGCCGCGGCCGAAACGGGCGACGGCGCGGCACTCGACCGGCACCTGCACAGCTTCAAGGGGGCGGCGGGGATGCTGGGCTTTGGCCGCCTGGCCGCCGATATCCAGGCCCTGCGCGACGGCCCGGCCCCGGATGCCGCAGCCTGCCGCGCCCTGATCGCGGCGGCCCGGGCCGCGGTCGCCGCAGCGCAGGTCTGACCGCGGGAGTCGCAGCGACAGGACTGGACAAGCCCGCGGCGACACCGTCAACTGGTATGCAACATTCCGGACTTCCTCCACAGGACCCGCCGTGCCCGACATTGCCACGACCGAAGCGCTTGCCGGGTTCATCGACGCCTCGCTTTCTGGCGCGGACGACCCCCGCCCGCTTTACCGCCGGCTGCATGATGCCCTGGCCGAGGCGCTTCGCCTGGGCATCGCCGGCCCCGCCGGGCGGCTGCCGAGCGAGCGCTGGCTGGCCGCGCGGCTGGGCATCAGCCGGGTCACGCTGCGCCGGGCGCTGGATGAACTCTCTGCCGACGGGCTCCTGAGCCGCCGGCAGGGTGCACCCACGCGGGCCGCGCGGCGGGTGGAAAAGATGCTCTCCACCCTCACCGGCTTTTCCGACGAATTGCGCGCCCGCGGGATCGAACCCGGCCAGCGCTGGATGTCGCGCCGCACGCTCGCCCCCAGCCCGGCCGAGGCGATGGCGCTGGGCCTGTCGGCCAGCGACAGCATCGTCCGCCTGGTCCGCGTCCGCCTCGCCGATGGCCAGCCCATCGCCATCGAACGCGCCGCCGTGCCGCAGGCGATCCTGCCCTCGGGCGAACTGGTGACCGATTCGCTCTATGACGCGCTCTCGCGCCTCGGCTCGCCCCCCGTCCGGGGCGTGCAGCGCATCCGCGCGGGCCTGATGACGCGGGTCGATGCCGAACTGCTGCAGAGCGACCCCGGCGCCCCGCTTCTGATCGTGGAACGGCGCTGCCTGCTGGCCGACGGCCGGCCCGTCGAATTCACCGAGACGCGCTACAACGGCGAAAGCTACGACTTTCTCACCGAACTCGGCGCCTGAGGATGGTATAGACCAGTTGCAAGAGACTTGCATACCGGTCTCCCTCTGGTAGCGTCTCTCTGTCCAGCAAAGGCGACGGCATGCTGCCAGGAATCGAGCACCTCAGGGGCGCCCTCATCGTCTCCTGCCAGCCTGTCACCGGCGGGCCGATGGACCGTCCCGACATCGTCGCGGCCTTTGCGCTGGCCGCGATCGACGGTGGCGCCCGCGGCCTCCGGATCGAGGGGATCGCCAACCTGCGCGCCGTGCGCGCCGTGACCTCCGTCCCGGTCATCGGGCTCGTCAAGATCGACCTGCCCGACAGCCCGGTGCGCATCACGCCCCTCCTCGACCATGTCGATGCGCTGATCGCCGCAGGGGCCGACATCGTCGCCTTCGACGCGACCGACCGCCCCCGCCCGGTGCCGCGCGCCGCGCTCGCCGCGCGCATCCGCCAGGGCGGCGCTTTGGCCATGGCCGATTGCGCCACAGCCGCCGATGGCCGCGCTGCCGCCGCGATGGGCTGCGACATCCTCGGCAGCACCATGTCGGGCTATACCGGCGGTCCGGTCCCCGCCCGCCCCGATCTCGACCTTCTGCGCGACCTCGCCCGGCTCGGCCGCTTCGTCATCGCCGAAGGGCGCTACCAGGTGCCCGCCGATGCCGCCGCCGCGCTGGCCGCCGGGGCGGATGCGGTCGTCGCAGGCTCGGCCATCACGCGGCCCGAGCATGTCACCTCGTGGTTCGTCGCCGCGATGGAGGCCGCGCGCCCCGGCGCCGGCCGGGCGGTGGGCGCATGACTGCCGCGCCCGTCCTCGCCTTCGACCTTGGCGGCAGCAAGACGCTTGCCGCGCTGGTCGCCGGCCACAAGGTCATCGCCCGGGCCGAAACCGCGACCGACCGCGCCGCCGGCCCCGAAGCCTGGCTTGCCGCCATGGCCCGGCTCGCCGCGCCCTGGGCCGGCCGCTATGGCGCGATCGGCGTCACCGTCACCGGTCTCGTCCAGGGCGGGGTCTGGAGCGCGCTGAACCCCGCCACGCTGGCCATCCCGCAGGGCTTTCCGCTGGCCGCGCGCATCCGCGCGGTGATGGGGCAGGAGGCAGCGCTCGCCAACGATGCCCAGGCCGCCGCCTGGGGCGAACATGTCGCCGGCGCCGGCCGCGGGGGCGATCTCGTCTTCCTCACCGTCTCGACCGGGATCGGCGGCGGTGTCGTCACCGGCGGACGGCTGCTCCAAGGGCGCGCGGGCCTGGCCGGCAGCTTCGGCCAGTTCGGCCCGCTGGCCGCCGAAGGCGCGCGGTTCGAGGATACCGCTGCCGGCCTCTGGATCGCAGCCGAGGCCGATGCGACCGGCGCGGGCGGCGATGCCCGCGCTGTTTTTGCCGCCGCCGCCGCGGGCGAAGGCTGGGCCGCCGCCATCCTTGATCTCTCGGCCGCCCGCGTGGCGCGGCTCTGCCGCAACCTGCAGCTTGCCTTCGACCCCCCCGTCATCGTCATCGGCGGCGGCATCGGCCTTGCGCCGACCTACCTGGACCGCGTCGAGGCGGCGCTGGGCGATCTTGCCCCGCCGCTGCGGCCCAGCCTTGTCCGCGCCGCCCTTGGCGGCGACGCGGGCGCCATCGGAATCGCCGCGCTCGCGGCGGCCCGCACCACAGAACGAACCACAGAGAGGGAGACCCTGACATGACTGCACGATCCTTGCTCGGCTCGGCGGCCCTTGCCGCCCTGCTCGCCGGCCCCGCCCTTGCCGAGGTGACCGTCCTCGGCTGGCCGGGCGGCCCCGAGGAGGCCGCCCTGCGCGCGGTGACCGAAATCTACAACGCCCGCCCCGACGTGACCGAGGAGAACAAGGTCGAGCTTCTCTTCACCTCGCGCGACGGCTTCTTCGACAAGCTCCAGGTCGATCTCGCGGCCGGCTCCACCGCCTTCGACGTCAACCTGATCGCGACCTATTCGATCGGCCGCTATGCCCCCTTCATGGAGCCGATCACGCTCTCGGACGAGGCCGGCGCCGTCTTTGGCGACACCGTGCTGTCGACCATGCAGTTCGATGGGGCGCAGTACGGCGTGCCGACCGACCTGTCGCTGCACTTCCTCTACTTCCGGCAGGACCTGATCGATGCGCTGATGGCCGATGACGCGGCCAAGGCGCGCTATGGCGACATCTCGGAACAGTACCTCGGCGAACGGCTCGAACCCAAGGCACCCGCCGAATGGACCTGGACCGATTTCGCCGCCAACGCGCTCTACTTCTCGCAGTCGGTCAACCCCGACAGCCCGACGCGCTACGGCACCGTCATCCAGATGAAGAACCTGCTCTTCAACATGATGGTCTTCCACTCCTGGCCGCGCAGCTATGGCGCGAACTGGATGGATGAGGCCGGCGCCATCACGGTCGATTCGCCCGCCTTCCGCACCGCGCTCGAAATGGCCAAGATGCTTTACGACGCCGGCGCCACGCCGCCCGACTCGACCTCCTACGAATATGCCGAGGCGAATGCCGCCTTCTCCTCGGGTCAGGTGGCCGCGATGGTGCAGTGGAACGCGGCCGCAGCCGAACTCACCGCCGCGCAGCCCGCGACCGGCACCTTCGCGCCCCCCGCCGGGCCCGAGGGACGCTTTACCCATATCCACGGCCTGGGTCTGGGTCTGAACAAGGCGGCCGAGAACAAGGAGGGCGCGATCGCCTTCCTCCAGTGGCTCTCGACCGCCGAAGCGGCGCTGGCCTATGCCCGCGCCGGCGGCGCACCGGGTCTGGCCGGAGAGACGGCGGCATCGCTTGCCGCCGAACGGCCCGACCTCGTGCAGGTCGGTGAATATGCCTCGACCTATGGCTTCGTGATGCGGGGCGGCACCTCCGAGAATGCGCTTTCCGTCTACGAAGCGCAGGCCAAGGAGTTCACCGGCTTCTGGGCCGGCACGCAGGACCTCGACACGGCGATGGCCAACATCACCGCCGCGATGACCGAGCTTCTGCAGTAACCACCGGGCGGGGG
>Ga0315900_10004276_pt1 | contig 20246 bp, 11 predicted proteins | sample LakEriMetagenome_FD_203521 | JGI IMG/M metagenome (GOLD analysis project Ga0315900, IMG submission 203521) | Freshwater fungal communities from buoy surface, Lake Erie, Ohio, United States - Buoy 12 MA114 | ecosystem: Environmental > Aquatic > Freshwater > Lake > Lake biofilm | place: USA: Lake...
AGGCCCCACCGGCCCAGCCGCCGACGGCGACGGCGACGAAGATCAGGGCCGTTGCGGGCAGGAGTCTCATGCGTCGTTCACAGGTACGGTGCGGCCGGCAGGCGGTGCTTCCATCATAAAGGGGCCGTCGGGCTGGCGGGAAAAGCCATTCTGCCTGGCCAAAAAACCCATGACCGTCGAATCCGCGGCGCCGTGCGGCATGGATGGCGGGATGGTTTTCAGACCCGGTGTCCCCGGGTTGCCACCCGGGGCTTCTTGGACGCCCACAAAAAGCCCCCGGCGGAAGCCGGGGGACTCCGCGTCGCATGCATGCCCGGGTGCCATGCTGTGCAGGAGCGAACCACCGCATCACACGCCGCCGTGCGGCATGGAGGGCGGGATGGTTTTCAGACCCGGTGTCCCCGGGTTGCCACCCGGGGCTTCTTGGACACCCACAAAAAGCCCCCGGCGGAAGCCGGGGGACACGGCGGCTCCGACCATCGCATCCGTGTCAATCCTCCGTGCGGCCGGCGACGATGTCGTGGGCGGCGCGCTCGATCTTCCGTTGCCGCTCCGCGAGCCGCTCCAGCGCCGTGCGGAGCTCCGGCGTCTCCGCCCGACCGGCCCCATCGTCGAGCAGCTGGGCGAACCGCTGCGTGCGGGCATTGATCCGCACTTGCAGGCTGCGGATCATCTTCAACTCGGACAGCTTGTCCACCAGCGGCTGCTCGCCCGGCTCCTGCGGCCGACCGCCGCCGGCCCCGGCCTGCCGCTGCTCCTGGTCGCGCTGCGACTTCTCGAGCGCCGCCAGCAGTTCTTCCAGGTTCGTCACCAGGTCGGTGAGCAGGCCACGGGTGGTGCCCCCCACGTCGCCGCGACTCAGGCGACCGGCAGCCTGGGCGGCGTCGTCGCGGATGCTCTCCAGCGCCTGCGGGATCGCCACGGCCGAGCCGTCGTCGCGCACGAGCACGAGCGCCCGGGCGGCCTCCGTGGCGATCGCCTGCTGCTCGCGACCGAGCCGCGCTGCCTCCAGTTCTCGCTCGCGGCCGGCCGCGCCTCCCTCCGCCACCCCTTCGACACCGGCCCGCACCTGCCGTTCGGCCTTGAGCATCTCGCGAACGCGGGTCTCCAACTGCACCAGCAGCCGCTCCACCTCCTGCTCGCGCATCTGCCGCAGGATCTCCTCCAATTCGGCCCGGGCCGCCTCCAGTTCCTCGACCGCCTGTTCCTGCTCGCGGCGGGCGTCCTTTCGCCGGGCCTCCTCGAGTCGCTCGCGGGCCGACCGCATCCGCTTCTCGGCTGCCGCCAGCCGCTGCCGCGTGCGCTGCGCGCGGGCGGCGTCGTCGTCACCCTGGGATTCAGCTTCCTCCGCGGCCGCGGCCACGTCACCGGCGGCGGGTGCCCCCGGCTCCCCGCCGTCCGCGGCCTGCTCCGGCGGCCGCTTCCCGCCGTCCGCTCCGCCCGCAGCGGACGGATCGCCTTCCTCCGGCGCCGACCGCTCCCGATCCGCACCGAAGCGTGCCGACCCCGCGCGGGCATCCATCCGCCGCGCGAAGCCCTGGATGTCTTCGGCGAGGGCCCGGGTCTCCTCGGCCAAGGCCCGCTGCCGCTCGGCCAGTTCCGCTTCCCGCCCGCCGGCCTCGGTCGAGCCCTCGATGTCCCGCTGGCGGGCGAGTGCCTTGACGAGCCGCGCCACGTACTGCCGCACCTCTTGCTTGGTGCTGGCCTGCCGCCGATCCGTGTCGCCCGACTCGAGCAGGTCGAGCAGCGCCCGAAACTGCTCGATCGCCCCGGCCTGGCTGGTGCCGGCCTTGAGCAACTGCCCCTTCTCCAGCAGATCGACGATCGTGTCGAGCCGATCGCCCACCTGCTCCGCGCGGGCCTTGTCGAACACGCTGCGCAGCAACGCCGCCCGCGGCGGGTCGCTCGCGGCGAGCAGGTCGGCGAGCCGGAGGAACGACCGCTCGAGATCGCGATACTGCCGCAGCACCTCCTGCTCGCGATCGACCAGTCCGGGCTGCGCATCGCCGGGCGCTGCGGCCGCCATGCCCGCCACCGCGGCGAGCAGGCCGATCGCCGCCGCGCCGCCCATCCCCCCCTTCCTCCCGGCCACGATGCCGCGCATGGTCACTCCAGTGCCTCCCGGGCGCGTTGCTTCTGCCGCCGCAGCGTCTCGACGCGGATCTCCTCCTGCGTCCGCAGCACGCTGCGCAGCCTCTCGATCACCTCGTTGAACGACTCCGACTCCATCATCCGCGCCAGCACCCCCCGCATCCTTGCGAGCACCTCGTCGGCCCGCCGGCCGAGCGGCTCGACGGCCGCGGCCGGGGTGGCCCGGCAGGCGGCGGCCAGCCCGGGCAGGTCAGTGGTCGCAATCGCGGTGAGCGGTGCGGCGATCTGGGTGACGAGCCGCGTTTCGAGTTCGGCCGTGAGCAGGGCGTTGTTGGCGAACTCCAGGCGGATGTCGCGGAACGCCGCGGCGATTTCCGCCGTCTCGCCGGCCGCCCGGGCGACGGCCTCGCCGAAGCGGCCGCCGGCATCGGCAGTGTCGTCGCGGGTCAGCCGCGCCCGGCCCTGCGCGAGATCCTCGATCGCGGCCTCGTAGCGGCGCCGCAGCACGATCTCCCGGGCCTCGAGCATCGCCTGCAGGGCTTCGGGCGTGACCACGTCGAGCGTCCAGGTGTCGCTCGTGCCGATCTGCGGCCCGCCGTCGAGCGTGCAGGCGTCGCTGGCGGCGACCGTCACCTCCAGCCGCATGCCCGGCACGAGTCCCAACGGCTCCACGTCCACCGGCGGATCGTCCGCGGAGAACTCCACGAGCGGCGGGCCGCCCCGGACCGTGGCGATCGCCACGGTCCGGCCCGTGGGCTCCGGGCCGGCCGGAGCGGCGGCCGGCGGCTGCACGGCCAGCCGCACCTCGGCGGCCGCCACCGCATGATCGTCGCTGATCGTCCCCTCCAGCGGCAGCCGGGCGCGGGGCGTGACCGCCGTGGAGATGCCGCGCAACCGGGCGGCCACCCGCGGCTGCTCGTCGGGCACCGCCAGGAGCGTGAACGTGATCGGCTCCCGGTTCGTGAGGCCATCGGTGTCGACGAGTTCGAGCGTCACGACGAGGTCGCGATCGAGGATGTCGACCAGGCCCGCGACGAGGGTTCCCGACGGGCCGGCGGGCCCCTCCCCCACGAGCACGGTATCCGCGCCCGGCACCGTGCCGACGGGCCGCACCGTGATCCGCCCCGCGGCCAGCGGCTTCGTCGCCCGGCAGTCGATGGCCACCCGCGAGCCGCGCGGCAGGCTCACCAGCCGCGACACCGGCGGCGTGCGGGTCGGCCCACCCAGGTACTCCGGCGGCACGCCGCGAATCTCGATCGCCTCCGCCGCCGGCGGCGGGACGACCAGGAGCCGGAGGTTGCGCAGCCGCGCATCGCCGCCGCGGATCTCCAGCCGCAGATCCTCGCCCACGGCTTCGATCACGTGGCCGAACGTCTGGCTCTGTCCGTCGACGCCGCCACGGGTTCCCATCCGCGCCGTCTTCCAGCCGGTCGGGCCCCGCATTCGCAGATCGACCGCTGCGGGGGGCCCGCCCGCACCGCGGGCCCGGACAATGAGATCGACGTCGGCGCCGCGGGCCACCTTGCGAACGCCGTCCACGAAGCCTTCCACCTCCAAGGCCGTGCGCCGCGGCCACGGCTCGTCGCGCAGCAGCAGCGCCCTCCGCACCCACACGCCGGCGACCGCCGGCCGCACCGCCACGAAGCCGGCGATCGTCGCGACCGCCGCGACCGCCGCGACCGCCAGCAACGAGAGGCTGCGGTGGCGGAAGATCCGCCGCCGATCAACGCGGCCGACCAGCGCCTCGGCCGCGGCGGTCGTCCGGGCCAGGAGCGTCGGATCGACATCCTCACGCCGTTTCCCCGCCAGACTGATCGCGGTCGACAGGCCGTCGCGAAACTCCGGATGGCTGCGCTCGACGATCACCGCCAGGGCGTCATCACGCAGCGGCACCGCGAGCCGCACGACGAGCCGGCCCACGAGCACCCACAGGAGGCAGGCCGCCGTCGCCACGAGCAGCGCCCCCCGGACCCACGGCGGCGGCTCCACGCACCAGTCGAAGGCGAGCGACGCCCAGAATCCGCCACCGGCCAGGAGCGCGAGCCAGGCGAGCGACTCGATCCAGATCCACCTCCGGGCGCGCCGGCGGACGTCGGCAAGCAGGTGCCGCAGCGGCCCGCTCGCGGGCGTCACGGTCGCGGCGGGGATGGTGGCGGAGGACATGGCGGTTGGTGCGCGAGCCGCTGGCGGCCCGGTCAGGCGAGTTTCACGCAGCGACGGATGATCCACTCGATGCACAGGCAGCCGACGCCGAGGCCGAGCAGGGCGGTGTTCAGCCGCCGCTTGAAGTCGGCGTCGTCCGCGCCGGCCTCGTACTCGCGGCGCGAGCGGTCGGGGATCGTGGCCACGAGCCGCGCGGCGTCGGCCGCCGTCCACTCCGACCCGGGTGTCGCCAGCGTGCCGCCGGTGGCGGCGGCCACCTGCTCGAGAAGGCCGCGATCGAGGCTCGGCTTCGCCAGCTCGCGGTCGGGCAGCTGCACCTGGATGCGTTTGGAGAGTTTCTCGTCCCCTGCAGCCTCGACCTCGATCTGCCAGCCTCCCTCCCGGGACGCGACAAACCCGCCCTGCAGGGAGCCGGGCCGCCCCGGCTCCGCGGCGAGCGTCACCGGCACCGCGCCGCCGTCCGGCCCCACCACCCGACAGTCGACGCCGGTGGAGGATGCGGCGTCGGGCAGCACGACCCGCACGGTCACGTTCGCGCCGACCGGAAATCGGTCCCGATCCACCAGCAGCCGGACGCGGCGGCCGCCGCGCAGCAGCCGCCCCTGCGACACATGCCGCACGAGTTGCGCGGCGAGCCGGTCGTACACTGCATCGTCGAGAGCCCGCAGCCGCCACAGTTCGCCACTGCCGGCATACAGCACGCTGCCCGAACCGTAGAACTGCCCGGCGAGATAGACCGGCTGCTGCCCGGTGCCGCGGCCGGCCGCCGCGTGCGCGTAGACGGTGGCGCCGGGCTTCGCGCCGCCGGTCTCGTGGCATGCATACACCCCCGGAAACTCGGCCCACACCGTCTGGTTGGCGACGCGGCTGGCCGCCAGCCAGAGGAACTCGGCATCACGACCTTCGGGAGTGAACAGCAAGGGCATGGCCGCGGCGGACGTGGGCCCACTCGCACCGAGGCGGGGGCCGCGGCGCAGCTCCACCGGATAGAGGCCGCGGATCGCCGCCGTGTGGGGCGCCGCCGGCCAGGCATCGGTGAACAGACCGCCCGCGAACAGGAGCAGGCCGCCCGATTCACGGGCCACCCAGCGGTCGAGGCGGGCCACGGCCGGTGGATCGAGCAGCCGCCAGTCGTAGTCGAAGGCCACGATCGCATCGTACGCGGCGAGGGCTTCGTCGCTCGCTGGAAAGGCGTCGAGGATGCGTCGCGCGTCCTGCGAGATGCCGGCGACCGCGGTGCCAAGGAGCACGTCCACGGCGAAGCTCTTGTCGCGCTGGAGGATGTTCCGCATGAACTGATACTCGCGGCTCGGGCCGCTGGCCATGAGCAGCACCTGCGTCACGCGATCCACGACCTCGATCTCGACTTCCTGGGCGTCGTCGGTCGGCGTTCGGTCCGCGGGCGGAGCGGCGACCCGCACCACGAGCGACTGCCGGCCGGCCGCCGCCAGCCCCGGCACGTCGAACCGCACGGCGACGAGCTCGCCGTCGGCGCCGAGCACGACGTCGGTCGCATCGACGGCCCGCCGCGCAGTGCCGCCGGCGCCGTCCGCCGCCGGCCCGGCGGCGAGTTCGACCCGCGCGGTCTGGCCCGCCAACCCTTGGGCCTGCAGGTAGGCGGTCACCGCGAACCGATCTCCGGGGAAGACCCGCGCCGGCGCGATGAGATCGGCCACGCGGACGTTGGCAGGCAGCCGCTCCGACCCGAGGCCCAACGCGTGGACGGCCACGCCCGCATCCGCGAGTCCGGCGGCCGCGGCGACCGGATCCACGCCCGCGTTGTTGCCGCCGTCGGTGAGCACGACCACCCCCGCCAGCACGCCCGCCGGTTCCTGATCGACGACCCGAGCCAAAGCCTCGCCCAGCCGCGTCTCGGAGCCGCGCGGCGTGAGCTGGGCCGCCCACGCCGGCTCGGAGTCCGCCGGACTGTCACGGGGGCCGCTTCCCGCCGCCGCCAGCGGCAGGGTCACCAGCCGCTCCGCGTCGGCGTCGAAACGCCACAGCGACACCTCGTGCCGGGCGGCGAGCGCGTCGAGCAGGCCCCCCGCGGCGAGCAGGTCCTGGCCGCGGTCGGCCCGGCTCACGGCCGCCGGCCCTGCGGCCGCGGCGGCCAGCGTCATGCTGGCGCTGGTATCGACCAGCACGGCCACCCGCGACGGCGACACGATCTCGTGCTCGGCGGTCCGCTCGAAGTCGAGCACCGCGACGGCCACGGCCCCGAGCGCGGCGAGCCGCAGCGCCGCGAGCAGCCAGCGGACGGCCGCCGGCAGTTCGGCGGCATCGCGGCGCACCATCCACACGGCGAACGCCCCCCCGAGGCTGGCCACCGTCACCGCGACGGGCATCTCCCACCAGTCGGAAAAGCCTTCCACCAGGCGGCTCGATACCGCATGCCGGATGCTCTCGGCGGCGGCGAACAGGCACGGCGGTGGCGAGGCGTGGGGCATGGGGCTTCAGGCGGCGCGGCGCCGCGGGTGGTAACTCGCGGCGTAGGACAGCAGCTGCTCGGCGACGAGCGCCACGAGGAGCCCGTAGAGCAGCGGCTTGACGAGCGGCTCGCCCGCCGTCGATACGGTGGCCGGCTGCAGGGCGTCGGCGGCATCGTAGCGAAACGGAATGCCGGCCAGGGCGGCATCGAGCCGCGGGCGGCCGATCCGCTCCAGCCGCCCCTCCTCCGGATCCACGTTCACCGCGAGCATCCGCTCCCGTTCAGTGCCGTCCAGTCGGCGCCAGCGGGCGGAATAGGCGCCGGCCGTCGCCGTCGCCGGCAGCCGGGCGGCGAATCCATCCGCGGTGGCGGCCGCCGCCTGGCGGACGATCGTCCCGGTGGGCGGCACCACGAAATCGACCTCCGGCTCGTCGGCGTTGCGATCCAGTTCGACCACCAGCGGATCGCCGACGGTCGGCGCCACGCCGCGATGCCGGCCGCGGGCGACGTGCCCCTCAAGTTCCAAGAGCACGACGACCCAGCTCGGATTGCCACGGGCCCAGTTGTTCCACGTCGGCGCCGCCGTCGTCAGCACGGCGACGACCATGCCCGCGCCGTACGGCCGCTCGACCACCAGCGGCACTCCCGTCCGCAGCGACAGCAGCCGGCGCACGCCCGCGCCGGCATCGCCCCCGCGGGCCACCGCCATGAACCGGCCGACCCGCACCGCGTCGAGGAACGGGTTCCGCTGGCCCGCGAGGACGGCGACCACAGGATGCTGCTCCACGACCAGGTCGGGCGCAGGATTGACGGCGGTGTCGGGCAGCAGGTCCACCGGCCCGGCGAGCGGCACCGGGAACAGCCCGTCGCCGCCGCGCTGCAACGTGCGGTTGATCGTTTCGGCATCGCTCCGCGGACCGAGGAAGAACACGACGCCTCCGCCGGCCCGCGCGTAGGTCTCGAGGGCCGTGATCTCCGGCGCGTCGAGCCGGTTCACGTCGAGCAGCCAGACGGCGTCGAAGGCGGCGAGGTCGAGCGTGGCGAGGGCCCGCGGCGGCTCGACCCGGGGCCGCAGGCCGGTCGGCGCCCCCGACCCCGGCGCCAGGGCGGCGGCCACGTAGAAGGCGTCGCCGGCCCGGTCGGCGGGCGCCGGGGCACCGTCGATGACGAGCACGTCGATGCGTTCGGCGACGTCGATCGCGGCCGTCCGCAGATTGTCGGCCGCCACCGCATCGCCGGGGAGCCGCGCGTCCACCGCGTGGCTCCCGGCGCGGGTGAACCGCGTCTCGAACCGCCGGGTCACGGCCGACTGCGGCGGAATCTCGGCCAACCGCAGCCCCGGCCGCGCCGCGCCGTCCTCACGGAGCTCGACCTGCACGTCGTGGGCCGGCTCGTCGCCGACGTTGCGGACGGTCACGTCCCAGGGCAGCAGCACGCCCGCCGCCGCCGCGCCGGCGGCGGGTGCGAGCCGCTCCACGATCAGGTTCGGAGCCGGATCCGCGGCGCAGTCCACCAGCCGCAGGGCGGCGCCGGCGGCGGCGAGCCGGCGCAGGCTGGCGACGGTCTCCTCGGCGGCCAGCCAGTCGCGGGCGCGAAAGTCGCTCACCAGCCACACCACCGTGGCCGGGCCCGATTCCGCCGCCAGGATGTCGGCCGTCGTCGCCAGGGCCTGGCGTGGCCCGACGCTCCGCGCCGCAGCCGCCAGCCGCGCCACCTCCTCCCGCGCCGCCCCCACCGTCCCCGGCGTCGCGGCCTGCCTGGGAATCCCGAACGCCCCCGTCGTGCCGGAGGCCAGCGCCGAGAACGTGCCGACCATGAACTCCTGCTCGCCGCCGGTCGCCGCCAGTTCCGCCAGCACCCGATCGGCGACGCTCCGCGCCCGGTCGAAGGCGGCGGCTGCGCCGAGCCGTCCCGCCGCCGACACATCGGTCATGGAATAGCTGTCGTCCACGAGGAGCACATGCAGCGTCCGGCCGCCGCCGAGCAGCGTGCCCAGGGCGTGCTTCCAGCGGGGCTGGGCGAGGGCGAGCACGATCGCGGCGATCACGGCCGTCCGCAGGAGCAGGAGGAGGATCTCCTTGAGCAGGACCCGCGTCCGATACTTCCGCTGGCTGGCGAGCAGGAACTCGAGCGCCGCGAACTTCACCCGGCGGTGGCGGAGGAGGTTGATGAGGTGAATGACGACGGGCGCGGCCGCGAACGGCAGTCCCCACCAGAGCAGCGGCTGAAAATCGAACGTCGGCATCGCAACCATCGCCTCGCGGCGCCCTCGGCTACACCGCCATGCTCGCCCGCCGCGCGAGCAGCTTGACGAGCGCGGCATCGACCGGCTCGCCGGTGCGAATCAGCGCGTAGTCGCACCGCTCGGTGGCGGCTCGCCGGCGGGCGGCGGCGAGAAACGCATCCACTTCCGCCAGGTAGCCGGCCCGCAGAGCCCGCGGGTTGCAGGCGACGTGGTCGGGCAGCTCGAGCCCCTCGAAGCGGGTCGGACCCGCGAAGGGAAAGTCGAGCTCGTCGTCATCCATGACGTGCAGCAGCATCAGGTCGTGCCCGCGCTTGCGCAGCAGCCGGAGACCCTGGAACACGCCGTCACGATCCCCGAGCAGATCGGTGACGATCGCCACCAGCCCCCGCGGCGGCAGCGTCTCGGCGACCTGCCGCAGGACCGGCGCGAAGGCCGTGGGCCGGCCGGCCCGCGGCCGCTCCAGCACCTCGACGATGCTCGCCAGGTGCGACCGCGCCGTCCGCGCCGGCACGGCCCCGCGCACCTGGTCGTCGAAGACGGCGCAGCCCACGGCGTCGCCGTGCGACAGCGCCAGCCAGGCGAGGCTCGCCGCCAGGGTGGCGGCGCAGTCGAACTTCGTGAGCCGGGCGGCGGCGGGCTGGTCCGGCACGTAGTCCATGCTCGCTGAGCAGTCCACGAGGAGCGTGAGGCGGAGGTTCGTCTCCTCCTCGAACTCCTTCACCGTGAGCCGGTCCTGTCGGCCCCACACCTTCCAGTCCACGCGGCGCAGGTCGTCGCCGCGGGCGTACTCCCGGTGCTGGAGGAACTCCACGCTCTGCCCCTTGAACGGGCTCTTGTGCAGCCCGGCGAGCACCCCCTCCACGACCGCCCGGGCGCGCAGTTCGAGCCGGGCGATGCGGGCGATCGCGTCAGGACGCAAATATCGTCTGGAACCGCGGGTCACGCGTCAGCTCGTCCTCTCTGGCCGGGGTGCTCTCGATGATCCGCTGGATGATCGTGTCGGGCGTGACGCCCGCGCTCTCCGCGGCGAAGCCGACCACGATCCGGTGCCGCAGCACCGGTGCGGCCAGCGCCTGGATGTCGTCCACGGCGACGTGGCTCCGGCCCTGGAGCAGGGCCCGGGCCTTCGCCCCGAGGACGAGGAACTGCACGGCCCGCGGCCCGGCGCCCCAGGTGAGCTGGTCCGACACGAACTCGGGCACGCCCCGCTCCCCGGCCCGGGTCTGCCGCACGAGGGCCAGCGCGTAGCGGACGAGATGGTCGCTGACGGGCACCTCGCGGACGCTGCGCTGCAACGCCAGGATGTCGGCGGCGGCGAGCACCGGCTCGGCGTCGGCGGAGGGCAGCCCCGTGGTCCGCCGCGCGATCTCGAACTCCTCTTCGAACGTCGGATAGCGGACGAACACCTTGAACATGAAGCGATCCTGCTGCGCCTCCGGCAGCGGGTAGGTGCCTTCCTGCTCGATGGGATTCTGCGTGGCCAGCACGAAGAACGGGTCGGCGAGCCGGTGCCGCACACGGCCCACGCTCACCTGCCGCTCCTGCATCGCCTCCAGCAGCGCCGCCTGGGTCTTGGGGGGCGTGCGGTTGATCTCGTCGGCGAGCACGACGTTGGCGAACAGCGGTCCCTCCAGGAACCGCACCTGCCGCCCGCCCGTCGCCTTGTCCTCCTCGAGGACGTCGGTGCCGGTGATGTCCGCGGGCATCAGGTCGGGCGTGAACTGGATGCGGCTGAACGACAGGTCGAGGCTGCGGGCGAGCGTGCTGATGAGGAGCGTCTTGGCGAGCCCGGGCACGCCCTCCAGCAGGCAGTGCCCCCGGCTGAACAGGCTGATCAGCAGCTCTTCGATCACCGCTCCCTGCCCGACGATCACCCGCGAGAGCTGCTCGAGAATGCGGTCGCGGGCGGCGGGCAGGCGTTCGACGGCCGGGAGGGAGGAATGCGTCATGCGGGGCTCCGGAGACGGTTGTTCGGGGGGGCACCGAGGGATCTGCCCCGGGAGGACATCGTCGCATCAACGCTGGTAGATCGGAAGCGCGGCCTTGTCGAGCTGGAGAATCGTGAGGTTCGTGGCCGTCGTGTAGACGGGGCCGATGTAGCCCTGCGGCCAGCACACTCCCCCGCGGTCCGCCTGGGCTTCGGCCAGGAGCCGTTTCTCCATCTGACTGCGATACGCCTCCCACTTCCTCCCGCCAGCGCGATACATGACCTGGGCGTAATAGAAGTGGGCATAGTGCCAGTGGCCGAAACTGTTGTTGGCGATGTTCCCCAGGTGCTGGTCGGCGTACGCGAGCATCCGCGGGACGTGCGTGTCGTCCTCCTCGCCCGCGTTGAACAGGCAGGCGATCGCGGCCGCCGAGATCGCCGGCCGCCCGCCGCCCCCCTTGGAGCTGTACTGCACGCCGCCATCGGGCAGCGTGCAGGCGTGGATGTAGGCGATCGCCTTGGCGATGATCTCCCGCGGCACGGGAATCCCGGCGTTGCGGCAGCCGCGCAGCCCCTGCACCTGCGTGATCGTCGTCGAACCTTCGTCGAAATCGTGGCCGTCCTTGGCGCTCACGTATCCCCAGCCCCCGTCCTTCGTCTGCGCCCGCCCGGAGAACTCCACCGCCTTGGTCAGCACCTGCACCAATTCCTCGCGGCGCCGCTCGTCCTCCTCCTCCCCCAGCACCTGCGAGAGGAAGAGCATCGCGAAGCCATGGCCGTAGGTGTAGCGGTCGTCGTTCTTCGGGTCGCCGATCAGGCCGTTGGGCCGGGCCCGGGCCACGAGGTAGTCCACCGCGTTCCGCACCGGCTCCGCATACCGACCCTGGGTCGTCGTCGAGCCCTCCATGAGCAGGGCGGTGCCCGCCAGGGCCGTCATCGCCGTGGGATAGCGGCCCTCGTTGGCCGCCCAGTTCCCGCGCCGCGACTGCCTGCCCGCCAGCCAATCGAGCCCCTTGGTGACCGTCTGCTCGACCCGTGGCTCGGCTGCCGCGGCGGGCAGCCCCCCCGCGAGGGCCACGATGAGGGCCACGCACCACCGCCGGCGGGGGACGCGGTGGACCGGCGGACACGATGAGGAAGGCGGGCTGTGCACGGCGTCAGGATCCCCGCCCGGGCAGCCAGGGCTCGATCCAGCGGCCCCAGTCTTCGAACAAGCCGCGGGCCTTGACCGGCCGCCCGATGCCCTGATGCGGCGGTCGCGGCGGCAGCGGACCGCCGGTGAACTCCAGCATCACACGCTGCGGATCGCCCCCATGCTCGCGGACCGTGATCCGGTGCCGGTCGGGGTCGCCGACCACGTCGCAGCCAAAGAGGAGATGCGGCTGCGCGGGAATCCGATCGTCTTCGAGAACCGCATGGCCGGTCCGCTTGTCGAGGCAGAGGACGCTCAAGAACGTGTTCTCCCGGTCGTGATGCCGCTGGATCTGCCGGGCGAAGACGAGCACCGGCAGGCCGGCAGGCTGGCCCGCCAGGAGGCAATGCCGCGCCACCGTCGCCGGCGCGGCCCACAGCGCGGCGCCCGACCCGCCGTCGACCGCCCACACGCTGAAGTCCATCGGCTGGTGCGCGACGCCGGCGATCAGCGTCTGCTGGAGCGGCGCGATCGCGTGCCGATCGTTGTCGTCGGCGTCTTGCTCCGCGCGGCGGCCGACACACACCAGCAGCCGGTCCTCCCAGGGCCGCACCTCCAAGAGATCGATGCTCGGCGGCATGGCCGGGAGCTGCAAACGGCATGCGATTCGCCGCGCGGCGACGTCGATCACCGCCAGTCCGCCGCTCGGGTCGACGACCGCCACCAGCCCCGGCCCGAAGGAGCAGGCCCGCGCCGCGCCGGCGAACTCGCCGAGCACCGCGGTCGATCCGTCCACCACGTCGAGCACTTCCAGCCGCACCGTCTCGCTGACGCCCCCGGCAGCCGGATCGTCGCTCGCGGTGATGGCGAGCACGCGGCGACCGTGCTCGAGCAGCCGCCGCCGTCTGTCGGGCAGATCGACGTGATGGAGGAGGCGGCCGTCGACGAGCGACAGCACGGGGGAACGGCGGCCGTCGACCGTGCCCAGACAAACCACATCGTCGTCGTTCAACAGATCCGTCGCGGCCGGCAGGCCGTGCCGCTCCCAGACCACGTCCCCGGTGGCCGGGTCGAGCACGGTGAGCGAACGCCCCGCGAACACCGGCAGGCCGCCGGTGACCGGGCGGCCCCAGACCGCCGCCGTCGGCGCCGCGGCGTCGGGCTCCAGGATCCGCATGCCCAGAGGCACGGCGGCGTTCCGTGGGATGGCGGGCCCCGGTCCCCGAAACCGCGCGGCCATGCGGCCGGCATCGGCCGTCGTCCACAGCCGGCGGTTGCCGCGTCCCGCCAGATCCAGCGCCGCGATGGAGCCGCCGGACCGCACGAAGACCACGCGGCCGAGCGCCGTCGCTCCGAGGCCCGCCTGATCGAAGATCGGGACCCCGAACATTCCGTTGTCGTTCACGGTCACCGGGGCGCCGAGCCGCCTGCCGAACCGATCGACGAACAGCAGCCGCCCCTGCTGGGCATCGCACGCGGCCGCGAGCCCGGGCACGAACGAGTCCGTCACCTCGTCGAGGCGGATCGGCACCAGCCGTGCTCGGGTTTCATCGGCCGCGGTTCGCTCCGCGGCCGACCGCCGCACGGCCACGCGGCCGAGCGGCCATGCGGCCGCCGCGGCGGTCGATCGGGCGTCGTCATCGGGCGCCAGACCGCGACGCAGGACGGCGATCGCATCGTGGGCGGCGGCCTGCTGCCGTTGATCACCCCACCGGGCGAGGTCCATGAGGAGGAAATCGCGTTGCACCGCGATCGTCCGCAATGCGTCGTCGTTTTCGACCGCCCCGTCGAGGGTCGCGGACAGCACGGCCACGAGCCGTTCGCGGGCCGCCATCCCGGCGGGCATCGGTCCGGCCACCGCGGCGAGCCGCTCCAGCGTTCGCTCGGCTGCCGTCGCGGCGGCCAGTTCGGCGGTCAACGCGGCGTCGATCGCGGCACGGAGCGGAGCGTCGGCCCGCCGCCACAAGCGTTCCAGCCTGCCCCGCAGCCACCGCGGCTGCGTCACGATGCACCGCGCGTCACCGCCATCGGCGGCGAGGTCTGGCGCGGCGTCACCGCCGCGCCGGAAAAGCTCCCGCCAGGCGGCCCAGGCTTCGGGGAGATCGCCGGCGTCGAGGCAGCCGTCGATCACCGCGCGGAGCGCGGCGTGCGCCGCGGGCGTCAGGCCTTCCGCCGGCAGACATTCCCGCCACAGGGGCGCCGCCGCCGCGAAATCACGCTGCAGCGCGAAGGCGAGCGCCGCGGCCAAGGCATCAGGGGGCTGCCGCTGCCCATCGCCCCGCACCATGTCGCGCAGCCGTTCGAGTCCCGCCCGCACGTGGCCGGCCTCCAGCAGGAGCTGTGCCTCCCAAAACGCCTGGGGGGCCGTCGGTGTCGCCTCCCGCGCGGCCGTCTCGATCCGGGCCTCGAGCGCCGCGGCCTGATGGAAGACGTCGATCGCATCCACGCCCAGCGAAACCACTTCCCCGCGATAGGCGACGAGATTGCCGGGCACGGTGCCGCCGCGGGCCGGCGACCGCCCCTGGATGGTGCCGTCGGCCAAGGCGATCTCCACGACCTCCGGCACGTCGAGGGGCAGGAACAGGCGATCGGCCGTGATGATGCCTCGGCCACTCGGCGCGACGCCCGGGTCGAACGGCCGCCGCCACACCGGCCGCCCCCCGTCCAGGGTCAGAGCCTCGACGCTGTTGCGGTCCACGACGAACACCCGGCCATCGACGACGCCCGCCACCTGGAGCCGGCTCGCCCGTGGCGCCTTCCACAACAGCCCGCCATCCTGAAGATTGAGGCAGTGCAATTCGTCGGAGTCGCGCGGCGTGAGCAGCACCCGACCGGCCGCGATGATGGGCGCATCGTCGACCCACCCGGCCCGCTGCCGGCGAGGCTGACCATCGGCCAGCGCCCCTCCCCGCAGCCCTGCGGGAAATCCCCGCAGGCGGCCGTTGAGGGCCGCCGCTTGATCGGCCTCTCCCGGACTGCGGGCGTAGTCGTAGGCCCACAGCAACGTCCGGTTCGATACGTCGACGGCGACCACCACACCCACTCCGAGCGGACAGACGAGCACGCCGTCGCCGAGCGCCGGCGTCGCCCCACCGAGCCGCCGGCCGACAGCCTCGCGTCCTGTGATCGCATGCTCCTCGTCCAATGCCGCCAACGGCTGCGACCAGATCAACCGCCCATCCGCCGCCTGGAGCACGTCGAGCCGCAGTTCCGCAGCCTGCTCGACGAGCACGTACAGTCGGTCTCCGGCCACGAGCGGCGGCCCAGCGAACCACGACGCTGAATCGATCGCGCCGGCAGCCAGGCCGCCGGCGCGGCCAACACCTTCGCCGTGGCGGGCGGGCAGCCGCCAGGCGAGCCTGCCGCCGGCGCCGATCTCGTACCCCGACAGCGTGTTGCCTCCGCGCCAGGAGGGTTCCCGCGGCGGGGCCATGAATGCCTCGCTGGGCGACGCTTGGCCGGCGAAGGCCGCCGGAGACACCTCGACGGCGAACACCAGCCGTCCATCACTGGAGATGCCGCCGCTGGTGAAATCGTCGAAGGTGCGGCCGAGGGATTCACGCCCCTCGCCCGCCGTCACATCGACTCCACCCCGCGGGCCCGCCTGGAGCCAGATTCGCTTTCCAGTCAGAAAATCGACGGCCAGCAGGCCGAGGGGCGCGTGGGCGATGATCGTCCCGCCGACTGCCAGCGGCGCGGCCGCGGGCCACTGGGCCGTTCCCTGCTCGGCCAACTCGCGACGAATCCGATCGAGCCGCCGGCTCTCCTCGGGATGTCGGGTCAGCGGCACCCGAAACCGGGGCACGAGCAACGGCCGCGAGGCGACCGCCAGGGCATTGCGGCCGGCATCGCCGCGGGGCTGGCGCCATTCCGCCTCGCCGATCGGCCGGCCGCCGACGCCGCCGAGCTCCCGCAGCCACTCGAGGCCACGCCCCTGAGGAAATGAAATCGCGACCTCGCGGCCGGCGATCCGCGTGGTCCCACGTCCGCCGGCACGCGCGCGCTCCAGAATGGCCGCCGCAGCGGTCGCATCGCCGGCGCGGTCCCGCGCGTGGGCCCGCATGAAGGCGACGGACGCCGCGGTCGCGGCATCGCCGTCGGCCAGCCGTTCGAGCCAGGCTGTGGCCGCCAGTGGCTGGCCGGACTCGAGTGCTTCGACCGCCGCCACCAGCGCCGCCCGCTGCCCGGCCGGCGTGGCGAACCATCGGCGTGCGACGGCCACGATCGCCGCGGAGTCATCGGCCGCGATCGCGTCCGCGAGCAGCCGGTCCGCGCGGGCCCGGAACTGAAGCTCATAGGCCGTCCGGCCGGCCGGCGGCAGCGACCGGATCAACCGCGTGGCCTCCGCCTTGACGCTGCTCCAGGCGCCGCCGGCCCGCGGCTCGCGCGACCGGACGAAAAAATCCTGTTCCGCGCCGAGAATCTCGTCGAGCAACGTCGCGGCGTCGCTCCAACCACCGTCGGCCACGAGGCGACGGACCCGGTCGAGCAATCGCTCCTGCTGGCGATCGGTCGGCAGATCGACGCCTCTGTCGAGTTCCTCGCCGTCGGCCTGATCAGGAGCTGAATCGCCGTTCTCTGCGCCACGGACGGCTGGCTGACCGAGCCCCACGAGAACGAGGGCGATCATGCCGATGCCCGGCGCCAGCCATCTCCGCGACCGTCTGCAGACGAGGCTGTTCATGCGCGAACCCATCCCGGCATGGCGTGCGGACATGGAGTGTTTCCGGACTCGGCGGACGCCCGCGATGCAGCCCGCCCGCGTCGCCGGGCCGGGCGATTCGTCCCCGCGAACGCTGCGTATTTCGCCATCCGAACCTCATCTTACGGCGACTCTCGGCCAGCCGACAAACCGGGCCAGGGGCCGAAAACCCCGGGTCCCGCCGGCAAAAAGGCCGGTTTCCGGCCTGCAAACCAAACTTTTTGCCTTGCATTTTCTTTTTCCGAAAGTCTAATCACGCTCGCGTTCGGCGTTTTCAGCCGAGTTTTCGAGGCGCGGCGGGGGTCCTGCCGCACACAATTTTCCTTTCCGTTTTTGGAGGAGTCGGCGATGGCGAAGAAGTCGGGTAGCAAGCCCATGACGAAGACCGAGATCATGCGGAGCATCTCGGAGACGACCGGCCTGCAGAAGAAGGACGTCGTGGCCGTGATGGAGGCCCTGACCCACGAGATCACCAGGGCGCTCAAGGGTTCGGGCATCGGCGTGTTCTCGATCCCCGGCCTTGTGAAGATCGAGCGTCGCAAGGTTCCGGCCCGTCCGGCCCAGAAGGGCGTGAAGAACCCCTTCACCGGCGAGCTGCAGGATCGCCCGGCCAAGCCGGCGAGCGTGAAGGTCCGCGTCCGGGCCCTCAAGAACCTCAAGGCCATGGTTTCGGGCTGATCGGCCGACCGGCTGCCCCGATCCCGGAAAGCATCAGGCGGGCGGTGTCATCCGACACCGCCCGCCTTTTTCGTAAATGCAACCGCCGCTGCGGCGCCTCATAGAAAGTGGACGGGGCCGGAATCGAACCGGCGACACACGGATTTTCAGTCCGTTGCTCTACCAACTGAGCTACCCGTCCGGAGCCACACGCCCCGCAAAACAGGGCCACCGTCGTCCTCTTTCGTAGGATGCGGCCGGTCCGGTGTCAACGCGCGGGCGCCGCGTGCGGGGCCGACGCAGGTCACCGCCGCGTCCCCCCCGCGGCGAGCGCCGCCGCCTGCACGCCGCCGAGGATGAAAAACGCGAGCCAGCCCACCGCCCACGGCGACAGGCCGGCCAACGGCTCCCCATTGATGGCGAGCCCCCATCCAACGACGACGCCGGCCGCAGCGGCGATCGCCATGGCACGCGCCCAAGCCATGCGCCTGCGGCGGCTGCCGGCCGTGGCAACCAGCGCCGGCATCGAACCGGCGGCCCTGCGACCGGCCGGCGACGCACCGCGGCCGTTCGCGAAACCCGCCAGTGATTTGAAATCGTTGCCATGCGGCTCGACCACGGTCGGCCAGCCGCCGACCACCGTCCCTGCGCCGGCCTGGCCGGAAGGTCCCGAAATGGAATCGACGGCCGAGGACTCGCCCCGCCAGGGGGCTACGGCGGGCAGCGGGGGCGGAAGCGGGCGGGCCACGGCCGCGGGCCGGCGCTCGCCGGCCGAGACGGGAGTGCGGGGCATCGGCACGGCCGATCGCGGCGTCCACGGCCGCAGTCGCTGCACCACCTCCTGGGCCGTGCCGATCCGCTCGGCAGGTGATTTCTTCATCATGCCCTCGACCACCAGCCGCAATTCGGCGTTGATGTGGGGAGCGAGCTGCGCCAGTGGGGTCGGGGATTCCGTGAGCTGCCGCTGCGCCTTTTCCTTGCGGGTGCCGCCCGGAAACGGAACCTGCCCGGTGAGCGCGAAGTAGAGCGTGCAGCCGAGTCCATAGACATCGGCCGCAGGCCCGACCGTGTCGGGAGAGCGAATCTGCTCGGGCGCCATGTAGTCCATCGTGCCGACGACCCGCCCCGTGCCCTTGCTCTCGGCGTCCAGCATCGAGCCGGCGAGCCCCAGGTCGAGCACCTTCACCCGACCGTCCTGCGTGACCAGCAGATTGCCCGGCTTGACGTCGCGGTGCACCAGTCCCTGCTCATGGGCATAGGCGAGGCCCTGGGCCGCCTGAGTGATCACCGACGCGGCTTCCAGCTCGTCGAGCGGACCGTATTTGAGCACCTGCCGCCGGAGGTCGAGCCCCGGCACGAGCTCGGTGACGAGGTAATACACCTTGGCGTCGTGCCCCGCGTCGAGCGCCCGGACGAGATGTTCGTGGTCCAGCCGGGCAAGCACGCGGATTTCTCGCTGGAAGGCGGCCTCGTACTCCGGCGTCGACTTCGCGCGGGGCAGCACCTTGAGCGCCACCTCGCGGCCCATCATCGCATGCTCGGCCCGGAACACCTGCCCCATGCCGCCACGACCGAGCTCGTCGAGCACGGTGTACTGCCCGAGCCGGAACCGGCACCGGCCCGCGAGCATCTCGCGGGCCTGGAACTTCGTCAGCAGTCCCTGGGCGACCAGTTTGTCGGCCACCGCCTGATCCCACACGCCGGGCTCCGCCGCTGCCTCGTCGAGCACGAGCCGAACTTCCCGTTCGGCCGCCTCCACCTGTCCGGGCTGCACCAGGCCGCTGGCCAGCGCCGTCTCGCGGAAGCGGGCCGTGGGCGGGGCGGTGGAAGGATCCGGAGGGGATGACGACATGGAAACGCCGGTGGGCAGCGTCGAGGCGGAACATGCCGAGTGTACCAACCACGTCGGCACGGGCGGCGGTCAGCTGGCCGGGCGACACAGCGACGGGAATCGCGTCTGCCAAACACCCGGCCAGTCGGCCACCAACAGCACCGGGGCGCCGCTCAGGGGATGATCGAGCCGCAGGCTGCGGGCGTGCAGGGCGATCCCGTGGGGGTGCGGCAGGCGGGAGCCGTACAGCCGGTCGCCGACGATCGGACAGCCTCGCCCGGCCAATTGCAGCCGCAGCTGGTGCCGCCTCCCGGTCGACGGCTGGAGTTCGACGAGCGACACCTCGCCGGCGCGCCGCACGACGCGGGCCCGGACGTGGGCCGGCCGGGCGGTGAACCCGGCCGGATCAGCCTCGTCGTCATCCGCAGCGCCCGCGTCGGCGGCGCCGGCAGCCGCAAGCCGAATGGTCGAACGCTGCTCGTTTGCCCGGCGGGCGATGAGATCGTGCCAGTCCACCCATTGCCCGAGCGGGGCCGGAAATCGCCCCGCGACCACCGCCACGTATTCCTTGAGCACGGACCGATCCCGGAATTGACCGGCCAGATCCGCCGCCGCAGCCGACGTCTTGGCCACCACCAGCACCCCCGAAACCGGAGCGTCGAGTCGGCTTACAATTCCCACGAAGGCCGCCGGCCCCAGCCGGCGGCGGAGCCATTCGTAGACGCTCGCGGCCCCCTTGGGGGCATTCGCCGTGGGCAGCCCGGCCGGCTTCACCAGCCCGATCACCTGATCGTCCTCGAAGATCACCTCGATACCGTCGGACATGTCGCTCATGCATGCAGCCTCGCCTCGGTCGATCGTGCTTGCAAGCCGATCGCCTCGCCGGCTGGAACTCGCCCGCCGGGAAGGCTGGCACGTCACCGTCGTCGAGCCGCCGGAAGCCGCCGAAGCTGACGCCCCGCCGCGGAGCCCGACCGAGTCACTGGCCGCCTACGTCCGGCGGCTGGCCGCCGCCAAGGCCGCCGCCGTCGCGGCCACCGGGATCTCGGGCACGATCCTGGCCTGCGACA